>FLOH01000297.1_pt1 | contig 121714 bp, 133 predicted proteins | sample 756751 | NCBI WGS metagenome assembly FLOH01 (sample SAMEA4026879, study PRJEB14308) | marine metagenome | biome: coastal water; material: water | depth 74 m
GATGCTAGCGGCGTTTCAGGAGTATACGGATAATGCAGTCTCAAAGACGATTAATCTGCCAGCTAATGCAACGGTGGAGGATGTTCTCAAGGTCTATTACCAGGCATCAGACTTGAAGTGTAAGGGGCTTACTGTGTATAGGGATGGATCAAGAGATGGGCAGGTACTGACAACTGGTGGAGCAGTTAGTAAGCCGAGTCCTTCCCCGGTTGTGAAGGAAGCATCCAGAAGGCAGAATCATCTCTGCCCAAACTGTGATGGCAAGCTAGCAGTTGAAGAGGGGTGTAGGAAGTGTTATTCGTGCGGATACTCGGTGTGTGGGTAAGAAGACTATGAAGGCAACAACAATGAGCAAAAACTGGCCGATCTTGTACCACGAAATTCTGAAGGTCAAGGATCCAAGTAATCACGTGGGAATTTGTACTCTCTGGACTGAGCGAGGGGTGGTACAGAAAATGGTTGGAGACGCCTCTTACAACGTGATTGGGAATCTGTACTCGGCACAAGGGATTAACGCGATTATTCGTAATGTGATGGCAAACCCAAGCATTAGGACGATTGTGATCTGGGGGAGTGAGATGAGCTTGTCAGGTCACTCCTTATTGATGTTTGTGAAAAACGGGATAGACAAGGACAGAAAGATCATCAAGGGAAGAGGGGTGATTGAAGAGGAGATTCCAGACTCTGCGATTAAGTTGTTTCGAAAATCAATTGAGATAGTTGATATGAGAGGGAGGAGTAAGGATGAGTTGATTGCGAAGCTAGAGGAGTTAGCTAAGCTAAAAAAGAAGCCTTTTGCAGACGGCCCTCAGGAGTTCCCAAAGAGTGAGCCTAAGGTTGAGATCCTGCCTTCTGAGCGAACAGGGTACTATGTTCGAGGGAAGACGGTGGCGCAAACCTGGCTGAAGCTACTTAATGAGATATACAAATACGGGCGAGCAAAGCACACAAGGTATGCGCATGATAATGAGCTGAAGGAAATCCTGAATCTGACCGCGGTTGTGAGTGAGGAAGATCCTGAGGAAGTGTACTTCCCAGAATATTTGCCGTTTGAGCGAGGAGAGCTTGAAGCGTACTACGCCGAGATTATGACGGATCGAGAAGTACCGGGAGTTGCCTACAATTATGGAAGGCGAATGCGGCTACATTTTGAGGTTGACCAGATTGAGAAGATGAAGGAGCTCTTGAAGAATCGACCTGATTCTAAAAAGATGATTGCGGTTACCACTGATCCAAAGCTAGATTGGGGAAGGTCTAACAAAGGAGATACGCCGTGTTTGGTGATGGTTCTCGGGTCTGTGCAGGACAAGAAGTTTTATTTGACTGCTCACTTTCGCTCTCAGGACATGGTGCATGGCTGGCCCAGGAACACCTACGCGCTTCGCAAGCTGCAGAAAGATATTGCTGACTCGGCAGGCTATCCGATGGGAGAGCTGACAATGATAACCCATAGCGCGCATATGTATTCTGATGACTTTACCCTAGTTGGAGATTTATTGATGGATTGGTATGAGAAGGAGCTAGGTTATACGCCGGCTGTTCACTTAGACTTTGACCAGCGTGGGAATGTGGTGATTGAGGTAGCTGACAAAGAGAGAGTGCCTGAGGGATTATGGAGAGACGGGGTGCCAATGGCGATTATGCAGGAGTTGAGAAGATACAAGAAAGGTGAGACTAAGCTCATCAAGGCAATCCTGTATGCGCCTGATGGGGGTCCGGCTGTTCGCGAGTGGTATGGAAGAACACCGCATGAAGTGATGTGGCAGATGACTGATTGGGGATACCTGAAGGATCCAGCACATGCAATGTATGTTGGAGTGGAGTTGCAGAAAGCGTTTGAGGCGATTGTTGCAAAGAAGCAGTATCACCAGGATCCAGCATGAACTTGCAGGAGATTAAGGCAGTTGGATTTGACTTGGACGGGACGTTGTATCCATCACCAGATGGGGTGAGCGAGTGGATAAGAGGAAAGCTGTTGCAAGTAGTATCAGAGAAGATGGGCTGGGATGTGGAGAAGACGAGAGTAGAGTATGGGAGAAAGTTAGATGAGATAGGGAGCAATACAAAGACTTTGGGAGAGTATGGACTAGATGGGAAAAAGGTTTTTGAGCAGATGTGGGAAGAGTTCCCAATTGAGGAATTTGTAGAGAGAGATGAAAAGTTGCTCACTAGTTTGCAGGAGCTGGGCAAAAAGTATTTGGTCTTTTTGATATCAAATGGTGGAGGTGGACAGATTCTAAAAAAACTTCAACACTTAGGAATTGAGCCTGAGTGGTTTGATCCGTTGATTGCTTGCTATGATCATGAAGGATGGATCAAGCCTAATCCAGAGCCTTTCTTGTATGTACTTGACGAGATACAGCTAAGACCAGAGGAGGTGTTGTACGTGGGGGATAGAGTGACGACGGATATTGAAGGAGCAAGAGGTGTGGGGATGAAGACGATGCTAGTGTATGGTGAGTCAGATCTGGCGGATGTATCTGCTCTGACCCTTAAGGAGGGGATGGAGATGTTGTTGAGATAGTTTGCATGATTGAACAAGACTCGGAAGTTTAGTACGATGAGTAGTGTTATGAAAGTTTATTTTGCGGCCTCAATTAGCCTGGATCGGTCGATGTTGCCTGTGTATCAACAGATTGTGAAGGAGTTGAAGCGACTTAAACACGAAGTACTGTCAGAGCATGTGGTTGATCCGGACTTAGAGATGGGGGATGGGTTGTCGGCAAAAGAGTTGTATAAGCGAGAAACCCTGCTTATTGATGAGGCAGATGCGGTGGTGGCAGAAGTGACGATGCCAAGCTGGGGGACGGCATTTCTGATTGAGTATGCACTAAACAATGATAAACCAGTCTTAGCTCTTAACTACAAAGAGGCGGATAGGCCACTCACGATGATGATTGCGGGTCATCCAGAGGTGTATGTTGCACACTATGCAAAGGGTAACATCAGAACGATTCTGCGCAAGAACCTGGAGCATTTCCTGGTGATGGGAAGGCGCAAGGGGAAGATGGTGGTGATTGATGGGACGGACGGGTCAGGAAAGGGTACTCAAACACAACTATTACTAGACTACTTAGAAGAGAAAGGGTTGGAGCACAAATATATTGATTTCCCCCGCTACTACACCTCCTTTCACGGCAAGATGGTGGCGCGCTACTTGGCAGGTGAGTTCGAGGAAAAGGGCGGAGCAAGTCCGTATCTAACCTCTTTGTTTTATGCCTTGGACAGACTGTCTGCACGCGATGAGATCGTGGACTGGCTTGATGAGGGGAATATCGTAGTTGCAAACAGATACACAACTAGCTCGATGGCATTCCAGACTGCAAGAGTGGAAAAGAGTAAGCAGAAGGAATTCTTGAAGTGGTTGTACTCGATGGAGTACAAAGAGCATAAGTTGCCGAAGGAAAACTTGGTTCTCTTCCTGTATGTTCCAGTTGAGATTAGTCAGAAGTTAATTGATCAGAAATCAGCAAAAGACAGGAAGTATGTCAAGGGGAAGAAGAAAGATATGTATGAAGCTGATGTGCAGTACCAGAAAGATGTGCTTGAACTGTACCTCAAGCTAGCAAAGAAGTATAAGCATTGGGAGGTAATCAAGTGTGTGGATTCAAAGGGGGAGCTATTATCAAGAGAAGAAGTGCATGAAAAGATATTAAAAATGCTAGAAAAACACAATATTATAGAGGGGGTGAAATGAGTAAAAATGGTGCAGGGAAAAGAGGTAAGCTGACGGTGATTTGGGGTCCGATGTTTTCGGGGAAGACGAACTGGCTAATTGAGAAGTTCGGCAACGGAGTAGGGAGTGTGGTGTTCAAGCCAGACATGGATGCAAGATACACAAAGGAGCCCTTGGTTATTAGTCATGACCAGGATGAGATGCCGGCAGTTCTAGTCAATCACAGAGCGCCAAGTGAGATGCTTGCGATGACTGAGGGTGTAAAGAGAGTATTAATTGACGAGGCAAATTTCTTTTCGCAGACTCTGGTTGAAGTGATCGAGACGATGCTTGAGCAGGGAACTGATGTGTGTGTAGATGGGTTGATGCTCGATTCTGAGCGAGTGGTCTGGGGACCAGTGAAGGAGCTGTTGGAAAAGTCTGATGAGGAGATTAAGCTATCGGCAAGATGTGATGGAGATAAGGGAAAGTGTAGTCGTGAGGCAAGCTTGTCGTATCGTAAGACTCCAAAGAAAGAGCAGGTGAGAGTGGCGGGGTCTGATGAGTACGGGGCGTGTTGCGTAGATCATTACCAAGAGTTGCATCGAAAGTATAAAGCCAAAAAGTAGCAAGGAGCGCGATGAGCTGGTGGGAGAAGTACAAGCGGAGGGTGAGCAAGAAGTACAGAGTGATCTATAAGAGGGGTCCTTCGAGACTAGCGGGGATGTTTTTAGGTCTTGCGATTGCAAGTTGGGTGGGAGTACTACTATTATCTGGTTATCCAGTATTCCAGTACGTCTATTACCGAGTGTATCCTGCAACGAGTGCAAAGCTATCATCGATCTTGAAAGAAGCACAAGCCACGGACTCTGAGATAGTGGAGTATGTTCCTGAGCAAGTAGAGACGGAGATAGAGCCTGATTTCTTGCCTGAGCACGATGTCTCGCTTCCCGGTGGGCAGTACTTGTCAATTCCTGCGATAGGGGTAGACACGGTGATCTGGGAGGGGGAGACGGAGGAATATGAGTCGGTTCTCAGGCGCGGGGTGTGGCGAGTGCCGGAGATGCCGCTGCCGACTGAAGGGTCGCCGGTGATTATGGTTGCGCATAGGTTTGGTTATCTGGAGTGGAGTAATGAGTATAGAAGGAAGAATTCTTTCTTTAACCTTCCTAAGTTAGTTGAAGGGGATGAGATTGAGATGATCTGGAATCAGAGGCGATTCCGATATAAAGTCGATAGGGTGGTTGAAGGAGAGCAGATTGAATCATATGAGAGTGATCTGATTCTTTATACCTGTAAGTTCCTGGTTTCTCCTGTGCGAATTTTTGTGTATGCAAGCCGAATCTAGAATTATCCTATAGGGGTTGACAATGTAGTTATAGGGTGCTATATTTCCCATTATGAAAAACCTAGTAACAGCCCTAGCCCTAGTAATCACTCTTGTGGTTGCACCTAGCGCATTAGCAGAATCAGTTGAGTGTACAACTAGCCAGTACGGTGGTGCCACTTGTGGTGCTAGTACTAGCGAAGTTACAGTTACTCATGAGACTGTGGGTGCAGGAATTGGTGATTGGGAACTAGTTAATGTAATTGCAGTTCTTGGACTCTCAGCTATCGTTGCTACCGGCCTCTACAAACTATCATACCGCTGGTATATTCTCGACTAATTCTCATTTTTTCCTTGCTTTGCCCTGAGCTTACGTAAACAACTTAGGCACAAAGCACCTGAGAAGTTAGTCGTACATTAAAATTAAATACTATGAGTCTAATGACTCTTGGATGGGAGCTGTAAAACAGGGCAGGTTTGCAGTTCCCATTCTGGAGTTATATCCAGAAATCTAGGGATTGGTATCAGGAATTGCTCCTGAAGATCCGAAAACTAGATGCACTTTAAAAAGGCATCACTAAGACACCTAAGTCATTTGACCGAGGTGGACTTGATTGTGAAAAATATTGTCGGATAAATCCTTCAGCGGATTTGTTGTGAGCACTGGCCTACTGTGAGTATGTGTATCGTACTTAGAGCAGGCTAGTGTATCTAGCAGATTCACGGGAATCTATATTCTTTTAACTGGAGGTAGTAGACATGAATACCACGAACTATGAGATCCTGCAAGAATGGATGAGCTATTTGGCTGGTCAGCCGTGGGCGATTGCACTTGGTGCTATTGCTGCTTTTTGGCTGTTTATGCAAATGCTTTCCAATAACTGGGCAGGAGGCAAGTTGTTTGAGCGAGAGTACGCCTGGATTTCCAGTGCTGTGGCTACCGTGATCGCATTCCTGCTGTTTGTTTTGCCGCACGTCAGTTGGGAGCTTATGCTCTCGCTGTTGATTGTTGCGGCATTCATAAGTTTGACTTTCCTGATGCGCAAGCACTGGGGAAAGAAAAAGAAAAAGGTGACGAAATGAAGACTCGATTAGTTGTTTTGATTTTTGTTTTTGGCTTGGTGTTGAGCGCATGCTCACTGCCTATGCCTCCCAGTGACGAAGTACCTGTTGCTGAAACTGCCATTCCTCAATCTGAGCAAGTTTCTGAAGAAGCTCCTGTTGTTGAAGAACCAGAAGAAGCACTCGCAGAGAATCCCCCAGTACTCGTATCGAGTGATTCGTGGCACATTGAGTATTTCGATGGTGCAACCGATGAGATGCATGGGTGGGCTATCAACGAGCTTGATCCCGCTGGTTGGTCTGTTTTCCCGAACGTGGATAACGATCAATACCCCGCAAGTCAGGGCGTTGAGTACGGTGAAGATCTGTCGGCTTTTTGTCAGCAGAATCAAACCTGTGACTTCAATGTGGCTGCACTGCATTATCGCCTTTACACCGGCGATTATGACTTCTCTGAAGTGTCATGCAAGAGTGAAGACGGGAAAGGTTGTGCGTTGATCGTGGTCAATGTGGGTAACGTTACAGCAATGTGGCGTGATCAACACTTTGATTATGGTTTTACCGTCACTGGTCGCTACTGGGATGGAAATTTTCTTCCCCAAGCTATGTGGGCTGTAATGTCTCATGCGTCAGCGAACATGCTGAACATGAACACTACGCTTAACCCAGGCGGTACTAACGCGGGCGCCAATTGCTCGGTTCCAGAAGCTTGTTCTTCGGTTGATGCCACTTTCGTGGTAACATCTGGAAACGAGATTTTGATGATCGGGCATTCTGAGGTTAGCAAATAAGGAGGACTTGATGTTCTCCCGAAGTCGAGATCCGACAATGGATGAGAGTCAACTGACTCTCATCCTCTATGGTTAGAGGGAATGGTGTAGTAGCTATGCAGAACTATGCTTGGCATAGGTAAGTAAATCGCTGCTAATAAGCTACCACCCATCCCTCTGACCGACAATTCACAATCAATAAGTTAATAACCCTCAGGTTATATTTTCGCGTAAGCGAGAAAAACTTAGTGATGCCTGATTGTCTGAGTACATAACTTTTTGTGTACTGAGATGATTGATCCTGTTAGACTGTAGATATGCGTAAATATTGGCAATATCTAGTTCTCATAATAATTTCACTTGTAGTAGCGTGGCAGACATATTCACCTGGAACATGGCAATCTGGATGGGACGTTCTGCATCCTGAATTTGAGTTCTCCACAGCATTTTCTCGCCAGTTATCTGGTGTGTGGCGTGAGGACCAGGGATTGGGAACATTGGCCATTCATGCTCATATGGCGGATCTGCCTAGAACTTTATTGTTATATCTAGGAAGTTTTGTGGTGCCTAGAGAACTATTGCGATACGGTGTATTGTGGTTGTCGCTCATACTGGGACCACTTGGTGTAGCAGCCCTAGTGAAGTATTTAAGTGGTGACAAGCGAGGGGGAAGTTTAGCGAGTTTGATGGCTGGGCTGTTTTACCTATTTAACTTATCGACATTACAACAGATATACGTGCCGTTCCCGATGTTTACGGTTCAGTACGCTCTAATGGGATGGCTTGTGTACTCAATTGTTCGATATTTAAGAGAAGGGGGAAAGGGGCTATTAGGATGGTACCTGGCATTTATGCTGCTAATTGCTCCAGCGGCTTATGCGCCGACACTATGGTATGCGATGTTTGGAAGTGTATTCCTGTTTCTACTCGGATATGGGATTGTTGTACGGAGGAGTTGGAAAAGAGTGAGGCGACTGTTGGGTACTGGGTTGCTGGTGAATATGTACTGGCTATTGCCTTCGTTGTACACACTCAAAAGTTCGGTTGACGTGGCAGGTTCAAAGATTAATCTGATGTTTTCTCGAGAGGCTTGGCTAGCAAACGCGGCTTATGGAAAGATTGGAGAGATAGCTCAACTAAAAGGATTTCTTCTTAACTGGCTGAGATGGGATTTTGAGTCTCAAACATTTCAATTGCTGATGGTAAGTTGGGCAGAGTATTTGACTCAGTGGTGGGTAGGTTGGATGCTGATTATTATGTTTGTGAGTGGGGTGGTGGGACTACTGCAAAGCATACGAAGTAAGGATATTCAGAGTCGAGGTGTGAATGTGGGGATGTTACTGGTAGGGATAGTTAGTGTACTGGGATTACTCAGGACTGGGTTGTGGGGAGAGATAGTGGAGTGGGTAATTCGAGTAGCTCCAATTGCAAAGGAGGTGTTGAGAACTCCATATACGAAGTTCTCGATTGTGTTACAGCTTGTGATATCGGTAGGGATTGGGATGTTGGTCGTGAAGACTTGGGAGTGGAAAAAGTGGATAGGAAGTGTATTTACGATGGCGCTGCTATTTGGAGTAGGAGTGGTGGGATATCCGATGATACGAGGAGAATTATTATCTGTAGCGGTTAAGAGTGAGATTCCAGATGAATATTTCCAGATGTTTGAGTATATGAAAGAGCAGAGTGATGGGAGAGTTGTGGTGATGCCCGCAGTCAGTATGTTTGGCTGGGAGTATTACGAATGGGGATATCAAGGAGCGGGGTTTTTGCAGTTTGGGATACCACAACCAATTCTCGTGCGCGATTATGATCGGTGGAGCCTGCATAACGAATCTTTTTACAATGAATTCTCAACGGCGATGTATGGAGGGTATTTTCTTGATGTAGATAGGGTGCTTGCAAAATATGATGTGGCCTATGTTCTACTTGATGAGTCAGTGATTGCACCTGGACAAGAAGAGAGTATTCTACGAATCTCTGAGACGAAGAAGATGGCAGAGCAGTTAGGCTGGAAGGAGAAGTTCCAGGAAGGAGACTTAACTGTCTGGGAGACAAGCTATGGTCAGGATGATCAGTTTGTGAGTGCGCCAGAGAAGTATACCCTGGTTGAGGGCGATATGGTGAAGGGAAGGCGAGATGTAATCTATGAAGAGGTTGGAGACTATGTGTCTGGACTAGGTGGAGTGGAGTACCCATTTGCTAATTTGATGCGGGAAGAGATAGAAATCGAGTACTCTGATCAAGGAGTGATGTTGAGTGTTGAGACTGAATTGGGTGAGTTGATTATGCCGGGATATTCGACGGGGGAGAGAGTGGAGATGGAATATGTGCTTAAGTTAAATAAGGGCGAGCTACGTGTGGAGTGGCAGCCTGAGTATATGGTGAACGAGCAGGATGGTCCGAAGTTATCTGATCAAGTAATTAGATTAGATGACGAGAGATATCTCTGGGTACAAATAGGTGAAGGTGAGGCAATATTTGTGGAGGAGGGTAAGCCGGTTATCTCGAACGCGAGGTTGATAGTGGGAGAGCCTGTTGAGATTGTGATTTATGAGGGGGTGGTAGAGGATGAGCAAGAGCTGGAACTAGGAGATGAACAGGAGTGTGGGGAGAACGGGCAGTATCGTTGCTATGCTACTCCACTAGATGAGTCAAACAGAGATAGCCTAGTACAGACGATTACGTATTATGAGGGAGAGGGGAGCCCGGAAGTATGTTTGGATCTTGATGATGAGTTGTACCAGTGTGTAAACGAAAGCCGAGTTGAGGAGGGTGCGGTAGTAGTCACGATCCCAATCAAACAAGGTGAAGTATATTGGCTTGATTACGTGTTGAGAAATGAGAAGACTGTTTTGCAGAATTCGGTTGTTAGGTCGTTCAAGCTTAGTGAGAAGTTTGTGGTTAGTAGTACACAGTGGGAGGAAATAGAAAAAGTACAGAAATATAGCCTACAAGATTCGACCTTGAAGGTGGAGGCGGGAGGTGAGGCAAAGATATATGATTACGCCAAGTTGGGAAGAGAAGAGGCGCTAAACTGTGATGTGCTTGAGCGGGGTAGGGTGAGCAAGACAGGTAACAGATATGAGGCTGGTGAGTACGGGGCAAATTGTGATTATCTGGAGTTGTCGGGGCTTGATACTAGACTTAGCTATCTGATGAGAATGAGTGGAGAGAATCTGGAGGGGAGATCGGTAAAGCTATTTTTGCACAATACTGGGAGTGGGCGAAATGATCTAGAATATTTGCTAGATGAAGGGAAGTTTGATCAGACATTCTCTATCCTTAATTGGGAGTTCCCTGGTTCGTATAGTCTGAACATTGAGACGCGTAGTTTCGGGCAGAACTCAGAGAATAAAGTGAGTCCGGTTGAATTAAGATACTTCCCGCTAGAGCAGATTTCAAAGGCGAAGATTACTACCGATCATGGACAACAAGTAGTAAATAATCTAGAGATAGTAAATGTTCAAAAGACAGGTACATGGCTGTACAGGGTTCAAATCGAAGGAGTGGGACTACTTTCATTGTCACAAGGATATGACGATGGATGGGTAGCATGGAGCGGTGGATTGAGAGAGCATGTGATCATCAATGGATGGAAGAATGGGTGGTTGGTGGAAGGTGATGAGCAAATCACAATATTCTACTGGCCACAGTTACTAGAATATTTGGGATTTGTGATGTTGGGAGCCACAGTGTGGTGGCTTGTTAAAATGAAGGATGAGTAAATTGGGATAGTATGAGTTAGTACGATGGGTTGAAATTACATACTGTGATTTTGTAGAGTTAAGAGAGTAAATAATATCCTGCCCAAGGAAAGGTATTCATGGGAGAAGTTTTCAAACCGAATGGACTGAATTCGTGGAGAAATGAAGACTGGAATAGGTTTGCACAGAGTGTTGAAAAATGGGAGACGAGGAAGTGGAGAGGATCTTTTGGGAGTGCTGAGGTTATTGTGATAGCGGGAGTTGCAATGGGAATGTTGGAGCCAGAAGTATTGGTCAATATCTATGGGAATTCTGCTATATCGATGATTCAGCAATGGGGCGATGATGTCGATTCTGGTATTTATAATCCTCAATATGATAAATTTGGAATAAATGACTTAGAGTTTGTGTCATCAACTTTGTCGCACTTGAAAGATGTTGTGAGGGCAAATGGGGATAAATAATGTGTGAAGTGAAAACTGAATTGATAAGTGAAGGAGAAATTACCGGCTCGCAGAAAGACTCGGGGCTAAGATTATTTAAGTTGGCTGACGGAATGATAATAGTGGCGAGTGGGAAGTGCGCTGAAATTATTGCTGAGTCGGGTGGGCTTCCTGAGCACTTCTATGACCTAGAAACAGTTAGTTTCGGAGAAGACGGGCTTGCATATCTTTTTGGAGAGAATGCTGAGGATGGTCACTGGTTTCCTATGTCTAACCAGAATGGGTAGGGGCGGGATATGGCCCAGAGTTGAATCGGGGATTGTAGATGTGTAGATGATGAGTATAATCAGGGAATGGGAAAAGAGAAAGACTGTGGGTATTGCCAAGAAAGGGTTAGTGAGGACGGGGTGGAAATCAAGGGGTTTAGAGAAGAGTGGGGAGAATCAAAGATAGATGTGTTATATGTATGGGTGGGAACAACTTCTGATAACAAGCTTGCTGGTTTAATAAGGACGCTTGAAATACTAGAGAGGACGCACCGTGATGGTCTACTGGATATTGGATATGTAACAATGATCACGGGTAAGATGCGAACGAGTATTCCAGAAGAGGAAGATTTTCTCCATGGAGAATCAGTAGCTAAGCAAAAGGCGCGTGATTACTGGGAGATGTTCAAGGGCCAGCCACGGATTCAGAAGTGTCGATTTTACAACAATTGCGAATCAGATCATCTAGTGATTGCCAGTGATGTGTGTGGGTGGGTGGGAGGAGCGGGGCAAGAATTCAGCCAGTCGCTACTGAAGCCACCAAGCAACTTGACGCGACAAGGACTAATCGAGTACATAATGGAACCATACCAAAACCTACTTGAAACGGTGGGGAGTGAAGGATATGTTGTTAATCGGATGGAGGCTGCTGTTTCGATGCTTTCTCCCACAACTCAGAAATGGGGGAGAAGCAGAGTTGTGAATGGTGTGTCTAGGGCTTCTTTGCAGTTTCCGATCAAGACGATGCTAGAGCCAGGATTTGTGGAGAGGTATCTTGAGCGAGCAATTGAGGCAACTGGAGGAAATATGGGAGCGGTGAAAGGTGCGGCAGGGGGGCTGATGCATGAGTATTTATTAGAGCAGATGCAACAAGAAGACAAGCAGGTATTATTGTCGATGAAACCAGATGATCGCTTCGATAGCGAAAGAGAGCTTTTGAAAGCCCATGCGCTTGGGTTCCCACCACGCTTGGTATGGGGGCTATTGCAGCGGATGTATGGAAGAGGAGAGAGTAGGTCGGGGGAAGTGCTGGTGATGGAGCCAGATATGTGGTAAAAAGATAATTATGACCTATAATGGACGAAATATTAAATGAAGGAGATAGATGCCAGTAAAAGTAGATTTGAGTAAATTGCGTGAAGACTTACATGGGAATGTAAAGATAGAGGATGGATACAGGCGTAAGTTTGGGGAACTTCTACATCGAGGTGAAGCTAGAGAGGCGCCTGAGATGTTTGAAGTGCTTGCTGGTGAAGTAATTACCTTGCTAATTAGAGCAAAGTTACTTGCTGGATCAAATGGGAGAATCGAGGAACATGATTATCTGATACTTGGCAGTGATGTGGGAGGAATTGTTAGTAATGCGAAGCGGGATACAGTGACTCTGGATATTAATGATTCACATATAGTGAATAAAGTGGGAGTGGTGTTTCAGGGAACTAAGAAGAGGTAAGAGTAGTATTGATCTTCTCTGCTAGCTTTTTGAAGTCCTCTTCCTTCCAGCCCTTTGTAGTCATGGCCGGAGTGCCAAGGCGAAGACCTGATGGATCCCAAGGTTTACTCGTTTCACCTGGAATGGTGTTTTTGTTGGCGATTATTCCCACTTTCTCTAATTGAAGTGCAGCATCCTTGCCACTAATCCCCTTGCTTCTTAAGTCAATGAGGACAAGGTGCTTGTCTGTGCCTCCCGAGACAAGATCAAAGCCAAGCTTATCAAGTTCGGTGGCAAGAGCCACTGCGTTATCAATAACTTGCTTAGAATAAGCTAGAAACTCGGGTTTGCTTGCCTCATGGAGCGCGGTGGCGATACCTGCGATTGAGTGATTCTGTGGTCCACCCTGAAGACCTGGGAAGACTGCGAAGTTGATTTTCTTGGCAAGCTCAGCTTGAGAGAAGATCAAGGCCCCGATTGGGCCACGGAGAGTTTTTCTGGTAGTCATGGTGACTACGTGAGCGTGGGGGAAGGGAGATGAGTTGACACCAGCTGCCACAAGTCCTGCTTCGTGGGCGATGTCTGCGAGGTAGTAGGCGCCAGTCGAGTCGGCAACCTCTCTTAATTTCTGGTGATTAATTTCTCTGGGGTAGGCGGTGCCGCCGCTGATGATGAGTTTGGGCTTGAGTTTTAGGGCGAGTTTTGCGATCTTGTCATAGTCGAAGAGGTGAGTTTTTGGATCGACATGATAGAAGTTAGAGTCAAACAATCTTGAGGTTAGGGAGATTGGTTTGCCGTTTGGGAGCTTCCAACCATGACTAAGATGTCCCCCGTCATAAAGGCTCATGCTGAGGATGGGATCATTAAGCTCAAGCAGTCCAGTGAGGACGGCGAGGTTGGCGATACTGCCAGTGACTGCCTGGACGTTGACGTGCCAAGCAGTGGGATCTAGCTTAAAGAGTGAGAGGGCTCTAGTTCTAGCGAGTGACTCGATTTCATCGATGTGTTGATTGCCTTGGTAGTAGCGTTTGTGGGGGTATCCCTCTGAGTACTTGTTCATGAGAACCGAGCCAACGGCTTCACGAACAGAGTCGCTTACGAAGTTCTCGCTAGGGATGACTGCTGAATCCTTGTCCTGACGAGCCTCCTCCTTTTGTAGAAGATCAAAGAGCTCTTTATCTGAGTTGGCAAGTGCTGATTTCATACCCCGATTATAGCTTGTTTTGAGTCAGAGTGGGATAGTCTGGTGGAGAAAGGGGGAGTAGCTGATGTGTCTTGAGATGGGTTGTACAATAGTACGATGAAAAGGCAAGTTCAACAGATTAAAGTACCCAAGTGGAGCATCGATATTAACTCGCCCCACCTTGGCAAGAGTGGATTTGTCAGACATGACGGCCAGAGTTTCTGGGCATACCTGAACTCAAGTGGGATTAGCTTTGATAAAGCTGATTTTCCTTTTCTTTCAAATCATAGAATTCCTAAGGTAAAGAGAGTATTTGATTTTGGCGAGTATTTGAATTTGAGCGGGAAGGGGGAGGCCCTGAGCTATCTGTATCACGGACTTGGTAAGGCGTGGAATTATGTCGGGCCGGTTCTTGATCAAGAGCTGAAGCATGGCTTCAATGACCATACGGACAGGCATACGCTCTGGGTGACAAATACCTCAGTGGAGCTACTCACCAGAGCTGGAAGGAGTTGGAATAAAAGTGAGGGAAGATATGACTCGAAGAGTGAGGTGATGCTCACCTTGGTGGGGATGGGGCATGATTTGGGGAACTTCGTAGAGCGGAAGAATCACTCGATGTACTCAGCATGGCTGATGACAAGACTCTTTTACAACTACGAGTCACATCTTGATGAGTGGGAGGCTGTTCTATACTCGATCCTGTTTCATGAAGAGCCAATGCTCAGAGAGTTGTCGATAGGGTTATCAAGCGGGATTCCACTGCAGTGGGCACTTGTAGCTGCTGACAAGATGCATATGGGGAGAGAGAGAATTGGGGACCGCTCCTATGCATCGGGGATTGCAAACCGAGCACTTGAAGAGGATGTGCATATTCTACTGAACACTTTAGTCGTTAGAAGTAGCTGGGTGCTTGCCTCTGACATATTCGTGTGGCATCTGGACTTCTCGGTTGAGCAGTTAGAAGAGAAAGTGAAAGGCTTCACCAAGGGAGATGGGAAAATCTGGCTGCCGGAGTCATTTCACAAACAGTTTTCCGAAGGTGGAAAACCGTATCGAGAGATCTTCTCGGAGATGTTCTTGTCTGTTTATGAAGCGAGGATTAGGATGGCTGCGATGGGGGTCTTTCTCTTATTTCCTCATGTTACTAGGTTCCAGATCTATCTAACTGATGAGAAGATTAGGGGAGAGATGAAGGTATGTGAGGTAGTGAGGTAGAATACAGTCCATGAAGGTTGATACAAGGACACTTGCTAAGGAGATTGAGAAGCGCGTTAAAGAGCGGGTGAGCCTGCTTGGAAGTACCCCTAAGATTGTGAGTATTCTAGTTGGGAGTGACAAGGCGAGTGAGCTGTATACAAGACTCAAGAGTGAGGCTGCGAGTAGGGTGGGAATAGAGTTCGAGGTAGTGAGGGCAGAAGTTGAGGACATAGCATTATCGATTAAGGAAGTTGGAGAGCGCGATGATGTTACGGGAGTGATGGTGCAGCTGCCTATCCCTGGCTTAAGCAGGGAAGAGCAAGGGGAGATCATTAAGGCAATCCCAGTTGCTAAGGATGTGGACGGATTGCGCTGGGAAGAGTCAGGCGTAATGCCAGCGACAGTGAGGGCAATTATGCAGATCTTGGACATGCTACAGATAGAGAATGAGAGGGGATTTGTGGTTGTCGGAGATAGAGGAAGTGTGGGGAAACCCTTGATGCATTACTTATCTAGGCGAGGCGTGAAGAAGCTCGTGGGAGTAAACAGTGAGACAGAAGATTTGCATGAGAAAGTGTTACAAGCCGAGGTGGTGATTAGCTGTGTGGGAAAAGAAGGAGTTGTAACTGGTGAGATGGTACAAGGCGGGATTGTTGCAGTTGATGTGGGAGCGCCCAGAGGAGATATGACTCAGGAAGTGTATGATAAGGCAAGTCGCTCGGTTGAAGTGCCGGGCGGAGTGGGGCCGGTGACTGTTTCGAGTTTGATGGAGAGCTTGTTAGAAATTTGTAATATATAGAGATTTTTGGTAAGGTGCGCAGGTATGTTAGTAAAACAAGAGGATGTATCATCGAGAAGGCTATCTTGCTACGTGTGTAATCAAGCTGGTGAAAATCTGGTTGATGATCCTGCTATGGATGTGATTTATCCAGATTTGAGTGATGCAAGAGATGCAAGAAATGCGCATTACTTGCTTCATTCGAAAGAGGTTAAAGTAAACTACGGATCTCCGAATGGGATGATTGCAATAATTTGTGCTAAAGCCATATCTTCAAGTTGTGAGTAGAATGTGATTGTGTGTTATAATCCAGAGGTTAATAAATAAAATAAACATCTAGAGATACCCTCCTGAATATGGATCTCTAGAGACGTTCAAGGAGGATGAGATGACAGACGCAAAGAAAAAGACTACCCCGAAGGTGAAGAAAGTAAAGCAAGAGATGCCAAGTTTGGAGGAGCTGCTAGAGGCTGGTGCCCATTTTGGCCACTCAACCAAGCGTCGTAATCCGAAGATGGATGAGTATGTTTATGCGATTAAGAACGGGGTGCAGATATTTGACTTGGTTAAGACTCAGAGTCAGCTTGAAAAAGCATGTGAGTATTTAACTGAAGAAGTTTCTCAGGGCAAGTCAATTCTAGTGATGGGGACAAAAGGACAGGCAGTTGAAGTGGTTAGGGCAGAGGCAACTCGAATTGGGGTGCCTTATGTTGTGAACCGCTGGGTAGGGGGACTTTTGACCAACTGGAACGAGATCAAGAAGAGGGTGAATAAACTAGAGAACATGCGCGAGAAGATGGAGAGAGGAGATTATGGAAAATACACCAAGAAAGAAGTTGTTCTTCTTAAGCGTGAAATCGAGAGGTTGGAGAGGATGTATGGAGGGTTGGTTGGCTTGAAGAAAGTTCCTGATGTAATCTTTATCGTTGATCCGACTCGTGAGCAGACGGATCTTCGTGAGTCACAAGCCCGCGACGTCAAGATCGTGGCAATCTGTGATTCTAATGCAGATCCAGAAGGGATTGAGATTGTGATTCCTGCTAATGATGATGCCCTAAAGACCGTGGAGATGCTAGTTACTAGTGTGATGAGTGCAATTGAGATAGGACTGAAGAGGCACAAGAAGGGGGTTGGGAAAAAGAAAGAAGAGCCCAAAAAAGCCGCGACAGAGAAGTCAAAGACTGAAAAAGCAAAGAAATAAAGGAGATCTATGACAGTGACAATGAAACAAATAAAGGACCTGAGAGCAAAGAGTGGGGCGGGGATGCTTGACGTGAAGAAAGCGCTTGAAGCTACTAAAGGAGACACAAAAAAAGCTCAGGAGTGGCTCAAGAAAAAGGGTCTTGAGAGAGCTGACAACAAGTCAGACCGAGCAACCGGGGTGAGCAGGGTGTTTTCTTATGTTCACTTCAACGGATTGGTTGGGGCGATGGTGCAGCTCTCGTGTGAGACTGACTTTGTGGCTAAGACCGATGACATGAGTAAGCTCGGGCAGGAGCTTGCGATGCAGGTTGCAAGCATGAATCCAGAGACAGTCGAGGAATTCTTGAAACAAGACTATCTGAGGGATAGTGAGATAACGATCAAGGAGCTTGTTAAGGAAGTAAGTGGGAAGACTGGAGAGAATGTAAAGGTGACAGAGATTGTGCGTTTGGGGTAACATAGGGAGATGCTGACGTTTGTATTATTATCACTTCTAGTACTGGTACATGAGCTCGGGCATTTTCTGGCTGCGAAGAAGTTCGGGGTCAAGGTTGAAGAGTTTGGGATTGGATTACCCCCAAAGGCAATTACGATTGCGAAGAAGGGAGAGACGGAGTACACCCTGAACTGGCTGCCGATTGGTGGGTTTGTCAGGCTACTAGGCGAGGACGTGGAGCCATCACTCTGGGACAAGATTAATCCAGTGACGAGGAAGCGAGCTTTGTTCTCTAAGCCTGCCTGGCAGAGAGCGATTATCATGCTATCTGGGATTGGAATGAACTTCGTGACTGGAGTACTCTTATTCGGGATTGTGTACTCAGTTCTTGGAGTGCCAAAGATGACGGGGCAGCAAGTAGTACTAACTGAAGTTCTTTCAGGATCTCCTGCCGAGATGGTGGGTGTGCAGCCAGGGGATGTGGTGCGGAGAGTAGGAGATATCACGATTACGAGCTCTGAGCAGTTTGTGGAGCTAGTTTCTTCAAAGAAAGGCGAGATGATTAGCTTGTATCTGGCTGAGCTAACTCCTGACGGGACAACAAGTGATGCAAGCCGCCTAGTGATGATCACGCCAAGAGTAGATCCTCCAGAGGGAGAAGGAGCGCTTGGAGTGGGAGTGGTGAGCTATCCAGTGATTAACTACGAAAAGAAGCCGTGGTATACAGCGCCTTTTTGGGGAGTAGTGGAGGGGATGCGAGAGGCGTATGGCTGGAGTAGATATATGATTCAGTTAGTTTTGCACCCAGTTGAGCTATGGAAGGGGATTGGAGGACCAGTAAAGGTTGTACAGGTTGGACAGGAGCAGGCTGCGATGGGTTGGTTGTCGTTCTTGCGCTTTGGTGGGGTGATCTCGTTTAACTTGGCGGTGTTTAACTTGCTTCCCTTGCCAGCGCTAGATGGGGGAAGACTGGCATTTCTACTTATTGAGAAGATTGTGGGGAGAAAGAGATCGGCTAAGATCGAGAGGTGGGTGCACGGAGTGGGGATATTCCTTCTAATTGGACTACTTTTGGCAGTGACGGTGCGGGATTTGCTGGGCTAGTAATAGGGCCCCTGGACAAACATTACAGGACCTGTTTTAATAATGATTATTATGACTGAAGCACTTACTTTTGTTGATGAGAATGGAATTGTACATTTGGGAAGTCTGGAGGGTCCAGCGATTGCATATGATGAATTAGATCTAGAGTCTGTAGAGAATTATAGTCAAGAAATACAGAAGTGGTTGGAGCAAGAAATGTTGAGTAAGATTGGATAGAGAGAACTTACCTCTTACAAGAAGTTTAGTATCCTCAGTACTCCTGTTATACTAAGGATATGCCAAAGACAATCGTAACCCACCAGAATCCAGATCTAGATGCCATTATGAGCACGTGGCTTCTCTTGAGGTTTGACCAGTCTCGATACGGGGATAGTGAGCTTGTTTTTATTCCTGGATCAACGACTTATAAAGACAGACCGGTTGACGAAGATAAGGATGTAGTTCATGTTGACGTGGGGATGGGAAAGTTTGATCATCATCAGCCAGGTGTTGAGGAGACTTGTGCGAGTGAGTTGGTGTACCGCTCTCTTATTGAGGAAGGCTTGGTGAAGCCAAGTGATGAAGCTCTGAAATCCATGATCAAGCATGCCAAGTCAATTGATTTGTTTTATGACTTTGACTGGAGTGAGGCCAATGATCCCCGCTTCTCATTTTCTTTGTCGGAGATTATTCCTGCCCTTCACCTCTTGCAGATTCATGATGATGAGGCAGTTTTGAGAATGACGTTGGTTCAGCTCGACGGGGTGTATCAGAAGTTGAAAGGCGTGTATAAGGCAAGAGAAGAGATCGAGGAGGGGGTGGAGTTTCAGAGCTTGTGGGGGAAAGGCTTGATGGTGAGAGCGGGATCTGACAGCGTACATAAGGTAGCTCAGAGGATGGGGTACAAAATTGTGTTGGTAAAGAATGAGAGTACAGGATATATGGGAATCAAGACCGCACCAAATGTAGAGGAGTCTTTGAGGCCTTTGTATGATAAAATAGTCGAGCAAGACGATCAGGATAAGTGGTTCTATCACAACTCTGGACACATGGTCCTACACGGATCAAGCAAAGGGAAAAAACCAGAACCATCAAAGCTTGGTGTCAGGCAGATACTTGATTTGATCAAGTCAATAAAATATTAGTATGAAGCGACATAGATCACTGTCGCATAACTAGTGATCGAGAGGTGGTGTTATTTAGATTATGCCAGTAACAGTAAAAGCAAAAGGTAATGACTCAAATGATGCGATGATTCGTAAGTTTAAGCGAAAGGTCTTGGCAGAGGAAATATTGCCAGAGGTACGTAAGCGTGAGTTTCATATTACCAAGGCCATGAAGAAAAAAGAGCGACTTAACGAGATTAGACGTAAAAAATTCACTGAGCGCAAGCAACGTGAAGCATTAAACCCAAAGAAATAGTCATGAGCTTGCTAGACACACTAACTGAAGAAATGAAATCCGCTATGAAGGCCGGAGAGAAAGAGCGACTCTCGACTCTGAGAATGTTAATATCTGCTATCAGATACGCTGAGATTGATAATCCTGAGATGAAGGAAGAAGACGAAGTAAAAGTTCTTCAGAAAGAAGCTAAAAAAAGACGTGAGAGTATTGTGGCGTATAAGGAGGCAGGACGAGATGAACAACTCATGATCGAGGAGAATGAGCTCAAGTTAATTGAGGGGTATTTGCCAAGGATGATGAGTGAGGAAGAAGTGAGAGTGAAAGTGGGTGAAATTCTCAAGAGCGGCGAGTTTGCAAATTTCGGGATGGTGATGAACAAGGTAATGAGTGAGTTGAAGGGCAAGGCGGATGGGGGAGTAGTCTCGAAAGCTGTGAAAGAGCTATACCAAGGCTAGCCTGTGATTACGATCAATATTGTCTCGGATTCGAAATACCCACTCGATAGAGCTGGGATGAGAGAGGGGCTAGAAAAAATCCTGAAGAAAAATCAGTTGACTGAGAATGTAGAGATGACAGTTTTAGTTGTTGGTAGGCGGAAGATGACTCAACTTCACATTGAGCACATGGATCTACCAGGCCCGACAGACGTATTATCGTTTCCAATGATTGATGAATCTGATTCGAGTCCTTTTGTGGCAAGTCCAGACGGAATTCTTCATCTTGGGGATGTGGTGGTGTGCTACCCTGTGGCGGTTGAGCAGGCCCTTACCAAGCAGATTAAGCTTGACCAAGAACTGCAGTTTCTTTCAGAACACGGGCTGATGCACCTCTTGGGCCATCATCATGAGTAGAGTCGATATAGTTTGAGAGATTACGGGATCACCTGATCTCTGATAAAGTAGTAGTAATGAGTTTATATCTCAAATACAGACCTAAGACGATTGATGAGCTAGACCTGACCAGTGTGAGGGAGGGGTTTTTACGGATATTGAAATCTGGTAAAACTGGACACGCATACTTGTTTACCGGCCCAAGAGGGGCAGGCAAGACTAGTGCGGCACGAATCCTTGCACGAGTTGTGAACTGTGAGCGTAATGAGAATAAGTTGGGAGAGCCGTGCAATGAGTGTGGTGCATGCAAGCTAATTCTGAATGGGAGTGGAGTGGATGTTCTGGAGATTGATGCGGCGAGTAACAGGGGGATTGATGATGTAAGGGAGTTGAAGGAGAAGATTGGCTTGTCTCCTGCGAGGCTTCGAAAGAAGGTCTACATAATTGATGAAGTGCACATGATGACAACTGAGGCATTTAACGCGCTTTTGAAGACACTGGAGGAGCCACCAGCGCACGCTGTGTTTATTCTGTGTACCACTGAGGCACATAAGGTCCCTAGTACGATCACAAGCAGATGTAGCAGAATCCTGTTTACGAAGGCCACTAGTGAGGAGATGGTGAGATCGTTTGCCCGCGTAGTTAAAGGAGAGAAGGCTGAGGTTAGCAAAGAGGCATTGTCCCTCTTATCTTACTCGGTTGATGGTTCATTTCGTGATGGAATCAAGATCTTAGATGAGGCGCTGTCTGACAAGAAAAAACTCGGAATAGAGCAGATGCAGGAAGTGTTGAGTGGAGTAGTGGGGTATACAGTCAACAAGCTGGCTGCTGCGATGCGGGAGAAGGAGCTTGATGAGTCGCTAAAGTTGTTTCGTGAGGGAGTGAAGGAGGGGGTGAATCTGAGCTATACGCTAGTGGAGTTGATGAGGGTAGTCAGAGACTATGTGGTTGTAGAGGGGGAAACTGAGTTAGTTGAGTTAGTGTACATGATTGATGAGACCACGGTGAAGCTAGCCCTAAGTCCAGTCCCAGAAATTCTAGTGGAGATGTTGATAGTCTCTTGGTGTGGTGCTAGGTCAGTGGATCAAGAAGCTAAAAGTACTATAAAGCCAGAGAAGATTGAAGAGTCAGAAAAAATAGAAAGTGTCGCTAGGGCAAAACCAGTTAAAGCTAAGATTAAGAAACCAGTTAGTAGAGTTGTGAGTGAGTACAAGGGATCAGCTAAGGACCTATGGAAAGGATTGGCAAAGAGTCTGAATGGGGAGTCGGGTAGTTTTTCACTGGGAGCGTTGCTTGCCAAGGCTCAACCTGGGATGATCAAGGGTGACTTGCTAACTATTGAAGTTGGATATGGCTTTCACCGTGATCAGATTATGGCAGAAAGGCACAGAGCAAAAATCGAAGAGTTAATCACGAGTGCTGTGGGTCAGCCAATGAGGATAACGTGTGAAGTAGTGAGTAGCAAGAATTTGCAAACTAATGGAAAAGTTGATACGATAGCACATAATTCACCAGAGGAAAATCTAGTGGAGAGTGCTAGGGAAATATTTAGTTAAAAAAGGAGTCAAGTATGGCATTTGATAAATTCAAGCAGGTTGGCAAACAAGCCAGCCAACTAAAAAATATACGTGATCAAGCAATCCAGATGCAGAAGCAGCTGGCAGCTGAGGTAATTGAGGTTGAGGCAGATGGGATTCGAGTAGTTCTCACAGCTGATCAGAAATTCCAGACTGTGACGATTGACGGAAAATATGAAGAGCGACTTGTAGAAGTCTTGAATGACGCAGTCAAGAAGAGTCAGAAGATTGCTGCAAAGAAACTTCAAGAAATGAGTGGTGGGCTTAAGGGCCTTCTGGGTGGCGGAGGACAGTAAAATTGGTAATGAAGTTACCAAAAATAGTTGACGATCTAACCACAAGCTTCGAGAAGCTGCCTGGGATAGGAGGGCGAACTGCGCAGCGCTTGGCGTTTTATCTTCTGCGAGTTCCACAGCGAGACTTAGACGGTTTTTCGAGTTCATTGCGGGATTTGAAGCGAAAGACAAAGATGTGTAAGACTTGTCACAACCTCTGTGAAGAAGAGGAGTGTGCAGTTTGTGTGGATGATTTGCGAGACCAGGGTCTCGTGTGTGTGGTGGAGTCGTTTCAGGACGTGTTGGCTCTTGAGAAGTCAGGGAGCTACAAAGGGCGCTACCACGTTCTGCATGGCTCGCTCTCACCACTTAATGGGATAGGTCCAGAAGAGCTGTATATCGACACTTTACTAACCAGGATAGGGAATGGTATGATGCGGGAAATTATCCTTGCTACCAATACTTCTTTGGAGGGTGAGGCAACTGCACTCTACATCAATGACCGGCTGGAGGAGAGGAAGAAAGACAACCCCGATCTATCAGACTTGGTGATTACGAGAATTGGGAGAGGACTACCAACCGGAGTTGAACTGGAGTATGCGGATGATGAAACTTTGTCCCAGGCAATGGGTACACGAAAGGGAATATGACAAAAAAAATGAAAACAAAAGAGATCACGGTTGAACAGGTCAAGAAATTAGCTAGTCCAGATGAGCTTGAATTGTATTCGTACGTAATTGAAAAAGCTGAAGAGGTTGCGAGTGAGATTGCCGAGTCCTTTCGGGGGTCGGCAGCTGATAAGGGGGAGATCATTGCGGTTGAAGGACCACTAAGTTCAGGTAAGACAGTGGTGGCGACGATGCTCGCTTCAAAATTGGAGAATGATTACACGGTCGGTTGCTACCAGCCATATGCAAAAGGGAGAACAGATATCAAGGCAGATGAGCTGTATTCTCGTAGTGGGGTGACTTATCCTTCAAAACTATTTAAGACGAAGAGGGATATTCAGGAGTTTTTCCATACTGATGATTTCGTGATTATTGACGAGCTACACTTGATCTCAGGCGAGCTCCAGAGTTACTTCGTGAGTGAGATGAAGAAATTCAGAGAGCGAGGAGGTTGGGTAGTCTTGTTTAGTATCCTCTACAATTCTCAGGGTGACCCTTTTGTATTGGTTGAACTGTGCAGAATGCTAGCTGATCGGAAATACAAGCTTTTGGCAACTTGCCAAAAATGTGGATCACTTAACGGAGTGATAGGGCAGCGTTTGATTAATGGGAAGGCGACTAGTATACACGACCCGGAGTATATTTCTCCATCTGACAGCGTTGTTTATGAGCCACGCTGTTTGGATTGTTTTGTATACAGTAAGTAGATAGTGGCATTAGTAGTGTAGAATGGACAATCAATAACACCATGAAAATATACTTTTCTGCAGCAATTAGCGGTATTCCCAAAGAGATGCACCAGTGCCACAACCTGATTATGGAGTCACTGCGGGAGCTTGGACATGTTGTGGTTGCGGAGCATCGTGACGGGGTAACTAGTGAAGACATCTCTAGCCAAAGCGAGAAGGATGCCCTTGCCGTTCAGAGGAAAATGAGTAAGTGGAAGAAGCAGGTTGATCTTGTAGTTGTCGAGACCTCGATTCCTTCGTTTGGAGTTGGGCAGGAGATATCTGAGGCCTTGTCTGACAATAAGCAAGTAATTGCACTGCACTTGAAAGGAAAGAAGCCACATCTGCTTCTTAGTAATGGGAAGGATCAGTTGTATTTGGTGGAGTATGAGGAGAAGAATATCAAGAAAGTCTTGGAGGAGTATATCGAGTATGCACGAACTAAAGCTGATACTAGATTTAACTTCTTTATTTCACCTGAGATTAGTTCGTATTTAGACTGGATTGCAAAGCATCGAAGAGTGCCAAGGGCGGTTTATTTACGCCGCTTAATTGAGAGAGACATGAAAGAGAACAAAGAGTATAACCAAGAGTAGCATGGCAAAATCAAAACAGCGTAAGACTAAGTCGGAGAAAGTTAGATCGAGCTATCGACTGGAGAACTTTTCTCTTAAGGCAGGGGAGCAGGAGGAGAGGAAAGACAGACAAGAGTTTGGCTATTTAGATAAGCAATATGTGGGTAAGGATCTAGCTAAGACTGTGATCTATAGTGCTCTAATTCTTGGGCTACTCTTTGTAGCTAAGTCCTGGCTTGGATAGGACTAACTAGTTCTCGTGTATAGTTTAGTTATGAATAAGCAAGGGAATATTTTTGGGTCAGTTGGTAAGCAGTTTGGGGGGATTGCAAAGGCGGCTGCAAAGCGAGTCGTACGGGAACCAGTAGAGGTAATAAAAACTGCGGTGGGGGTAAGTAGTAAGGGTGAGGAGTCTGGGCAAAGTGAGCGCGAAAATCAGGCAGTGGAAGCAATTGAGCAAGCAGTGTCTGCGCAGCAAGGTGGTAAGAAGGGAGCTCAAAATAATGATCAGAGCGTGAATTCCCCTCAGCCAAATGGGTTTAAAACACAAGAGGATTTTGAGCTATACTCAGAGCGATCTGAGAATAAGGATGAACTACTCTTGCGGATGGCGAGGCGAGAGCTTGCTCGTGAGTGGGGATTAGAATCTGGAATGGAGAAGGCCAGGAAGGAGCATGAGCAAAAAGTAGAAGAGGGTGAGCAAGTTGAGGAGCAAGAGAAACAGCAGGCAGAGGCGATGAAGTTTGAGAAAGAGAAGAAGGAGAATGAGCAGATTACAGCAGCAAAGAATCAATCAAGTGCAGAGAAGAGAGGGATGATGGGGTAGGCGTGATAAACTGGAGATATGCGACTATATAACTCATTATCAAGACGACAGGAAGAGCTTCAGGGAATAGAGGCAGGAGAGTTAGGGATGTATACTTGTGGTCCCACGGTGTACTCAACGGCAACGATTGGGAACTGGAGAACTTATGTTTTGTCTGATTTGCTAGCCAGGAGTTTGGAGCATCTTGGGTATAGAGTTAGGCATGTGATGAACCTGACGGATGTTGGTCACCTGACTGGAGACAACGAGGGAGATTCCTCTCAAGGAGAGGATAGGCTAGAGAAAGCAGCAAAAAAAGAGGGAAAGACTGCGTGGGAGATAAGTCGTGAGTATGCTGGCGAGTTTGAGCAAGAGATGAAGAAGCTTAACATCAAGATTCCAAGTGAGTTATGCAAGGCGACAGATCATATCAGTGAGCAGATTAAGTTAGTGGAGAAGCTTGAGGATAGGGGATTTGTGTACAAGATCTCTGACGGGATGTATTTTGATACCAAGCAGTATGAGATGATGGGGAATAAGTATGGTGAGTTATCGAACTTGGATGAAATAAAGTTGGGAGGCAGGCTAGAGCCAAATTTGGAAAAGAGAGATCTGCGCGACTTTGCCCTATGGAAGTTCTCACCAACCAAGGTGAGGCGCGATATGGAGTGGGATTCACCGTGGGGAGTCGGGTTCCCTGGCTGGCACGTGGAGTGCTCGGCAATGAGCATGAAGTATCTGGGAGAGCAGTTTTCTATTCACGTGGGAGGAGAGGACTTGAAGAGCACCCATCACCCGAATGAAATTGCACAATCGGAGGGGGCATCAGGGAAGAGTCCATTTGTGAAGACCTGGGTGCACGGTGCGTTTCTCTTAGTTGACGGTGGGAGAATGGGGAAGTCACTAGGGAATGCATACACTATCGCTGATATTGAGAGTAAGGGACATGACCCTTTAGCATTAAGGTATTTCTACTTAACTGGCAGTTATCGTAGGCAGATTAACTTCACCTGGAACGCGCTAGAATCAGCCAGTACCGCACTGAGTCGTCTGCGCAGACTGTACCAGAGTGCGAATGAAGATGAGGGGAGGAGTGCGCTTAGCTCTGAGAAGATGGACAAGATAAGAGAATATCAAGAGTCATTTCGAGCTCGGCTTGAAGATGATTTGGATATGCCAGGCGCACTAGCTGTAGGTTGGGAGGTGGCAAAATCTAATATTCCAGGACGAGATAAGGCAGAGCTACTGCTGTCATTTGACCAAGTGTTGGGACTAGATCTAGATAAGAAAGTAAATGAAGAAGAAAGAAAAGAAGCCTCACAAGAAGTGAGTGAGTTGATTAATAAGCGGGATGAGCTGCGCATGAATAATCAGTGGGCAGAGGCGGATAAGCTGCGAGATAAACTACTCAAGCTGGGACATAAGATCAAAGACGATAAGCTATGAAGATATTTGCTGGGAGCTCTAATCTATCTCTTGCGAAGTTAGTTGCTAGTGAGCTAGGTATTGAGAGAGGAGCGATAGAGTTAAGTAAGTTTCCTAACGGTGAGAAGAGAGTGATTATCAAGGATAAAAAGGTAGGGAAGAAAGCGATATTACTGCAGTCTTTGTCAGTCCCTGTGGATGAGGCAATTGTAGAGATGGCGCTGATGGCTGACGCGCTAACTAGGATGGGCGTGACTGAGTTGATTGGTGTGGTGCCCTGGTTAGGCTACGCGAAGCAGGACAAGGTGTTTCAGACTGGTGAGCCACTCTCGGTGAAGGTGGTGGCGAAGTTGCTCCAAGTATCGAAACTATCCAAGTTGATAACATTTGATCTGCATAATCGAGCGATTGTTGGGTTTTTTGAAATTCCTGTAATTGAGTTGACGGCGAAGTCGATATTCTTGGAGTATTTTGAGAAGAAGTTTGATCGTGAAAATACGATAGTGGTGGCACCAGACGCGGGAGCTGTAAAGAGTTCGACGGAGTTTGCGAATGAACTAGGTGTGCAGGTTGTGTATATGGATAAAAAGAGGGATCTCTCGACTGGGAAAGTTGAAATCAAAGGGATGAGTGGAAATGTGGATGGGGTGGAGGTGGTGATAATTGACGACAATATCGTGACTGGCTCGACACTAATCGAGACTGCAAATGCTCTCAGGAAGGCGGGGGCAAAGTTGGTTAGAATCGGGGCGACACATCATATGTATGTTCCAGGTACGCAGGAAAAGATTGAGGGGTGTGAAGCGATTGATGAACTTGTTGTAACTGACACGATTATGAAACCAATCGGGAAAGAATATCAAAAACTAAAGATAATTTCTGTAGCAAAACTACTTGCTAAGGAGCTGAAGTGAAGAGGTGGTATGTAGTGGTGGGAATAATTATTGCTGGACTAGCAAGTTGGTGGCTGAGTGCTGGGAGTAAGGAAGGGGGAGTAGTTTCGCCAAGGGGCAAGGTGATTAAGAGTGAGTTGCCACTCACGAAGTATTCTTTTGAGCGACTTGTAGAGAGAGATGATCAAGAGAGTGAGATTGAAGTAGGGGAAGAGGGGGAGACATTTAGCTACCAGACAGAAGGGAAGAGAGTGACGGGGGCAATCACGATACCAGAAACTGTGATGCCAGAATCAGGTTGGCCGGTAGTGGTGATGATACGAGGATATGCGGACAAAGAAACCTATTACACTGGGTATGGTACGAAGAATGGTGCTCAGTACTATTCTGGTCAGGGATACGCTGTGTTTGCTCCTGACTTCTTGGGTTACGGTGGATCTGATCCTGAAGACGAGGACTCTCTGGGAGCGAGAGTTCGGCGGCCGGTGGAGGTGTTGGACTTAGTGGCAAGTTTATCGAGTTTGGAATATCTTGATACTAATCGTGTGTATCTGTGGGGACATAGTAATGGGGGACAGATTGCCCTTTCAGTGCTAGAGGTGCTGGGGGAAAGGGGTGATGCGAGTATCTTGGGAGCGACGCTGTGGGCGCCGGTGACGAGGCCTTTTCCGTATTCGATCTTGTACTACACCTATGACTGGGACGATCGGGGGAGGGAGCTAAGACGGGCGATTGCCGAGTGGGAAGAGCTGTACGTGGCAGACGAGTACTCGATTGAGCGGTACTGGGACTGGATCACGACTCCATTGCAGATTCATCAGGGCACAGCGGATGAGGCGGTGCCAGTATCCTGGAGCGATGAGGCAGTTGCCATCTGGGAGGAGCTAGAGAAAGATGTGACCTATTACCGATACCCCGGAGCAGATCATAATATGAGTCCTAGTTGGAATACTGTAGTCACGCGAGACGTGGAGTGGTTTGCTGGGCTCTAGAGAGTTATGACTTCACCCTCTAATTTTTCGATGAAATGGGTATCGTGCGAGATGTAGATAATGCCACCACGGTAAGCAAGAAGAGCGTTTTCTAGTTCTTCGATCGAGGGGAGATCCAGATGGTTGGTGGGCTCGTCGAGAATAAGGAGATTGGGGTTACAGGCAAACATCCGGATAAGCTGGAAGCGAGCTTTCTGGCCACCAGACAGACTGGTCATCCTCAGATTGCCATCAACCGAGGGGTCAAAAAGATACTGAGAGAGAGTTTTTTTGAGGGTCATGTCATCGATCTCAAGGTCCAGCTGCTGATAGGCATGATGAACTGCTTGTTCGAGGGTGAGGTTGAGGTATCTTTTGTCTATCTCTTGTGAGTATTCACCGATGCGCAGAGTCTTGGCTAGTTTGATTTCACCTGTGAAGATGGTAGAGGCGGGAGTAGAGGCCTGATATTGACTAATGATGGCGCGGACTAGAGTACTCTTGCCTGCTCCGTTTCTACCTTTGATAAATGTTCTGTTGCCTGTGTTGACGGTGAAGCTGACTTGAGCAAAAAGTGAATCCTTGTAACCCAAGGAGAGATCCTTGACCTTGAGTAGTTGGGTGTGGCGCTCTTTGCCCTCTAGAGTTTTGATCTGAACGTTTTTTTCCTTGAACTGATGGTATGAGTCGGTGACGTTCTTGCCCAAGTCTCCGACTGAATCTTGATCGATCCAGAAAGAGGGTTTGACGGTCGCAGCCTTGATCTTGTCGTAGTCACGCTGCCAGTGGTCGTAGCGGATTTTCCAGGCTTTGCTTTTGGCTCTCATTTGGAGACCCCAGTCGACCTTTTTCTTGGCTTCGGCAAGCCGTCTGAGCTGGTTCTGATAGAAGACAACTGAGCTGGTGGTGTTTAGGGCGTTCTGTTTGAGATATGCCTCGTAGTTACCGGGGAAGGAGAAGATCTTGCCATCCTTGAGCTCGATGATTCTGGAAACGTGTGAGAGGACATCTCGGTCATGGGTGACGACGAGGACGCCCTTGTGGAGTGAGTCTATCCATGAGATAAAACGAGCTTTCCCTAGATAATCCATGTGGTTTGTGGGCTCGTCGATGAGAAGCAGGTCAGCGTCTGCATACATCATGCGCACTAGCTCGACGAAGCGTTTTTCCCCGCCAGAAAGTGTGGAGAAATCGCCATTGGCAAGCTCTGCGGGAATCTGAAAGTCGGCAAGAGCGGCGAGAATGCGCTCCTCTACTTGATAGTAGCCATGGAGCGAGAAGTACTCGAGAGCTAGGGAGAAGTGATCAAGATCAGTGTGGAGACCCTGCTCGTATCCTGTGATGACTTTTTGGTACTCGAAATAGTGGGGGACGCTCTCGAGAATGTAGCTGAGGGGAGTGGTGGAGCCCTGGTCAAGATGTTCTTGACTAGTGAGGACGGTGACGAGGCCTTTTTGCCGACTGATGTCGCCGAGATAGTCACGGTCATGTCCACCGAGGATGTTGAGAATGGTGGACTTGCCCTGGCCGTTACGACCAATGAGTGCGACCTTTTCCCCATTTTGAATATGGAGGCTGAGATCGGTAAAAAGAGTCTTACTTCCGATACTTTTGGAGAGATGTCTGGCGTCAATTAGCATAAGTGGATACTATAACACGATTATGTTGATAAATGAGGTAATTAGTTACTGAATACTTGAGATGGTGGAGTGGGGGAGGAGGTGTGAAGTGATACTATGATTTAAATCATTGTATCACTGAGATTTGTATGGGAGAGGAGAATAAGTGTGTAGTAGAATGATGTGATATGAAGAATAATTATGAATTGTTTGTAGATGAACTGGGGAGTGTTAATATACATGATAAAAAATCAGAAGTATATGTTTTATCAGGTTGTGCAGTAGAAGAGTTTCAGAAAGAGAAAATCAAGACTTGGGCAGATCAAATTAAGTTTAAGTATTGGGGTAATGCTGATGTGATATTTCATTCACGTGAGATTGGGATGAAAATAGGTAAGTTTGGGATATTTAAAAATAAACCTAAATTATATAAAGAATTTCTCGAGGATATGTTTAGATTTTTGCGAGAAAGTCAGTATGTTTTGTTCTCGGTAGTCTGTGATAAGAAAGTTGTTAGAAAAATGGGCTGGAATAGTATTAAACTGATTAAGACTACAGCTCGTAAGTTGATTTATCATTATTTGACTTGGTTGTTTGGACTTCAGAATAGCAGTGGAAAGATAGCTGTTGAATCTGCAACAAGTGAGAAAGATCGATATTATCTTAATGAATTTTCGTATTTTTTGTCACCTGGATGTAAAGAGTTGTCTGTGGATTTTCGATTAGTACAGTCAGTTCTTACCTCTATATCCTTTGTCACTAAACATAATAATGATATCGAGGAGCAGCTTGCGGATATGTTTGCTTACGCAATGAAATGCATGTATATGCGGGAGTCGAAGCAAGAAACATATAAAGTAGGTTCTTATGAAGATAAAATGATAAGGATTTTGAAACAGAAATTGTTTAAGAAACCAAAATTTGCAGGTAAGAAGAAAATGAAGTTTTATCAAGTAATTAAGCCATTTTGTGTTCTTGATGGTAAATAAAAAAACGAGCTCGAGCCTTACGGTCTCTCCCTCGTTTCTTATGGGTATAATATAGCATTAGAAAAGGAATATATCAAATGAGTCTATCAGTAGGTATTGTTGGATTACCAAATGTAGGTAAGAGCACGTTATTTAACGCGCTACTTTCTAAGCAGCAGGCATACGCGGCGAATTATCCGTTTGCGACTATTGAGCCCAATGTGGGAATTGTGCCAGTGCCGGATACAAGACTTGAGCGTCTTGCATCAGTGATCAGTGGTCAGTTTGCAGGAGGGAAAGAAATACCAATTAAACCGGCGACTGTAGAGTTTGTGGATATTGCTGGACTAATCAAAGGAGCGTCAACTGGTGAGGGACTGGGGAACAAGTTCCTGTCTCATATCCGCGAGGTCTCGGTGATTGCGCATGTCGTGCGCGTGTTTGCGGACGATAATATCGTAAAGGAGGGGTCAACTGATCCTAAGAGTGATTTTGAGACAGTTAAGCTCGAACTAGATCTATCTGACATGGAGATGGTAGAAAAGCATAATAAGAAGAAAAATGCGGATGAGAAGATACTACCTCTGTTCTCCAAGAAGCCAATCATGGTGATCCTGAATGTGGGGGAAGATCAGTTATCAGAATGTGAGGCGCTGGAGAACAAGTATGCGGAGGAGTTGGGGGTTGAGCGATCTCTGGTGGTTGCGATCTGCGCGAAAGTCGAAGAAGAGCTGTCTGAGCTATCTGGTGAGGAGCGTAGTGAGTATCTAGCTGAGCTGTCCGCCCAAGGCGGATCGGCCTCTGGGGGCCGAGAAGTAGTGGAGTCGGGGCTGGTGAGACTAATACGGAAAGCGTATGAGACGCTGGGGCTGATGAGTTATCTCACGGCAGGGGAGAAAGAGGTGAGAGCATGGACGATTCCCACGGGGATCACTGCACCTGAGGCGGCCGGGGTGATCCATACTGATTTTACTAAGAAATTTATCAAGGCGAAGATCTGCAATTATAATGATTTCTTGGAACTAGGTGGTTGGAAGGGGGCGGCTGAGAAGGGGAAAGTGCGGCAGGAGGGTAAGGAATATGTGATGCAGGAAGGTGATGTGGTTGATTTTGCAATTGGAAGTTAATTGAGTTAGAATACCCCATATGAATACATACGAACTAACGCTAATTACGGCTAATAAAAGTGAGATGAAAGATATTACTACCCTGGTGAGTGAGTTTGTCAAAAAAGCCAAAGGTAAGATCAAGACCGAAGATGAGTGGGGAGAAAAAACTCTCGCTTACCCAATCCAGAAGAACAAGACCGGACTCTACATGCACTATGTCATGGACCTCCCACCAGCAGAACAACCCAAACTGGCTGCAGAACTGAGAATCCAAGAAAAACTACTCAGATCATTGTTTGTGAGAGTTGAGTAATAATAGTAAGCTTGAATAAGTAATAAGTAAGAAAAGGAGTGATATGTCTACAAGATCTTTGAACAGAGTTATGTTAATTGGGAATCTAACCCGCGATGTGGACCTACGCTATACCCCCTCTGGTACGGCTGTGGCGACTTTTGGCCTGGCGACTAACCGTGGTTGGACAACTGATTCTGGTGAGCGCAATGAAGATGTGCAGTTCCATAGGATAGTAGCATGGAGCAAGTTAGCTGAGATCTGTGGGCAGCTTCTGTTTAAGGGGCGCAAGGTATATATCGAAGGAAGACTCCAGACCCGTAAGTGGACAGGTCAGGATAATATCCAGCGTGAGTCAACCGAAGTAGTGGCTGAGAACATGATGATCCTGGACAATAAGCATCGTGAGGGTGGAGTAGCTCCAAGACCATCGTCAGCACAATCAGATGATGATGATAACGATTATACTTCTGATCCAGATGCACAGCCTACGATCAAGCCTGATCCAATTCCAGATGACAAAGTCGTGATCGTGGATGACGAGAAACCAGCCGAGAAGCCAGTCGCCAAAGAAGAGGTAAAGAAAGATGATAAAAAGCCAGTGGCTAAGGCAAAAACAGAAAAAGAACAACTAGATGAAGTGAATGTCGAGGACATTCCTTTCTAATCAATACATATTTATAAGTAAGGCATTGCATGAAAAGAAAAAAGATTGTATATAAAAAAGTAAAGAAATCTGATATTCCAGAGATCTTTGATTATAAAAACCCAGATAGTTTGAAGGTTTTTGTGAGTGAGCAGGGGAAGATCACTAGACGATCTCGAACTGGAATCAGTGCAAGACAGCAAAGAGCGTTGACCAAAGCTGTGAAGCGGGCAAGAGTCTTGGCGCTTATGCCATTTGCAAGATAGAGTAGTTGATTCGGTGTTTCGAGAAACGGCTGTTAGTGTTAAGATAATTGAGTTATGAAACGTAAAATCACGTATAAGATGATTCGCAGGGGAGTGATAGGGCTATCACTTCTGATTCTTGTTTTTGCAGGTGGATATCAAACTGCAAAGGTGAGACTGGGGCAGGCAAATGCACCTTTGGTTACAAAATTCCTCAATTCACCGTCAGCAAATCAAGTACAGGGAGCAGATTTTGCTAGGTTCTGGGAAGTATGGAAGCGACTTGAGCGAAGCTATGTGGACACGAGTAAACTAGATTACAACGAGATGACGTGGGGGGCGATGCGGGGACTGGCAGGGTCTCTTGACGATCCTTACACCCAGTACTTGCCACCTGTGGAGAACAAGCAAGCTAATGAGAATCTGAATGGATCCTTCTACGGGGTAGGGATTGAACTGGGCTATATTGACTCAACGCTAGCTGCGATTGCTCCCTTGAAGGGGACGCCGGCTGATAAGGCGGGGGTGGAGGCAGGCGACTTGATCTTGCATATTAAGGATGAGACTCAGGGAATTGATATTGATACAGCGGGGATGACTCTTCGAGAAGCAGTGACGAATATTAGAGGTGAACTAGGCGTGCCGGTTATACTCACTCTCTACAGGGACGGGGTGATGGAGGTATTTGACGTGGAGATTATTCGAGGTGAGATCGTGGTCCCATCAGTCGAGCTGTCTTACTTGGAGCGTGGGGGCAAGACCTATGCTCATCTGGAGTTGCACCGCTTTGGGGGGAGGACTGACAGAGAGTGGCTAACTGCGGTACAGGGGATTGTGACAAGGGGAGTTGACGGAGTAATCCTAGACATGAGAAATAACCCAGGAGGATACTTGGATGGGGCGGTGTTTGTTGTTGGCGAGTTTCTTGAGTCAGGAGAAGTCGTGAAGCAGGAGGGGAGAACTGGGGAAGAGACTTATACTGTAGACAGAAGGGGTAGTCTGACAAGCACACAAATAGTAGTGCTAATTAACGGGGGAAGTGCAAGTGCTAGTGAGATTGCAGCTGGTGCCCTGCAAGACCATGAGCGAGCTACTATCGTAGGCGAGCAGTCATTTGGCAAGGGAACTGTGCAAGAAGTGCAGGACTTGTCTGATGGATCATCCCTGCATGTAACTGTTGCTAAGTGGATACTACCAAGTGGACGCTGGATTGGGGAAGAGGGGATTACGCCAGATGTGGAGGCAAGTGATGACAGAGAGACTGAAGACGTGGATGAGATGGTGGAGAAGGCAATTGAGCAGTTCTAGGCCCGTTCTTGACTAGATGTGGGATAATTAAGCAATTAGAAGTTAGCCTGCCACTAGATAGGATGATATGCCAAACGAAGCACGAGTACCAGGGGCTCATTTATTTTTAGCTGATGAATTTTTTGCAGGACAAACAAAAACTACTCTATATGTAGGGGATGGCAAATCACCTGGCGATGATCGAGTAACAAAAAAAATTACTGGATTTACAGATAGCTTGCAAACATACAGAGAGGATGGAACTGGATCTGAATTACCCTTTGAGACGGTTGATGGCGGCCGCGTTGTTCGATTTTGGAGCGATTGTCACTTCTTTTTGATAAATAGCGATATGGACATAGAGACATTTCTGGAATATGTGATTAGAGAAAAAGAGATACTTGTGGGCCCACCTGGTTACGCAACAGTTGCTATTGAACGTTTTTCATTATTGGAAGATTTTGAGTTAGGTCACTTGATGTTAAATAATACGAGTAATTGTGACCATGCTAAAGATGAATCTGTAGGGTTTTATTGATGGAGATGACATATGCTCGAGTCATTGACGAAAGATTATCTAAGAGAGGCTTTTGCAGGAGACCCTCTAGAAGTAGTATCTTTTAAACTCTTGGTTTTGATAGGTAGTGAAGAGATTTGGGTAGCACCTGAGGTTAGTAATCACCGAGAGATGACTGAAAAGCTTGATGTCGAAGTGAGTAAAGTGGGGTATGCCGGGAAAGCGACGGTGAGTGGTAACAGGCTAGGATTACTCGATGGAGGACAATCTTTTAAGTATGACGATATGTATGAGAATGACCGAGTTGCAAAGACCTGGACGATAGCGAGACTAAATGTAGTTCTAGAAGAGATTGGGCAGCGTGAGGTATGGGAGATTAAGGAAAGTTGGTAGATAAATACTTGACCGTTATGGGATAATTGTAGGATGAGTGAAATTTTATTGGTTACGAATGAAGTTGTACGCCAGATGCTGGCAGATGAGCTAACGGCGGCTGAAGTATTTCCAGGACGTTCAGTAATAACGATTCTTAAGATGATAGGAAGTGATGACATAGCATATCGTCCATTAGCTATGCCTCTACACAGTATGATGGTAGCTCAACAAGGAAAAAAAATTGATGATGTTGGTTATGCCGGGAGAGTTCACAAAATCCCTGATAGTAGAAATCTAGAGGTGCAGCATGGAGGGGGAAGTATAGCAGAGGGAGGATATCGACTAAATTCTGATGAAAGAGATATGGTGTTTAGTATCTTAAAAAAGATGTTAACAGAAGCTGGTGGAGATACGGTTGAGACGCATATGTCTGTTATCTGAAATTAATGGCTTTGAGAGATTATTTATTCTTGGTTGATCTTGATGTGAAGAGTTGTTAGCAGTTTTGCTAGGTCGCCCTCAAGAATAGTATCAAGATTGTGAAATGACTCACCAATGCGGTGATCGGTGACTCTGTTCTGGGGATAGTTGAAGGTTCTAATCTTCTCTGCACGTGCTCCAGTGCCCACAGCAGATCGTCTGGCGGTATCTAGCTTACCCTGCCTCTTTTCTTCTTCCCTTGCCCAGAGCTGAGATCTGAGGAGGTCTAGGGCTATTTCTCGGTTACGTTGTTGGTAGCGCTCCTGAGTGCTGACCACTGTAATCCCGGTGGGGGTGTGGATGAGCCTGACTGCGGTACTGACCTTGTTGACGTTTTGTCCGCCTTTTCCGCCTGAGCGGAAAAACTGCCACTCAAGATCTTCGTCTTTTACCTCGACTTTTGCCTTGTCAACTTTTGGAAGTACGGTGATGCTGGCTGTACTGGTGTGGAGCCTGCCCTGTGACTCGGTAGAGGGGACACGCTGGACGCGGTGAACACCTGACTCCCACTTGAAGAGGCCGTAGGCGCCTTGTACTAGCTCTTTGCTCTTTGGCTTGCCTCTGAACATGAGAGTGTTGTCATCGATGTAGGAATACTTGAGACCTTGGGCCTCTGCAAACCTCACGTACATGCGCTTGAGGTCTTCTGCCCAGAGCTTGGCTTCTTCACCGCCTGCGCCTGCTCGAAACTCAAAAATGGCAGGGAGTGTGTCTTGAGTGTTAAACTCACTATCTTCTAGCTCCTTGAATTGCTTCTCAACAACCTGCTTTTCCTTCATAGCCTTCTGCAACTCAGTACTAGCGAGGTCTGCCATCTCAGGATCTTTCCCCATAAGAGTTGATTCCTTGATAACTGTCTCAAGGTCTAGGATTTGGTGGGCAAGAAGAGCCTTTGGCTGTAAATCTGAGAGTTGTTCACCAATTTCTGCGAGTTTTGAGACATTATTGGGATCTGAGGAGTCTGCGACTAGTTGGTCGTATTCTTTAGCGATAGATTGATAGTCTGTCATAGGGATAGTATACAGGAGGTAGGGTCCTTGAGCTGTTTGGGAGGGTAGCTACTTGGCGTCGCGAATATCGGAGAGAGTTTGAGGACCAGACTGGGAAGACTTGCGACTCTTCTTTTTCTTTTTGCCGGCAGCTTCTTGCTTCTTTTGGAATTTTTCGACACGTCCGAGAGCATCAACAAAGCGCATCTCTCCAGTGAAGAAGGGATGACATTTAGAGCAGATATCGACTGCGATATCTGGTTTGGTAGAACCAGTCTCGAATTTGGCACCGCAGTTGCAGGTGACAACTACCGGATGGTACTTCGGGTGGATGTTTGCTTTCATGGTTTATAATTCTACCAGATATATTGAATTCGTAAAGGAGGAGCAAGTGGCATCGTGGAAAGAGGTTGGTTCTGATAAGGAAGGGACTGCGTATTTTAATGAGAAGGGGAGGGAGGTTCTTGCTGAAGCCTTTGGAGGATCACCGTACAGATACGTGCAGTATTATGTAGTGCGAGAGCTTGAGATGAATGGTGACCAGGTGTTAGGTAATATTCAGATAAAAGAGAAAGATGTGGTGCTATTAATGTCAAATGGGAAGCAGATCTGCGTAAGAGGGGAAGAGGATATGTACTTTGAAGAATGAGACTGCGTTATTTTGAGAAATCAGCTAACTTCGCTATAACTCTGGTTGTGTCTGACTCTTCTTGAGTGAGGTATGAGTTGCAGGGAATGCCTTTTGAGTCGGGATATTCTTCGATATCGATGTCAAGATCTAGAAGAGAAGCACCCCGCAATCCTGGAAACACTTCGATAAGTTTTTCAAGTAAATCTGGATTGGAGTAGACACCGGCGATTTCGGCAAGAAGACGATCGTTTTGAGTAACGTGCTTAGTATCTGAAAAGATGATTTTATGTGTTGGCTCACCTATTGTTGAACCTACTGATCGTTCGATAGATAATCCAAAATGTGGGACCATAGTAATATTGTATCAGATGAGTTTTTCTATTGCTAGCTCAAGGGGGAGAGTGGACTGTACTTGAGTAGCCATGTCTTTTAGTGTTACAGAACTTCCCTTTACCTCATCTTCTCCGATTATGATCACGAAGGGGATACTTTTCTTACTTGCATACTTGAGCTGTTTGGCAAGCTTGTCGCTAGGGACCGGGTAGATCTCGGTGTTGACGCCAGCGCTGCGTAGCTTGGCAGCTACCCGTAAGGACTCTCCTTGTAAACTGGGGGAGAAGACGGTAACGAGAGCCTTGGTGATGATCTTAGTGGGGATAAGGCCAAGCTGGTCGGCTGCCTCGACTGTACGGTCGAAGCCATATGCGAGTCCGGTTGCAGGGATATCAAGGCCCGTTAATTCCTTAACCATCCCATCATAGCGCTCACCTCCACCGACTGAGCCTACCTTGTAGTCGGCGATTTGGATCTCCCAGATAGGACCTTCGGAGTAGGAGAAAGATCTGGCTAACATAGGCTCGAAGCGGTAGAACTCGCTTCCGTAGCCTGCGCTTTCTAGGTAGTTGATGATAGTCTTGATAGTGTCGTTTGGCTTGAGCTTGAGAACCTTGTCGAGGTAGGACTGGGCTTTGACCTTAGTTATCCCTTTGCTGATCATATCCTTCACAACGCCATCTTTGCCGATTTTTCCTAACTTATCGATTGCGACGATCGCTTCGTAGGGGATGCCTTTCATAAGCTCGCGTGAGCTGAAGATGATCTTGGGCTTTTTGAATCCAAGCTTGAGGTAGGTCTCGAGATTGAGAGCCATGATCTCGGCGTCTGCTGAGGGGTCTTTGACGCCGAAGATATCGATATCAAACTGAGTGAACTCCCGGTAGCGACCCTTTTGTGGCTTCTCGGCGCGAAAAACTGGCTGGATCTGATAGCGGCGGAAGGGAAAGGTGAGTTTGTTATAGTTATTGCCGACGTAGCGGACAGTTGGTACAGTCTGGTCATAGCGGAGGGCGACGTCCCGTCCACCGGGATCCTGGAACTTGTAGTAGAGCTTCTCGTCTTCGCCAACCTGACCCTCGAATAGGCCGAGTGGCTCTAAGGTTGGAGACTCGATTGGTTCGTATCCCCAGGACTCGGCAACCTCGATCATGATGTTTCTGACCCACTGGCGCTTGGCGGCATCCTCTGGTAAATGATCGCGAAAGCCTTTGAGTGTCTGGTATTTAGTTTTCATAGTGCTCATTATAGCGTCCTTTTATTGTCTATGCATGTTTGAGTTAGCAGAGAAGAGACACTTTTAGATGTTGCAATCAGATCAGCTAGTTCAACGTACTCGTTTGCGGAGTGAGCCATGCTTGGAGTTCCTGCGCCGATTGCGAGGCAAGTTGGTTTGCCAAACGTCCCCCAGATCATTTGAGTGTCAACGTAGCCACCAAAGGTTTCGTAATCTCCTGGTAAGCTGAGCTTACTCTGGATTTCCTGAGTGGGGGTAGACCAGGAGCCTAGGTCGTGCCTGACTTCGTAGTTCTCGAGAGTGAGCTTAGCTTGGTCGGCGTATTTGGTCAGTAACTCTTTAAGCACGGTTGCGTTAAGCTCTGCTGTAGCTGGTCTGATATCAAGCACGAACTCAGCAAGATCGGGAATGTTATTACCTTCTTTCCCCAGCTTGTTGCTGCCAAGATCAAGCCCACCTCTAGAGTAGGCGAGGTTGAGGGTTGTGAGGCCAAGCTCACTACTAGAGTATTTGTTAGCTAGGAGCCGCTTTAGCTTAGTTATGCAGTTGGTGCCTGCGAGGATTGCGTTGACTCCCTGCTCGGGCCTGCCAGCGTGACCTGACTTCCCCCTCATGCGAAAGCTTACTTCGATTAGGCCACGACAGCCGTTGCCGATTTTCCCCGCATAGCCATCAAGGGAGACGACTAGCTCCGGGCTAATATTGCCTTGATACTCTTTGATGAACGCCTTCATCCCAGCAAAGTCATACTCCTCGTCACAGTAGCAGAGCAGCATTACACCCTCAGTGTTATCTGCATCACGAAGAGCGATCATGCTGGCAGCTAGAGAGCCTTTCATATCAGTTGAGCCAAGGCCATAGAGACGACCATTCTTCTTAAGGGGAGTAAAAGGATCGGTGTTCCAGCCAGCACGAGGCTCGACTGTGTCGATGTGCCCGGCAAGCAGAAGGGTGGTAGGGGAGTCGTCTACTGCAATTACATTGAAGCGACCATCTTTGACCGGTTGCTTGATAAGCTTGAGAGAGGTGTTCTCCTTCAGCCACTGATAGATGAACTCACCAACCTTAATCTCGTCACAACCATCCCCAACCCAGGAAGGGATAGAGATGAGTTGTTTGGTGAGGTCTTGTATATTATTCATGTTAATATCCTCTAAATCCCATAAATATAGCTCTGTCCATTGCTTCTTTGCGCTGTTGGAACTTTCCCTTGTCATACAAGAACAGAACTCGATCAGAATTTTCTGAATCAAGCCCGTTTACGTAGCGATACGAAGGACGATACTCTCTGGAGAATAATCCCTTCTTGGCTTTTGGACCTAAGATTTGACCAAATTCTTCTAATCTCTGGCAGATTCCGTACATTGGTGAGTTGAAGTTGGTTCTGACAAGCATAAACTTGACATCACTATCTTTAACTTGTTTAAGGCGTTCGGATACGAGTTGTTTACCAAGCCCCTTTCCTTGAAACTGAGGGTCAACACCAGTTTCAGAGCCATAGAAGACTGAGTCATCAACACCATAGCTAGAGAGCAATGCCTGGACAGCGTCTTGCATTTGAGAGGTCTTCCACTTGGATTTGGCGAGATCTTTGACTTGAGTTTGGTAGCCCCAAGAGAAGCCAGCTAACTCAGTATTGATGGTTGCAAGTAATCCAATTGGATTAGACTTGCCCAGCTCACCTAAGATGTATTTAATTGTTTCATCCTTTGGGTATGCCTCTAGAAGTGGTGTCTGGCAATCTGGACAAGGCCCTCCTGCGCTTGTATCTTGCCCATAGAAATCACCCGTAGAAGCACACTTCGTGACTTCATTCCAGGGAGGTCCAGCAAACACGTCAGCATAGAGTGTTGCAAGACCGCTTAGCTGAGAAGCATTCTGGCGATCAATGTTGTCTATTTGTATATTTTCTTTAATTTTCATATATTTCTTCCTTTTTTTAATACAAAAAACCCGCCTGGTGGCGGGGTATGGGAAGAAACTAATTATTTCTTTTTTACGCTAAGAGCGCCCCCGCCACGATTGTGTGGGAGCTATGATGAATAGAGGTGTTAGTTCGTTTGTTCATGAAGGGCAATATAGCATAGCCGCTGGAATTGTCAAATTTTGTGATTCTCGAGAATACTGGCTTATTATTCGATTTCTGGGGCTGGGTTAGTATCTGCTTTTTTGATCTGCATCACGATTGTAGCTGACCAGTCATCATCCTTGTCACGAGCCGCTGTGTAGAGGATTTCGTCACCGACTGAGAGATCAGCTTGATCGAGGATAGTTGAAGGGGATTTGTAGACTGTGCTACTAGTGAAAAACAGTTTGAAGGGCTCTTCTTGGTCGGCAACTGTAAGGGAGAAGGAGTATTTGTCAATTGAGCTGATGGTGGCGATACCCGAGATCTTGTCGGGAGGAGTGAGGGCGGTTGTGCTGACTACTATGCGTAGGCCTGTGATCTCATCCTGACCAGAGCTTGGGCCGATTGCGATTATCGAGTCTTCTATTTGCACACTCTCGAGATCAATTTCTTTGGAGCCTGGCGAGCGAAGGATTGTTGAATCGTCATCAACTCTCACTGATTTCTTGCCTTCTTTGTCTTCTAGAATTATTGTGTTCTGGATAATGTCGGTGACTTGGCCGATGTAGCCGGAGAGCTTGGGCTCTAAGACTTCGTTTATTTCTACCCCAGTGACAACTTCTTTGAGGCGCTCTTTGAGGTTGTTGGTGACCTCACTTGTTGCGACTTGATTATCGGCCGTTACCATCGGGGCTATAGTAAGTGAGAAAAGCACGATAAGGGTGGGGAAGAGAGTTATTTTCATATGCAGAAGATATATATCAGAAATAGGGCAATAGATCAAATCTCGGCAGTTGTGTAGATTATGCTTAGCGTCTTAACTTCTTTGTTTCCATCATCTTGATAGCTGGTAACTTGAATGGTGTTGGCTCCGTTTACCAAGCTGACTTCTTGAGAGAAACCACCAATATCGTTGGGGACGATGATGTACTCACTCTTCTCACCAAGGATGACGATGTAGGTGTTGGGGAGGGTTAAACCTTCAAGAATATGAGAGTCGGTGTCAACGACTTGATTATCAGGAGTGGTTAGATCTAGGAAGTGAGAGTCTTGTCCAGATGTGGGAGAGGAGGTGGGTTTTGCTCTGCCGATACTGATGTCTGGTGGGGTAATGCCACTTAGTGCAGATCTTGCTCTAATGATTCCGCCAACAACTACTAGGCCAACAAGTAGTCCTATAATTATTGCAATAGTGATTTCTTTACGCGCTTTCATTGATTGATAGTCTAAGGTGTGAGGCGAAACAAGTCAACTAGAGAAAAATTATGGTGGTATACTAGTTGAATGGAAATTAGTTATTTGGGTGGGACCTCATACAGGATCAAGTCAAAGTCGGGAGTTGTGGTGATGAATCCAGATGAGAGGAGTGACGGAAAATCTAAGCTTACGGCTGACATTGTGACAGTGACTAAGCAGGGGAAGGGTGCGGAGAAGGTAGGCGGGACATCAAGGCGCAAAGAGCCCTTCGTGGTTAGTGAGCCTGGAGAGTATGAAGTAGAGAATATCTCGATCTTTGGCTATGGCAGTGGAGGGAAGAACACAATCTACGCCCTGTATACCGAGGATCTGAGAGTAGTTCATTTGGGACAACTATCAGAAACACTGGATAAGGAGATGATCGAGACTTTGGACGGAGTGGATGTTCTGATGGTTCCAGTTGGAGAAGGAGTGATTGATGAGAAAAAGATCATTGAGCTAGTTAACAGCATTGAGCCAGCTTATATCGTGCCTATGAGTGAATCCGGAGAGAGCAAGAAGCTGGTTGAGGCGCTTAGCAAGGGGATAAAGGAGACAAAGATTTTAATCATTAACAAGGCGACACTTCCACTGGACACGAGCGAAGTTGTGATATTTGAGTAGATAGTATCTAGTACAGGGTACTTTGTATATAGTGAATGAGAAGAAATTACTTGATAGAATGTTGATATGGTAGCAAGCAAGGTTCCTCCACATAGTGATGAAGCTGAGGCAAGTGTACTAGGGTCGATACTTCTTGATAAGGATGCGATAGTACAGGTATCTGAGTTTCTTCGTCCTGAGCAGTTCTATGTTCAGAAGCATGGAGATATTTTTGCGGGTATGCTTGCTTTGTTTGAACTACGCGAGCCGATTGATCTAGTTACGTTGCCGCAAAAGCTGAAGGAGATGAAGAGGTTGAAGAGTGTGGGAGGGGCGAGTTATTTGTCTAGCTTGGTTGATGGGGTGCCAAGCTCGGCTAACGTTAAGCACTACGGCGAGATTATTCGTGACTACTACACCCGCCGCAAGCTAATTAGCGGGTCGAGTGAGATTGTGGAGATGTCGTTTGACGAGGGTGAGGGAATTGGCTCGGTGCTTGACAGGGCAGAGCAGAAGATCTTCAGCCTCTCACAGAAACATATTAAGCAAGGATTTGTCCACCTGAAGAGTGTTTTGTCTGAGAGCTTTGATCGATTAGATGAGTTGACGAAGAATGCAGGGAGTTTGCGGGGAGTTGAGACTGGATTTGCTGACTTGGATAAGACTCTGGCAGGACTACAAGACTCAAACTTGATTATTCTTGCTGCCAGGCCAGGTACTGGGAAGTCGGCATTTGCCCTAAATATTGCACAGTATGCATCGGTTGTGAAGAAGACGTCGATCGGGTTATTTTCCCTCGAGATGAGTAAGGAGGAGTTGGTGGACCGGATGCTTGTTTCGCAAGCTGATATTGATGCGTGGCGACTGAAGACTGGGAAGTTAACAAGCAGTGATTTTGAGAAGCTTTCTGAAGCGATGGGGGTACTTGCGGAGGCGCCGATGTATATTGATGATACTCCGGGACTATCAATTCTTGAAATGAGAACGAAGGCAAGGCGCCTGAAGAGTGAGCACAATCTCGGGCTGATTATTGTTGACTATCTGCAACTGATGAGAGGGAGAACGCATGATAACCGAGTGCAAGAGGTGGGGGAGATCTCGCAAGGACTGAAGAACCTGGCGCGTGAGCTAAGAGTGCCTGTGCTTGCTTTGTCCCAGCTATCTAGAGCGGTGGAGCATCGAGGAGGGAATCAGCCACAACTATCTGATTTAAGGGAGAGTGGATCGATTGAACAGGATGCCGATGTGGTGATGTTCTTGTACCGAGAAGAAGATGAGGATATCTCGAATATGAAACTCTCGATTGCTAAGCATCGAAATGGAGCGATCAGGACAATTGATCTTAAGTTCAGAGGGGATAGGGTGCGATTCTATGGAATGGAGCACGGGAGGTAGGTATTGGAGAGCTTCAAGTGATGTGCCGGAGATCGGAGTCGAACCGATATGAGGATAACCTCACTGCTTTTTGAGAGCAGCGCGTCTGCCATTCCGCCACTCCGGCGATACAGGTGATTATAGCGCAAGTTGCCCAGTATGAGATAATAGCCGCATGAGGGAAAAACAGTATGAGCTTTCGTTGCCATCTATGCCTTCTTTACAAAAAGTTGACACGAGTGGAGGGTTAGATCCTGAGAAGTGCGAAGAGGCGTATCGGTATTCACAAGACCGTGATTGGATGGAGGCGATGAGCAGGTTACTGAGTTCACCTGGTCACATAATGTTGCCTAAGAACGCAGCTCGTTTGCAGCTAATTGATGAAATAGGGGCTGGGATGCTAAAGTTTGGCAAAGATGGCTGGGAGAGAGTTAGCGGGAAATCCAGAGGAGAGTAAGAAGGAGAAGTTGAGGAGAGAGACCATCTAGCATGCGGGGAATTGAGTTGTGGAATGAGTGATGGAAGCGGTTGATTGGTTTGAGCCACTTGGGCTCCCATCTGAGGAAGTTGCGAGGTCCCTCTAGAAAGTCGGGAATGAGAGCGATAAAGGCACCCCAAAGAGGAGCGGAGTTGGGGATAGTTAGTGAAGAGCTTGCAATCACTGGGAGGGAGGAGGGGAAAAAGAGAAAGATGAGAATGATGGCTAGTAGTAGATCTGGAATTTCGTGCAAGACGGCAAGTTTGATTGATTTGGAGCCGTTACCTAGTCCCGTGCCAACGTCCCAGTGCGGGATAGCATCAAGAAGGTAGTGAGAACTAAGGATAAGGGGGGTAGCTAGGAGGGGATCACCGAGATGGTATGCGATTGCGGCACCTGTAACTGCGTGTGAGATAGAAAGCATATAGTTGAGTATAGCGTATGTGTATTGGTGTAGTACAATCTTATCTATGCTACCAGTACTGTTTCAGTTAGGTCCAGTGAAAATATACTCGATGGGAGTGATGATAGCTCTATCCCTATTTGTTGGGTTGTATTGGTGGTGGAGCTTGGGTCGAGATGAGAATTGGCCTGAGATACAGCTGTTTGATACATTCTTTCTGTCTATGGCTGTGTTTTATTTAGCGGGCAGACTAGCATATGTCACAACTCACTACGGGGAGATTGGCGGACTGATGGGAGCACTGTCACTATTGTCTAGTCCTGGAATTAATTATCACGTTGGGTTTGTAGCCGGTGTAATTGTTGCTTGGAGATTTGCGAAGATAAAGGGCTGGGACATCTGGAAGGTATGGGACGCTATGGTCGTTTCAATTTCCTTGATGATATTTTTTGGCTCGATAGGAATCTTGCTCAACCGTGGTCAGATGCCGCGTGACGCTTTGCTAGTTGCGTGGTCTCTATTTAGTTTTGGAATTGTAACAGTTGTTAGAAAAAACTTTCGCTTCTATAGCTGGTATAAGGGAGAGTCGAGTGTGGCAAAAGAGGGGTTGGCAACTCTAGTATGGATTGGGCTTGTTTCTTTGTATCACGTGGTGATTGGTGGGCTTACCGGCAACTGGATGTTATTGGGGGGCTCAATACTAGTTTTATTTATTCCGATAATTAGTGTGGTGAGGCGAAGTGGGGGAGCGGAGGAAGGTGTAGTACAATTACTTCGAAGTAAGTTTAGCCGAGTGAGAGTTCAAACAAGAAAAAAGAGGAGGTAGGATTATGCAGTATCCCAAGAATCTTCTTAAGCCAGTCCTGGAGTATTTTCGAAAGAAGGAGCAGGATCTTGTGAAGCGAAAGGATCAACTCTCGAAAGAAGACCCCTTTAGTGATCAATCAAGACTAAATGATAACGCCAGCGATGACACGGAAGCTGCTGAGCAAGATGGACATGCCAGAGCTACGGCCCTGAGTGCGGAAACTGAAGAGGCGCTAACTAAAGTTCGTTCTGCGATGTCCAGAGTGGAGGATGGAAGCTTTGGCCAGTGTACAGAATGTAAGATGATGGTAGATACAGATCGACTACAAATTAACCCAACGGCAGAGTTGTGTCTTGATTGTGCAAAGAAAAAGTAGGACGTTTGTCAGCTTGGTAGGAGTGATTGATTTGGTATTCAAGTATGTTAGTTTTAGCGGGAATAATGCGGTAATTAACCTGGGGGTAAGTGGGGGAGTAGTTGTAGCGGAGACAGTAATTCTCCTTGCGCTTGTGGGAGTGATGCTGATTAGTTCTCGTGAGAGGTCGCTTGGGCTATTTATGATCCTTGTGGGGGGAGTGGTGAATGTTATAAGTAGGATTATCTGGGGAGGTGTGGTTGATTACTGGGTGCTGGGGGGAATCCTACACAACAATCTTGCGGACTACTTAATTGTGGGAGGTGTTATTAAGTATGGGGTAGAATACTGGTATGAACATCGAAGTACTGTACGAAGACGAGCAGATAGTGGTCGTGAACAAGCCAGTGGGGGTAGTCTCAAATAGAGCAGATACTGTCAAGACTGAGACTGTGCAGGAGTGGAATGGGAAGAGGCTGAGGATAGACCAGTCAAAAGTGGGTGAAGTAAACGAAGATACAAAGTATTTTTTGGAGCGAGAGGGACTTGTACATAGACTAGACAAGGCAACTAGTGGAGTGATGATTCTGGCAAAATCTGTAGAGTCGTTTGTAGAGCTACTTCGCCAGTTTAAGGCCAGAGAGACCAAGAAGGAGTATCTTGCACTCACCCATGGGCTCTGGCGACCCCAGAGTGGGGTGATTGAGCTACCTGTAGGGAGAGCAAGACACAACAGGAAGATGATGGGAGTACGAGAGGATGGTCGGGAGAGTAAGACTGGGTACAAGGTGGAAAAGGAGTATTCTAAGTGGGAGTTCCCTGACGAGTTGGGAGTGAAGTCGACAGGATATGAAGGATTCTCGCTGGTGAGGTTCTCACCCCATACTGGGAGAATGCACCAGATCAGAGTACATGCTAGACACTTGGGACATGCAATTGTGGGGGACAGCGTGTATGGAGGACGAAAGAGAAGCAGAAATGACTTAAAGTGGACAGGAAGAATGATGTTACACGCGGCAAGACTTGAGATTACCCACCCCACATCTAATGAGAGAGTGAGTTGGGAGAGCAAACCAGTATGGGAAATTGAGAAGTATTTGACTTAATGTGCGATAATATTGACTATGGGACGATCAGAACTAGCTAAGTATTTTCCAAGAGATAAAGAAGTACAGATAGTTGATGAGTTATTAGAAGTTGTTAACAGGTTAGAAGAGGTATTACCAAGAGATAAGATATTGCGAATGTATACTAGCGGAGCCTCTGAAACAGGTGGTGTGCCGACGTTTCCATATTGTAGAGTCGATAGTATGTTGATGGTTGCGAGGATGCGCATTGATTTAGTTCGGACGGCAAAAACAACCGAAGAAATGGATGAGCACTACACGATAGCAAATGAGGCAGCTATGGAAACTTTGGTGTGGGTAGAGATAGGATTTCAAGGACTAGCAAATTTTGCAAAAAGCCGAGCTTCTATTAACTGGACTTCTGGCGTCGGACATATAGTTACCCCTTCTCAGAGGGAGGCAGGAATTATGAGTGGGGGAAAACAGATGTATGATAGTGCTATAGGAGAATTTGTAAGTGCACGAGATAACTGGGGAATTCCTGATAATGATTGTTTCACAAAATATAACCTTAATTACTTACTTGATAATTTCCGAGCTTGATGATGTGTTAGCATAGATGAGTGAAGAATAAATATCTTAAGTTAGTTGTGTTGGGGGGTTTGATCGTAGCTCTTTTCATTTTGGGAGTACGAGAGATTAATAACTCACAGATACTAGGGCAAAATTATCGCTATAGTATGGTTCTGGCTGGGAGTGAAGGCGAGGTTGAGTTTGTTTCATATGATCCTGAGCAGAAACAAGTGATTGTGATTCCGTGGCCGAAGGAACTCTCGATCACTTCAAGATCTGTGGGGAGCTACCTGGTCGGAGACTTATATCAACTTGGATCATATGACAACACGCCTGGAGAGTTTGTTAGGCAAAAGGTGCAGGGATATATGAAGAGCCCAATCATGGGCTACGTGCAGGTTGAGGGGGAGCTAGGCAGCTTGCAGAGTGCTCTTATCGGGCTAATCGTGAGAGGAGCAAGAGTGAGCGAGATCTCAAGGCTAGATTCAGTGATACTTCTATCCCGAAGTATGAGCTATGACAAGAGGATTGTTGAGAAGAAGGAACTGGCTAGAGCAGGAGTGATACTTGAGTCAGAGGAAAAGTATCAGTATCAGGAGGGGAGATTGCAGCAGTTTCTGGGTAAGCGAATATTTGATTGGGGGGTAGGGGAGGAGGAGTTGAGTGTGGCGGTTGTGAACAATAGCCAGATTACAGGTCTTGCTACCGATGTTGCGAGCTTTTTTGGCAATGCGGGGCTAGATGTTGTTGCTGTGAGGAGCGGGGCTGGAGAAGAAGAGGAGACTCAAATCATCATTTCTAGTGAGCTGGGGCAAAAGCAGAGGGAGCGAGTAGCGAAGATGCTACTTACGTGGTTTGGCTTCGAGAAAGTTGAAGAAGGGGATACGAGTGAGTTTAGGTCAGAGATTGTGGTCAAGTTGGGGAGAGACGCAGAGGAATTATTTTAGCCGTCTTGAGCGTCTTTTTCTGAGATCCTTTAGCTTGAGAGTGGGAGCAAAGGAAGCTGAGGCGTTGATGCGATTGGGTCTCTTGGTTTCTCGAAGGAAGATTGTGACGCTGTTATCTGTTGCTGACTTAACACAGGCACAGTATGAGTAGCTTGACTTTAGGAGTTTGCCAAGTTTAAGGGAGAGATCATCAGGAAGTGAGCCGATTCTGGTGCCGTCACTTCGGACGATTGAGACGAGGCGTGCTCGAGGGGAGAGAGTGAGGGGCTCTTTGCAGTAGAGGGCGAGAAGAATTTCTTTTCCTGCACACTTGGTAAGCTTGACAGTTTTGGTGACGCCTAGTTGTTCGATGAAGTCTTCATCGGCCATGACCTTATCTGCGACGCTGTTTTTGTTAGGGAGTAGCTTGATACATCTGAGGGCGATGGAGTTGAACTTGTCTATTTTGAGGACTCGTTCATAGACTTCTTTGGCGGATGTTTTTTGACCGAGCTCGGTGTATGCACTGGCCAGTCTGTTTAGGGCTTGAACGTCGTTTGGGTCATTGAGAAGTATATTTAGATTGAGATCGATTGCCTCTTCCCAGTTACTGGAGAGTGAGGCTTTGATTGCTGAACGAGTAAGATCTTGCATGTGTTTATTCTGGTGGGCATTATGCGAATATATTCCATGATTGTCAAGGGGTACCGAAGGGGTGGTAGAATAGTAGCTATATGTCTGGTCACAGTAAATGGAGTACGATCAAGCACAAAAAGGCTGCGCTGGACTCTAAGCGTGGGAGTGTTTTCACCAAGCTAGCTTCTGGAATTGCAGTGGCAGTTAAGAAGGGAGGATCGGGAGATCCTGATTTCAATTTCTCACTCCGCTTAGCTATTGAGCGGGCAAAGTCAGCAAATATGCCAAACGTAAACATCGAGAGGGCGATTGAGCGAGGGTTAGGGAAAGGCGAGGGGGGAGAGCTGCAAGAGTTTGTGCTTGAGGGATACGGGCCAGGAGGAGTGGCGATTGTGATCGAGGTTGTTACAGATAATCGCAACAGAATAGTAGCAGAGGTTCATACCCTGCTTGATAAGGCGGGGGGTAGCCTGGCTGAACCAGGGAGTGTCCTCTATTTGTTCACAAGAATTGGTCGAGTAATGTACTCAGGAGAACTAATGGAAGATGATTCACTTGAGATAATTGAGCTTGGGGCTGAAGACTGGGATCAAGACGAGGGTGGGGGAATAGTCTATACCAAACTAGGCAAAGAAGCGGGAGTCGCAAAGTACATGATCGAGCATGAATACAAGGAAGTTGAGATCGAGGCGGTATACAAGCCAAGTGCGATAGTTGACCCTGGTCAAAAGAGTGGACAGGTTACCAAACTGCTTGAGCAAATTGAAGCAAATGATGACGTACAAGGAGTGTATGCCAATAACTAAGAGAAAAAGCCAGGAATTATTTTGGTGGAGAAAGCCCAGAAAGAGTAGGGAGGCAACTCGAATTACTCGTTTGGTGGGGAAGAGAGCTCTGCAGATGACCAAGAGAAGAAGGTTTGTGATTGTTTCACTTTCTCTCAGCTTTAGCTTGTTTGTAATCCAGAGATTGTCAGTTGAGATGAGGGGAGTCGCGATTGCCATCTTAGGGGTGATGTCGTACTTGCTCTCACTTTGGGCGCTGAAGAAAGAGCTGGTTGGGATAGCGTGGATCGTTGATTTGATCTTGCCTACGCTGTATCCGATGTCGGTTGCGCTTTTTTACTTCTTGTTGCCACAACAGTTTCTGACACGAGTTGTGATGCTTGTGGTGTTTGCAATCTCGATGTATGCACTACTTTTGACTTCGAACATCTTTGCGGTGGCGACTAATCGGACGATTCAGCTTCTGAGAGCTGCTAGGACTGTGGGATTCTTGCTTTCTGTGATGACAGCGGCGCTGATATATCACGTGGTGTTTTCGCTTAATATGTCGTTCCTACTTGTGACGATACTCTCTGGGGCGATTGCCTTTCCGGTTTACTTGCAGGGGACGTGGGCTTACACGCTTGGAATTAGACTTGAAAAGAGGGAGATGCTGTACAGTCTGATCGGGACTGTGCTGACAATGGAGATGGCACTTGCGATAACTTTTTGGCAAGTGGAGCCACTGATGGCGAGTGTGATGTTATCGATGATGACTTACGTGATGCTGGGGCTCTTTCAGCAAGACATTGATAAGCGGCTGTTTAGAAAGACAATTCAAGAATATATATGGTTTGCTGTGATCGTGTATGTTGTTGTGGCATTAGTTGTTATGAGTAGGTGGGTTGCATAATTTTTTAGCGACACATGGCCGAGGGCAGGGGAGTAGGAAGGTTTCTTAGAATAACCTATAGTATCCTATAGTTTTCACGTATGTCCTATAATATTTTCACGAATGTGGATAAAAGGGGACGGACCTTTGTTTATTTTTTGTGAACAATTTGATATGGTTTGATCCTCATTGTTGGCAAGAGAGTTGTGTGTAGTGCTAGTGTAGGTTAATCATGCCTGGTACCCAGAGTAAGTCGGGGTAGTGTCCAGGCTAGCCTGGTGGCACTTCTAGGGTGGAGGAGCTCCTTGCATAGGAGTCTACTCATATTAGCCGCGTACAGAGATCGTGAGAGTAAGGGAGCGTCATTGATACTGAGACTGTGAGACAGCTCACAAGTGATGCCCTTTTAGGGGTGATGGAGACGTAGTAAAGCTGATATGTATAGTGTCGCACAATATATCTTTTATGACATAGACCAGTATGCAAGTAGGGGGATGATGATGAGCGCAAATAAAGAGAACAATTGAGATAATTGCGTGGGTTTGGCAATTGGTCGAATTTTTTAGCTTATTACTCCCCCATTTGTCGTGATCCCCCCAAAAAGTCATTTCCGTAGTATTCCCGAAGAAAAACGACGAGGTGCAATGAGTGATTGTATGGATCATTCAGTGTGCTGACTATATATGCGATCCTGCGGTCTCTACCCCTGGTACTATATAGAATTAACCAGGTTACCCATCGTCTTTTAATGAACTGGGATCCAGAAAGTGACGGTGGGAGCTCAGAAGTGGAATGGTGAAGGTATAGCTGGAGCGATTACAGGTGAGAAGTGAAGCGATTGAGAAAGCGTGCTGAGAAGGCCTCTTCGTCGCCTTGGAATATTCTTAGCTTGACAAGGAATGCGCCGTGTCGCACAATAAAATCGAGGTGAGGAATGGTTTTAGTCCCCTCCCCTTGTGACTATGATAGTTATTGAACTATAGGACTACACCATAGATAACTATGGGATATATACAGATCGACTAGCAGTGTGTGTTTAATAAGTATGCTACATTTAGACGGATACATAGCAACCAAATATTATTCCAAGAGTGTAGCAGTTGGAGCCCTATGAGTGCTAAGGATGAGAAGACAGGGTTAGAGGCCTTAGTTGAGGAGTACCTCGAGTACCTGACAATTGAGCGTCAGGTCTCCCCTTACACAGTTCGTAACTACCAACTGTACTTGAATCGGTTTCTCACTTATATCACAAAGAGTGAAGGAGATGTCAAGGTGGAAGATCTGACTGTGAAGATGATTAAGCGGTACAGGGTCTATCTCTCTAAGATGAAGAGTAAGGGGAATCTGCTCGCGCCTGTGACACAGGGCTACTACGTGATTGCCCTTAGGTCATTTCTTAGATACCTGGTTCGCAATGACTATGATGTGGTCTCACCTGATAGATTGGAGCTTCCCAGGGGGAAAGAGCACTCGATTAAGTTCCTTTCATATGAAGACGTGGAGAAGATGCTTGAGATTATAGAGGTCACTTCCTTGCACGGGATGCGAGACCGGGCGATCCTGGAGACTCTGTTTGCGACTGGACTGCGGGCGAGTGAGTTGGTTTCACTAAATAAGCGAACGGTGAACTTGACGAGTCGTGAGTTTGGAGTAAGGGGGAAAGGTAATAAGGTGCGAGTGGTGTTTTTGTCTGAGCGCTCTGCCTACTGGATTGAGCGATACCTGAGAGAGCGAGATGACAATTACGAACCCCTGTTTATCCGCCATGCCGGGAAGAAGCCAGAGATTGATGATCCGAAGGCTGGGGAGAAGCTTAGACTGACCACTAGATCAGTGCAGAGGATGGTGAGTAAGTATGGGAGGCTCGCCCATCTGCCATATGAGATCACACCTCACGTGATGCGCCACTGTTTACATCCTAATACTAGAGTGTTTGCGGAATGTGGGATCAAGACTGCAAGGGAGTTATATTATGGTGAAGTTAATCGAATCTGGTCTATTGATTTTGATAATAATGATTTGGTAGTAAAGAAGTTGTCGCAAAAACATTCTCACCTGACTTATCTTTACAAAATATTTGCCGGTGGGTATGAGATTAGGTGTTCTGGAGAACATAGGCTGTTTGGGTTACGCAAGGGAGAGATCGTGGAGAGGTTGGCAAGTGATGTAGTGGTAGGCGATTATCTTCTTGGGGTGCAGAAGATACCACATCAGGGAGTTGAGAGACTGGATCCAATGTTGTGGCGACTGATGGGATATGCAATAGGTGATGGGATTGTGAGCAAGTCAAATAGAGCAGTTGTGTTGTTTGATAAGAATAAGAAAATCCTCGAGTATTATGCCAAACTAATACATGATCTATATGGCAAGGAAGCTAAAATAAGACGCAATAAGCTAAGTAACTCATGGACTCTACATTACTATGATAATGAGCTAGTCAAGATGATGCATGAAATGGGAACTTTTGGGGAAACTGCGAGAGCCAAAAGAGTGCCTAAGGCGTTATATCAAGCAACGACTCTCGAGATGGCGGAGTTTGTGGCGGGACTGTATGACGCAGATGGGTTGTCGAGTGCTCCTAGACTATTCTCAACATCGAATGAACTATTGAAGGATATTCAGATGCTACTATTGCACTTTGGGATTGATGCGCATTTTTTGACACGTACTAGGACAGCGAAACTACCTCAAGGCAATGAGTTTACGGGTACCATGTCGGAGTTGGTGGTGACTAAGGGGGAAAGTAAGAATCTTTTTTACCAATATATTCCAACTCTCAAGAAGAATATGGAGTGGAAGGGAGAGAGATTCTCGCAAAAGCTGCCTTATGGAGATGTGATAGGCGCCCTACTCTATCGAGCAAAGAAGATGGGGGTGAGTTATAGTACATATTTTGATAAATTTAAAATAAAAGACCTGACAAGATATCAGGAAGGACGATTAGTGCCGCAGAAAAAAACTTTTGTCGCCTTGATAAAAGGGTTTGCGGAGTTAGAGGTGATTACTAAGGAGGAAAAGGAAAAATATTTGGCGATTGCTGACTCAAAGATCTACAAATGGATGAAGGTGAGAAGCAAGAAAAAGATGGGATCAGCACAGTACTCTGTGTACGACTTCTATGTCCCTGGGACGCATAATTTGATTACTGATGGATTCGTGAGTCATAACTCATTTGCCACAGACCTCCTGTCATCTGGTGCGGGGCTACGTGAGGTACAGGAAATGCTTGGGCACAAATCGATTACGACAACCCAGATCTATACGCATGTAACAAACCCACAGCTAAAGGGAATACACGAGAAGTATCACTCGGGGAATGAGAAGAGTTAAGTTGTGTAGAGAGCACCGCGAGTGTTGCCTAGTTTGTGGATCAAGCCGGCTTTTTGGAGTTGCTGGAGATCGTAGTGGATGGTACTAGAGGGTGTGGAGTGGAAGCGACGGTGGATCTTATCGAAGCTGCATGGGGAGTGATCCTGAATAATTGCAAGCACTTCCCTTCTTCTGGGGAGAAGTTTTGCCTCGAGCTCTACTTGACGAAGTTTTGCGGTTAATGATTGTTGAGTATCGTTAGCCATGCGTGAAATATCACTTGTTATTTTATAAGATCTTAGTTGATATTATAATAAGTTGTAAGAACTTGCAAGAAGTTAGCAGATACTAATGATTAGATCTTGCCAACTAGATCGACACCTGGAGTGAGAGTCTTGTCCCCTGGTTGCCAGGAGGCTGGGCAGACTAGTGCCCCGTCATTGTCATGGACGAACTTGGCTGCTTGAAGTTTTCTTAGGATCTCTTTGGTGTTTCTGCCAATACTATTGTTGTGGATGTCGAGGGAGACTAGTTCTTGATCTGGATTAATGATGAGACTAGCTCTTTGGGACAACCCCTCCCCTGCTATGTAGGTCCCAAAGGCTTTGCACATCTGTCCTGATGGATCGGCTAGCATTGGGTATTTGATTTTTCCGATTGCTTTGGAGTGATCATGCCAGGCTTTGTGGACGAAGGCGGTGTCTGTGCTGACGCTGAGGATCTCGGCACCTAGCTTGGTGAATTCTTTGTAGTGGAGAGCTGCTTCCTCTAGCTCGGTTGGGCAGACGAAGGTGAAATCAGCTGGATAGAACAAGAGGATGAGCTACTTGCCCTTGTAATCTGAGAGTTTGATCTTTTTGAACTTCCCTTTGTGATAGGCGTCGAGGGTGAAATCGGGAATTACTGAGTCGATGGTGAGCATGGTGCCTCCTAAGCTAATTAGTGGGGTTAGTATAGCATTTGACAAAGGTTATAATGAGGGCATGAGTCAAATAGCCATCAAGAATCAGATCTACTCGTATGAGAAGTTGGGCAACAAAGGCGAAACTCCTATCTTGATTTTGCATGGTTGGGGGAGAAGCAAGGAAGAATGGCTGAATATTGGCAGAGAGTTAATTAGAGGAGAAAAGAGAGAGGTGTATGTCCTTGATCTGCCAGGTTTTGGTGGAAGTACCCTACCCTCTCAAGTGAAAAGTATCGAAGAGTATACCGAACTAGTTACAAAATATTGTCAGTATCTAGATATCAAGAAGGTAATATTAATTAATCACTCGCTTGGAGCCAGAGTGGGGATTGTGTGGGCGACTGGAGGACAAAGGACAATGATTGAGCAGCTAATCTTAATCGACCCCGCCGGACCAAAAGAATTCTCTCTAAGACGTTGGTGTTTGTCAGGACTAGCGACTATATTTTGGTTTGTTCCAAAGAAAGTTAGGCGAGCTTTGATAACCCCCCTTCTTGATGAAGATTATCGAAGTTTGCCATCACTGCGTAAGTTGTACAGAGTAGTTGTAGCAGAAGATTTGCGCGATCGATTGCCTAAGGTGAAGGTTCCAGTTACGCTAATCTGGGGTGAGAAGGACGCTATTGTTCCCTTGAGAATGGTTAGGGTCTATAGACGCTATTTGCGAGATGTGTGTGTACGAGTGGTGTGGGGGGCTGGACATGATCCACACCTGAGTCATTACCCTCAATTACTAGCAATTCTGCAGGAGTCAATAGAATGATGAGTGAGAAGCGAAAATACCAGCTGGCTCTTTTGCAGATAGAGCAGTATGACACCCGGAGATATTTGAGTAAGAGTCGTGGCAAGATAAATCATGATCTCATCGAGAGATTGCGTTGGACCGGTCGAGCTAGAGCGACTGCGATGATGTCGATAGTCTTGGGAGTCATGGGAGCGAATGTGATGATTGCTGGAGTGATGGTAGTAGTAGAGAGATTGGTGTGGTTGTGGGTAAGGGGTAGAGTGAGAGATCTCAAGAAAAATGGATTAAGAGTGGTAGGGATTGTGGGGTCGTATGGGAAGACGTCGGTAAAACACAATACTTATGAAATACTGCGAACTAAGTATAGAGTTGTGGCGACACCAGAGAGTTATAATACTGTTTTGGGAATTGCAAAGTGTTTGTATTGGGAAGTTGATGACCGGGTTGAGCTGTTTTTGGTTGAGATGGGGGCGTATCAAAAAGGTGATATTATGCGACTTGCGAGGATGGTAGAGCCAGATGTGGGAGTCTTGACTGGGATTGCGAGACAACATCTGGAGAGATTTGGGTCGCATGAAAAGATCAAGGAGTCTAAAGGAGAGATAGCTGAGTATATACAGGAAAACGGTGGGAAGTTAGTTGCAAATGGATCTGATGAAGTAGTGCGCGAGGTGGTTGAGAAGATTGTCAATCAACCAGTCTGGTATGAGGGAGATGGGAGAGAAGAGATCAATCTGAATGGTGCGAGAACGATTGCAGAATTAATTGGGATGAATAAGGGCAGTATTATGCAAGCAAGAATTAGACCATTGAGAAGTAGGTTTGAGATGACAACTACAAGATATGGAATGAAGGTGATTGATGATTCATATAGTAGTAATGATCGAGGGTTTTCTGATGCAGTGAAACATCTTGGTAAACAAGTTGAGTATATGAGGGTGTTGGTTACGCCTGGACTAGTCGAGCTTGGTGAGGAAAGTGAGCAGATACATGAGGAGCTGGGTCGGGAGATAGTGGGTAATGCTGATCTTGTGATTTTGGTCGGGAAGAGTGAGAGAACAAGAGGCCTGAAGCGAGGAATGGCGGGGAAAGTTAAGGTAATTCACATTAAGAAGATCATGGAGTTTGTGCAGACTATTAAGAATCTTGAGCTGGAGAAGGAGCCACTAGTGCTTCTGGAGAACGACGTGACCGATAACTACTAGCTTAACTTGGCGCCAAGTTTGCCTCCCTGGGAAATACTGGTGAGGATTGGGGAGGCGAAGTCGGTAATGGTCTTTTGGGTTTCCTCGTGATTGATCATAGCAAGATCTACTAGATGTTCGAGAAGCTGGGGATAGGGATAGCCTGATTGGTCCCAGAGATAGAAGCTAAGGGAGCCTGGGATCGTGTTGATCTCGATGCAGTAGATATCCTCGCCTTTGATGAGATAATCTAGGCGAACTAGGCCTGCGCAGTCAAGGAGATTGAAGATTAGCTGACTGGTTACCCGGATCTTCTCCGAGATGGATTTATTGATCTTAGCTGGGATTACGCGGTTGGTACTAGCCATCCCTTCGCTCTTGCCGCTGGCGAGATACTTGTCCTTGAACTCCAAGAACTCAGAGTTTTCGTGGAAAACCTCTTCACAAACTGAACACTCTAGTTCTGATCCGGCGTTACCCATAACTGAGATATTGATCTCGCGAGCGCCGGTAATCCCCTCTTCTACTACGATGCGGGTGTCCATGGCGGCAGCGAGGTCGATCGCTCTGATTAGCTCGATCTTGGTTCTAGCGCAAGTGGTCCCGATGCTGGATCCACCGCGACTCGGCTTGACGAAAATTGGGTACTTGAGATGAGTGGTGATCTCTTTGATGAAAGTTGCTTGCTTGCTGTACCAATCCTGACGGTAAAACCAGATATAGGGAGCTTGCTTGATATTAGCACCGTCAAAAACTGCTTTCATGGCTACTTTGTCCATGCCAAGCGCGGCGCCGGTGAGGCCGGTCCCCACAAGCGGAACTTGATAGAACTCGGCCAAACCCTGAATCCAGCCGCCCTCCCCCACTCCGCCATGCAAACACGGGAAGATGACATCGAAGGGTTTGGCTGATTTTTTGAGTAGTGAACCTCGGATTGGAGTGAGGGTAATCGTGGAAGGAGAGTTGGGGAGGGAGATTTGTTCTGCTTTTTTTGTAAGTAGCGAGAGATCTTTGTAAGAGTCAATAGATAGGAGGTAGTCGCCAGTAAAAAGATCGCCTGATTGGGTAACGTAAACAGGGATTACCTCAAACTTGGTAGGCATCGAGGCCATAGCTTGGACTCCGGTGATGATCGAGACCTCGTGTTCTGGGCTCTTACCTCCGTAAATAATTGCAACTCTTAGCTTGGTCATACCATCTTCCTTCTGATTGAGCTATGTAATGAGGTGAGTATGGTATAGGGAATGGTGTTAGCAAGAGTCGCGTGTTGGTAGAGAGAGTTTTTTGCCTGGTACTTAGGAGCGATAATCGTGACTGGGTCCCCTACCCTACTTGAAACTGTGCGAGGGATCTTGATCGTGGTCATGTTCATACTGACTCTGCCTACGACTGGACACGGGACATTGTCAAGCATAAAGATGCCGGAGTTACTAAGGGCGCGATTAACACCTTCGTGATATCCAAGTGGCAAGGTAGCGATTACTTCATTTTGCTTAGCCTGGTATGTGCCTCCGTATCCAACTTGGTCACCAGGCCTGAGATTGATTAAGTTCGCGATGTGGGAGGTGAGGGTGAGGGCTGGGACAAGGCTTTTTCTTTGCTCCCTCCCCTCTTTAGTGTGAGGGCCAAACGGGGAGTAGCCATAAAAGCCCAGACCTAACCTGACTAGGTTAAGTGAGTCGTGGGAGATTGCACTAACCCCTGCTGTTGCGGCCAGATGCTTCCAGCGGAAGGTCAAGCCTTGCGACTCAAGTTCTCTAACCATCACAAGGTATGACTTGAGCTGCTTGTTGGTATGAGTCTTAGCGCTAGGATCATCAGCACGAGCAAGGTGAGAATATACACCCTCTACTTTGAGTGAGGTTGTCTTGAGTATGGCGGCAAAGGCAGAGATCTCACTCTGGGTAAGTCCGAGTCTGTTCATGCCGGTGTTGAGCTTGATGTGGATTCTGGCGTGAGGCTGATACTTTGCTAGTGTGTTGAGGGAGTCTTGGTCCCAGACTGAAAAGATGAAAGGAAGCTTCTTTCTTACCTTGAAGTTTTCTGGGAAAGTGTATCCCATGATGAAGATATCTATTTTGATCCCTGCCCTCATCAGCTCGTACGCCTCGTATAATGAATCAACGCAGATAAAAGGAACATCAGAAAGCGAGGAGTCGATAAATTTGGCAAGATTAACTAGTCCGTGACCGTATGCATCTGCCTTGAGAACTGGGGCGACTTTGCAGCTAGGAGCCTGTTTCTGGAAGTACTGATAATTACTAAGTAGCGCCTTACCATTAACAGTGATCTCGTTGAGCACCTTATACTGCATGATTTGAGTATATCAAGTTGGGTTAACAAGTCAAATGTGCAGGGGCAGAATTGAGTAATGATACAGATTACCTGACCATCTAGATGAATCTACTTACATAGATGGAGAGAGAGCAAAGAGAGTGAGTATCGCAACGAGTGGTATTTGCGAATCATCTTCTTTCATCTTATGGGATATTTTACTAAGATATATATCTGTATGCAATAGTATTCAACATTTAATTTACTTCTTGCGATGTAACGTTTCTGTATATCTGATGTCGAAACGCTCGATAATTGTATTTTATCAGAGCGTGAACGATATGGGTCGAGCGATGGCAAGAGCGAGCCAGATATACAGTGTTATGTGACCTGAGCAAAAAGCGGTAGAATTTTAGACCGCTTGAGCGAAAATGCAATGTGGGACGACCAAAGGGAGTCAGCTTAGAAGCCAATTGAATTAGACTGTAATTTCTTTATTCTCACTATTCAAGATATGCTGCTGTATTGTTCCGCCGCAAAATTTTTTCACTAAATCTCCCAACTCACTTAGAATAGAACTCATTTCATCTTTTGTAACAGGCGGAAGCCCCTCTACGACCAGTGTGACATCCTTTGTGTCCTTAGTCATTTTTGATTTATCACACTCTCTCCAATTCCATCTTCTGCAAAGAACATCTTTATAATCTACATAGACGACTTCACCCTCCTTAGGATTATCAACTCGATCTGAGTTGAGCTGAGTGAACAATTCAGTTCCTTGAGCAAATTTCAATTCAATATCCCCATCAACTCCGTTTATGTCATCACCACCAACGGGGATAGTATGCTTGAGAGAAATATAATTGTAGATGTCAACGATCTTATTTATTGATCTCAACTTTATTCCTTCCAAAACCATCCGATATAGATTCTCAACTGAACATTTATATTTCTTGGGCTTTGCCCTAAAAGCAGAATATGCTTTTCTCCAAGCATCAATCTTGGGGTTGTCAGCCAGTAAATCTAAATTGAAATTTGCTCTAACTATTTTGGATTGTTCTTGCAGAAGACTGGAAATCTCAGAGCTTTCGCCTGTGTTGTCAATTCCTTTTGCAACTATCACACCCACATTAAGACCAGGAAATTGTTCAAATATCTTTTCGTTAATTTTGAATTTCATGGGTATATTATATAAAAATTGCGCGGTGGATTGCAACTTTTTAGGCTTCTAAATTTCGTACAACGTTTGCGTGTATCTGATGTTTGGCGATGAGATAATCATACCACCCATGCGCTACCTCATCGCCAAATATGGACGCAGGCCTGCAAGGCCGGAGTCAGATACACGCTAGTTAGGTGATCCGAGCATGAGGTGATACACTGCTCCCCCATCACCTCAAGCGAGAGTGCAACGTGATCGACTGACTGAAAGGAAGGAGAAGTATTTTAGTTCCTTGTTATAAGTTTGTGGGCGGCTTTACATGTACCCTGACATCCACTTCAGCTCAGTGCAGAGGGGTTAGGGGTGAATGCACTGAGCTGAATTATCTCTTTGTGTTGCTCGAGTTGACAAGATATGGGATAATTACACGTAACTATATAAGTAATGAGGAAGCTAATATGACATTACCAAATTTCGATGGTGAAGATCCAATAAAGGATGCATTTGCGCGAGCTTACGAGCAATTGAGTGCAGATGGCATCGGTCCTAACTCCGTTGCTGGTAAGAAATTTCTTGCGGAAGCGTTGTCTTCGGCTGGTCAGCTCTTTGAGGGAATGCCTCCATTGCCGGGAACTGAACAGGTATCTGGAAATGCCTTGTTTGCTCTAAGGATGGCTTTGGGCATCAAATTGCCAGATGAAAAGAAATAGTTACAATCAAACTTCACTTTAGTGAATAAAAGTCGCCGTAGGCGACACCTCATCCCCCTCTAAAAAGAATATACCTTTACATGTAATGTAAAGCCGCCCACAAACATAAAGATAGTACTAAAATATTTCACCTAACTAGTGTTTATGCGATATAAATTTGCATAAATAGCACTAAATGGAAGTTATTTGGGTCACTCGTCTTCTTCATTGGTATTATCGGTGAGAGTGGTGACTGATGTTACGAAGTCACCTTTACTTGGTCTCATGAGGATCACACCCTGAGTGGAGCGGCTGAGGACTTTGATGTTCTTGAGAGGAAGCTTGATTACCTGGGCTTTGAGAGTTGTGATCACTACTTCTTTGTCTTCTTCTGTGACCATGCGAGCTGCAGCAATGAGGCCGGTCTTTTTGTTGAGCTCTGCTACCTTGACACCTTGTCCACCACGCTTTTGGGCTGGATATTCATCGACATCAGTGCGCTTGCCGATTCCGTTTTCGGTGACAACCAGGATCTCTCGGAAGAACTTTCGCCTTTTGTCGTCTGGCTTGGGAGGAGTGATCTCGAAAGTTTCTGCGGCGATGACGAAATCATCTTTCTTGAGAGTGATACCCTTGACGCCCATGGTGTCACGACCAGTAGGCTTGACGTCGGACTCCTTGAACTTGATGGATTTGCCGGAGTGTGTCACCAGGAGGAGATAGTTGTTCCCATCTGTGACTTGCGCTTTTACGAGGGCGTCCCCTTCCTTCAGGGAGATGCCGATTTTGCCACTTGCTCTGATGTTGGAGTATTCTTTGATCATGGTTTTTTTAACTTGACCGTTTTTGGTAGCCATGGTGATGAAGAAATCTTTACTCTCTAGCACATCCTTACTGACTGTGAGGAGAGCCTCGACCTTCTCGTCCTGGCTGATGCCGAGGTGGTTGATGATAGCCTGGCCTTTTGCCTGGCGGCTACCCTCAGGAAGTTCAAAGATCCTGTTCATGAAGACTTTACCTGTGTCGGTGAAGAAGAGAGCATAGTCGTGAGTGTTAGCAACGGCCATTCTTAGGACCTCGTCCTCTTCTTTGGTGGTCATGCCCATAACTCCCTTGCCTCCTCGACGCTGTGCTCTATAGGTGTCAAGTGGCATTCTCTTGATGTAGCCACCTTTGGTGATCGTGACGAGGTTATCGACTTTGGCAATCAGATCTTCTTCGGAGAACTGGCCTAGTTTGCCCTTGACTACCCGAGTTCTTCTCTTGTCACCGTATACTTTTTCGATTTCTTTGAGTTCTTTGACTATGAGGGCGAGGATTGCTACGGGATCAAGAAGAAGGGTGGTGAGTTCCTTGATGGTAGCCATGAGGGCGTCGTACTCATCCTGGATTTTTTGTCTCTCAAGGGCAGAGAGTTTTCGCAGTTGCATGTCGAGGATCGCTACAGCTTGGATCTCGGAGAAGCCGAACTTCTTGATTAAGTTGGCTTTTGCATCTTCGGAGTTTTTGCTCTTTTTAATTGTCTCGATTACGGCGTCTAGGTTGTCGAGTGCCTTGATATAGCCTTCAAGGATGTGGATTCTGGCGCGAGATGACTTTAGCTCGAATTGTGAGCGTCTGACGATGACGAGTTGGCGATGTTTGAGATAGTGAAGGAGAATTGTCTTGAGATTCATGAGGTGGGGGCGACCTAGCTCGTCAAGTGCCACTACGTTAGCTGAGAAGGTGCTTTGAAGCGGAGTTTGTTTGAAGAGATTGTTGAGAACGCTTTTTGGGCGTGCTGATTTTTTCATTACGATGACGATGCGCATACCCTCACGGTCGGACTCATCGCGCAAGTCGGAGATTCCGGAGAGTTTTTTGTCTCTGACTAGATTGGCAATTTTTGCCACCAAGTTAGCTTTGTTGACCTGGTATGGGAGTTCGGTGACGATGATTTGGAACTTGCCACTTTGTGTTTCTTCTATTATGGCTTCTGCTCTGGTGACTACCCTGCCCTTGCCGGTTCTATAGACCTCCTGAATTGCTTCTGAGTCATAGATTGTGCCGCCTGTGGGGAAGTCTGGTCCTTGGATGTCTTCTAGCAAGTCATCGATTGTAGCGGTGCTTTCTAGTTCGCCGGCAAGATCAGATGGCTTCTCGTTTTCGAGAGTTTTTTCGTCAAATTCCTTTGTTGACCTTATTGAGCTTGCTCCTTTAACTAGAGTGTTGATTGCAGAGATGACTTCGCCTAGGTGATGAGGAGGAATCTTGGTAGCCATACCAACGGCGATTCCATCTGAACCCATAAGAAGTAGGTTGGGGAGGGCCGCGGGGAGAACGGTTGGTTCTTTGAGGCTTGCATCGAAGTTGTCTACCCAGTCGACAGTGTCTTTGTCTAGGTCTACCAAGAGTTCCTGGGTGATTTTGTCCAGACGAGCCTCGGTGTATCGCATCGCAGCAGGTGAGTCACCGTCAACAGAGCCAAAGTTACCTTGACCGTCAACTAGAGGATATCTCATTGAGAATTCTTGGGCTAGCCTGACCATGGCGTCGTATACCGCGGTGTCACCGTGGGGATGGTACTTACCAAGAACTTCTCCGACGATTCTGGCCGACTTTTTGTGCTTACCTTTGTGGGTGATGCCTAGTTCTTTCATCGCAAAGAGGATTCTTCGATGGACGGGTTTTAGGCCGTCTCGAACGTCGGGGAGTGCGCGGCTGACGATGACTGACATCGCGTAGTCGAGGTATGCCTTTTTCATCTCGCTAGTGATTGAAACAGGGGCTATCCGGCCGTATGGGGAGTCGTATGTCTCTAGGTCAGATGTGTTTTTGTTGTCAGGAGTTGGTCCAACCTCTTCTACTTCAGGACTTTCTTCCGCTAGCTCTTTCTCTTCTGGAGCAGGCTTGGGATCCTTTTTGACGACACCCTTTTCTTCTGGAGTGTCACCAAGATCTAGTGGTTGTAGGATTGAGTCATCAGTCATGTTATTTTGCTCTTTTGAGATCCTGCTCTATTTCTTTCTCTGCCTCTTTGCGTCCTAAGAATCCTTTGGCCTTGACCCATTTGCCAGGCTCGAGATCCTTGTAGTGCTCGAAGAAGTGCTTCATCATGTTCTGGTAGTGCTCGGGAACGTCAGTAATTTCTTTCCAGGCTCCGTATACGGGGTCGATCTTTTCTGTTGGAACGGCGATGAGCTTGGTGTCCACGCCAGCCTCGTCTTCCATCTCAAGCATACCAATGACTTGAGCCTTGATCCCGACTCCTGGTGCAACTTGCATTGAGGAGAGGACGAGAACGTCGGTTGCGTCCCCATCATCAGCTAGTGTGCCAGGGACGTAGCCGTAGTTGAAGGGATAGTACATTGCGGTGTGGAGGAATCTATCGACCATAAGAACATTGTCTGTTTTGTCGATCTCGTATTTGATGCTAGATCCGGCTGGGATCTCGATGATTACTTTTACGGCGTCCATATTTTGCCTTTCTTATTCTTATTATACGTCCAAAGTAGCTTGAGTAGCGTTTGTTTGGATGAATTTCTTTCTGGGTGGGACGTCGTTGCCCATGAGAACTGTGAAGATCTCGTCTGCTTCCTCGGCGTCTTTGATTATGACTTGTTTGAGGATGCGATGTTCGGGATTCATGGTGGTTTCCCAGAGTTGCTCTGGATTCATTTCACCAAGACCTTTGTAGCGTTGGATTGAGAACTTTTTACCTTTGTTTGCTTTTAAGAGCTCATCCTTCTCTTCTTCAGAGTAGACGTAGCTACTATTCTTGCCAAACTCGATCTTGTACAGAGGAGGCATTGCGATGTAGAGATAGCCTTGCTTGACCAGTTCTGGCATGTGACGGAAGAAGAAAGTAAGCCCAAGAGTGGTGATGTGTTCGCCATCAACGTCAGCATCGTTCATTAAGATAATGCGGTGGTATCTGAGCTTTTCTGGATTGAAGGTCTCCCCTACCCCAGTACCGAGGGCGATGATAAGATTCTTTAGCTCTTCAAAGGCGATGATTTTGTCTAACCTAGCTCTTTCTGTGTTGAGGACTTTTCCTCTTAAGGGGAAGATAGCTTGGAAGGCGCGGTCTCTGCCTTGTTTGGCACTGCCGCCGGCGGAGTCACCCTCGACGATGTAGATTTCGCATTTGGCGGGGTCCTTTTCCTGGCAGTCGGCTAGTTTGCCTGGTAGGGTTGAGCCTTCTAGGGCGCCTTTTCGAACGACTGCGTCACGAGCGGCTCTGGCGGCCATACGAGCTTTAGCGGCAAGCTGAGCTTTTTCGAGCATTTTCTTTGCTTCACTGGGATTTTCTTCGAGGTAGTATTCGAGCTCTTTTTTGACTACGGCGTATACCGCACTTTGTGCTTCTGGGTTATTTAGTTTTGCTTTGGTTTGGCTCTCGAACTGAATGTCGTTACTGGGCATTTTGATGAAGACGACCCCTGTTAAGCCTTCTTTAAGGTCTTCGCCGGTGATTGCGACCTTGCCGTTATCACCCTTTTTATTAAGATAGTCTTTGACTACCTTGATGATTGCGGCTCTAAAGCCGGTGAGGTGTGTACCACCATCGTATGTATGGATGACGTTTGCAAATGAGAGAACGTTTTCTGAGAAGGTGTCAGTGTACTGGAAGGCTACTTCGACTGCGATCTTGAACTCACCTTCTTCGTGCTCACCAGAGATGTAGATGACGTCGTGGAGGGGCTTTTTGTGAGAGTTGAGGTGCTGAACCAAAGACTTAATTCCACTCTCGAAGTAGAAGTTGCAGGTTTCATCTGTGCGCTCGTCATAGAGATGGAGGTAGAGCTTGGGGATGAGGTAGGCACGCTCTCTTACACGGTCTTTGATCTTTTTGTAGTTGAACTCGATGGTTTTCTTGAAGATCTTTGGATCTGGGATGAAGGAGGTGTAGGTGCCTGATTTTTCGGTGAAGAGGTGGTGATGACCGGGAACAATCAGTTTCTTTGCCTCAGCTTCTGAGATTTTTTTGACTTTTCCTTTGGGTTTTCCGATATTGTATTCTTGAGTGAAGTATTTCTCGTCACGTTTAACCACTACGATTAAGTGGGAAGAGAGTGCGTTAACGGCACTTGCGCCTACTCCATGCAGACCACCTGATGCTTGATATGCTGTTTCTTCGAACTTGCCTCCTGCGTGGAGCTTGGTCATGGCGATTTCAAGGGCGGAGACTCCTGAGGGGTGCATGCCAGTGGGGATTCCGCGGCCGTTGTCAGAGATTGTGGCGTAGCCATTTTTCTCCAGGGTAATGTATGTGTCTTTCCCGTATCCTGCGATTGCTTCGTCGACGGAGTTGTCGATGATTTCCTTGAGAAGCTCCTGGATACCACGCTCGTCGGTAGCACCGATGTACATGCCTGGCCTCTTGCGGACCGGCTCAAGTCCCTCGAGGACTTTGATGTCTTTTGCTGAATAAGAGTTGCTCATATAACCGAAATACTATACCACGAATAAGTATACCAGAGTAGTGACTAGTGTGAGCGAGGGAGAGTGAGAAAGAAGGATTCGATCGCTAAGGTGACGTTGGTGTTACCAACTACTCTAGTGAGTGCGAGGTGTGCCTTGTCACTAATATTAGAGAGGAGTGAGAGAGATTTCTGGTTCTTGGTCTCTTGCATGACTTGATGGAGAGTTATGATTACTGTGGTGAGATACTCCTTAACCTCTTCTCTTTTTTTGCCTAGAGTTGCGGCAAGCTGGAGCCTCGTGCCAGGGCTTGAAGTGAGAGCGGATTTGATGAGGGAGAGCTCATCAAGGCTAAGCTTATCCCCCTCTGAAGCAGTGACCGAGACAAGTCTGCAGCGAGAGACGATGGTTGGGAGTAGGCTGCTTGGTGAGTTAGTGGAGAGGATGATAATTGTGCTGATAGGCGGCTCCTCTAGAGTCTTTAAGAGAGCGTGCTGGGCAGGAAGAGTGAGGGAGTGAGCTTCCTCGATCCAGATGAGGCGTGAGCCCTGGTGAGTGATGGTGAGGGAAGAGGTGATGTCGCGGATATCCTTGATCTTGAGCGATGACTCTTCTGCCACTAAGCGCGTAACAAGGTGATCAGCGCGCGGGAACTCACGCTCAATTGCCTCTGCCCTATCCTCTTTACTTCCTGAGTGATAGATGAACTGTTGCATAACTATAGTATATCGTGAGTGGGAGTGATGGGATATAGTGATTGCAATTGGCACGGAATCTTGCGATACTGAAGGTATGAAAGATCTTGCCCTCATCCTCATAGAGGATGGTCTGTTGACGGCTGAAGACTATGAGCGACTCAAAAGAGATAGCTATACGTCTGGTGTTTCGCTTACCCAGGTGCTGGAGAACTCGGGACTGATTGAAGAAGAAGTGCTTACACAGGCAAAGGCAAAGTTCTACAATGTACCCTACACTGATGTCTCTGGTATCGCAGCGAGTCCTGAGGCTTTGGCAAGGTTGCCTGAGAGTGTGGCAACCCATTACCAGGTTCTCCCCTTTGATTACGATGAGAAGGATGGCGTCTTGTCTCTTGCGATGGCGAACCCACTTGATTTGTCTGCAATTAGCTTTCTTGAGGCAAAGAGTAAATCCAAGATTAAGCCGAGCTTGTCCCGTTCTAGTGAGCTAAAAGAAGAGATTCCAAAAAGATATGCGCAGAGTCTGTCGGCTGAAGTATCCCAGGTTCTGAAGGATAATCAAGATTCCTCACTCGGTAAGAGAATCGTTGATGTCAGGAAAATTGGGGATGTGATTAAGGAAGCACCGATTGCGAAGATTATTGCTACTATTCTAGAGTTTGCCGTGAAGGCGAGAGCGAGTGATGTACATATTGAGGCGCTGGAGGATCATACAAGAGTGAGGTATCGAATTGATGGAATCCTGAAGGAGAAGCTGGTGCTGCCGAAGAAAGTGCATGACGCGCTGGTTTCTCGTGTGAAGATTCTCTCTGACCTGAAGATTGATGAGAGAAGAATGCCCCAGGACGGGAGATTCACCTTTCGCTCTGAGGACCAGGAAGTTGATCTGCGTGTCTCTACCCTACCTACAGTTGACGGTGAGAAGGTGGTGATGAGACTTCTTCGCAAGTCAAGCAAGGTCCCTACTCTTTCTGAGTTAGGGCTAAGGGCAGCTGCTTTGAAGAATCTTGAGAGCTCGGTGAGGGTGCCACACGGGATTATTCTGATTACCGGTCCAACTGGTTCTGGGAAGACGACGACTCTGTACTCTCTTCTAGACATTCTTAACACGCCAAAGGTCAACATTGTTACCATAGAAGATCCAGTAGAGTACCAGATGGACGGGATCAATCAGGTGCAGATTAACACCAAGGCAGGTTTGACGTTTGCGACTGGACTACGCTCGTTCTTGCGTCAAGACCCAAACATCATCATGGTAGGAGAGGTGCGTGACAACGAGACGGCAGATTTGGCGATTCAGGCCTCACTTACCGGTCACTTAGTCTTCTCAACTCTGCATACGAATAGTGCTGCAGGTGCTCTACCCCGACTTCTAGACATGAAGGCCGAGCCGTTTCTGCTGGCCTCATCGATAACCTGCGTTGTTGCACAGCGGGTGGTTAGAAAGATCTGTTCGGATTGTAGGGAGGAGTACACCCCTACCCCAGAAGGAGTAGAGGAGTTGAAACGAGTTTTAGGACCATTGTATGATAGCTATCTTGCAAGCAAGGGTGTCACTAATCTGAAGTTGTTTAGAGGGAGAAAGTGCGAGAAGTGTGGAGATACGGGGTATTCTGGACGAGTTGGTGTGTTTGAAGTTTTGACGATTACGGAGAAGGTGAGTAAGCTGATATTAGAGCGTGCCCCAGCTTCCTCAATTCAGTCTGCGGCAGTTGAAAGCGGGATGATTATGATGCAACAGGATGGATATCTTAAGGTGCTTGATGGCACGACCACCCTTGAAGAGGTGATGCGAGTTGCGCATACTTAAAATAGTAACTAGGAGAAAGAAAGTACAATATGATGGAGATCAGAAAACTACTTGAAATGTGTGTGGCATATCATGCAAGTGATGTGCACATTATCGTTGGTTCACAGCCATTTATTAGACTTCACGGCAAGCTGTTGGCGATACCAGAGACAGGCGTGCTTACCCCTGAGCAGGCGCAGAATTTGATCACTCCCCTGTTGGGACAAGAGCAGAAGGAGGTGGTTGAAGTAGATAAGGAACTAGATTTCTCCTACTCCTTGCCAAGTGGAGCTAGGTTTAGGATCAATGTCTATCATGAAAAAGGAAATATTGCAGCTTCTTTGCGCTATGTGCCTGAGAAGATCATGAGTCTTGAGGAGTTGAAGCTGCCCGCTATTATGGGTCAGCTGACCCAGCTTAAGCAGGGACTAGTGTTGGTTACGGGACCGACTGGGCATGGGAAGTCGACGTCACTTGCTGCGATGATTAACAAGATCAATAATGAGCGATCTGAGCATATCGTGACGATTGAGGATCCGATTGAGTTTGTGCATGAGCCAAAGAAATCAATATTCTCTCAGCGTGAGTTGCATGCGGACACACATAGTTGGGGAATTTCATTAAAATCAGTCTTAAGAGAAGATCCAAATGTGGTGCTGATTGGAGAGATGAGAGATTATGAGACGATTGAAGCTGCGCTCACGATTGCAGAGACGGGACACCTGGTGTTTGCCACCTTGCACACTAATAGTGCAGCGCAAACAGTTGATCGTATTGTTGATGTGTTCCCCCAGAATCAGCAGGATCAAGTGAGATCACAGCTATCATCAGTCCTAGAAGGTGTGTTATCGATGAGGCTTGTACCATCTAGTGATGAGAAGAGAGTGCCGATTGTGGAGGTACTGCTAGCTTCAAGCGCTGTGCGGTCAATTATTCGAGATGGCAAGACTCACATGTTGACTAACACGATGCAAACCTCGGGTGATGTCGGGATGATGACGATCGAGATGGCCCTTTCTGATAGCTATAAAAAGAAGCTGATTAGCTTGGAGACGGCGAGGGAGTATGCACTCAATTTAGAAGAGTTGAATCGTTTAGTAGCAAGGGTGGGATAAGCTATGCAGAGATTTCGCTTTAAAGCTCGAACTAAGGAAGGGGTACTTCGCAAGGGAATAGTTGAAGCCCAGACAGAGGAGACGGCAGTCGAGGTACTTCGTGGTCAAGAGTTAGTGATTATTGAGTTACGTGAGGCAGATAGAGCCGGAAGAGGCTTGTTTGCAATGTCAGATAAGGTAAAGTTTGATGATATTGTGAACTTCACCAGGCAGCTCTCGACAATGATCTCGGCTGGACTTCCACTAACTGATGCTCTCTCGATCTTGCAAGTGCAGGTCCCCCCTGCCCTCTCAAAGAGAGTGATGGCGATACTACGAGGGATTGAGGGAGGGGCTACGTTTGCGAACGCGCTTAAAGAGCATGAAGAGGTGTTTTCAAGAGTATATGTTGCATTAGTTGAGGCAGGTGAGGCGGCGGGAGTCTTGGATACAATTTTGGCACGTTTAGCTGATAACTTGGAAAAGCAGAGGGAGTTTCGGGCAAAGACAAAGGGAGCTTTAATTTATCCTGTGATTGTTCTTATCGGAATGCTTGTTGTGGGAGCGGTGATGATGATCTTTGTTTTACCAAAGCTTATGGTGATGTATGAAGATTTTGACGCTGACCTGCCTATGATTACTCAGATTTTGATCGGGCTGAGTACGTTTATGGCAAAAACTTGGTATTTGACAGTACTTGCTATTGTGGGCGGGATGTACGGGGTGAAAAAACTGCGCACTACCCCGAGTGGAGCGCTTAAGTATGATCAATTGGTCCAGAAAGTGCCGATATTTGGCAAGATTAAGGGAATGACGTTGATGGCTGAGTTCTCCCGAACTCTTGCACTACTAGCAAGTGCTGGGGTGAGCTTGGTTGAATCCTTGTCGATTGTGAAGGGGGTAGTTGACAGTGAGGTGACAAGGCAAGCCTTGGAGAAAGTAGGTAAAGACGTGGAGAGAGGCAACTCGCTTGCTGAGTCGATCGCAAAACATGAGACATTCCCGATGATTGTGCCGCAGATGGTTTCGGTGGGAGAGCAGACAGGGAAACTGGATGAAGTTCTAAACAGGGTGGCGGGGTATTTTGAGACTGAGAGTGAACATGCAATCAAAAACCTCTCGACAGCGATGGAGCCTGTGATCATGATACTACTTGGCCTGGGAGTTGGGTTTATGATTGTTGCGATTATTGTGCCAATATATAATCTAACTAGTACATTCTAGTATTCTTGACATCCAAGTAGCAATGTGGTCTAGTAGATATAGAGTATTAAAAAGGAGGATTGAGATGAACATCACCAAAAAACTACGTGGATTTACAATGATTGAGCTACTTGTGGTGATCGCGGTGATCGGGATCTTGGCGGTAGCGCTTTTGTCAACCCTTAACCCACTTGAGCAGATTAGAAAAGGCAGAGACACGAGAACTAGATCTGATATTTCCCAGTTAGTGAGTGCGGCAGAGAGGTATAATGCATCTTTAGGCTACTTCCCATGGCAGGCATCTGAAGGAGAAGACTTGGCGGTAGGATCAGCTGACATTCCCTTTATTCAGATCAATGGCGGCGGTTCTGTGACCGGCTGTACCCTTGCTGATTGTACGATTGCGGGAGTTTTAGCTGAGCTGACTACAACGAACGAAGTTAAGTCTAGCTTTGTTGACAGAGTGGTTGCAACGACTTACGCGGATGTTAACGTCTACTATGACGATGAGGATACTGGGGGGAGTGTTGTCGGATGCTTTACTCCTGAATCAAACACCTTCTCACGTGAAGCATTTGACAGGTGTAAGGCAGGAACTGGTTCATGGGGAACGGAATATGCGGCGTTTGTCTATGACACCGGGACAGCTGTGAGACCATGCCCTGATGGGGATGCGGCTGCCTACGCTGCTGCCTCGTTTGACTCGAGTGATGCAAACGAGATGATCTGCCTGCCATAATCAATGAACTGGATTTTATATTTACTGATATTTATTGCAGGGTCCTCAGTGGGGAGTTTTCTCAATGTTTTGGTGACAAGGACAATTATGGAAGAAGGCTGGGCGAAAGGAAGGTCAAAGTGCGATCACTGCAAGAAGATTCTTCATTGGTATGAGATGATTCCAGTGTTGTCGTATCTAGTTCTTCGAGGTAAGTCAAGCTGTTGCAAGAGACAGCTTAGTTATCAACACCTTGTGGTTGAGAGTATGACTGGACTTTTATTTGTGTGGTGGGTTGGTTTGTCCTCGGTATTTTTCCTTTTAGTTACTGAGCCAGGCCAGACTGTACAGCCTTTGTTCTGGCTTATCACAGGAGTGGTGATGCTCTCGATTGCTATTAGCGATCAGTTTTACGGTGTGATTCCCCTTCCCTTCATAGGAATTGGCTCAATACTAGTTCTAATCTATCGCTTAGTCTTGATTAAGACGGGGACTTATATGCTAGCTGACTTAGGATTATCTGTTCTTGCGGCAGTTTCCCTAGCTCTCTTCTATCTTCTCCTTCGCACTGTTACACGCGGACGAGGAATGGGAGAAGGCGACGTGTGGCTTGGGCTCTATATAGGGCTAGTTGTTGGTTGGTCGAGGATAATCCCTGCCACGATGATTGCTTTTGTGAGTGGAGCTGTGGTTGGCACTATCCTGATCCTTTTGAAGTTGAAGACGCGTAAGGACACGATTCCGTTTGGGCCATTTATGATCCTGGGAGCTGTAGCTAGTTTGATCTGGGGGTGACGGTAGTTGAGAAATGAAGGGTGGGACTTTCTTTAGTGGTTGAGGTAGTACTGAGTTCTGTGTCGAAGCTGAGCCTGATTGAGGTGGGTTCAGAATCAGATGGAAGACAAGTGACGGTGAAGCTGGTTATTGAGGCGTCACTTGGGGAGAGATAGACTCCGCTGTTGGAGGCGATTCTGCCGATTTCGTTATCCAGTTCTCTGCTCACGTTTGTTGTTCCGCCATCTGGGTTTTGCAGGGAGAGGGTGTTAGCGCTTGAGTCGCAGGCCGTGATGCTTCTCGAGGAGCGGATTAGTTGTTTGAGGGTGTTTATGGAGTAGTCGCCGACACTTCGAAGATGGGTGGTGTTTTTGGTGCGAGATGAGGTGGTGGCGTTGATTAAGACTGCAGAGGAGATGCCGATTGCGAGGATCGAGACTAGTCCTACGACTACGACCAGTTCGATGAGAGTATATCCTTTAGTTATTCCCATTTTGAGAGTCTGACCTCTAGAATATTTGTGTATGTTTTGTTCCCCTCCCAGGTGGTTGTGATTGTACCGGTTAAGTAGTCTGAGGCAAGATTACTTAGGTCGATACTAACTTCTCTAGAAAAGACGGTGTCTTGTATGACGCTTGAAGGCAGGCATGAGCCATTAACTAGAGCGGCAAAGGTGAGCTCTTCTGTAGGGAGAGTAGAGTTGAGACAGTAGACAACGGGGTTTGCCGAGTCCTCGGTTAGATAGTAGGTGAATGTATCCCAGCCAAGGGTGGTGCGAAGGTCGCGAAGCCAGTCGACTATTTGGTATGAGTAGTTGGTTGCGAGATTGTTGTCACGAGAGAAGTCGGTAGTTTTTTGTGATCTTGTGGCAAGGGAGAGGATGCCGACTAAGCCGATTGCGATCAAGGCTGAGGTAATGATGATCTCAAGAACACCGGTCCCCTTTTTATTAGGATCTTTCTTCACTCGACTATCCCTTCGTAGTGATAATTACCTGACTCGCTGATCACGATTCTGTGAGTCGCGGCGTTATTATCCAGATACTCGAGATTAAGAGTGGTTGAGCCATCCAGATCGACTCCGCCGACAAGGGGTCGGTAGATTACACTTTCTGAACTTGCGAAGGTGATGTTGTCAATCGTGTGGACTACCGTATCGCCGCTTGTGGTTGTGCAGAGTGGAGTTATGCTGAGGGTGTTTTCAGAGATAGTGCTAGCTAGTTGATAGCCCAGAAAAGCACCTGTGCAGGTGAGCGGGCGAGTACCAACGAGAGATAGCTTGCGGGTACTATCTAGGAGAGAAGTGATATTTGTTGTGGCAGTTATGATGAGCTGCTTTCTTTGGGCTTTTGAGTAGGCGCTGAAGCCAAAGGTAGCAAGGGTGGTTGCAATCGTAATCGTAATCAAGAGTTCGATGAGAGTGAAGCCACGGGCAGATTTTTGCATTATGGGTGTTCTGTGAGGTAGTTGCACGCTGTTGTGCCACAATCTAGGGCACCACAGTTATCTGGGCTGCTAGGAGTGATCTCAAGGCCCGCACAGAGTGAGTAGGTTGTTGAGGTGTCTAGGGAGTAGGCATAGATCCCTGCAGCGGCTGGGTCGGTGGGGAGGGCGTTGATGTAGTCGGGTGAGAGGCCTGAGAGAAGAGCTGGGTAGGAGCCGTTTTCGGAGCGGTATGTTTCAAGGCCCTGCCTGATTTGTTCGATGTCTGCTTTTCTTCGACTATCTCTAGTTTGTTTTTGGGTGGTGAGGAAGCTTGAAGTCAGGACCGAGATCAAAACACCGATGATTGCGATGACTACAAGGAGCTCTATAAGGGTAAAACCTGATTTTTTCTGCATAGCTTGAGTTAAGTATCTCAAGTTGAAGTTGACTAGTCAAGCTATATTTGCTTAGATGAAGGTATGAATAAGAATCCTGGTGGGCAAGTTGGGTTATTACTACTAGTTGTTTTGGGGTTAGTGATCTCTGTGGTGTTGTCGATTGCGGCAAGAAGCTTGTCAGACGTGGTGTTGTCACGCCAAGAGAAAGAGAGTAATGCAGCATTCTCGGTTGCTGAGCAAGGGATTGAGTCGGCGCTTCTTTCGATAACTGGGAATGATTTACCAACTGGTGCAGTTGAGATTAGTGATAGTACAGGTTTGGTGAGTGGAGAATACGGAGTGAGTGAAGTGGTGAGCTTTGATTTGTATGTGAAGTCAGGTGATCAAGCTGAGATTGACTTATCTGGGACAAGTGGATCTGTGAGTGTTTCCTGGACAAAGATTGCTGATCCAGGGGAAAATGTGAGTTGTTCTGGTGAGGGTGAAGGGAATTCGCCGGCATCTCTTGAGGTGATCGTGACTAAATCGAACTTGACCCTTGAGAGAGATTACTATAATGGCTCAGGATGCTTGCTGGAGAATGGATTTCAGGCAAGTAGTCCACATGGAGGAGCATTTTTAAGTACTGTTAACTACTCCGTGCCTGTTTTGGGAGCGACGATGCGTTTGAGACCATATTATTCCGGAGCAACTTTGAGAGTTGAGGGGGTTGGACTCACGACCCAGATGTATTTAGTTCAATCTGAAGCAACAGGTGGTGATTCTGAGAAAGAGATTGAGGTGAAGAGGTCGCTTGACTCGGCTGGTTCGGTGTTTGATTACGCTTTATTTTCTGAGGCAAGTGTTATTAAATAGATAAGTTAGGATAATTAAAAGGATTGACTGCCCATGAGTATGCATTTTGGTTTAGACTTTGGTAATTCAAGTCTCAAGGTAGTTCAGGCTGCAGGGGTAAATAACAGTTCATTTATTGTTTCTGGAATTGGGATAGTTCAGAATCCGGCTGGGTCAGTGGACTTCTTAGATAAGGTGGTGGTGGAGAAGTTAGCCCCAGCTCTAAAACAGTTACTTTCAGAAGCTGATATTAAGGATAAGCGGGCCGTAATCTCGATTCCTGAGTCAAAAGTCTATAGCAAGATAGTGAAGATGCCTGGAATGAGTGAAGCTGAGCTGAGCTCGGCTGTGAAGTGGGAGGCTGAGCAGTTTGTGCCAGTTCCGGTGACTGAGGTTGAGATTGATTACCAGGTTGTGAAAGAAGCTAGTGAGACTAGTGGCGGGCAAAGCTTGGTGTATTTGGTGGCAGCGCCAAAGAAACTCTTGCAGTCGATGGTTGATTTTGTTTTGTCTGTGGGGATCGAGCCGATTGCGGTTGAGAGCGAGATGGTTGCGGTCTCTAGGTCGATGACTCACGGGATCGAGACACCAGGATCTACTCTACTAATGCATATTGGAGCCTTATCAACTGTGATGGGGATAGTGAATGCGGAGAGCCTACTATTTGCTCATTATATGAATACGGGAGGGGTCGCTATGACGAGGGCAATCAGCCAGACACTTGCCCTGCCGATTGCACAAGCTGAAGAGTATAAGAGAACGTATGGTCTTGATCCGAAACAGCTTGAAGGTAAGGTTAAGGGAAGCCTTTTAATTGTTTTGGAGTCTATTGCCGGGGAAATTAGAAAGGCAATTGAGTATCACGCTTCTGCAAATAATTCTCAGGTGACAAAGATTGTCTTGTCTGGAGGTGGGGCTTATTTGCCTGAATTGAGTTCGTATTTTAGTGAGAAGTTTGGGGGGATGGAGATTCAACTTGGAGATCCATTTGCTTATGCAAAGGCAGCTAAGGGTGTGGAGTTGCCGAAGGAAAGAGCGGCGTATAGTGTGGCGGCTGGGCTTGCCCTAAGACTGGAATAGTTATGAAGAAGAAACTAGGGATTAACTTACTCAAAAATCGAAAAACCTTATCAGAGAAAGACTTGGCGCGTGAGAAGGATTTATTGCGCTACTCTGTGATCGGAGTTGTCTCTACAGTTGTGTTGGTGATGGGGATTTTGGGGTATCAAATGATTCTGGCAAGACAGTTAATTGGAGTTGAAGAAACGATTACTAGGGTATCGGGTGATGTGAGTGAACATGCAGAGGCCTCAGCGCAGCAGATATACTTAAAGAGTAGGCTGAAGTTGATCTCGGCATTTATAGATATGCGCTCGATTGCCAGAGAGGCCATTCAGGAGATCTTCTCGATTGAGATACCTGGAGTAGTTGTGAGTGGGGTGAGTTTTGAGGAAGATGACCGAGTGAGTGTCCAGTTTACGAGCGCAGATGTTCTTAGTCTTGAAAAGGCACTTGAGTACCTGCAGGATGGAGGGGATGTGTTTACCCAGATAGTGAGTGACGGGGTGGTGAGAACTGGTGAAGGTCAATATCAATTACACGCACTCTTAACATTATCTGCAAAAAGGCCAGGAAAGTAATGGCAAAACAAAATCTTAACGTCTGGCTACTACGACACGACACCCTGGCAAAGGCGATTGGGTTAGGGTCAGTTGCAGCGATACTGCTGCTTTCTGTATTTATGCCAAGCTGGCAGAAAGTGAGTGAGTTACGAGCCAAGCTGTTAACAAGAACTAAGGAACAAGTGAGATTAACAGAGAAAATGCAGATGATCAGCAGTATGGATACAGAGACACTTGCTGAGAGAATTAAAGTACTTGATCAGGCTCTCCCACCACGCAAGGATGTAGTTCTGTATCTGGCAACTATTGATGGATTGAGTCGTGAACTTGGCCTTTCGTTTGCTGGGATTGCACTAGCACCAGGTGATGTGACGGAAGCTAGCGCTAGCGCGAAGACTGTTAAGGCAGATATTGTCAAGGGAGTACATACCCTGGAGACAGAAGTGAAGATTAACGGCTCAAGGGAAAAGTTGTATGAGTTTTTGAGAACAATCGAGACTACTCTGCCCTTGATGCAGATAAAGGGAGTACAGGTCAGCTCACTAGGACTTGGTGAAGACAACTACGCTCTTTCACTGAATCTTGGGATGTTGTGGGCTTCTCGGGACGCAAAGGGGGTAGCTGGGACTGTGGAGCTGTTTAATGAGAAAGAAGAGGCGTATTTTCAGGAGCTAGCACTTCTTAGGACGTTTGAGAGTGCGCTGAGCAGTGAGCAGTCTGACACCACAGATCTTGGCAAGTTTGATTTGTTTGCGCCTACACCTCGACAGTTAGAGAGTCCTCAGGAGGAGTCTCAGTAGCAGGTTCAGGAGTAACCTCAACTTCTGGTTCTGGAGTATCAACTATTTCTACAGTCTCTTCTGTCTCTTCAGCTACTTCTTCAGGTTCGGGAGCTTCATTTTGCTCTACAACGACTTCTTCGCTTGTGACTGGTCTCTTTTCATCTTTGTCTGACAAGACTGAGACTCTAACCCTTACGCCCTTTTGGATGGCGATTACGCGCATGATGGTGCGAATGGCTTTGATGACTTTTCCTTCTTTGCCGATGATTCTTCCGACATCGTCGGAGTGAACGGAGATCGTGTAGTTGGTCACACCACCTTCGTCTGAGGTCTCGACTGAGACGTCGTCAGGTGAAGTTGTGATGTTCTTGAGGATAAATTCTAGTACTTCTTGCATTGGACTCCTTTATTTTTTTGTAGTTTTGGTAGACTTCTTGACTTTTTTGGCTGAAGGCTTCTTAGTTGTTTTTGTTGCTGGTTTCTCTTTTTTGAGAGTGTGTTTTTTGACAAGATGTCTGATGGTGTTGGTGGGTTGTGCGCCTTTTTCAAGCCAGTCGTTGTATTTTTCCAGATCAATTGTGAAGGTAGAGGGTTTTTCGAGAGGGTTGTAGTAGCCGATGTGGTCTGTGTAGGCACCATCACGCTTGCTTTTGGCTTCTGAGACAACGATTCTGTATTGTGGCTGATTTTTCTTACCAACTCTTGATAGTTTTACTTTTAGCATAACGGAGTGAATTATATCAAACTGAGGCGATCTTCTCAAGTGTATTTTTGGCAGCACTCTCTTGTGCGGCTTGCTTACTCTTCCCCTCCCCCACTTCATATTCTTTGCCGCTGATTACGGCGACCATCTGGAAAGTTTTGTCGTGGTCTGGTCCTTTTTCACTTTTGAGTTCGTAGGAGGGGGTGGTTTTGAATTTGGATTGGCTGACCTCTTGCAGGACAGACTTATGATCTTTGTATGATTCTGAGCTAATTATCCCTTTGATTTTAGGAAAGAGGTGTTTGTGACAGAATGTAACACAGGCTGTGTAGCCCTGGTCAAGATAGAGGGCGCCAAGGAAAGCCTCGAAAGTGTTTGCTAGAAGTGAAGTGTTGTTTCTTCCGCCAGTTGCCTCTTCTCCCTTTGACATTAAGAGGAGGTTGGAGAAATCGAGACTAAGAGCGGCTTCTGCAAGACTTTCGGTTCTTACGAGGGCGGCGCGCAAGTTAGTTAACATCCCCTCTTGATACTCCTTGTATTTGGTGTAGAGGAACTCACTGGTTGCAAGCTCTAGCACTGCGTCACCCAGGTACTCTAGGCGCTCGTTACTCTCGGGGAACTCTTTGGACTCGTTGAAGTATGAGCGGTGGACGAAGGCAGAGCGAAAGAGTTGTTGGTCTTTGAATAACTTGGCTAGATCGTCGGTTGTATTGGTCATGACTTGTCAATTGTAGCAAGAATAGTGCCTAGAACGCCATTGACGAAGCTTGAGCTGTTTTCTGCTCCGTATTTTTTGGCGATCTCTACCGCCTCGTCGATTACAACCTTTGGGGGAGTGTCTGTGTAGAGGAGCTCATGAGCGGAGACGCGAAGAATAGCCAGATCAACCCGGTTGATGTTGTTGAGGGGCCATTCTGGAGCAGCTGAGGTGATTGCTTTATCGATAACCTCGAGATTCTCCTTGATTGGAGCGATAAGCTTCTTGTTTTGGGGGTGGTAGCTACTTGCGAATAATGCTTGAACTAGCTTGACTCGCTTGCGATGTCTGGGGTCAGTGGGAGTTTTCATTAAGTTACTTTTTGCAGTTGCGGCAAATGTTGTGGGATTTTTTGATCCTTCCACAGTTTTTACATTTAACGAGCTTTGGGAGCTTGAGTTTGATTGCTGCTCGCCTCTTGCCTTTGCGTCTGGTGCTGATTCTTCTTTTTGGTAGTGGTGTCATATGAGGTGTATTTTAGGTTGAAGTAGCTGATTTGGCAAGCTTGAGAGTGTGTTTGGCTGCAGCATGAGTCGCTTTTAGTAGTTTTTCATCGTAGATACTTGCTAGTTTGAGTCTAAAGAAGCCACTTTGAGTTGTGCCAAATATCTCTCCTGGGCCTCTTTCTTGGAGATCAAAGAGGGCCAGCTTGTCACCCTCTAGAGTTCTTACGAAGTACTTGAGACGCTCGAGAGACTTGGGAGTAGAGGAGTCGGAGAACAAGAGGCAGTATCCTTGGCCTCCTCCCCGCCCTACCCTACCTCTTAGCTGATGGAGAGTGGCGAGGCCAAATCTGTCGGCGTTTTCAATCACGATGATGTTGGCGGCTGGGATGTCTATGCCAACCTCGATCATGCTGGTGGCAACTAGAATCTGAGTCTGGCCTGAGCGAAAGTCAGCCATGTGTGATAACTTCTCTTTATCCTTCATCTTGCCGTGCATGATGTCGACCACGTTATCTGGGAAGAGTTTTTTGAGTCTAGACTCTAGCTCACGCAGTGACTTTAAGGGAGTAGTGTCTGCTTCTTCTGCTTGTTCGATAAGAGGAGTGACAAAGAAAACCTGATCTCCTTCTTTGATTTGAGCTTTGATCCAGGTATAGGCGTCAAGACGTTTGAACGTGCTTACGGCAAAGGTCTTGACAGGTAGCCTGCTTGCAGGGAGCTCTGTGAGGTAGGTGATGTCTAGCTGGCTAAAGATAGTTTGGGCAAGGCTTCTGGGGATCGGGGTGGCGGTCATCATTAGGGTGTGGGTAGCAAGCTTGGCCAGCTTTTCCCTTTGTTTGACGCCGAAGCGGTGTTGCTCATCTATTACGGTGAGGCCCACGTTCACAAGATCTTTAGTTAGGAGGGCCTGGGTGCCAATTAGGACGTCACTGTTGACGTCTCCTTTGCTGCTAGCTGTTACAAGTGAGACTGAGATATTTAGAGGGGTGAGATAGCCACTTATTGAGTCGTGGAGCTGGGTTGCTAAGATTACGGTTGGAGCCATGATAACTACCCTTTTTCCTGCTGAGTGCGTGGCGAGTGCGGCTACAGCTGCGATCACAGTCTTGCCGCTACCTACTTCTCCGGCAAGGAGCCTGTTCATGACTGAGCTTGACTCTAGATCCTCTAGGATGGTGTTTATTGCACTCTTCTGAGAGCCGGTTAGTTTGAAGGGGAGGGAGCTAGTGAACTGGGTGATTTTTAGGGGAGCAATCCTGAGCTTGTCTTGAAGTTTTCCTTTTTTACTCTTGTTTCGAAGCGCTGCTTCCTGGAGTGAGTATAGTTCTTGGAAAGAGAGTCTGTATATGGCATCTTCTAGTTCAGATACAGAGGTGGGAGTGTGGATTGTGTGGAGAGCCGCGGAGTAGCCAATGAGTGAGTATTTTTTGATCACTTCTTGTGGGAGTGGATCGGGAGGAAGAGAGCTTGATTCGAGAGCTTTTTTGATCTTGGTGCGGAAGATCCAGGGCTTGAGTGAGCCCATCTGGGAATAGATGGGGACAAGTTGGTTAGTGTTCTCTACTTCTTCCTCTACCTTAGTTAATTCTGGGGAGACGATCTGTTTGGTACCTCTCCACTCTTGAACTTTGCCTTTGACTTGGTAGATTGCTGAAGGCGAGACTGAGCGAGTGATGTAGGGGAGGTTGAACCAGCGAAGAGTGAGCTTGTCAGAAACATCATGAAAGGTAGAAAGCTGTGTAGTGACTCTAGCTGTTCTTCTGCTAATTGGCTTGGTTAGCTCACCTTGGAGGACGACGTAGTCCCCTACCCTAGCCTGACTGACTGTTGTAGCGCGGTATGCACGGTATGTACGTGGGTAGGTTTCCAGAAGATCGGTGAAGGAGTTGATGCCTGCTTTTTCAAGTGCGGCGGCAGTCTTTTCACCGATGCCGGTGATACTAGTGAGGGTCATAGAAATTAGTATATCAGCCGCTACTGTAGGAGAAATGGGAGAATCGAGGAGGCAATCAGCGCGATTGTGGCGATGGTGGAGAGAATTAGCCAAGTCTTTCGTTGGCGGCGGGTTAGTTTCATATCATGAGCTTTCTGTAGGTGCGCTTGCCAAACTTGAGGATTTCACCGCCTTTGATGACGATCTCTTGGTTGAAGTCTGTGATTTTTTTGCCAGCAAGCTCTACCCCACCCTGCTCAATCGTTCTCTTTAACTGTCCGGAGCTGACTTTTAAATCAAGTGACTTTAGCAAAGAGAGAAAGGATTGGGGATCTTTCTTAACTGAGATTTCGGGAGCATCATTGGGAGCTTGTTTATCTTGCACGGTATTCTGGAAGTGAGATTGAGCAGCGTCTGCGGCCTTTTTATCGTGGCACATACGAGTTAGTTCCCAAGCGAGTCTTTTCTTGATTGTCATTGGATCTTGATCAATTTTCGAGACTAACGAGCTGATTTCATCTAGATCAAGGTCAGTTGCGAGAGTGAACATGCTTTCGATTGTGTCGTCCGGAACTGACATTATGCCACCATAGAGATCGTTTGGATCACCAAATAGATTGATTGCATTACCGGTGGTCTTGCCAATCTTGGCACCAGTTGAGTCAGTGAGGAGCTTAGTGGTGAGGACGAATTTCTCTTTGACTTTGAGACTTCTAAGAAGTGTTCGCCCTACCATCATGTTGAACATCTGGTCATTTCCACCAACTTCCAGGTCTACCTCCATCTCAACAGAGTCATATCCTTGGATCAAGGGGTAGAGAAACTCGTGAACGTGGATAGGCTTGCCCTCTTTTAGTCTAGCTTGGAACATGTCACGCTCCAGAAGCTGTTGAACAGTTAGGTTGCTTGCTAGCTCGAGAACGTCGGCGAAGTTGAGCTTGCTATTCCAGTCGTGATTAAACATGATCTTGGCGGCGTTGTCTCCTTCGAAACGGAGAAACTTGCCAGCTTGCTCTTTGTATGTCTCAGCGTTTTTGAGCACTTGTTCGTGGGTGAGGACTGGGCGAGTTGAGGATTTGTCAGTGGGATCGCCGATCATACCGGTGAAGTCGCCGATTAGGAAGATGACTTCGTGTCCTGCATCCTGGAAGGCCCTAAGTTGCAGAAGGCCGACGACGTGTCCGATGTGGAGGTTTTGTGCGCTGGGGTCAAAACCTTGGTATAGGCGGATCTTACGCTCCCCTAGGAGAGCGTTTAGCTTGTCAGCTGAGGGAAGGATGTCTGCTACGCGGCGAGTTAGAAGATCTTTTATATTTATGTTATTCATAACAATTAGTATACCTTATTGTTTATAGTAGACAGCTTTTGATTAAGGAGATTAAGATTCGAGGATATTTTAGAACGCATTGCAGATGCGTATGGATTGTATCTCTGAAGATCTTCAAATAATTCCCATGTATCATTACAGGATAACTTTTTGATCTCGTGAAGCTTCTTGGTTCCAAGGGTATCAATGGTAGTAGGTTGTAGGTTGTGTTTTTCGACCAGTCTGCCAATGAGGTGAGTCAGGCACTGACTACTAGCAGTTAACTTGTCATGCTGTTCTGCTGACATATTGATGATTCGAAGTTGTTTGTTAGTGAAAAATTTTTCCCAGTATCTTAATTCGACATCCTTTGCAGTGAATTGATCAATTATTATTGGAAGATCAACGAAGCCGTTTTGACTACTATCAGGACCAAACATTGGGTGTGTCAGGAGCGCACGCGTACCTGTCCCCATGAGATGCTTAGTGAAAACGTTTTTTGGATGCATCTTCACTGACAGAACATCGATTAGAAGATGTTCTGAGCGAAAGAACTGCTTGTGAGACATAATTACCTTTTCGAATGAGCTGATTGGGACAGCAAAAAAGATAACATCAGAAGAGTAAATTTCTCTGATTGATTTTGCGATTCTAGTTGAGGCGAAAATATCAGAACTTCTAATCTGATTTCGTTGAAATAGTGTAATTAAAAACTCATTGCTGAGTAACTTATATAGCACCTTTCCGAATCTCCCGAATCCGACGATACTAATGGTTGGTTGTATTATCATATTCTGTTTTGAACTTCCTGATGATTGTTATTTTGTATTTGTAACGAATCCTCGTGTATCGCATTCATGATATTGATTATTAATTGAGGAGATAAGCCGAGTTCGTTACCCAATGACACCCTTGAATCTATTACCTGCTCCCAACGAGTTTGATCAAGAGGTGGAATAGAGTGTTGTTGTTTGACAGCGCCGACACTATTAACTACAGCTACCCTTTTGGAGATAATTAATATTAGCTCACTGTCTAGCTCATCAATCTCTTTTCGTAAAGGTGCTAATTTTTTTTCAAGATCATTCATGATAGTTCTCGGTCTAACATCATTCTTACCTGATGAAATGTCAATTGTTGTTTGGCATCTGTTATGGCAGTTGTGGGATTTGGATGTGCTTCGATTAAGTGTCCATCAAAGTTAAATTTGAGAGATTGAGCGTACATAGTGAGCACTGCTTCGACATTCCCCCCCTCGTGACTTGGATCGTTTAGCATGGGTAAGCCTGTAATCTCTTTTACCCTCATTGCTTCTTCAAAATCTGGAACGTTGCGAAGTTTGTCAGGATTGTTATCGTTACCTGGATCGAACCCACGATGACATAGAATCAATCGACTCATTGAGAGATGAGTGTTGACATGTTCTACGATTCCTGGCCAGTGTGAGCTGCTTCGCCAAGGCTGATTTTTGACCATTAGACGTGTGGAGTGAGGCATTTCGTCATTTATTCTTTTGGCGATTTCTCGTTGGATTATATGATTTTGGTTTCGGGAGCCTAACCAGAGGATTATTTTTGTATTATTTGCTCCAAATTTTTCGAGCTGGCGCGCGATGAAAGTGACATGATCTGGAATGATTACTTCTGTTGAGATGATTAGGTCAATATGACCTTGAATCGCTCGAATTGCTTGAAGTTCCCAAGAAAGAACATCAACTCCATGTCCTTCAAAGCCTGGGCTTGTTCTTGGCTTCCAGAGATTTCCGCGGATTCCAAGAACATCTGGTTGTTGGCTTGCCCATTGCACAGTCTCATTCATTTGTTTTTGATTTTCGCCAGCACACGGGCCGACAATAATAAGTTGTTCTTTGTTTGACATATTTGCCTTTCATGACATAAATAAAGCCCCTGCCTACGACCAACTAAATATAGTTAGTGATAGACAGGGGCCTACTGGGAAAGGCGGTACCACCCTGCTTCGTTAGTCTTGATATCTAATAATAAAAAATCCCGCACACGCGGGATCTGAAACTATCAAGAATAACCTTGTTGTTCAGATGCTCTGTTTCTGTGTGACACATCTTAGCGCGATTACGGGCGCGTCCGTAACTGATTTTGTCAGTTCTCTCAGAGAGTGTAATTCGGCTTGTGGCCTACTGTGTCTCTCGTCATCGATTTCTTATTAACTTGTAAATCATAATATCATACTGGGCTGGATTGTCAAATTTTGCAGGATTAGTGATACCATGTATACTCTGGTTATGACTCAAGATTGGGCTAAGGCTTGGAATAAGCGCAAGAATAAGATTAGGCGGCAGAAGTGGGACCGCCAGACTGTTTTGAAGTATCTGGGATTTGGAGTACTGGGTGCCTCATTGGCCTCGGTCTTTTTGATGATGATCTTGTTTGCATGGTATGCAAAGGATCTGCCTAATCCAAATCGAGTCGTAAGGCGAGACGGGTATTCAACTAAGATCGTGGATAGGAATGGTGAGTCGATCTATGATCTATACACTGATGTAAACAGAGTACCAGTTAGCATGAGTGAAATCCCCCTCCAGCTCCAGCAGGCAACGATTGCGATTGAAGACAAGGAGTTCTATACCCACCAAGGTTTCTCGATGTGGGGAATGGTGAGAGGGTTTTCTCGACTATTTACCAGAGGGTATGCCCAAGGTGGATCGACCCTAACTCAGCAACTGGTCAAGAATGTTCTATTGTCAAGTGAGAGGTCACTCCCGAGGAAGTTTAAGGAGCTAGTTCTATCCTTGCAGATTGAGCGCAAGTTCTCAAAAGACGAGATCTTACAGATGTATTTGAACGAGGCCCCGTATGGTGGAACAGCAGTTGGGATTGCAGCTGCTAGTGATCGCTATTTTGGCAAGACACCAATGGAGCTAACTCTAACTGAGACGGCAATCCTAGCAGGGATGCCACAGGCCCCTAGTAGATACTCCCCATACGGGAGTAGTCCTGAGGCTTATATTGGCAGATCAGAGGCAGTACTACGGCGAATGCGGGAGGATGGGTATATAAGTGAGGAGCAAGAGAAGCAGTCAGTGGGAGAGCTTCCGAGTACGGAGTTTCTTAGTCAGTCAGTCTCATTGAGAGCGCCTCATTTTGTGTTCTTTGTTAAGGATCAGTTGGCTGAGTTACTGGGAGAGAGTGCGGTTGAAGCTGGTGGGTTCACGGTCACGACTACGCTTGATTTGTCGATGCAGGAGGTTGCGCAAGAGGCTGTGACTGAGGAGACAGCTGAGCTTGAAGGAGTTCACATCACAAACGGAGCGGCGATCATGATGGATCCACAAAGCGGGGAGATACTCGCGATGGTTGGTTCTAAGGACTATTCAGATCCTGATTATGATGGCAAGGTGAATGTAGTGATGAGTCTGCGCCAGCCAGGAAGTGCGATTAAGCCAGTTACGTATGCAGCGGCATTCTCTGAAGGATACTCACCGGGAACGATGATCCTTGATGTGCCTACTAAATTCCCTGGAGGAGCTGATGGAGAGTTTTATGAACCAAGAAACTATGACGGCAAGTTTCGCGGTCCAGTTCAGCTGAGGTATGCACTTGGAAGTTCTTTGAATGTGCCGGCAGTGAAGTTGCTATCTTTGGTTGGGTTGAAGGACATGCTGAGCCTTGCGTACTCGATGGGACTAGATTCTTTGGAGCCAACGACAGCCAACATGAATAGACTTGGATTGTCAGCCACCCTAGGAGGTGGGGAGGTAAGACTATTTGATTTGGCACGAGCATACTCATCATTTGCAAATGGAGGCGAGCGAGTTGAGGCAGTATCAATATTGAAAGTCGAGCGAGACGGGAAGACTCTGTATGAGAACAAGTCTCTCAGGAAGAGCAGAGTAATGAGTGAGGAGGTGGCATTTCTGATTAACGATGTCTTGTCTGACAATAATGCAAGGCTTCTAACCTTTGGTTCTAACTCATACCTAAACATGGGAGCAAGAGCAGTGGCAGTCAAGACAGGAACGACAAATGACAAGAGAGATAACTGGACGATAGGTTGGAGTAGTAACGTCCTGATTGGAGTTTGGGTGGGGAATAATGATAACTCGCCGATGACTGCGGTTGCATCAGGTGTATCAGGTGCCTCCCCTATTTGGCGGAAGATCATGATTGATGCTTGGGACAAGTACAAGGGAGATGAGTTTAAGCCCCCTTCTGGCGTGGAGCAGATTGCGATTGATAAAATCTCTGGATATCCTGAGCATGATGGCTACCCATCACGAAATGAGTACTTTGCTAAAGGGACGATACCAAGTATTCTTGATCCGATTCACACGAAGGTAAAGGTGTGTAGTAGTGATGAGAATAGACTCGCGCCTGAAGTTGACGTGGCACGAGACAACTTTCATGAGAAAGAATACTACGTTCTGAAGTCACTTAGCTTGGCTTGGGAAGATGATATTGCTGGCTGGATAGGGTCACAGAGTGATGAGAAGTATAAGGTGCCGACTGAGTACTGTTCTGCTGACACTGAGGTGGTGATTGGCTTTGAGAAGCCGGGAAATAATAGTAAGGTTGAGACGAGTAGCGGTGATGTTGAGATCAGGCTAAGGGCGACAACGGGGAATGAGATTGAGTGGCTCAAGCTATATGTGAATGGGAATGAGGAAGAGAGTGTGAATAGTAGTGTGATGAGTACAACTATCGTTCTAACAGACGGAGTATATGAGCTCAAAGGTAAGGTGAGAACAAAGGGTGGGAAAGAATCTGAGACGTACTTGAAGATTGGGGTAAATACAGATCCTAATGCAACTCCTAGTCCATCGCCAAGCCCCAGTGCCTCCCCTGCCCCGTCTGTCCTGTAAGTCCTTAGCTTGAGCGAGAAGTTATTCCAAGTTTTCCCAGTGCTTTAATTAGTGAAAGTCTAGTTTTGTCTGAGTTGTCTAGGCTCTCCCAAGTGAGTCTGATCAGAATTGAGTTGTTCTTGCCCTGCTGCTCTAATACTTTGATTGATTGAAGTGAAGTGCTAGTCTTTCTGATCTCGGCCTCAAGCTCTGAGAATGACATATCCTTAGGCATGTTCAAAGAGAGATCGAGGGAAGTGGTGTGAGAGTGAGAGGTGATGACACCGGAGTAAGGACGGTGATATTTGAGAAGTAGCTCAGTGTCTAGAGTAAGAGAGGTGCTGGTGAGAGTACCAAGCACTTTTCCCTTATACTCAACAAATGACTGATTATTTTTGGTAGGAGTGAGGGTGTAGTTAATGCCAAGAAGCGACATCAGGGAGGAGAGAAGACCTCTAACATCCTCGGTTGAGACTATTGCCAGCTCTCTCTTCTCAACTGGACTACTACTGCCTTTGACGAATGATTTGGCGATCTCGAAGAGAATGGGGCTCTTGATGTTGTGTTTGGAGTAGGCCTTGAGTACTGGCGTTAAGGTTTCGGTGAGGGTTATCCTAAGAGCGTCCTGATCGCTACTTAAGGCATTTGACAAGGTCACCCTTTTTTCATCTTTGTCATTTTTGACAAGCGGGATGGTGATGTGTTCTTTGGCGGAGAGTGAGACCAGGTAGTTGCGGAGGGTGTCCTCGAAGCGATAGATGTCTTTTGTGACGCTCACTGGAATTGGAGTTGTGAGAGGAGTTGTGGGGAGAGTTTCGTAGTTGCCGATTCGGAGAATGTCTGCGATAAGATCATCCTCGACTGCGATATCGGTACGCCAGATTGGAATCTCGACAACTAGTTGAGAGCCTGTTTCTTCGACCACAATGAATCCGAGTGAAGTCAGTCTAGACTTAGCAGTTTTGAGGCTGAGATCTAGGCCAGACAAGAGTTGGAGTCTTTTAAGGGTGAGAAGTTGTGTTTTGGGGCTGAGTGGTGATGGGTAGTAGTCGAAGTTGTCGTAAACCTTGCCGCCTGCAAGCTCGAGGATAAGATCGGTTGCTCTCTCAAGGGCATCTTGTGTGAGTCTTGGGTCAAGGTATTTGTCGTACCTGCTGACTGTTTCGTTCTGGATCTTTAGCTTTCGAGAGTTAGCTCTAATTACCCTTTGGTCGTAGTTGCCGGCGTCGAGGATGATCTCTGTCGTTTTGTTGGTGACGCCAGTCTTGTTACCACCGACTATTCCGCCGATTACACAGATAATATTGCCTGAGCTGATGACGAAGGTGCCTTTTGGCAACTCGACTTTAGTGCCAAGAAGAGTGGTGATACTCTCCCCTGCCCTAGTGTCCCGCAGATGTAGTTCATTAGTAGGTAGAGTACTGAGATCCTGGGCGTGCATGGGTTGCCCGTACTCGACCATGACGAAGTTCGTGATGTCGACGAGGTTGTTTTTGCTCTCGATTCCGTATGCTTCCAGCCTTTCAACTAGCCAGCTAGGGGAAGGAGCTACTACAAGATCCTTAAATACTCTGGTGTTGAAGCGTCTAACTGTAGGGGTGTCGACTCTGATCTTGATCTGTTCATCCTTTGGGAGATTGCCTAGTTTGTGCTGCTTGATTTTCGGGAGTTTGAGCTTGACTGCCTGAAAGGCCGCAAGATCCCGTGCACAGCCAATGATCGAGAGCCAGTCGGCACGATCCATGCGGTGTTCTAGTTCAAGCACGTGATCCTTGACTTCCTTCTCTTGCATCAAGCCTAGAGCAGTGAAGGAGTCGGCGGTGTGTTGTTCGCTAGAGTTTAGCTCGAGATAGTCAGAGAGCCAGTTGAGTGGAATAATCATTTTAGTTGTAGACTAGCTCCCCTCCATACAGCTTTCTAATATCGTCGATTTTGAACTTGTTCATAACGAGTCTGTCTAGTCCCATCCCGAAGGCGTAGCCGGTGTATACGTCAGGATCGATTCCGCAAGCCTTGATTGTGTTGTAGTGGATCATCCCACTTCCCAAGACTTCTATGAAGCCGCGGTGTTTGCAGACAGTGCAGCCTTTGCCTTTGCAGAATAAGCACTGCATATCGACTCCCGTACCTGGGCTAACCTCAGGATAGTATTTGTAGCGGAAGCGAAGGACCACATCCTTTCCAAAAAGAAATTGGTGGAACTTGGTAAGGATATCTTTGAGGTGTTGGATGTTCACGCCCTTGTCGACGACGAAGCCTTGGTAGTGGTGAAAGAAGCTGCTGTTGGTGGCGTTGATTGTTTCGTTTCTGTACACTTTGCCGGGAGAGGCGACGCGTAGAGGTGGCTTGTTGTCAGTCATGATGCGTGTCTCGATTGAGGAGGTGTGGGTGCGAAGGAGAAGACTGGGCTCTTCAATAAAGAGGGTGTCCTGAAGGTCTGTTGCGGGGTGGCCGTCGGGGAGGTTGAGTTTGTGGAAGTTGTATTCAGAGGTTTCGATTTCGGGACCTTCTCCGATTGAGAAGCCTTGAGAGCGGAAGAACTCATTCATCTCACGAATGACTACCGTAGTTGGGTGGAGGTGACCTGCTGGTATAGGGTCAACGGGGATAGTCAAATCAAGGCTATTTTGTTTGTCCCTTTTTGCTGCAAGTACTGTTCTTTTTGAACTGATTTCATGGATTTGCTGATTTTTTAGAGAGTTGAGAAGAGGGCCAAGTTTCTTTTTGTCTGTGGCGGACAGGCTTGGCAGGTTCTGCATGAGAACGATGGTGAGGCCATGCTTTTTGCTTAGATACTTGAGCTTTAAGTCTTCGAGCTTAGTTTCTGAGTTGACCTTTTCAAGATCCTCGTAGAAGGAGCTTTGGAGTTTTCTGATTGAAGTTTGCATATGTTTTATTGTACGTTATTTATCGGTATTTTGATATTTTTTCACAAAAAACCCGCTCTTGGCGGGATAAAAATTTGTTATAAGTGTTTGTTTACAACAAAATTCCCGCACTAGGCTGACTAAATCCAAAAAATGAGCTTGAGTTGTTTCTGGTCATGAAGAGTAGATTACAGGAAATAGGTGATTAGGTCAAGAGAAACGCCAAAAGCAACCTCCCTATGAACAGAGTCTAAAGTCCAGACCTGTTCGAGTGGTTGCTTCTCGCATAGTCGGTATACTAAAAGATACAGGCCATTTTGTCAAGGGGGGAAAATAAAAGATTATTTGGTTGTGCGGGCTTTTTTGACTATTGCCTCAAAAGCTATAGGGTCAGCAATGGCGATTTCTGAGAGTGATTTGCGGTTGAGCGCTATCTTGGCTGCTGAGGCGTCGGCGATAAAGCGGGAGTATGAGTAGCCGGAGTCTAGAGTTCGAAGGGCGGCGTTGATGCGAGTAATCCAGAGGGTACGAAAGTTTCTCTTGCGACGCTTTCGTCCGTGGAAGGCGTATTCGCCGGCGTGCATCATCGCTTCGTGGGCGACTCTGTACAACCTGTTTTTGCTCATGCGGTATCCGCGAGTGAGCTTGAGGACTTTTTTGTGTCTAGCGTGTCTGGTGGTACCTGCTTTTACTCTTGGCATCTTATGCTCCTAGCATTTTAAGGATATTTTTTCTTATCCCACCCTTGAGGAATTTGGGGGATTTCATGCGGCGAACTTGGGCTTTTGATTTGTTTCTTCTGAGGTGTCTCATGTTTTGGGTGCGGTGTTTGATTTTGCCCGTTTTGGTGAGCTTGACACGTTTGGTGAGGGATTTTCGAGATTTTTGTTTTGCCATGTTGTCTTTATTTTGATTTTTTGATTGGATTGAGAATGAGATATAGTTGCTTACCTTGCAACTTGGCTTGCCCATCTGGCTTGCACTCTTCCTCGAGTTCAGTCACTATTCGATCTAAGACTTGATGCCCAAAATCGGTCCGGGTGATCTGACGACCGGTGAATTTTACCACAACCTTGACTCGGTCACCACCCTCGAAGAATTCTCTGATCCTTGCAACTCGAGAGTCAAAGTCGCCTTGGGCGATAAAGGGGGTGAAGCGAACTTCTTTTAAGTCGACCTTGCCTGATTTGGATTTGGCGTCACGCTCCTTTTTGGCTTCGAGGTACTTGAACTTCTTGAAGTCGATGATTTTGGCGACAGGTGGAATGGCAGTCGGGGCGATCTCGACCAGGTCGAGTCCTTGTTCCTTTGCTAGCTTGAGGGCTTCTGTGCGAGAGATGACGCCAATTTGCTTGCTACTGGCGTCAACAACGCGTAGTTTGTCTGCTCGAATGTACTGGTTAATTTGGTAGAACTTCATCTATAAGCTTATTATATCAGGACTTTGCCTCTAATTCTTCTTTGAATTTGGCTAGAAGCTCTGACTCTGAGAGAGTGAGTTGTTCTCCCGACCTATCTTTGAGGGTGATGGTGTTATCGGTAGCCTCTTTCCCACCGATGATGCCGATGTAGGGAACTTTAGCTTTTTGAATAAGAGCGAGCTTCTTTCCTAGACTTTTGTCGGAGTCATCTAGCTCAACTCTGAGGCCCTCGTTTTTGAGCGAGGTGAGGACTGATTGGGCATGCTCTACCTCTGTTTCGGAGATCGTGACGAGCTGGAGCTGGACTGGAGCGAGCCAGAGAGGGAATGCGCCGGCGTAGTGTTCGATGAGGAGGCCAATGGTGCGTTCGAGGGAGCCTGTGAGACCGCGATGGAGGATGACGGGATGTTGCTTTTTCCCCTGATCGTCGGTGTAAGTCAGATCTAGGCGTTTGGCCATGAATAGGTCAAGTTGGAGGGTGCTCATCTGCCATTCTCTGCCCAGGGCGTCTTTGACCATAAAATCAAGTTTGGGCCCATAGAAGGAGGCTTCGCCTTTCCCAATTTCATATTCGAGTCCACTCTGCTTGAGAATATCTTCGAGTTTCTCGCCTGCTCTAGCCCAGGTACCGTCGTCGTCGATATATTTGAGATTGTCTGAAGGATCATTGAGGGATAGACGGACATGATAATCAGTGAGGCCGAACGCATGGTACATATCCTTGACCATTTTGATGCAGGTTTTGAATTCCTGGTCGATTTGATCCTCTGTCATGAGAATATGAGAGTCATCGATAGAGAGTGCGCGTACTCGAGTGAGTCCTCCGAGCTCCCCGGTCTTTTCGTAGCGATAGCAGGTACCGACTTCGCAGAGGCGGAAAGGGAGATCCTTGTAGCTACGTATTTGGGAGGAGTAAATCATGTAGTGATGAGGACAGTTCATGGGTTTGAGGACGTAAGTTTCGTCATCGATGCCAAATGGTGCGTACATGACATCCTGATAGTGTTCCCAATGACCAGTTTTTTTGTAGAGTTCGCTTTTGGCGATGTGGGGAGTCCAGACTTCTTGAAAACCAGCTGCTTGTTCTAACTCGCGTTCATAGTTAATGATCTGATTGCGAATGGTGGCTCCTTTGGGAGTGAGGAGAGGGAGGCCTTTGCCAATGTCATCATGAATTACATATAGATCCAGTTCTTTTCCAAGCTTGCGGTGGTCGCGCTTCTTGGCCTCTTCTTGTTGCCAGAGATACTGCTTGAGTTCTTTGGGGGTTTTGAAAGCGGTGCCGTATATTCTCGTGAGCATTTTGTTGTTCTCATCACCATGCCAGTACGCTCCGGCAATGGAGAGAAGTTTGAAGACTTTGACTTCCTTTGTGTTATCAAGATGAGGGCCAGCGCAGAGATCGACGAATTGGTCGCCTGTGCGGTAGACGGTAATCCCCTCCCCTTTGTCCTTGATCTCATCGAGCCATTCCATTTTGTAGGGATTACCTGCAAAGAGCTCTCTTGCCTCACTTTGTGAGACTTCGCTTTTCGTGATGGGGAGAGCGCGAGAGACGATCTCTTTCATCTTGTTCTCGATCTCCTCAAACATATCCTCTGTTAGCTTGAAGTCTTCTCCTGAGTCAAAGTCAAAGTAGAAACCTTCGTCAGTTGCTGGTCCCATGGCCATAACTACCTTGTCAGCACCGTACAGCTCGTGCATGGCTTGAGTGAGGATGTGTTCTGCGCTGTGGCGCAGGGCAAGTAGCTCTTGGTTGTTGTTTTGCTTGTTCATATAGATCCTTAGTATATCAGTTATTGTGAGCACAAAAAATCCCGCATGGGCGGGGATGGTTATGTGCCCTGTTAGCCACCCCGCTACTGGCGGATTGTAGTTCTGAGTTTATTTTGCATGGTTTATATTCGGTGATATATTCTGACAGCGTGAAACAGTGGAGGATTTTGGCAATTGGGAGAGAGATGATAAAATATGTGAATAAGAAAAAATGGGTCCATAGCTCAGATGGTTAGAGCGCGGCATTGACATTGCCGAGGTCAGGAGTTCGATTCTTCTTGGACCCACATCAAGATGTAATAATGACAGAGAAGCAATCTTTACCCAATACTCATTGCGCTTTGGCGCTCTTGAGACATAGAGTATTTGGTGCCGTGTTTCTTGGTGTTAGTCCAGAAAGCGCCTTTTTGTTTGCGGCCAGTGGACATTGAGAGCCAGAGAGAGGCATCGTCCAGGCTTTTTTGCATGGTGATGAGCCAGGTTCTGAGGTTGGTGAAGAAGTTCTTGTGGTATAGACCTGGATTGACGACTTCTTGGATCACTGCTTGCTCGACTTGTTTTTGTACCATACCCATGGACTTAACGAGCATGACTAGTTCTTGACGGACTTCGCCTAACTCCTGCTTAAGTTTTTCGTCAGCGAAGGAGAAAAGAACTTTTTCTTTGCCCTTATTGTGGGCGAAGATTGCTCTTTCCTCTTGTCTGGCGTTCTGATCAGCTTCTTTGGCAGCTCTTTGCTCCTGTTCTCTGACCATTTCCTCGATAACAGTTGTGTCCAATCCTTCTTGCTGAGGAGTTCTACCTGATTTGGTTGAGCCGATTACTTGTTCGAAGATGCTGGTTGCCGCACCTTTGACGACGTCTGTTGAGAGGGAGTCTGTAACTGAAGAGCCGATACTCTTTAGCTGTTCGATAAAGCCAGTACCGACATTTTTACTCTTTTTCTTAGTCTGTTGGTATGAGTTGATGGGCTTGAAGTTCTTAAAAGGATCTTGCTTCATAATTATAGGTTAGTATCCTATAATTGGACGAGAATGTCAAGCGTTTTTTGCTTCTGTAGCAGATATTTGAAGTATGATTCTTGCCCCTGAGGTGGGTTGGCTTTTTTGAGTTCTTCTTTTGTTACTTCGGGTTTCTCAAGATTTGTGATTGCTTGGAGGGCGAATTCGAGGGAGATGTTAGTCCTTGCTGTATCGAAGTACTCCTTGTCTAGCTCTTCTCTGGTTTTTTTGATGCTCTTGAGGTAGTCTTCGAGGTTGAGCTTGAGGGAGGAGAGCTGGTGCTCTAGCTTGTGAATGGTTGCATTTGCTTCGTGCTTGATGAGTAACTCAGACGGAGTGACTACGGCGTTTTTGAGAATGGCGTCGAGGACGGCGTTGAGCTCCCAGTGCTGATCACTACCCTTCTCGTTTTTCTTGGTCTCTTTTGATGCCTTCTCGTGAGCTTTTCTGGCTAATTCGAGAGTTTTCTTGATATATTTCTTGTATTCTCCCACCTTTACTTCAGGAGCCTCAGCAGACTCAATCTTGAATTCCCAGTCTTTCCCCTCTTCCATCTTGACTGGAGTAATTTCTGGGTCAATTAAAGGGCGATGATTCCCCTTTGTGAGGGCTTTTGAGTACTCGGGTGGGATAACCATCTCAATCACGCGGGAATATAGCTTAGAAGGGTCGAGAGATGCCTCTACCATCTTGATGGGAGCCTTGCCTTTGCGGAATCCTTTGATTTCGACGTGTTTGGCTGATTCTATGAGAACTTTGCCGTATGCTGTTGCTACATCTTCCTTCTTGATTTTGATAGTGAGTTTGATTGAGCCGTCCTTGAGGGATGGGCTTTTTGTGTTTTTAGGCTTTGAAGCTGTTGTTGTCATAGTTTTTTCATTTTGTTGTATTAAGTATATGTGCCGCAGAGAGGTGTCTTAGATTACTTCGTATCTGAACACACTTCTCGTGTCCCTAGAGGACTCGATGTGCGGACTCTCACCATAGGTTCGACTGTTAATTACTGGACACATCATCGATATACCCATGATATACCAATGATGTGCCGCAGAGAGGAGTCGAACCCCTACGCCAGTGACGGCACTAGTTCCTAAAACTAGCGTGTATACCATTTCACCACTGCGGCCTGCCCGGCATTATAGCGTAATCGGGAGCTTTTCGACAGGGATCTCAGTATTTTTGATCTTGTTAATGAAGAACTTGGTGTGTGCTAACCAGCTACCCGTACTTACAGTGTTATAGGTCCTTGCGATTGAGGCAAGAGTTGTGGTGTTGTATTTGGTACTGAGACCTGTGGCAACGCCGTTTGCGGCATCCAGGAATGACTCAAAACAAAGCTTGTTGTCCCCGTATATACCCCAGCCATAAGGGTTAATACACTCATAGGGCATTCTTTTGCCGAAGCTTGATTCGGTCCCAGCGATAGCGGCCATCAGGGTCCAGTCGAGATCGTTATCTGAGGCAATTTGGATGAGTTCTTTCTCGAGACCAGCAATTGGTGAGTTGTACTTCTCGAGTACAATTGCCATCTTGACCTCACGCTCGTCAAAGGCCAGCGCGGAAGTAGCGCTTGCGATGATGGTGATGATTGCCACAGCGGTGGCGACAAGTAGTTGTTTCATAGCAACAAAAAACCTACCGAGAAAGGTCGGTAGGTAGACGCAAATTGATGTAACGAGGAATATACTATAAGTCTATTGAAAAGTCAAGGTTAGGAGCTAGAAGTCGCCAGTCTGGAGATCAGAGAGAAACTGGTTGACCCCCTTTGCCCAGGCTCCTCCTGGGGAGTGAGGAACATATTTGGTCATGATCTCATCTGGAGTGTAGAGGTTGTAGGCGTGATAGGCCTGTGCCAGGCCTTCTGCGTAGGTTGCGATGCCTTCTGTCCAGTCGTCAAAACAGAGCGTTCCTGCTGAGTGGATCCCCCACCCCCAGGCGTTGTGGCAGTCAGGTGGCATTAGTTTGGCAAGATTGGATTCTTGCTGGGCTATTGCGACGATTAGGTAGGGGTCAACGCCGTTTTCCTCTCCAGTTTGCACGATGTACTCTCCTAACCCTTGCATGGGAGAGTTGAATCGAGCAAAGTATTTCTCGATTACTACTGGGCGGGCGTCACGGGTAGCATAGGCTGTTTTGATCTCGAAGGCAGCTTTAGGGAGGGCGGCGAAGCTGGTCTTTTCTGTACTAGCACCAAGAACCATTTCTTGACGAATTAAACCTGGTACTCCCCTGGTATTGGAGTATGACTGATACAAGTTAATGGAGTAGATGAGGGTTAGAATCGTGACTGGATACCAGACAAGAAGCTTGAGCAAGGTTTTCATGACTATTCCCATGCTGGCCTACGCCACTCTATTTGTCAAGTTTGTTGTATAATTCGGGAGTACTTTACAAACAAAGTAGTCGCCGAGGTGGCGAAATGGTAGACGCGCACGCTTCAGAAGCGTGTGGGGCAACCCGTGAAGGTTCAAGTCCTTTCCTCGGCACTAGATTTTGTTTTTGAGCTTTTTGTGCTCTGAGGGGAATTTCGCGCAGTATGCACTGATTATGAGGTTGGTAGCTTGAGATATAGATAGACTATCAGTGTTGACGACGAGATCGAAGTTTTTTGGATCATTTGGGTTAGCGCCGAAGTATTGACGGATGAACTTGGTTCTTTGCTCCTCGACCTTTGTGACCCAACGAGCTGCTTCTTCTTTGGACGATTTCTTTTCGAATTTGTAGGTATTGTTGATGCGAGTTGAAGTTGAGGCGGTGATGCGAACCCTGAGACATTTGTCAGCTGGGATGATGTGGTTGGCTCCCCTGCCGACGATGACGACGTCACCTTCACTCGCTGCTTTCATCAAGAGGTGTTTAAGATGTTTTAAGTAGCGAATGTCAGAGACGTAGCTTGGGTTGAAGAGCTGGTTAATTGTGTCTGAGATCCAGTTTCTACTGTGCTCATCGACTTTTGCGAATTCCTTCTGTGGCAGGCCGTGTTCGTTGGCGAGCTTGATCATCAGCTTCTTATCTAGGAGTTGCCAGTCAAGTTTCTTGGCAATTCTCTTGGCGATCACTCGACCACCCGAGCCTGCGGCGCGTGAGATGACGATGTCGGGTGACCATTTGGGGGTGGTAATCTGGTGTTTTCGAATGTTATTTTGGAAGATGAAGCGATTCATAGCTTTTGCTACGAGTTGCTCTGTGTGTTTTTTGCTCATACCTAAGTATAGCAGGAGCGGCAACCAGTAATCAGTATGTATGGGTTATAATAGTTTGTGGGCCTCTGTCGTTCAATGGATAGGACGGCGGTCTTCGGAACCGTTGATGAGGGTTCGAATCCCTCCAGAGGCACAGATTCGAAGAAATCAGAGAGATTTAGAGCGTTTATCGAGAAGCTTTCGATAGTTATTCGCGAAGCGATGAGACTCGTCACGGAGCCTCTGGAGTAGGTGAAGGGCGGGAGAGTCAGGTCGAAGCGCGATAGTGAGGTAGTTCTCCTTGAAGAGCATAACTAGCTTGTCAGGATGTTTGGCTAGGCCAACCATCAGAGGAGGATTCTTGATTTGATCAAGGAGAGGTTGGAGCCTTCTGAGCTGTGGCCTGCCCCCGTCGATCACGAGTAGGTTAGCTCTAGGCCAAGATTTGTGTTTGAGTCGTCTGCGGAGTGCTTCCTCTAACATGCCAAAGTCAGATCTAACCCGGGGATTCTTGATCTTGAACCTTCTGTACTGGCTGCTATCTATCTGGCCACCCGTTGCTACTACCATTGAGACTACGGAGTGGGAGAGTTGGAAGGTGCTGGCGTCGTATGCTTCAATTCGCAAAAGAGAGTTAATTTGAGCTTGGGAGTGAGTATCAAGAAGAGACTTGAGTTCTTTGAGGCCTAAGTCTGAGGAAGAGTATGTGAGCACCCTTCCATCAGTGAAAGAACGGTGGAGGAGCGAGGACTCGAATCTGTTTACGCGGTTTCGTAGCTCGAGGGCGGTTTCGTAGTCTTGTCGGTCTGATGCCAGCTTGATTTCGGATTTTAGTTTTGAGAGGACTGGAGTTATGTTTCCTGACAAGATTCTCCTTAGCTGGTTAATTTGTTTTCGATACAAGGTTTTGTCGGCTGCTGAGCTAATCTTGGAGGGACAGGGATTGCAGAGTTCGAGCTTGTGATAGAAGCAGGCACGCTTGCCTACCCTATTTTGTTGACAGAAGGGAATTAGTTTGCGGATAGTTTGCAGGATGTCGCTAGCTACTTTTCTGGTTGCAAATGGTCCATAGCAGTGGACGGTGCGTTTGTTCACTTGCTCTTTGCTGATGTCTCTACCCCTGAGGAGTCTTGGTTTGGGGAACTCACTACTCATATCAAGGACTATGTAGAGATAGCTCTTGTTGTCGCGCAGGACGCGGTTGAACTTGGGGAGATGCTTAGTGATTAACTTAGCTTCAAGCAGAGTTGCGAGAAAGTCAGAGTCGGTGAGTGTGTATTTGATGCTAGTTGCACTACTCTGAATTAATCTTTCGTGTTTGACGTGCTTGGCGTTTTGGATGTGACTCTTTAGCCTTGCCTTCAAGTTAAGTGACTTACCGATGTAGATAATCGAGCGACCCTCTAGATACATATACACTCCTGGGGTGGAGGGAGATTCAGAAGCAGCTGTGATGGTGGTCCAGAGCAGTTTTGACATATAGGATATAATTATCTCATACTATAGTTGAGGGGTTATATGTCGGAGACGAATCAAGAACCCACGCGGCAGAGCCGCGGGGTATGGAATGAGGGCATGACCCTAGTCTAGTAAAGTAAGTTGACCTGACTCTCTTGTTTTCCCTTGGTTTGACACGTAATTCTCGACTATTTTCCAGTTTCCCTTTTCTGACACAGTTGAGATGTAGAATCCATCACTCCAGAACTCCCCACCCCAGAGATCTTTTTTGAGTTGAGGAAATCGGGAGAACAATTGTTTAGCAGTCAAGCTTTTGAATATTCTCACCACGTCAGATCCCCCATATTTGGGAGGAAATGAACAGAGTATGTGGATATGGTCTAAGTCGTACCCAATCTTTTCAAACTCAATCGAGTATCTATCTGAGATTTCCTCAGCTATTTTAGAAATAGTTCTTGGCACCTCATTGGTTAAGAGAGCTTTTCTGTATTTGACAGGGAAAACAATGTGGTAGTGGGTATCGTACACATTGTGATAAGTGCGTTTGAGGGTCATGCCGCTATTTTATACTCTTCCCGAACCTATGCCCGATCTACTACCACTCTATAGAGAGCTCGCGGCAGAGCCGCGAGGAATTAGCCATTAAATTTGGACTAGTTGAAGATATGAGTAATTGGGCGGCTGTATTTCCACACTTAGTATCTGCTGCTGGTCATGAAATAGCTGATGTAGCGACAACTCTACCAGATGCTTTAGATTTGGTGGTGAGATTGGATGAGCTAGGAATAAGCCATGTTTTCGTTGATGGAAACCTCAGTGAATCAAGTGAATCGATGAATAAGGGTGGAGATGGTGCGCAAATTATTCTAGCTATTAAGAAGGTGAATCCTAAGATTAAGACAATAGGAATTAGTGTTAACACTGATGTTATAGGAGCTGATATGAATTTTTATAAACAAGATATTACTGCTGATACAAGTGCTTTTATTAATTTTTTAAGAAATTTATCATAGATATTTCTTGAGATACTTGGCAGTGTGAGATGATTTGACGTCTAATATGTCTTCTGTTTGGCCTTGGAAGAGAAGTTTGCCACCTGCGTCGCCTCCTTCTGGTCCTAGTTCTACTATGTAGTTGCAGTTCTTGATTACATCGAGGTTGTGCTCGATGACGATAATTGTGTTGCCCTGCTCGACTAACCTTCTCATTGTGTTTAGGAGCTTGTCAACGTCGTGGAAGTGAAGGCCAGTTGTAGGTTCATCGAGGATGTAGAGAGTATTACTGCCCACCCTTTTCCCCAGTTCGTTGGCGAGTTTGATTCTTTGTGCTTCACCTCCAGAAAGAGTTGGGGCTTGCTGGCCAAGGGTGATGTAGCCTAGACCAACGTCAACCAGAAACTTTAGTCTTCGATGGATTCGAGAGTGGGCTTTGAAGAAGCTTTCGGCATCTGCAACTGTGAGGGCGAGGATGTCGTAGATTGTGAGACCCTTGTACTTGACCTCAAGAGTCTCTTTGTTGTATCTGTGCCCTTCACAAACGTCGCAAGTTACGTAGACTGCGGGCAAGAACTGCATCTCGATCTTGATTACTCCCCCACCCCGGCATTTCTCACACCTTCCTCCTTTGAGGTTGAAGGAGAAGCGTCCTTTTTTGTACCCTTTGAGCCTGGCATCTGGAGTTGCAGCAAAGATCTCGCGAATCTCGTCAAAGATGCCGACGTAGGTTGCGGGGTTACTGCGAGGTGTTCTGCCGATCGGGGCTTGATTGACGAGGTTGACTCCTTGAAGATAGTGATAGCCGTCAAGCCGGTCATACACACCAGCTCGGTCAGTCCAGGTCCCGTTTAGGTAGTAGCGGAGAGCTGGGTACAAAGTGTCTGTTATGAGCGAGCTTTTGCCACTACCTGAGACTCCGGTTATCCCAATTAAGTTGCCAAGTGGGACTCTGAGGTTGAGATTCTGGAGATTGTTTTCTCTTGCTCCAGACAATTTCATAATTCCTTGATTTTTGATAAGGGGAGGTGGGTCCAGCGGAATCACCTTTTTGCCCTTTAGGTACTTTCCGGTTAAGGAGTCTTTGTTGTTCTCGACTTCTTCTACTTTTCCTTTGGCGATAATCTTGCCCCCGTGCTTGCCAGCAAGAGGGCCAAGTTCGATTAAGTAGTCTGCGGCTCTGATTGTTTCTTCATCGTGCTCAACTACGATCAGGCTGTTGCCTAGCTCAACTAGGTTACGCAGGGACTCAATGAGAGCCGCTACGTCTCTCGCGTGGAGGCCGATTGAGGGCTCGTCAAGAACATAGAGAACCCCTGTCAGACCAGTGCCGATCTGGCTGGCTAGTCTGATTCTTTGTTGTTCACCGCCTGAGAGAGTTTTACTCCTTCTTGCGAGAGTGAGATATCCCAAGCCGACATTATCTAGGAATGTTAGTCTGCTGATGATTTCCTTAAGTACTCCTTCTCCGACGGTAGTTTCGTACTCTGATAGTTTGCCGGGGAGATCGTTTTGGAGATAGCTGAGGAGATCTTTGATGGAGAACTCGCAGATCTCGATGATGTTGAGGTTGTCAAGGGTAATGGAGAGGATTTCTGGTTTGAGCTTTTTGCCCTGACAGCTCTGGCAGATCTCGGTTGCGATGTACTGGCTCAAGTTCTTTCTTGCCCAGTCACTCTCTGTTTGGTAGTATTTGTCTTCTAGCTTCTTGATGATGCCGGGCCACTCTTCTGTGATTGCTGTTGCTCTTCCCTTGACATTAGTTCCAAGGACACGATACTTCTTGCCGGTGCCGTAGAGGAGCTTTTTTAGCTTACCCTCCTCCAGCTTGCCAAGAGGGATTCTGAGGTCAATGTCTTCAACTTCAGCCACGGTATCGATTAATCTGGTGTACCAAGTTTCGTGAGGAAGAAGGTAGTTGAGTGGGAGGATGCCACCTTGTTTGTACGAGAGGCTTTTATTCATGACTCTTTCTGGGTCAATTCTTTCTACAGTCCCTAGTCCTTTGCAGGTTTCACAGGCACCTGAGGGTGAGTTGAAGGAGAACATGCGAGGCTCGACTTCGGGTAGGGAGTGGCCACATTGACTGCAGGCATAGTTTTCGCTATATAGCTTTTCTTCGTTCTTGCTTTTGAGGATGACTAGTCCCATTGAGAGTGAGTTTGATTGCTCTGCTGCGCTACTTAGTCTGGTTGTGAGGTTGCTGAGGAAGATCTTGTCTACAAGATCCTTTGCATTAACTGAGAACTGGTCGATTACGACTGAGATGTTGTGTTTGTTGGTTTTGAGAAGAGTGGGCTCGTCTTCGAGGTTGAACTCTTGATTATCAATCACTACTTTTTGGTACCCCTTGCTGACTAGGTTGCTCAGGAGATCTCTGAACTCGCCCTTTTTGTCTCTTGCGACAGGAGAGAGAAGAGAGAATGTGTGGGGAACTCTCTTATTTGAGCTAGTGAGTCTGACTATTTCTACAATTAGGCGCTCGACGATTTCATCGATTGCGAGCTTGGAGATCTCGGTGCCGTCGTTGGGGCATCTCGGATGACCCAATCTTGCATATAGAACGCGGAGGTAGTCGTATATCTCTGTGGTGGTCCCTACCGTACTTCTTGGATTGTGGCTAACTGTCTTTTGGTCGATGCTGATTGCAGGTGACAAGCCTTCAATCTTGTCGACATCTGGTTTGTCCATCAGACCAAGGAACTGGCGGGCATAGCTACTGAGGCTCTCTACGTATCTGCGTTGTCCCTCTGCATAGATGGTGTCGAAGGCGAGACTGCTCTTGCCGCTACCTGAGACGCCGGTCATGACAACGAACTTGTTACTGGGGATCTCGAGATCTAGATTCTGGAGGTTGTGTTGTCTGGCTCCGAATACTCTAATACTCATGATTTGAGCTCCCTTAACTTATCTCTGACTTCGATTGCTGCTTCGAAGTTCATGTCTTTGGCTAGACGTTTCATATCCTTTTCCAGTCTCTTGATCCATTTGTCTTTGTCTTGCGGGGTGAGGCTTTTGGGGTCAAGTTTGAGAATTTTGGGAGTAGCCCCGTCTGCGATGCCCTGCCAGGGCAAGCCCTCGATACTCTCTAGCTCTACGACGTTGTCGCGAATCTCCTTTTTGATGTTCTTGGGAGTGATACCGTGATCTCTGTTGAACTGGAGCTGGTATTCACGGCGTCTGTTAATCTCCTCGATTGCTGATTTCATTGAGCCAGTCACGTGATCTGCGTAGAGGATGACCTCTCCCTTGACGTTTCTGGCTGCCCTACCCATCGTTTGGATCAGAGAGACGCGAGATCTGAGGAAGCCCTCGCGGTCTGCATCGAGGATGGCGACGAGGGTAACCTCGGGGAGGTCTAGCCCCTCTCTTAGGAGGTTGACGCCGATCAAGCAGTCGAATTCATTCTTGCGGAGCCGCTCGAGGATGTCGGTGCGCTCGAGAGTCTTGACGTCAGAGTGGAGATAGTTTGCTCTGAGACCCTTTTCTGTGAGATAGCTAGCAAGATCCTCGGCAGTCTTTTTGGTGAGGGTGGTAACCAGAGTTCGTTCGCCCTTTTCTGCTCTCTTTTTGATCTCAGTCATCACGTCTTGGATCTCCCCCTCTACGGGGCGGATCTCGATTGTGGGGTCAACGATGCCAGTTGGCCTGACGAGTTGTTCTACTACTTGGTCGCTAGTCTCTAGCTCCCAGTCTGCGGGAGTTGCGGAGAGATGGATGAACTGGGGGACGAGGTTGTAGAACTCGTCCCATTTGAGAGGTCGGTTGTCGATTGCGGCCTTGAGGCGGAAGCCGAAGTCGACGAGATTTTTCTTGCGGGCGTGGTCGCCGTGATACATCCCCCTGACCTGCGGAATAGTCATGTGGGACTCGTCGATGACGGTGAGCCAGTCCTCTCCATAGCGGTGGCTGAAGAAGTCGGCGAGGGCGAAGGGTCGCTCACCAATTGCCCTGCCATCGAAGTAGCGAGAGTAGTTCTCGATCCCGTTAACGTAGCCTAGTTCCTTGATTGCCTCGAGATCATAGTTAGTGCGCTGGAGGAGGCGCTGAGCTTCGACTAGCTTGCCGGCACCTTTGAGTGCTTTGTACTCTCTGTCTAGATCGTGTCGGATCTGTTGTTCAACCTCGCCGAAGCGGGTACTCTCCAAGAGATAGTGCTTGGCGGGGAAGATCACCACACCTTCTTTGCCTACGTCCTGCTCTTTTTTGCCTGAGACTGGGTCGAAGGAGGAGATTGAAGTGACTGAGTCAAGTGCGAACTCCACACGATATGCTGAGTCCTGATAGGCGGGGTATATATCAAGGGCACTGCCACGCACTCGGAAGGTGCCTCTGGTGAAGTCGTACTCAGAGCGCTGGTACTGCATGGCAATTAGCTTCTTTGCGAGACCCTGCCAAGAACTAGTAAGGCCCTGGTAGATGGGGAGTTCGAACTTGCCGTATTCCTCTGGGTTGCCGATGTTGTAGATGGCGCTAACTGAAGCAACGACGATCACGTCACTTCTAGTCATGATGTTGGTGGTTGCCTGGAGTCTTAGCTTGTCGATTTTTTCGTTGATGTCGGCCTCTTTCTCGATGTAGGTGTCTGAGCTTGGCACGTATGCCTCAGGTTGGTAGAAGTCGTAGTAGGAGACGAAGTAACTAACTGCGTTATCGGGGAAGAACTCGTGCATTTCCTGATAGAGCTGGGCAGCTAGAGTCTTGTTGTGGCTGACGATCAAGGTTGGTTTGTTGGTGTTTTTGATCAGGTTGGCAATTGTGAAGGTTTTTCCACTGCCTGTTACACCAAGCAGAGTTTGGTTTTTGTAGCCTTTAGCTAGCCCGTCCTCGAGTTTTTTGATCGCTTGCGGCTGGTCACCGGTAGGGTGAAAGTCTGATTTGAGTCTAAATTTCATGACTAGTAAGTATATCACTGTTATGCCTCTTGTGGAGACCCTGAAATAGGGTTAACTGGTATTAGAATCAGGAATATTTGTTGTGTCTAGCGATGTGTTTTTCACACTTCCTTGGTATAATTATGGAAATGGTGGCTGTAACTCAGCTGGTTAGAGTGCCTCCCTGTGAAGGAGGATGTCGGCGGTTCGAATCCGCTCAGCCACCCCAAGTATCTTATAGTATTGTTTCTCTTTTGAGCTATTATAATATATGTATATGTACGATCAAGAGATACTCCGCCAAGCACTAGCCGAGATAAAAGAGCGCACAGGCTATTTGTTTTCTGACGATTCTAGTTATTCAGGATTAGAAGTAAATTCAATTAAGAATACTCTTTTAGCTATTATTCGTGAAGGGTGTAGTTTGGATAATCTTGATGAAGATAATAACCAGTGGCTCGAAGGAGGTGGAGAGCCAGAGCAAGTCGATGCAAATTTTGTCGCCTCAGCATACATTCGTGAATTACTTAGTACTGAGTAGGTTATTACAGGGCAATTACCGCTAATTTATCAGGTAAAGCGACGGTTGATAGTTAGCAAGCCAGGTCCAAACACGTTCCTGTAGGCTACCCAAATATATCAAAGTGGATCAAATATATTTGCCCCTCCTCAATCTACATGAGTTATTAAATCTTCTTGACCTCTATCAGACTAGGTAGTTTGTAAGTATCTATTGACACAAATAGTACAAACAGCTATAGTTTGTATATATTGAATAATATATAGGTACAAACATGAAAACAAATATAGTAGGCAAAAACATAAATCAGCCACAAGGCTATCAAGCATTTATCCCTCATCCTTTCCCTCCTAAAACAGGATTCGAAATAGATAACGCCATGATTAAGAAGGCTAGCCAAGCAACATTGTTGGTGGGCAAACTTGATGGCATTACCAAGCTTTTACCTGACTTAGACTTCTTTTTACTAATGTATTTACGCAAAGACGCCTCTGCATCGAGTCAAATAGAAGGAACTATGGCTACCATGATTGATGCTATTGAGGCAGAAGTCAAAACAAATAACGCTATCCCTGATGACGTGGATGACATTCTCCACTACATGCAAGCCTTAAGATATGGAATAAATAGAGTTAAGAATGATGATTTTCCTCTGGGACTTCGTTTTATTCGAGAGCTTCACAAGGAGCTCATGAACAGAGCTCGTCACACCCATTTTGCAGATCCAGGGGAATTTCGAAAAACTCAGAATTGGATCGGTGGAACTAAGCCAAGTAGTGCTAGATATGTTCCGCCTCCCGCCGAGGTAATGCTAACTTCGATGGGTGATCTCGAAAAATTTATTCATGCAAATGATAATCTGCTAACAATTATTAAGGCAGGACTGTTACATGCACAATTCGAAACGATCCATCCATTTCTAGATGGTAATGGACGAACCGGTCGTATGCTAATTACATTTTATCTTTGGTATGAACACTTCCTCGAACATCCAGTCTTGTTTTTGTCATCATATTTCAAGAAACATCAACAATTATATTATGAAAAATTAACAGATTATCATAATGGTGATGTCAATTCATGGCTTAACTTCTTTCTTGACGGTGTAATTGAGATTTCCGAAGAGGCAATTACTACTGTCAATCAAGTGACACTTCTGAGAGAGAAAGTTAACAAGAAAATACAAAAATTAGGGAAACGATCAGCAGAGTCAGCAGTCGGTGTTATGCCAAAATTATATGGACAACCAATCGTGAATGTATCAACCATACAATCATGGACAGGTTTTACCTGGAGAGGAGCTATGACTCTTATAGAAAGATTTATTGATATGGGGATACTTGTAGAGAAGAATAAGGACGTTAAGTATGGTCAATCATACATGTTTAGAAAATATCTCGATATATTCTCATCTAGAGAGTAACCTGCAAATAAGGTTCGAACGTACTCCCGCAGACTACCTCCACAATACATAACTTGATCTACTCGTTTGAGTCGGCACTCATTCCGTATAGCTGGACACAATAATCGTTTAGCATTCTCTGCATTGAGTAGTTATCTTGGATGATGTTGCTTGACTTGACCATCCGCTCAGCCCATTGTGTGGGATAACCCTGTTCTCTTTTGGCATACAAAGGAATAATCTCTTGCTCGATAGTGTCGTAGAGAGACTCGGAAATATGTTCGCTATCCAGTATCCAGCCAACTTGATCCCAATTTGGCTCTCTTACCCAGCCGTCATTGGTGCTGCACTGGAGAACACCATTGAGAGCTGCTTTCATGCCACTAGTACCACAAGCTTCGTAGCCGACAATCGGAGTGTTGAGCCAGACGTCACTTCCTCTCACTAGATAATTAGCTACTTCGAGATTGTAGTTGGGGATGAAGGTTAGGTAATCACGAAAGCGATCACTCCTGGAGAGCTTGACTAGTTGAGCCATAAGATCCTTGCCCTCTTCGTTTTGGGGATGAAGCTTGCCGCCAAAAATAAAGTGAATAGGTACGGGACTATTCTGGATAATATCCTCTAATCGATCTAGCTGCCAGAACAGAGCTAAAGGACGCTTGTAAGATACGAATCTACGTGCCCAGGAAAAAATCATAGTATCTTGAGGAATATCTTTTTGTGTATTTTCTCTGACATAGTTTGTTAATTCTTCTTTGTCTTGCTGGTGGGCGATCCAGAGATCCTTACTGGATAAGCTAGATATGTCAGGCTGTATAAGTGGGGCAACGTGTGGTGAAAGCCAACGAGGAAGGTAGATACCGTTGGTAATGGGAATGAGAGGGTGATTGCGCCAAATCTCTCGAGCTTTTGCGGCATGGTACTGACTAACTGCGCTGCAGCGAGAGGAGTTGCGTAGCGCCATCATGTTCATGGAAAATAATGAAGTGGCTTCGAGTTTGCCCATTTTGATGATTTCGTCAACTGGAATTTCTATTTCCTGCGCGTATTTGAGGAGATAAGTAGAAACTAGTTCGAAAGAAAAGAGATCCCTACCAGCTGATACTAGAGTGTGATTGGTGAAAACAATCTTTTTCTTAGAGTCTTCTAGTGCTGAAGTAAAGCTGATTGATTTGTCTTGCTCTCTGGCTTGCCTTGAGACCTCTAGAGTAAGTAAGGCGCTGTGACCTTCGTTCATGTGGTAGAGATCGATCTGGAGACCCATGGCCCGAAGCATTTTGACGCCTCCGATACCGAGGATCATCTCCTGCAACAATCGATGCTCCTTATCTCCTGCGTATAGTTGGTTGAGGATGTGCTGGTCTGCTGAAGCATTTTCTTTGATATTGGTGTCAAGAAGAATCAGGTTGATTTTGCCGACCTGCTTATTCCATGCCTGAACTTTGACCAATCGATTATTGATAGGGACTACTATCTCAAGAGGCATGCCATCATCACCCATAACTCTGGTTAGGTCGTTGGCAGCTGGATCGATAATGATGTTGTTCTCGATCTGTCTGCCGTCTTCTCCAATTGTTTGATTGTAGGTGGAGGCATAAGCTAGGCCAACTCCTACGATATTGGCGTCGCTGTCGCCTGCCTGTAGTAAGAAGTCGCCTGCCAAGACGCCGAGTCCACCAGAATATGTGTTGTATTCATCGTCAAGAGCGAACTCCATGCAAAAATAAGCAACCAAAGGCTTGGAACTGGACTGGTGGGCGTGATCAGTCATGGTGAAGTGGATTATACGCTAAATGTGGATTGGTGCTAAGGAATCTTTTGCGCTGCTTGATAACTTGCTGATAGAGTTGAGTGTATTCGCTAGCTGTGACTCTCCAGGAAAAATCGGATTTGAGTGCATTGAGCACTAGTTGTTTCCAGAGGGAGGGTTGTTGGTAGATATTTAGCACTCTGATCAAAGAAGAGAACAACGACCACTCTGATGAATGCTCAAAAACAAAGCCATTGCCAGTTCTAGATTGTGGATCAAAATCGATGACGCTATCGGCTAGTCCACCAGTTTTTCTGACAATTGGGATTGCCCCGTACCTCATAGACTCGAGTGCGACTATTCCGCCTGGCTCAAAGATGCTTGGGATGAGAATGGCATCAGCTCCCGCAAAAACCTTGCGGGGTAGCTTGAAATCCGGATGTAGATGTGTGCTTACGTTATTGGGGAACTTGTTCTGGAGTTTGGCTAATTGGTTCTTGTAGTCACTATCTCCACCACCGAGAAAAATAAACTGAGCAGGAAACTCATCTAAGACCCTCTCGACAATTGGTAGCAAAATATCAAGACCTTTCTGCTTGGAAAGTCGACCAACAAATCCAAATAGGAATGTTTCTGGCTCTTGTGGGAGGCCAAAGACTCCTTGTAGCTCTAGTTTGTTCTGCGCTCTATCCTTAACCGTACTGAGTGAGTAGTTTTTTTTGAGAAATGGATCGGTGCGAGGATTGAATTCTTTTTTGTCCAGACCATTTAAGATCCCAGAAAACTTACCCTTGATTAGGGCTGTAGTATTCTCCAGGCCTTCACCATATTCGGAAGTCATGACTTCTTGAACGTGTGACTTGGAAACTGTGTTGACCCAATCAGCATAGATCAGGCCGCGCAGTAGAGGATTTTGGACGAGAAGTTTGTATTCCTTGATTGTGTTGAGTGGAGTCTCTCCTTTGTCTTGTTTTTTTGACGCTAGATATTTGAAGCCAGTGTTACCTTGATACTTGAAGTTGTGAACAGTGTAGAGAATCGGTGTTTTTCCGAGTTTTTTTGCGTAGCGTGGGTTGCGACGAGCCTCGTCTATAAGATAGCCAGTGTGCCAGTCGTGACAGTGAATGATGTCTGGCTTCCAGCCATCCTGAGCTTGTCGTTCTTGTAGCAACCACTCCAGACAACCGCGCGAGAGAAGAAAGAAACGAAGATGATCATCTTTGTAGGCAAAGACATTGGCTCTAAGCTCGTAGTACTCGCGATTCTCGAGCAAGTATGTTATCGGGGATGATTTGCCGGGATTAACTTGTTTGACATTGCAAAGTATGGAGTTTTTGTTGAGCTTGCCAAATGGCACTTCTAAGTCAGTGACAACTTGTTTGCACTTGGCTAGTTTTTTGATCACACCATACTTAGGCATAAACACACGAACATCATGACCTTGCTCTACTAATCGCCTAGCGAGGAAGTAAATTACTTGGGATAACCCACCCACCCTGACATATGGGGCGGCTTCGGCTGTAACCATAAGGATCTTCATATCAGGTTAACCGGTAGATCTTCTATCGCGACGCTCATTTGGTACTGCCAATTGGTGTCATTGATTGATTTCTCTGTTCCTGGGATATTGATGCGATCGGTAGTTAGCAGCCAATCCTGGAGTGGAATGAGGGTCATGATCGAAGGGGAGTCAATGATCTTGTCTCTAATCGATTCTGCGAGAGATGAGAGATCTGTGGTGGGTTGAAGGTCTAGTCTGGTAGCCAAAACCTTGATCTCAGAACTGGAGAGTAGTTGGAGGTAACCCATCAATGTCTCGGTATCGTGGGTCGTGGTGTGTGCAAAGGTGTTGGCGGGATATTGGGAGATATCCAAGTATTTGTTGGAGAATTTCTTGGACTTTTCGTTATATGCAAAGCGAAAGATCTTGATCCCGGGAATGTGATTGGAGCGTAGGCAGTTGCTGAGTTTCCTAAGTTTGTCGCCAGTATCTTCTGCATAAAGCTTTAGGTCATTCTCGCGAGTAAAGTCGATTAACTCTTCTATGAATTTGGTTCCAGGGCCAGTTAGATACTGATCAGTGTTGTCGACCAGATCGATAGCACCATATGAGAACAATGCTTTGGCGTGGTCTAGCCTAACCCAGTCAAGCTGGCTAGCGAGATACTGGAGTCTGAGTTTGAACAAACTAGATAGTTCTGGGAGTAGGTCAGGTTCTTGCCATCGGTATAGCGGGTGTCCCCAAACTTGCTTGCCAAAATGGGACTTTGGACCAAGTGGGACGCCACTGACTCGCTCGAGATTGCCATCTAACTCTATCTCAAATAGATGCTGATACTGCCATACGAGAGGGCTATTGAGACCCAAGTAGAATGGCATGTCCCCTATTAGTGAAATATTGCTCTCGTGGGCCTTGGTACGAAGTTTGTGATAATCAAGGTGTAGCTGGCACTGAGTATTGGTCTGAAGTTGAATCTTGGGTGATAGTTTTTCTCGCCATTTTTTGAGACTATCTGGATTTCTTGCCCTGATCTCGGTGGGCCATAGACTCCAGTTGTCAGTCCCAAAATGATCGCGTAGTGCGCAGAATAATGCGTAGTTACCGAGCCAATAGTCGTTCTCTAGAACAAATTGGGCTAGTTGCTCGTCTGAGGCCTCGGGAGAATCAGAGCTCAAATAACGTGGATCTAAGCCAATTCCATACCCCTTGTAGGGTGAGGGTTGGTGCTGAGTAGCGGAACCTGGCTCTAGTTGAGTCTCATGAAGAGGGAGGAATTGCCAGGCGTTTTGTTTTGACTTGTCTAACCAAGTGATAAACTGCCTCCCAGTACGGAAGGTTCCTATCTCAGCATCATTACTTACGAGAGCGGTCATTGGCAGAACTGTGCCCACATTCTTAATTTTCGAGGTCATGGTGATTATTATACTATTATCTCTTGATGAGTAGCTGAGTGGAGAATATGACCGCTAATTTCCACAGAGGAATGGGAGATTATTCATGCTTGTTAACGCGAGTTTTTCGTTACAGAACACATCTACTAGCTGACCCCAGCAATAATTTACTCAAGAGAGACTGTATCAAATTAGTGCAACCCATGACCAGAGTTAGAACCTAGTGTAATATTGTCGTATGACAGAGAAACTACATGTAATTGAAGCAGATCTCGATAACAAATGGGAAATAGTTGAGTTACGACCTGGGGCACTCCAACTACGTGCAAGATCACCAAATTACATTATGTCCGTGGTACCAACTATGTCTCCTGCCCTTAATCAAGATGAAACTCGTAACCCTCACCAAGTTGAGGTCGTTTTTTTCAAAAATACTGAAGGAGAAATGGGAGATCAGATTACAGAAGGTGGAATTATATCCGACAAAGATCTTGCAATCGAAGCAATGAGTCCTGATTGGTGGTCTGAATTTGCTGGTAGATATGGCAATAAATTTGCATCACTCCCCACGGACACGAAACCAACATCTTTATTTGATCAGACATTCCCAGATATACTAGAAGCTAGAGAAAGTCGATTAGCAAAATTAACTACAGAACTACCCATAGAGTAGTAAAGATTAAAAAGGGTTCGAACACGCTCCCGCAGGCTACCCCATGATATAGTTTAGCTAGAACAAATTAGCCCAAGTAGTAGTCTATCAGTCTAAGGATGGGGCCATTGAGCTAAAAGGTGACTACATACACGACACAGTGTGGGCAACCCAAAGTCAGATTGCTAGTATTTTTGGGGTTAACTCTCAAGCTATCACAAAGCATATTGCCAATATTTACAGGGAAGATGAATTGGATGAACTCACAACATGTTCCAAAATGGAACAAGTTCAAAATGAGGGAGGTCGACAGGTCAAAAGAAAAGTCTTTACTTACAACTTAGATCTCATAATCGCAGTGGGTTATCGAATTAACTCCATATTGGGGACCAAATTCCGCATATGGGCCACCAAGACACTCCGCTCACATATACTTGCTGGCTACACTATCAACAAAAAGATAATTGGTCAGAATTACGACAAGTTTTTACTCGCAGTCGAGGACGTCAAAAAATTGCTTCCAGAAAACGAGAGCATAACTAGTAACGATACTCTTGAATTAATCAAACTATTCGCCTCTACCTGGTTCTCCCTTGACGCCTACGACAAGTCGTCCATGCCCCATGAGGGCGCTACTACCCAAGAAGTCGAGATCTCAATTAGCCAGGTTGAATCTGTTCTCAAGGATTTTCGTCAGGCACTTATCTCAGATAAGATAGCAAGCGAGATTTTTGGAACTGAAAGAGATAAGGGAGAAGTAGCAGGTATTGTTGGTAATGTTCTTCAGTCATTTACAGATGAAGATCTATACCCCACAATTGAGGAGAAGGCAGCCCATCTTCTCTACTTTATGATCAAAAATCACCCATTAGTCGACGGCAATAAACGTTCTGGAGCATTTATATTTATCTGGTTACTACGCGAGTATGACTTACTCGACACGAATAAGTTAACTGCGCCAGCCCTTACCACTCTTACTATTCTAATTGCTGAGAGTAACCCCAAAGACAAAGACCGTGTCATCGGGCTAATACTATTAATTCTTAAAAAAGAATCCTAACACCTTCCCGCAGGCTACCCAATATATTTATATGAAAATCTGCATAAATAGATAGAAGATGAGTCCTGCTAAGCCCCAGAGAGGAATACTGAGGAAGCTAGTGTAGCTAGTTATTGCTGCTCGGTGATAGGTCCAGAGCCTACTTCCCACAATCTTGTGGTAGGCAAAGCCAATGATCCACTCAGCCAGAGTCATGTAGATGGCAAACCAGGTAACGATATTTATTACGTTAGTGCCAAGACCTTTGAGATAGTAGAGTGTGATCCCAAATGGCATGAGGAGGAAGTAGAAATACTTGCTTAGTGAGTAATGGTGAGTCTTGTGATGGTTGCCTTGAAGGAGGTAGTAGAGCTTGAGTACAACTGATTCTAGAAGGAAGCCGGTGAGAATAAGGCCAAAGAAGATGAGAAAGCGGGAGAGAGCAGGAAGGTTAACCATGTTTCTTGTGTTTATTAACTAGACCAGCAATCATTCTTGGGAAATTCTCACTTATCTCTTTTGGAGTTGATTTAATCAGGGCCTCGAACTGAGTTTCTAAGAAATTCTCTGGAGTAAGTTTGAGTTCTGCTGTTGGCTCTTTCATGATAGGTCTAGCTCCAAACTTGATAATGAGTTGTACCACTTGTCGAATTTCTTGAGGTGTCCTGGCCAGGCCTTCTTGTATGGACTACCAGTGTTGTAGGCGACTGTGAGATCTTCTGGAGAGAGCTCCTGCTGGTAGTGGTCGAAGTTTCTTTTGTGATACTTGCCGATTAGATCGATGTTTACTGCTGGATCAAATAGACCTGTGGGTGTGCCCTTGTAGCCAATTCCACGGGCGGTGCCGTAGAGGATTTGGCCCAAGCCGTAACTGGCGTCATTGATTCTTGGTTCTTGTCTGATTGCATACGTGTTACCGCCACTCTCGATCATGATTGTTGCAAATATTAGGTTGGGATCAAGGTCATACTTTTCAGCTGCGGCTCTAATCAGGTGGCCATAGCGCGACCAGACCAAGTTAGCTCGCTCGAGATCTGTTTTGCCTCTCAGCTCATCTGGTCTGATGTGAACACTAGCCTCTATATCAACGGGTTCACTGGCTGTTGCTGGAATTACTGGACTGCTGGTGGTGGCAACGGCGATCGCGGCAGAGAGACTGGTGACGTATTTACCAAGTTTGGTGAGATCTATGCCCCGCTCGACGAACCAGTTGTAAACAGGAGCATTCTCCTTTTGGAGTTTATCTAGGAGTTTTTTGTGTTTGTCTGGTATTGAGTTAGCTTTGGTCACAGTACATTTAGTTTAGCAGAGTTGATGCTAACTGGGTTAACTGGAGAAGATGGCTCGCCCATGGCATTTGGTTTGACTTCTGCAGTTGCGATCTTGTCGACTGTTTCTAGACCAGAGGTGACTTTACCAAAGATGACGTAGTTGTTGGGGAGGGGGTAATCTGCGTGCATGATGAAGAACTGACTACCGTTTGTTCCTGCTCCTGAGTTAGCCATTGCAACTACTCCCCTATTGTACTCACCCTCAAGATATTCATCTGCGAAGCGGTATCCTGGACTACCGGAGCCGGTACCAGTGGGGTCTCCTCCCTGGATCATGAAGCCTTCGAGAGCTCGGTGGAAGATTGTTTGGTCGTAGAAGCCATCACTAGCGAGGAAGGCAAAGTTATTGGCTGTTATTGGAGTGTTAACGGTGTCAAGCTTGACTACGATCTCCCCAACTGAGGTGGTGAGAGTGACGGAGTATTCTTTCCCATCAACTATAACTTGTTCTGCTTTTTCGTATTGCTTATCTGGGACTGGCATAGCTTGTTCCTCCTGTTTGTTATTACTCATATCTTGATCTAATAATAATTGATCGGATTCTGTGTCTGATTTGGGTTTGACGATGATGGAGAGGGTGAGAATGAGCACGCCAATGCCTAGTAGGATGTTTAGTTTGTTGTTCATATATTCCTTATGTATTGTTAAGTGCCGAGGGTGGGACTTGAACCCACACGATATTTCTATCACGACATTTTAAGTGTCGCGTGGCTACCGATTACACCACCTCGGCTTTGGTAGTGATTATACACAAGATATCTTGGTATAATACGCTCCATGAGCCCCAGTAGCTCAGTTGGATAGAGCAACTGCCTTCTAAGCAGTAGGTCCCAGGTTCAATTCCTGGCTGGGGTACAATATACAAAACCGGGGAGTAGCTCAGATGGCTAGAGTGCGCGCTTTGGGAGCGTGAGGTCGCAGGTTCGAGTCCTGTCTCCCCGACAGATGACATGTTAGAATATTTAGATTGCGGGTATAGTTCAATGGTAGAACAGCTGCTTGCCAAGTAGCAAATACGGGTCCGATTCCCGTTACCCGCTCTCCGATTACGTTTCGCGTGAACTAAGCTTAACCTTGTGGTTTTGCTGGCGCCCGCTCCAGAATTGCAATTATTTCGAAAAAGCTTTTTTGTGTGAGAGATCGTAGACGCTGGTGTGGAAGAGGAAGATTGCAGGTGAGTCTTCAAGCAGGAAGCGCTGGAAGTCCTGGTAGATCTCTTTTCTGAGCTTTTTATCTAGAGTTCTTCTGCCATCCTCAAGGAGCTTATCAACCTTGAGGTTGTTGAAGTGGGTGAAGTTAGTTGCTTGCGTAGAGTGCCAGACCGTGTATTGATCTGGGTCTTTGGGGGGTGCGTAGTCTGCCAGGAAGGCCTGATAGTCATTAGTGAGGCTAGTGACTACTTTAACTGAGACTTCGATCCCTAGATTGGCTCTCCAGTTGTCGGCGATGATTTCTGCTTGATCTAGATACTGAAGCATGGTCTTGAGCTCGATTGTGAGGTCACTTGGTTCGGGGAAGTCTTGCTCGAGCAGAGACTGTGCCCTTTCTAGATCATAGTCATATCTCTTGACCAGTGAGTTGTGAGCAAAGGAGGATTCTGCGATCGGACTTGTTGCGCGGTCATGACCAAAGGATTTGTCTTTTATCGCGTAGGCGAGAGCTTGCCTGGTTGGTTTGCCAAGAAGGGAGGTGTCGTTGTTGTTGAGAAAGATTACAGCTATTCTAGAGTCCTCTGAGTTACTAGAAACTTGAATTGTAGGATCGTTGGTTAGATCACCTGGCACGTATGAGAGTCCACTCAGGACGTCGATCTCGCCTAGTTTGAAGACTGTGATGGCACTGTTTTCCGTGGGATAGAATTTGTAGGTGAGTTTGGTTGTCTCTGAAACTAAGACTACAGATTGGAGAATGCCTGAGAAGACGTTTGATTTTGCCAGGGTGTACTCCCCTACCCCAAGTTGACCATCTTTAAGAACGGGGCGGGCAACTGCGTGAAAGAAGGGGGCGAAGGGATCCTGAAGGTCAAATGTTATTGAGTCTTCACTAGTAGCGACCTTGACGTCGAGGAAATTATATGCAAGATCCTCACCCTTGACGCGGGATCCACCATGCCAGCGGAGTGAGTCGTCTAGTTGAAAGGTGTATTTCTTGCCATCTGAGCTGACCTGCCAGCTTGAAGCAAGAGCGGGCTCAGGATCACCATCCTCATTGATTGAGACAAGGCCAGTGCTCACAAGAGAGCGAATGCTCAGAGGAAGTGACTCCTCTGTATATTTCCCAACTACGCCTATCCTGGTATGTTTGCGGGGGGTAGGAACGTAGCGGATAAAGACTGCAACTATAAGAGAGATGGCAACCACCGCGGTTATTGTACGAGTGACTATTTTGTGATGACGGCGTGAGAATTCCTGGATGACCCAGTATGTGCGACGAATTGACTTGAACATGAAGATATTCTACTACGAAATGGCGTTGAGAAAGGCGACAACTACAAAAGCAATGGTGGCGAAGATTGTGACGAAGAAGATGGTTTTTTCTGCCCCTCTTTTTGTGTGGTAGCTGGCACCACTCCCAAATGAGGCGCCTAGTCCGCCCCCCTTAGACTGGATAACAATTACGGTGATGACAAAAATGGCAAGAATGATTTGTGCGACGTTAAGCATAGGTAGTAGTATACCGTACTTTAGTCAAACGTTCCCGCTGGTACCTCTTGCCAGTTGAAGATAAAGCTCTTGAGCTTGTCTGGCATGTTAATCAGAAGATCTGTGCGATAGACAAACTGTTCAGCTGGGAAAAGACCATTTGTGAGTCCTCCAAGAGATCTGCCTAGAGAGACATCGCTCCAGGTCACAATCATCCCCTCCACCACAAGTTGTGTGTCATCAGCTGGTGAAAGTGACTCGGTGGTGAAGTCATCATTCATTACATACATTCCTTGCATAGTGGTCACACTCGGTGAGACAGTTACGCTTCCGTTAACCCCAAAGAAGAGGAAACCTCCTGGCTCAACCGTGATGTTTCGGTTGATCCGAAGGTCACTGTTCACAAAGATCACGTATGACTCTCCGGAGGTGATAGTCCAGGGAGCGATAAGGGTGACTTCGTTGTCCCCGTCATCGTAGGCATAATAGAAGTCTTGTGTGTCTCCTGAGATCTCAAGAAAGTTTAGGGTGCCACTGGTGAAGTCTGTCACCGTACCTGGGTTAACTCCCATTCGGTTAGCAAAGAATCTGTAGTCCATTCTCCTTCCTTTGTACGGGGAGACTACACTCCAGTTCTCATCACTAATCTCTCCTTGTCCTGTGTTAACCTGTCCACTTGCTCGAACAATAGCAGCTAGATCATTAGTACCTGGAATGATCAGACGAGAAGTGCTGTATGGTAGCTCACTCCCAATTGTTACTCCTCCTGCCTCACTTCCAGCGTACACTCCCGCCCCAACTACTTGCCACCAAGCTTCGTTATTGTCAGAGAAGAAGAAGTTGTTGCTTATGCTTGGTGAGATCACACTAGTTGCAGTCGGGCATCCTTGCAGACAACCTGTTGAGCAGTTGTATCCAGCTGGAATGCCTCCCAAGTCAAGATAGTTGTAGCTGCCAGCTGGAGCTTCAATTGAGAAGTCTCCCACCCCATCTACTGTATCTGAGTATGCAGTCCCTCGAAGCTCAGTTGTGAGCTCTCCCCCTATGTTCTGGGGCTCATTAGTGGAGCAGAAGTTATAGGGATCATAGTACACAGTCCCAGTGATTGTGCAGGCCTGTGTATTACACGCTCTCACAGTACCGCAGTTACTGGTCTCTGTTCCCCCACCACAGCTTGCTGTGCAAGAGCTCCATGATGTGTCAGTGCAGGCTCTGGGAACACAAGCTTCCCTGCATCTCCAATGACACTCCTCAATACCTTCACAAACATATCTACCATTATTTGCCCTATAACGACACCTCTCCCCCACATCAACACACCTCAAATACATGGAATTACAACCATCGAACTCATAACCAGGGGGGCAGGCATTACGGTTAGTGTCGCCGCCATCACATCCACTACAATGTGCTCCCCCTTGAATAGGTGGATCACACCACCAGCATCCAGTAGCACTAGTACAAGTATCACAGTTTTGACCACAGCTCCCACAATCAAGAGTCCCAGCATCAACTATGGAAGCTCCACCAATAAAAAGTAGCATTATGGTAAATAGTGTTATTATAAATCGCATACTGTCTCCAGGTTTGCAATTCCAAATGGGCGACTTCTTCCGTAGTAGAAGACTTCCCTGGCGACTTTTGTCTTTCCCCCTATCACTTGGTATCTTATCCAGATATGACCACCATTATCATATCCACTCACTAATTTATCAAAGTTATCTGCCGTATGATCAAGACCATCCCCTAGACAAGAATCATTTAGTTTATAACTAGTGTCATTATTAGTAGCAAAATATGAAAGACCTTTTCTCCCCCAAACCCATATTTTTCCACCAGCCCAAATACCCCCATATGAATAAGCCTGATCTGAGCCCCAAAAGAAATCCATATTTTGCACTATCTCATTACTAAATATATGAGGGTCTTTTAGTATTAAATTACGATTTAAAATTAGGTCCTGATACGCTTTAATCCCAGTGAAGCTGTAGGCAAATAGTAACCCCAGTAGAATTGTAGAGCCAATCGATAAGAGTATAATTTTTTTTGCCACTAATCGATCATACCCTACTTCAAGGACAATAATCAATTCACCTTTTTTTGAATGAAGTATGAAGTATCTCTACAGAGTAAAAACCATGGGATGAGAATCCATTTCAGGAGTGTATCCTAAGAGTAAGACTTCGGATTTTTTCTCATCAATTATGCCGTTGTCGGATAAACTGACAACGAATAAATTATTTTCGCGACGAGGTAAAAAGACATTGATACTCGGTGCACCAGGAGGGGCATGGTCAAGTATTAATTCTGCGTGTTCAGGATGTATCAGAACTGTCTCGTTTCTGGTTAATAGTTCTTTCTTATTCCAGAAACTCTTCATTATTCTGAAAGCACCGAAGCCCAATTGAGAGCTATCTGCTTGCACTGTTCCCGCAGGAGGAGTCGGAATGTTTTCAACAGCAACCATTTGAGCTGAAGTCCAGTTTGAGCTAGGATTGTTAAGAGATTCAAAGGGAACCATGAAGACGCTGGTTTTCTGATTAAGTCTAAGTTTGGTTAGGGATAAATCCCAACCATCCCTGGTATGGTTTCGTTCTACTGAACCAAGTACCTTTATCGAATTTGGCGCCTCTTTAGAGGGTATGTATTTTTCAATGAATGCTTCAATACCAATGGCAGCTATGATTGTCGCAGAAGCTGTCAAAAATCCTCTTCGAGAAATTGTAGGACCATGTTCTTTATATTTCACAGACACCTTTCATGTCATAACCAAATAGGCTTTAGTTAGACATATATTATTGCCTGCAATATACATGTTATAGGCTGTATTGTCAAGCTAGCTTAATCATACAATTTGCTGCATATACCAGCCATGCACAGTTAATGTGTATGCAGGTTATATTAGAGGTAAGAATTGGGCAGTTGTTAGTCTGTGTAGAAGAGGGAGCTGACTAGTGAGTAAGTGAGGGAGATGAAGAAAGAAGAGAGAACGAGTGCCCAGAAAAGGGAGATGTGCCTTGGCTGGAGTGCGATTACGCTTGAGCTCACTCCCGAGAATTCGTAGCCTGAGATTGTGACGCCAGAGTAGAGAATGTCAAAGAGGTAGAGAACAAGGACATTGGTGAGCCACCTGAGGAGCCCAAGGGTGAGCAGGTTGATGGGGAGGAAAAGTAGCTTGATGATCGGGCTTGCGATTGCGTTGAAGATGATGAAAACTAGGCCTGCAGTGAGGAAAGCCTGCCAAGAGTTCTCTATTTGAAAGCCTGCAACATGCAAGCGTA
>FLOH01000298.1_pt1 | contig 121655 bp, 127 predicted proteins | sample 756751 | NCBI WGS metagenome assembly FLOH01 (sample SAMEA4026879, study PRJEB14308) | marine metagenome | biome: coastal water; material: water | depth 74 m
ATCATTCGCCCATTTGTACCCATAAAAATATCACCTATTTCTACTGTTTCTGCAAGACCTCTTATTTTTAATCCACCCTCATTACTACCAGTATCAATATCTAATTTGCTTAAAGGACTACTTATTCCAATTCCAACATTTCCACCTGCATTTGCTAAAATAACATCTCCAGAAGAATAAAAATTCACTCCCACATTTCCTGTTGTACTTGCCCCTTCTAACATTAACCATGGATTTGAAGGTCCTGCTTGAATAGATGCAACACCTCCTCCAGTTAACCTATCAACAACCATTGTTGCACCACTATGGGTAGATCCATTAATATATAGAGGAGAAGTTGGTGTTGCAGTTCCAATTCCAACCCTATCACTCTCAGCGTCGACAAAAAGAGTATTTGTATCAACTGTTAAATTCTTTCCAATAGTTGCATTATTTGAAACCCATAAATTTGTGGCAGTTTGAGTTGTTGTTTCAAGTGCACCAGTATATAATGTTCCTGTAACATTTAAATCACCCAAAACATTTAACTTATTTTGTGGTGTCGTCGTTCCAATTCCAACATTTCCCCCCATTAAATAAGAATTTCCATTTGCTTGTAATGTAACTTTAGCCACACCATTATCTAAAGCTTGGAAATAACCTTTTCCAGTTCCTCCATGAGATATTTTTGCAACAGTATATGTCCCATCGTTTAAATGAATACCCCCATAAGCTGTACTATCAACAATATTTAATTTAGAAGCTGGACTACTTGTTCCAATACCTACATTTCCTGCTTGTTGAATAGTTACCAATTCTCCAGCACCGCCAGCAGAATTTCTAATAACCAAATTATCACTTTCACTATAATCATTTGCAATATACCATTTATTTGTGCCAGCATTTTCAAAAGTGACTCCTGCATCTCCAGCCCCATTATCTACACTTACATAAGATGCTCCAGTAGATTTATACACATGTAAGGAATAATCTGGACTCGTCGTTCCGATGCCGACGTTGCCTGTGTTTACAATAGACATCCAAGGAGTATCCCCTGTTTTACCAAAACTAAATCCTCCATTTGAAGCAGTACCAGCAGCAGCAGCATTAGTTTCAAAAGCAATCTTTCCATATCCTGCCGCCAAATCAGTAGCATCTTCAACCCATTTAATAGTTCCTATAGTATTGGCTGATGTAAATGATAAATATTCGTCATCACCAGTATCCCGACCAACTCGAAAATTCCCTCCTGCGACATCAAGTTTATCTCTTGGCGCCGTCGTCCCGATGCCGACGTTGCCGGAATTTAATATTGTCATTTTACGTCCCTGTTGTGTTGTAAAAGCTATAGCTTGAGTAGCTGGGTCTGAAGCAGCAGTTCCACCAACTAAATTTAAACCATTAGCTCCAGTGTCTCCAATGTAATTATACATATTAGCATTTCCAGCACTATATCTAAATCCAATTTTATTTGTATTTTGAGTTTCTATGTCACCAACAACTTCCAACTTCGCTCCTGGACTCGTCGTTCCGATGCCGACGTTTCCGTTTTTTAAAAATAACGTATCAACGTCCCCAGCCCTTAATTTCATATAGCCATCGGCAAGCGTTGCACTATGAATATACTCAACAGCTCCTGCGGTGTTGCTAATTGGTGCACCAAAATATATCCGACCATATCCTGTATTCGGAGATTTTATGTTAATGCCCGTAACGCTTGTACTATCTATGTCTATTCCCCCCGTTAAAGCATACCCCGTCGCACCGCTACTCCCCTGATATACATGCAAGTTTCTGCTCGGACTCGTCGTTCCGATGCCGACGTTGCCACCGTTTGGATTTAATAATAAAGGATATGTTGCACTTAAATCAGTTCTTGCTGTTGACTGTAACCAAAAACCAGACCCTCCATTTCCACCAATATCTAATATTCCATTAGAGTCTGAATTTTGTAGACGCATAATATCTCCTGTTTGTGTTGTTCCTGTTGTTGCAGGAAAAGAACTACCTGTTGCTCTGATATGTAATAAACTTTCAGGACTCGTCGTTCCGATGCCGACGTTGCCTTGCATTAAATTGATACTTGACCCGGAAATATCTAGTCGCTTGAAGGAAGAAGCGTCTCTATCATAAGACTGAATAAAGCCATAATCGTTACCCCCATCGGTTCGATATAATATTTCTATCCCTTTACCCACCGAGGGACTCTCCAGCACCGAATCAGCTGATGCTCTCACAAATCCAACTACATCCAAATTTGTTCTTGGCGCCGTCGTTCCGATGCCGACGTTTCCTGCACTTGTAATTCTCATCCTTTCCTGATGCGCACCTGAAGTAGAACCTCCTGACCAAAATGCAAGATCAATAGCATTGGCATAACCACTAGAAGCAAGAGCCCTTATTTCAGCTTTCTTGTAATCTTGATAATCTGTAGAAAAACCAAATTCTATTGAAGAACCATAACCCCCTGTAGCACCATTATAAGTATTATGGAGTCTCAATGTTTGGTCGGGGGTAGTTGAAGAATTGCTAAATTCAATTTCTAAATTATTTCCTGGACTCGTCGTTCCGATGCCGACGTTGCCTGTTCCTAAGATATTTAACACATCATCTTGAGAATGAAGACCTAAAGAAATTCTATTGTTTGTTGAATGGTCTCCGGCATATTGAAAATAAAATTGTCCAGCATTATATTGTGCTCTTTCTCTTCCAATTTGAAACATTATCTCATTTCCTGCAACCATATCTGTATCTAATATCTGAGCTCCAATTAAATAAGGTCCTTGTCCAGTTCCATTTATAAAAAGAGCTGGCTCAGTAGTAGAAAAAGCTCTATTAATTTCTAATTTAGCCCCTGGACTCGTCGTTCCAATTCCAAACTTTCCATCATAAGTCATTCGAGCAAAATGGTCTGCTCCACTATTAACATAAAAATCAACAGCATGACCTTTTAATACCAAACCTCTATCTGTTGATGCATCTAAAGTAGTATATCCAGAAGAATCAATAAACAATTCACCATATCTTGAACTTACATCATCAAACCCAAAAATTTTAATTCCGTTACTATCTTCTGTTTGATTCAAAGTTAATAATTTATCAGGAGTTTGAGTATTAATTCCCACTTCAAGATTTCCAGCACCTGAATTAATTAAATTAATTTCTCTATCTTGACTACTTCCCCATCCAATATTTGCTTCTGTTCCATCTGTATTTATTCCAAATACACTTGCACCTGTTTTATACATTTGAATTTGTGCAGAGCCGGTTGCATTTTCAATAAATAAACCATGTGTTGGACTTACTGCGCCTGTGTGAGTTCCAATATATAAATTATCAACAACTTCTAATTTTGCACTTGGACTACTTGTCCCAATTCCAACATTACCGTCATTTTGAATATTAAATAAATAATCTGCACCATATGAAATTCTAAAATCATCAGCTAAAGCCACCATAGTATAACTATTTGCTTGGCCAGTATCATTAAGAGTAATACCCGGATTATTTGAATCTAATATTTCTAACCATGTACCACCAGCCCCTAAATCACTACCTGGACTTGTTGTTCCAATTCCAACATTACCCCCAGTAAAATAAGAACTTCCACTAGAATCCAATTTAACTGTTGAACTATCAGAACCATCTTTAACATATAATTCTCCACTTGTGTCAGAAGCCTCATAAAATAAAAGTGAATTTTGATTATCTGAACTTGTAATTCTAAAAGGATATGTACTTATTGCAGATGATTTTACATGTAATCTTCCAGAAGGACTATCTGTCCCAATTCCAACATCTCCATCCGCATCAATAACCATTGCATCTGTATTAGTTCCACCATTATCAGTTATAAAATGAAATTCACCATAATTACTTGTTCCATTATATTGATATGCTATTCTTCCATCAGCTGTATAAGATCTAAAATCTAAATTAACATATGTATCCTCAGTATTACTTGGATTATATATTAAAACTCCATTACCTGCAACACCCCCTCCTAATCCATGACCAGAAGTAACAGCTGTATCAGTACTAGTAAATTCAACTTGTAATGTTTTTGTAGAATCTGATCCCGCACCAACAGATAATCTATTACTATTATAATTATAAAAGAAGTTAGCAGAATCAAAACTAACATTTCCACCTTCAACATCTAATTTTGCATCAGGGGTAGAATCTCCAACTGCTAAATTACCTTCAATAATTACACTATCTTCCCCAGGATCAGTTCCTGAATAACTATCTCCTATTGCAACTCCTGTCCCATCATATATTCTCATAATAGTTGCACCATCTCCATCTGTGCTATCTCCTGTTGCAAAAGTTATTCCATCTTCTCCCCTTAAATTCATAGTAGTACCAAATTGTTGAATTTCATTTGTATCAAAAATAATGAATGGACCTGAATTATCCCCAATTCTTAAAACAGCATTTGCATAAGCTGCAGAAGCACCACCAATTGTTGTTGTTTCATCTGGAAGTTGCAATGGTCCGGTCATAGTATCCCCTGCTTCATTTACATAAATATCATCTAAACTAGTTCCAGAAGCATTTGCAAGAGATCCATAATATATAGTTCCAGTTACATTTGCATCACCGAGGACATTCAAAAGATTTGTAGGACTTGTTGTTCCAATGCCGACGTTTCCTGAACTATCAATTCTCATTCTTGTATTAGCAACATTCATAGCATTGTAAGTAGTAGTTGTTCTAAAATCTAAATGAGCTCCTGCATCATCATTTGCAGCTGTTCCATCATTAACACCAACTATTGCTGCACTTCCCAAAAATTCATTACCATCTGCACTTGCAAATTGAATAGAACCTATTTCATCATTAGCAGTTATTATTTGCTCTGCAGTTCCCCTTGATTTAGCAAGATATAAAGCAGAACCACCTGTTGTAGTTCCAGTATTTCTAACAACTAATCCTTCAGCCATACTTGTTTCTTTGACAATAATACCAGCATAATCAATTTGTGTTTTAGGTATTTGCACAGTTGCTTCTACATCAATTATTGGACTACTTGTTCCGATGCCAATACTACCATTACTAGTAATCCTCATTCTTTCAGTTAAAGAAGTATCTGTATCTGTTTCTAATAATTCAAAAGACATATCAACACCTTCTGTAGTTGAAGAAGAATCTTGTAATTGTGTTTTAATTCTTGCGTGAGGCAAATAAGAATCTGATCTATATGTTTCTCCTTGGAATAAAATACTATTTCCAAATCCAGCATAAGCAGCACTACCAGTGTCATATCTTGTTAAAATTAATGCGTCTTCGTTACTTGTTCTTGCAGATTCATCAGAAGTTGCAATTTCTAATCTAGCTCCAGGAGTTGTGGTATTTATTCCAACATTACTAGTAACAGCATCAATAAATAATCTATCATTACTAAGAGAAATATTATTATTTGTTTTTATAGATAATGCACTCTCACCTGCTAAATAATTATGAAGATTTAAATCCCCATTTTCAGAAGTCTGACCTAAATAATAATTATTTGAACCAGAAGAATTCATCCACCATAAAATTGAATTATTAGAACCTCCTGCATTTTTAATAATTAAATCTGTATCAGAATCTTGATCATATACAAGTAAATCTCCATTAACTTCTAAACTTTCTGAAGGTGTTGTTGTTCCAATTCCAACATTTCCTGTTTGCTCAATTACCATTCTTGGACTACTTACACTATAATCATAAAATCGCATTTCATTTTCTGAAGCATCAAATCCCATCATCATCTGATTAGCTCCTGCCTCTTGAAAAAATATACCTGAATCATAAGAATTACTAAGAGCATCTAAACTCATATATGCATTAGTATCTGAATCTATATGGAATGACCCTATACCAGATGTATATGTTCCTTGAATTTCTAAATCTACATCAGGATCACTAGTCCCAATTCCAACTTCATTTGCAGCAGTAACAACCAAAGCATCTCCATCCTTAACAGTATTTACCCCAATAGAAAGATAATCATCTGTAGCGTCAGTAACATAAAGATTTGCATAAGGTGTAGTAGCTGTTCCATCTGATTCTCTAATAATTATTCCAAATTCATTATCTTCAGATCTCAAATCTATATAACCTGAAGTACCTGTTCCATTAACTGTAGAAAGAATCATTCGCCCATTTGTACCCATAAAAATATCACCTATTTCTACTGTTTCTGCAAGACCTCTTATTTTTAATCCACCCTCATTACTACCAGTATCAATATCTAATTTGCTTAAAGGACTACTTATCCCAATTCCAACATTTCCTGTTGTATCGATAGAAAACAAATTACTCCCTGTTAAAGAAGGTGCACCAGATGCACTATATGCAATAGCAAAATCTCCTAAACCAGAACTATTATCTCTTCCCATCCCCCAAGTACTTCCACTTGCCCGATTATTAGAAAAATATAATGCCGAATCTCCAGAAGCACTTGATTCTATTGATATAGAAGCAGAACTTGTCCCAGAAGTATCAGCTACATGTAAATCATCTGCGGGACTACTTGTTCCAATTCCAACATTTCCTGTGCCTGTTATTCTCATATTTTCAGTTAATGTACCTGTTGCACTCTGAGTAGAAAAAGTCATTCCTGTTTCTCTTGTTCCAGAACCAACCATTGTATCTTCATTTATTACTGCTAAAGCTCCTGCAGCAGTTTCAGTTGTTCCATCTTGTTGAGTATGAACAAAAACTATTCTTGAAGAAGTATCCAACACTCCTGCTGCTTTATTTGTTAATTTTAACATATTAGTTACACTTCCAGTGCTACCTGTTTTCATTATTTCTAAAATTTCATCTGGACTCGTCGTTCCGATGCCGACGTTTCCACCTGCTTGAAGTGTTAAATATTCAACCCAAGCTCCTGTAGCATAATTAGATAAGCCTAAATTTCCCCCCGTCTGCCCATCCATTTTCCATTTATCTGCGTTATCATCCCCTTGGTCTGGATATAAATAAAAGTTTGCTGGTTGTGATTCCCATCCTTTTACAAAAACTGATGTAGCCGCAGCTAATTCATTTTGAAATATTGTACTTCCATTAACTTGTAATGTAGTCCCTGGACTCGTCGTTCCAATTCCAACATATCCATCTGGATTAATTCTCATTCTTTCCAAGAGAGTATTTGTATTAGCTCCAGTACCTTTCGCAGTAAAGAAATTTAAATAACCATCAGCCTCAGTTGTTTGACTCCCAAGGTCTTCACTCTTAAATCCTATCCTAGCTTGAGTAGGAACAGTATTAGAATTACTATCTCTAATACCAAAATCAATATAAACAGCATCTGTATTACCAATATCTCCACTTGGCTCATTGTGTTCCAATCTTAAAGCAGTATATGCCCCATCTACATCATCCTCTACATGAAGGGAGTTATCAGGACTCGTCGTTCCAATTCCAACATTTCCATCTCCTCTAATTGCCATTTTTGTAGAACCTGCATGTTGAAAATTGATTAATCCATTTGAATTAGTATAATCGCTATTAATATATAGGTTAGTGACCCCTGCATTATCATATCTAATTTCTGCATATTCATTTGCATTTTGATTAGAATCTGTTAATCTAAAACCTGTAGAACCATGAAGATGTAATTGACTATCTGGACTATTTGTCCCAATTCCAACCATATTATTAACCGTATCAACCTGTAAAACATTTGTATCAACAGTTAAATTTTTAGTTATATTTATATCTCCATCAGCTTCAATTGCAATACCCCTCTCATTAACTCCTGCTCTTGTTATATATCCAACATCATTTTCTCTATAAATTCTAAAAGTACTACCTGTTCCATTATAAAACCCAATACCTTCTGCAGCACCTTCTGTTGCATCTGAAATATGTATTCTTCCATATAAAGGAACACTAGTGCCTAAACCAATTTTATCACTCTCAGCGTCTACAAAAAGAGTATTTGTATCTACAGTTAAATTAGCATTAATATTCAAAGTTCCAGTCATAGTATCCCCTGCTTCATTTACATAAATATCATCTAAACTAGTTCCAGAAGCATTTGCAAGAGATCCATAATATATAGTTCCAGTAACATTTAAGTCTCCACCAATATTTGCATTTCTACCTACATATAAATCTCTCCATCTTAAAGCATTACTACCAATATCAAAAGTATTATCAAAACCAATTCTAGGCATTAAGCTTCCATTAATATTTAATTCACTAACATTTAATCCAGTTATATTATAGAAATATGCTGCTTGTGCATAAATACTTCCACCTGTAATACTAACCCCCCCATCTTGCCATGCCCCTCCAATTTCCAATGTTCCTGTTACATTTGCATCTCCAACAACATCTAATTCATGTTGAGGATTTGTTGTTCCAATTCCAACATTGCCTGTTGTTGCTTGAACAGTCATAGCAGAACTTGAACCTGCATCTGTGCTAATATGGAAGTTTTCTGTTTGTGTTCTTATCCCACTTTCCCCTGCTCCAATACCTGTTATCAAATCACTGGCATCTCTTCCAGTTCCAAATATCATTTTAGTTGTTCCATCTAACTTTGTAGTGAAAGAGGGATAACCTGTTGTTTGAGCATTAATTTCTAAACCATCATTATCTGCTGTTACTTCAATATCTAACTTTTTAGTAGGACTCGTCGTTCCAATGCCGACATTTCCGTCATTACGAACATACATTCTATACGCCCCATTAGCATAAACTCCAAAAGTTGCAGCAGCAGCACCTGCATTATCAGAACGAACTAACAATCCAGAACCTAAAGTGGAGTGAGTATTTAATATCCTTGCTGCCCATGTAGTTGAGCTTGTATTAACATCTAATTTATACCCTGGACTCGTCGTTCCGATGCCGACATTGCCTGTGTTGTCTATTGTCATTCTAATAGGTATATCTAAACCACTTGCACCTTTTGTTGCAAAGTGCATCTTTCCAATACTTTCTGAAGTAGTTCTTTCATGAATAATTGCTGCACCAACTTTATCAAATTCAGAGGAACTCCCAAAACCAATACCAATAGCTTCATTAGCAGTATCTTCTCCTTTTGAAAAAACCATTGCTAATTCAGATGTATCTACATTAGTTCCAGAAAGAGCATTCCCACCTTCAACAATATGTGTTTTCCAAAGAGGGCTCGTCGTTCCAATTCCAACATTTCCATCATTAAGTATAGTCATCCTTTGAGTTGAGCTTGAAGCACCGTCAAGAGTTGTCCAAAAACTTAATTCAGTAGGCATATCATTAACTCCGCTTGTTCCTTGGACTCGAGCTTCAATTTTTGCACCTTCAATAAAATTCCCACCAACACCTGCAGTATCCCATCCCCTAAAACTAACAACTCCTAAAATATCATTGTCATCTATTAATTGAGGATTGCCTTCAGAATTATCTGCTTTTCTTAAAACTAATGCTCCAGCTTCATTAACAACATTACCATAACCTGATACAGTCAATTCAGTTAAACCACCCATAGCTTGCTTTGAAATCTCAAGTTGCGAGTCTGGACTTAAAGTCCCAATTCCAACATAACCGGTATTATTATTTACAAATAAAGCATTTCCACTTACGGTAAAATTCTTTCCAATTGTTGCATTATTTGAAACCCAAAGATTTGTTAAACTTTGACTTGTTGCAGATAATGTCCCAGCATATAATGTTCCTGTAAAATTACCATCACCAATTACATTTAATTCATTTTGAGGAGTAATTGTTCCAATACCAATTCTTTTATTTTGAATTCCCCCAGCACCATTTGATTCAGAATAAACACTCATTAAATTGTCCCCATCAATTTTAAATACATAACCTTCAGGAGTTCCAATTGAGGCCGCAGAAGTAACAGGCATATCTAAAAAACTAACTAATCCAGAATCAGCTGTAAATTCAAATGTTCCAATATTCAAAGTTCCACCAACTTCAATTTGATTATTTGAATTTATTCTAAACATATTAACAATTCCACTACCTGCTGCATTAGCCCCAGAAAGCCATTCATTATTTGGAATTTGTAAAACACTTGAAGGATTTTCTGTCCCTAAACCAACATAACCTGTTGTCCCATTTACAGAAAAATAAGGTATTGCACTATTAGAAGAATTAAAAACAGTAAAACTTCTTGCACCAACTAAACCAAAACTTAAAATAAGAATTATTCCAAATATTAATAAAATATTCTTTCCAAAATTATTTTTTTTATTCATTTAATATATCCCCCTTGCATAAAGTGTTTCAATTTCATCTGTAGATAATACTCTATTGTAAATTTTAACTCCTGAAATTTGTCCATTTGCATAATAAGAAGTAGAACTTCCATATCTTCCAATTTTCCTATTTGAAAAAGAAGAAGTTAAAGTACCTGAAGTTACATCATCTCCAACATATTTACCATCTATCCAACTAGATTTATTTGTTCCTTCAAAAGTAACTCCTACTAAATGCCAATTTCCGTCGACAAGTCCTGAACCATGATTAGAAACATGCCTTGCATTAGTATAAATTCCAGTTCTAATTTGCCCTGTTGAAGAAGGAATACTAATTTCTAATTCCTGCCCCCCAAATATAATATGGTATCCTCCAGGAGGTGACCCTGTAGATTTAAACCAAGCAAATGCTGAAAATGCATTAGTATATCCCACAGAATTAGGTAAATCAATATAATCATTTCCATCAAAACTAGCTCCAGTGCTACTTAATGTAGATCCACCATTTGTTCCATCATAAGAATTAGGAGTTTTATCTGTAATTATTTCAGATCCAACTGTTTCAGATTTAGTATAACTAGAAGTCAAAGGCATATCTAAAATAAGTCCTTTTTGAGTAGACCCTAAACTAACCTTTGATTTATGGGAGTAATATAATTTATTTATCTCTAATAAAGATAATGCCCTATCATAAACTCTAACATCACCCACACTTCCTGCTATTGCACCCCCACTACCAGCTGTTCGCCTTCCAATAATTAAAGGATTAGTATTATCTAATCTAGATAATGTTATAGAAGAAACTGAAGCTGTTCCCCTTTGCACCCCATTAACATACATCCTTAATGTAGTTCCATCTGAAGTGCAAGCAACATTATACCATTCATTTAATGCAGGTTGATAAGAACCGGTTCCAATATAAGATCCACCTGAATTACAATGAGCAGTATTTCCATCACCCATTACACACCTAAATCCACTAGCATAAATCCATAATGAATTTGTACTATGGCTCCAACATCCACCAGGTGCTTTACTAACAGCACCATAACTTACCCAACTAGTAGGTTTAATCCAAGTAGAAATTGAAAAAGTTTCTGTAGAACCAAAAGCTGTATTCAAACTATCACTATTAGGAACAGTAATATAATCATTACTTCCATCAAAACTCATTGCATCATTTGATCCACCTTGTCTTCCAGTTGTAAGAACAGGTCCAACTGTTGTACCATGATTTGAATATGCACTTTTATCTGTAACTCTGACCGTATTTGAATTATAATTAATACTATCTAATACCCAATGTCCAACAAGACCTTTTTTAAGAGAAGTAATAGGCACACTTGATTGAGCAGGATCTGCAAATAATCTTGCATTAGCTAAACTTAAACCAAAACTTAAAATAAGCATTATTCCTACAAAAACAAATATTACTTTTTTATTTATCATATTCCTATCCTCACATCTCCATCAGATTCTAATTTAATTGAACCACCAGAAGTTGATGCATTAAAACTTCCAGTAACTTCTAATTTTGAAGCAGGGGCAGTATTTCCAATTCCAACATTACCTGTTGTCCCATTCCAAACCATAACATCTGCATTTAAATCTACACTCCATAACCCCAAACCTCCATCAGGCATATTATTATTAGAATCATCGTCCATTCTAAGATACCATTGATTCTGTGGAGTTTTAAAAGAAATTCCTGCTTCACCCCAATTTGTAGCGTGTGCAGATTCAACTAAAGTATATACATTTTCTCCTGATACTGCACTATATGTATGAAGTTTTTGTGCTGGAGCAGTCGTTCCAATTCCAACATTACTTCCATTCACAAAAAGAGTATTAGATAAATTAACATCAGCTCCACCTGTTGCACCAGACTGAACAGTTAAAGTATGACCAGGACTCGTCGTTCCAATTCCTACATTCCCTGTTGTAGCTGCAATATACATACTATCATCAGGAGCATTATCTGCTATTGAAAATTTAACTCCTGTTGCACCCACAGCAGAAGCAATTTTTATAAGCCCACCATCATAAATAAAATAACCTGCACTCCCCCCTGTATCACTATCTTCTAATCTTATTCCTGGAGAAGCACTCTTTATATGTAATAATTGAGATGGTGCTGTTGTTCCTATTCCTACATTTCCATCTGGTTTAATAGTCATTCTTGGAGTTAAAGTGGTATCTGCTTTGTTTTCTTTAGTTGCAAATTGTAGATTTGCCACACTTCCTGTTGAATCAGAAGCAGTATTGGAACTATAAATAGAAGCGTGAGTATTTTTGGCTGCTGTTCCATCTGCTGCAAATAAAATAGTTCCACCAACACCTGCTGCGGAAGCGTCACTTGAAATATATAAACTATTCGGAGAAGTATATTGCCCACTTGCTGCAGAAGTTGCAGATTTAATATGTAATAAATGCTCTGGCGAAGTCGTTCCAATGCCGACGTTGCCTGCAAAATAAGATTCTCCTAATGTCCCACCATCTCCTGTTGATCTAACCCAAAAATAATTTCCTCCATTCTCATCGGTTATATTTATTCCAGTAGCACTAGCATCATTATTTAAATTGGTTATATGTAATGCTGTTCCAGTATTGGATAAAAGTTGTAATTTTGAATCAGGGGTACTTGTCCCAATTCCAATTTGCCCTCCATCTTCTACAAAAATTCCATTACCTGCATCATCTCCAAGGATAAGTCCACTAGCATTTGTAGACCAAATATTATTAGATCTTATTCTTCCAGCAGAATCTGTAATAGCAGGTAAACCACCTTTATCAATTTCAGCAACATATGAAACCGCAATGGAATTATAACCACTTAAATGACCTGCAGGAGGTGTTGTTGCTGTTTCAGCAACACAATAACGAGTAAGAGTTGTATTTGCAGGATCACCAACACTAATCCAATAATAATTTACAATACTATCATTTACTCCACTAACATCACATTTAGTTTGAGTCCATATATAATAATAATCAAAAGAACAACCCATTCCTTCTACAGCACCACCTTCAAGTTCTTCAAGGGTAGGTAATCTAGCACCAACAGCTTCAACAGTTGATTTAGCACTAGCATAATTTACGCCATCTGTACAAGCAATTAAAGAATCTCTTTCTCCAGCTATATTATTATTAATATCATTTTCATCTGTAAAAGTCATTCCTAATTCACCTGCAGTTTTTACACTTGGAATCGGAACTCTTGCCTCCAAATAAGCTTTAGAGGTTCTAGAAATTCCAGAAGTTGTACCAACTCTAGTAGACATGACATCCCCCACCACATCTAATGCATTTAGAGGGGTTGTTGTATTAATACCTACATGACCGTCATTATCTATCCTCATAAATTCTTCATTACCACTTGTTCCAGCATAAAATGCTAAAGCACCTTCTGTATCAGCACCATCTCGAATTCCATATATTTTTCCAGCTACTGAAGGAGACATCCCCCCATCATCAACTTGGAAAGTAATACCTGCACCAAAACCATCTGCAATATTTCCAGAAGAATATGCTTCTAATCTTGCAACATTTTGAACAGTAGAAGTATCTGCTGTTGTTTTTAAAACATGTAAAGGTGCATTAGGACTACTTGTCCCAATTCCAACCCTATTATTTGAAGCATCTATACTCAATGTATTACTATCAAAATTCAAAGCATCAACTGCATTATTCAAAGTAAAATCAATTGTCTGTGTACTTAAGTCAATTAAAGGAGAATCAATATCAACATCAACATCTGCAAATAAATTAAGATTATCATCAGCGTCGATATTCATAACAGTTGCAGTACCATCGATATATGTTCCTGTATCTGCAAAATTAATATTTATTCCAGATGCCATTGTTAATGGTCCAGCTAAATTTAATCCACCTGTAGTTGCAACAAAATCAGTTCCAGCATTTCCAATATTTGTTATAATATTTCCATTCATATTCAATGTACCTGCCATTGTATCTCCTGTTGATAATAATAAAGTTCCATTTACTGCATGTGACCATGAAATATATGAAGTATTTGTTACAGTTCTCCACGCTGCATCATTAGCTGAGTAGTTTGCATTCCAAGCAAGTACTGTTTGGTAAGATGTATTTGTTACAGTTCTCCACGCTGCATCATTTGCTGAATAGTTTGCATTCCAAGCAAGTCCTGTTAAATAGGAAGTATTTGTTACTGGAGATGGATTTGTTGAATTGTAATATCCATATGGATTACTTGCATTATAGAAATGAGTTGCTTGTAATCCATCTAATAAATCAGCATCTAAAGTAGACCCAACACCATCATTACCCTCATTCCAAATATCATACCCATTTAATTGATACCCAGCATTTGTAGCCAATAATGATACTGATGAAACACTAGATGCAGGTAATGAAGCAAATGTATTACTTCCACTATTAACAATTCTTCCAGTAAAATATGCCCCGCTAGTTTCATAATAATTGTCAGGATTAGTCATTTCTACAGCAACATAACTTACCGCACTATAAGTAAGAGTTACCAATCTATAAGAAGGAGCTCCACCACCAGCAGTACCATGTGATACAAGTGTCCCCACAGGTGTAGTAGCTGTACCTGCAGAAACGATTATATCTAACTGTGCAGCATGCCTAAGACCAGATGTCCTATCCATAGTAATTCTCCCATTAACATCATTACTTGCTGCATTTTCAACTAATATAATATATGATGGATTAGCATTTTCAGCCGTTACCTCAAACCTAAGATTAATATAATGATTTTCCTGCATTTGAATTTCAGTACCACTTCCTGAAAGAATCAAATCTCCAGTCATTGTATCTCCGGATTCATCTACCCAATCATCTGTAGAAACAAGCATGTAAGATGTGTTTATTATTGGTGAAGGATTTGTTGAATTATAAAATCCATAGGAATTATCCCAACCAGTATTACCATCTGAAATATATCCAGAAGGATTACTTGCTAAATAGTAGGATGTATTTATTATTGGTGAAGGATTTGTTGAATTGTAAAATCCATAAGGATTTAAAATTGAATAATATTTGTCTGCAAGAGAAGTTCCACCCTCATAAATAGTTCCGGTAATACTTGCATTTCCAGTTATATTTACTACAGGATTTTGTATTCCCCCTGCACCATTTGACTCAGCAGAAATTGAAACAATATTATCTCCATCTATTTTGAATACATATCCCTCATCAGTTCCAATAGCTGCTGCAGAAGTTACAGGCATATCTAAAAATGTTACTAAACCAGAATCTTCAGAAAATTCAAAAGAACCAATATTCATTGTTGCCCCAACTTCTATTTGATCATTAGCATTAACTCTAAACATATTAATTGCACCAGATCCAGCATTATTTGTTCCAGAAAACCATTCATTATTTGCTATTTGTAAAATAGTTGAAGGTGAAGCAGTCCCAATTCCAACATTTCCATCACTAAAAATAAATTTTTGATTGGTTGAATCAACTTGTAATAATGTATCTGTAGAAATACCATTTACATCCCCTATATTAATCAACATTGCAGCTAATTTAGCATTTGATTCTGATTCATCTGAAGGAATATTAAATACAAATTCAGAATCACCCCCTGCACTAAATTCAAGTTTATTTCCAAATATGGAGGCGTTACCTTCAACAGTTAATTTCTCACCTGGACTACTTGTCCCAATTCCTACTTTTCCATCATTTTGAATTATCATAGCTATATCACCTAGACCTGGTGTCCAGAATTCAATATCAGTGTCTGAACTATCATCAACCCCCATTCTAATTACATCTAATCCACTTTCTGCTCCACCCTCATCCCAAGAAAGAATACCAAAACCAAATTTATTCTGAATTTGAGAAGAAGATCCTGTAAGTTGAATCTGATTTGAATAAACAGTGCCAGTTGCATTTATACTCCCAAGAACATTTAATTCATTTTGTGGACTTGTCGTTCCAATTCCAACATTTCCATTATCATTATCAATAATTAACTTTTGATTTCCTACATTATAGATATCATTGTCTTCATCATAATCAATTATAAAATCACCAGAAGGACTATCTATCAAACCATATCTATCTCCACTATGTAATAATGATCCAACCCCTCCAAAAGAGTATTTTGAATTAGAATTAGTAAAAAGAGCCTCATCAGAATCACTAGAAATATAAAGATAATCTCCAATTCCAACATTACCATTAACATCTAAAGAATAATCTGGACTCGTCGTCCCAATTCCAATCTTATTACTTTCAGCGTCGACAAAAAGAGTATTTGTATCCACACTTAAATTCTTTCCAATTGTTGCATTATTTGAAACCCAAAGATTTGTAGCTGTTTGTGTTGTTGCAGATAAAGTTCCAGTATATAATGTTCCTGTAATATTTGCACTACCAATAACATTTAATGGATTTTGTGGTGTACTTGTTCCAATTCCAACATTTCCCCCTGCTGCTATTCTCATTCTTTCTAAATTATTATTTCCAAATATAATAGGTTTATCTGCAGTTCCTGTTCCTATAAGCATTCCCCCTGTAACTTCCTGAGCTAAAACTTCTCCAAATCCAGCAACTGTTGTTCCATATCTTGTAACTGTTCTACCAGAGCCATGATTAAGCAAATAAAAACTATCATCTAAATTATTTGTTAATTGTAATTGACTACCTGATGCAGTTCCTGTTCCATGCCCCTCTATTTTAATTCCTGCAAAATCTTCTGCAGTTGTTTCAATATGTAATAATTCGTCTGGACTTGTTGTTCCAATTCCAACATTTCCGTTTTCAAAGAAAAAATTTCCAGACCCACTTGCATCAACAGTAAATAAAGTTCCATAAGCTTCTGTAAATTTATCTCCAATTTCAACCTTTCCACCACTCTCAACAGCTGCATTTATAATAGGATTCCCAGAATTTGGATCAGAAACAATAAAATTCCCAGAAGTAGCATTAATAATTAAAAGTTCGCTTCCAGGATTGATTCCACCATACCTAAAAGTTCCATCATAATATTTAACAGCAATTGATTCATCAGAATCAGTAATCACACCTAATTCTCCCCCATAACTATCATCACTTAAAATTATTCTTCCATAATTCCCTGATCCGAAAATAGAAATATCTCCAACAACATCTAATTCATGTTGAGGAGTTGCAGTCCCAATTCCAACATATCCATTTGTAAAAGTAAACTTAAGACTGTCTTCGTTCATATTAAAAAGAGGACCCCCTCCCAAATCATCAATATCACCAAGACTAATTACACTTGATTGGGTATCACTATTACCTGTAATTCTAAACTTTCCACCATCTGCAGAATCTATTACATTAAGTATATTATCATTAGATTGAGCATCAATATCTAATTTATATCCTGGACTTGCTGTACCAATTCCAACTTTACCATCTTCTTGTACCCTAAATAATTCAGAACCAGCAGTACTAATTCCATTAGTTCTTACTGAAAAATATTTATCTGCATCATTAGCATTTGTATCTAAAGCAATATGAACACTACCTAGACCCTCTAAAGAAACATCATTATTAGATGAATCTGCAGAACCCAATCTAACATCACCTACAGTATCAAGGTTAACAAAAAAATCAGTGTTTGTAACTCCTAATATATCTAAATTATTATTAGGAGCTGAATTATTCATACCAACATGTCCATTATTTCCTAGGAATAAAGCAGTATGCGTAACATCATAAAAGAAAGTATGATTAAATGCTGCACTTGCATCTGTTATACGATAGGCAACTTTATCCCCATCTTCAGGTTCAAATATTTCAAAATTTTCACCATTTCCCCTAATAGCCATTTCAATACCCCCATCAGTAGTAGTGCTATTAAAATTAATTGTTCCAGTTGTTTTAGTAAATGTCAAATCCCCAGTCATAGTATCCCCTGATTCATTAACCCAAATATCATCTATTGCACTTGAATCAAGATTAGTTAATCCAGAACCATCACCATAAAAATTATCTGCATAAACACTTCCATTAACATATGCATTCCTACCAACATATAAATCTCTCCATCTTAAAGTATCACCACCAATATCAAAAGTATTATCAAAACCAATTCTAGGCATCAAGCTTCCATTAATATTTAATTCACTAACATTTAATCCAGTTATGTTATAGAAATAAGCAGCTTGTGCATAAACACTTCCATCAGTAATACTAACTCCACCATCCTGCCATGCCCCCCCAATTGTCAAAGCCCCTGTTACATTTGCATCACCTAAAACATTTAACTTATTTTGTGGTGTCGTCGTTCCAATTCCAACATTACCTGCGTTAAAATAACTATCTGTATCAGACCTTATTTTAATAGTTGCTACACCAGTTTTAAAAAGTTCTAACACACCTACATCTGCACCACTACCTACATCTCCTAACTTAACAATACTTGTTCCACCTTCTGCTATTTCAAATTGAGGTGCAGTGTCTGCAGCTCCACTAATAAGAATACCATCAAAGTTAGTTGTTGTATTAATCTGTAATTTCTTTGTTGGGCTCGTCGTTCCAATGCCGACATTTCCGTTTGTTGTCTGCAACCTCATTTGCTCCACAAATGTTTTATTCCCACTCCAATGACCAAAAGCTACATTTTCATTTGCCGTATTAGTATAAGAACCAATTTGTAATTGAGCTGTTCCGATACCAAAACCATATATACTCGTTCCATCATCAAAAACTCCCAACTTTGCACCTGTTGTTGTTCCGAGCGACAATTTCACGCTTGGCCCAGTCGTTCCGATGCCGACGTTTCCTGTTGACAATTGAATATTTAAATTTCCAGCATCTAAATCAAACGCATCCCCCATAGAAAAATATCCATTTCTAACAGTTATAATTCCCCTATCTCCATCCCCATCTGTAATAGTCATTCCAGCCTTGTCATCCCCACTTTCTATTCCAAAAAGATAATCACTTGTTGCAGAATATACATGAAGATTTGTTGCCGGACTACTTGTCCCAATTCCAACATTTCCTGTATTTGCATTCACAAATAAATCAGAAGTTCCAACACTAAAATTATAATCACCTAAAACAACATTTGCATTTGAATTTGTATATGGAACAAAAGTATCATTATCTACAACAGTCCAAATCTCTTCATCTGTTGTAGTCCAAGTATCATTATAAGCAGTATAATTTGCAGTCCACAAAGGTTCATCAATTGTGGCAAAATTACTTGTAGCCCAACTTCCCTGTGAAACATTTAATGCATTTACATAACTAGTCATAGAAGTATTTGTTGAAATATCTAAAGCAGTAACCCATGATGCCATTGAAGTATTGTAAACAATATCTTGAGAATTTACATAAGTAGCAATTGAATTATTAAATCTAGTATTTTCAGAATTTACATAACTGGTCATTGAGTTATTGTAAACAACATCTTGAGCATCTACATAATTCTTCATTGTTGTATTTGCAGAAACAACTTTTGAATCAATTGTTGTATTCAAAGCAGATTCACTAAAATTTAAAGTTGATCCATCAAAACTTAAATAAGAAGAATCTTCTGTCCAATTAAATTTACCTTTAAACCAATTAGAAGTAATATTATTTGATCCCATTGCTAAATTACCAGTCATTGTATCGCCAGATACATCTACAAAATTACTTGTAGCCCAATTTCCCTGTGAAACATTTAATGCATTTACATAACTAGCCATAGAATTATTTGTTGAAATATCTAAAGCAGTAACCCATGATGCCATTGAAGTATTATATGTTAAATCTTGAGAATTTGCATAGGCTGCAATTGAATTATTAAATCTTGTATTTTCAGAATTTACATAACTGGTCATTGAGTTATTATAAACAACATCTTGAGCATCTACATAATTCTTCATTGTTGTATTTGCAGAAACAATTTGGGCATCTGTTTGAGTTGTATTATAAAAATTAAGAGCTTGAATAACAGGCATTGTCAAACTTGTTGAATTATAATATGAATATGGATTTGTTATTCCATAATAAATTGTATCTGCATATGTTTTATTAAAAGTGGCATGGGTATCATTCCAATAACTATTTCCATTTAACAATTGTGAATTTGTTGTTAATGTTGTTGAATTATAATATCCATATGGATTTGATTCTAAATAATAAGAAGAATTTGTTGCATTCCATTGTGAGGTTAAAAATAAAGTTCCATTTGTAGCCTGACTCCAATCAATCAAAGCTTTATCATCCCTATAAATTTCACCTGTTGCATTAATATCTCCAATAACATTTAATTCATTCTGAGGTGTAGCTGTTCCAATTCCAACTTTTCCATCATCCTTAATAGTTAATCTATCATTATTTCCACCTGTTTGGAATCTTAAACTATTATCCACCCAAGAACTATAAATTTCAGCAGCTTCACCAGTATTATTATAAAATTGAATAGAAGGATTTCCATTTGAGCTAGCGGTTTGAATTCTTAGTTCAACATCCCCAGTATTATTCAAATGTAATAATGTACTAGGTGTAGTGCCTAAACCAAGATTTCCACTCTGAGTTAAAATTAATCTATCTTCATCCCCTGATGTTTGAATTCTTAAACTATCATCAAGACCCTGTGTATATATTTCAGCTATTTCTGTTCCAGTGAAATTACTAAATTGTATAGCTCCCCCACTTACACCATCTCCTGCTTGAAGTTTAAATGCAGTATATCCGCTAGTATCTTTAATATGTAAAGGAGTATCAGGACTAGCTGTTCCAATTCCAACCTTTCCAGTGTTATAATAAATAGAACTTCCAGATTGAGTCCAATAACTTGTATCTAAAGACTCAATTGTATTATTAAGCAAAGTTTGATTAAAACTAAGTGTAGAACCATCAAAATCTAAATAAATTGAATCATCTGTAAAATTAAACCTACCTTTAAACCAAGAAGCACTCACATTTTCACTTACATCAACATTTTGAGCAAATATTTTAGTTACTCGGTTAACCAAACTACCTAAATAAGTAAATAAACCAGAATCAGCAGTAACATTATATCCAGTCATTTCAAGATTAGTATCTATTTCAACACCACTTAAAGTCACATTTCTAGCATTAAAGGCATAAGGTGTTCTAGCCATTTTAAATGAAGAACTTCTATTCAAAGTTGTGTCTAAATTATATCTGTAATAACATAACCAATATTGAAGATCATAATCTAAAGTAACATCTGGTAAATAATATGAAATAACACCTCTTGTATCTGTTGCCAATCTTGAAGAGTTTGTATATATTACATTTGCAACTGCACAATCAGCATTATTAGAAATATTAAACACAAAATCAAAAGTTCCTGTTTCAACTGTTCCAGAACTATTTGTAGATTGAATGTTTACATGAATATCATCTGTGATTGCCTCTGCTGAAATTAAAGTGACACTAAGTATTAAAAATATTAATGAAATAAAATAAATTAATTTATTTTTTACCATTTTTCTTTAACCTCTTTTTAATTTTATTACCCTGTTTTGATTTTAATTTTGGATACTCCTCAAAAACAATTTTATCCTTTTTTATAGAAAGATACCATACACTACATTTCATGTTAAAATTAGTTTAAATTTACTCATAAACATTCAGTACCTCTTTAGGCCCTAAACTAATGCTTTTAGGCCCAACCAAATTTTTTCCCTACTTTTTACTTACCCTTGTTTTTTTCCAATTTACCGTCGGTAAAAAAGATCTTTTGTTTCCTACCCGCGATTTTATGTAAGATAACTAAAAAATAATATCCACGTAAGATTTATAAAATAAGAAATATATAATTATGCATACAAAAGAGGAATATGAAGCAGCCAATTAAGATATATTTAGATTCTGAAACAAAAAGAAAACTTATGCAGAAAGCAGATGAAACAGGTTTTACTGGCAGAGGTGCTATTACAAAGTTTATTGAAAAAATTGCAGCAGAAGATGTCTGCTTTTTGGATGACAACTTAAAAAAGATGCTTAAAACATTATTCCCAAACAAATAATTCAGTTTCACTTTTTTTAAGTGAATTAATTCCTTATTACTTCTTAACTAAAATAACTTTAACAGGTAAGTTTTAAATATTCAAATATTCTATTTTAAAATAAGCTGGGAGCCCATAGCTCAGCCTGGTTAGAGCGCTGGTCTTATATGAGTGTAATTCGATAGGATTACTTTCTCTTGGATACCTCTAAGAGAGCCAGAGGTCCTCGGTTCAAATCCGAGTGGGCTCATTACTCTCAGTTAGTTTTAAAAACCAAATAAGACAATTGAATTGATATAAGCCCCGATAGTTCAGAGGCCAAGAATGCCGCCCTTTCACGGCGGTGACCCGAGTTCGAATCTCGGTCGGGGCGCTTTTCATACTTTATTTAAACAAAAGATTTATATATACATTATGCATACATAAAATATGCAAGGACAAACATCAATTAGGATTAGTTCACATTTACTAAACACCCTAAAAAAATTCAAAGGAGAAGATAGTTATGAAGATGTAATATGGGACTTTATTGAACCTCATTTAGACTTATCTGAAGAAACAAAAAAAGATATAGAATTATCAAAAAAAGAATATGAAAAAGGGAATTTTTTAACACTTGAAGAAGTTAAAAAAGAACTTGGTTTCTAATAATGGAAATAATATTTTCAAATAATTCAAAAAAACAGTTAATAAAATTAAACATAAGAATACAACAAAAAGTTATTTTTACATTGGATAAATTCAAAAATAATAAACCTGTAGATATTATTAAATTAAAAAATAAAGACAAAGAATTTAGAATTAGAGCTGGAAATTATAGAATTCAACTACAAAAAATCAAAGAGGGTTTTTTAGTAACCAAAATTGGGAAAAGAGAAAACTTTTACATAATATTTGTCTAATAAATATACTAAACGATCTTTTCTTCTTAATTCTAATTTCCCTTTGAATCAAACTTAAATGAACCCCTAATTATATCACTTTCATAAATTCTCCCTGCTCTCTCGGTCGGGGCGCTTATATTCTATTTTATATGACCATAATTTTTAAAAGGCAATAATTCATTAATTTTTTATGAATACCTTAGAAGATAGAGGACTTGAAAAAGCAAGATCAAGAATTGGAGCATTAGTTATACTTACACAAGATTCAAAACCAAAAAATTATCAAGAATTTATTAAATCCCATACAATGAACGGTGTTGTAGATTTAGTGAAAGAAGGATATGTCATAGGACAATTTAAGAAAGATTATGCCCTTACAGAACAAGGATTAACCTATGCAAAAGAAATTTTAAGTGATATAAATGACCTATTTAAGAGAGAATAATTATATTTTCTTCACCATATAAGGGCCTTTTAATTCATAACCCATTTTTTTATAATAATTTCTAACACCTACACCAGAAATAACAGAAAGCTCCTTCATATTCTGCTTTTTTACTATTTTTTCAGCTTCTTTCATAAGCAGTTTACCTAAACCTTCATGTTGAGCAGCTCCTTCTTTCTTCTCACCTAAGTTTAAAGTCTGACCATAAACATGAAGTTCTCTAATCATTGCTTGTTTATTTGAAATTCTAAGTCTCAAAAGTCCAAATAATATATTATCTTTATTCACCATCTGAAGAAAATACTCTATCCCCTCACTTGCTTTATACTTTGTAGTGTCTAAATGAAGTTTTAAATCTAAATTTTCCCTATTAAATCCTATTTCACGCATCCTTATTTCCTTTATTTTCTTGTTTTTCTTTCCCAATTTCACCTCAACATCTTTTCTTAAATCTAATTTCATTGGCTCAACAACCATCTTTTCTTTTGGAATCTCCCTCATAACACGCATTAATCTACAATATTCAGGAATCACATACATCATTTTAACTAAAAGATTTGCTATTTGAATATCTGAATAAGGTTGATATTTTATTTTTTTATAAGTTTTTTCTAAAATAGATTCTTCAATAACTTGACAAGGGTATATTTTAAGCTGATCAGGTCTAAATTTGTCGTCTTTAAACACCTTTTTAAACAATCTGAGGTCTTTTTTTATATTTGAATAGGGTAAGCCAGGCATAATGTGATAACCTACCTTAAAACCAGCATTTTTCAATCTTTTTGTAGCTTCAATAACATCTTTTACAGTATGTCCCCTATTAATTTTTTTATATATTTTATCATCTAAAATTTGAACACCTAATTCAACTCTTGTTGCACCAAATTCCAACATTCTTTCAATGTCTTTATCACTACAATTATCAGGTCGATTTTCAATACACATTGCAACACACCGATGTTGAGAAGTCTCATTTATCTCTTTCGCATGCCTTAAATCTCTTGATTTTTTACCATTTAATGCATCAAAACATTTTTTCACAAAATCATATTGATAATCTAAAGAATATTGCAAAAAAGTACCCCCTAAAATAATTAATTCTATCTTATCAGTAGGATGTCCCATTTTTTCAAGCACATTTAACCTATTTTCAACTTGTTTTATAGGATCAAAATCTAATGCAAGAGCCCTCATAATAGCAGGACTTTTATCTGTATAACTTTGAGGTGTTGTTTCACCTCCTGGACAATAAATACATGTACCATGATCACATTTTTTTGGTTTTAACACGACGGTAAGAGGGGTTACACCCGATATTGTTCTTACAGGCTTCTTAATTCCTTTAATTTCTTTAGAATGTACCATAGAATAATCTAACAGCAAAGTATTTTAAGAAGTTTTCTCTTAATTTCATATGGAAAATCAAGAAGATGTATGGGATGAACTAGCTGTTCCATGGGAAGAACATAGAATAGACCCTATAGAAGAAGTAATTGACTTTTTAAGAGACAAAAAAGGACGTATTTTAGACCTTGGATGTGGATCTGGAAGAAATTTTACACGAGTTTTAGGCACTATATATGCTATTGATTTTTCTCAAAATATGCTTAATTTAGCTAAAAAAAAGGCAAATAGAATGGGTTTAGATGTAGAATTTACACAAGCAGAAATCCAAAAAGTCCCTTTTGAAAGCAATTATTTTGATAGTGCAATCTTCATTGATGCACTTCATTGCATAAAAGGAGAAGATGAAAGAAGAAAAGCAATCAAGGAATTATTTAGAATCCTTAAACCAGGTGCAGAAGCAATGATAACTGTTTGGTCTAGAAATTCAAAAAGAATAAAAAACAAATCAAAAGAAACAGAGATTCCCTGGTCTAAAGATGGTAAAAAAATAATGAGGTATTATTATCTTTTTGAAAAATCAGAATTAGAAAACCTATTTAAAGCAGCAAAATTTGAAATATTAGACTCAAAAGAAGAAGAAAAACTTATTTTAATTGTAAAAAAACCAGAAAAATAATCATTTTTCTAACAAATTTTTAACTATTTGATTACCCTTTAATTTTATTTAAATTACTGAAAATAGCGTCGACAAATAAAAACATACTTCTTAAAAAACAGGTTGCTCAGAATCATTTTTTCCATTTTTTTTAACCTTCATAATATCAAACACTGATTTTTTTTCAAAAAGGTCAATTTTTTTGTCATCTAAATTAATATGCACTTTCAATAAGCCCAACATTGTAATAAAAACAGTGCAAATTAGATAATCTTTTTTATCAATTTCCTGAAAAGACATCATTATTTTCTGTATTTTATTCTTAACACCTTGCTTTTCCATCTCTTTTTCAATCATTTTTTCAATATTATCCATTTCAAAATCACAATCAATATTAGCTTTTGCAGGCTTTTTATTATCTATAATTTCAACATCATTTTGTTGCACAGCAGTTTCTAATTGAAAACTAACAATCTTATCTTGTTTAGGTAAATAATAGTCTAAATGAAACTTATTATCTTTACCTTCTTTATCCACTACAAAGAAGCCTGAACAAAAATAAGCATCTTTATGTTTCTGTTCAAATTTCTTAAACTTATCAGAATGCTTTAATTTTTCAACATAAAATTGGAAATTCATAACATATTATATTATTTAATTTTATAAGGTTTATGGGAGCTCTGCAAAATTAATACCATAATTACGCTTAAAAGAAACATTTCCAAATAAACAAATATTATTTCCAACAACTTCCTTAGAAAGAACTAATTCCTTATTTTGATCAAGATGAGCAATAAGATTTTTTCTTCCATTTACTAATTTCCTTTTAAAAACCCACTTACCTTTTGATTTTAGAATCTGCCTTCTAATATCAGAAATATTTGAAAATTCAACATCTACAATTGCAGAAGGCCTTAAAACATAATGAGTATCTGTAATATCTTCTAATATCCCATAAATAAGATTTTGCCTAGATCCTAGAATAGTATTACCTACATAAGATTCTGTATCTATTTCAACATATTTTCCTTTATCTTTTATACTTATCATAATTTAACAGAAATAATCTAATTTTTAAGGTTTTACTTTCTCTCTGAAATCTCTTTTTGAAGCTCTTTTACAAAATCATCTGGTTTTACACCAAATTTAACTTTTCCATCCCTACTTCTTACAGCATATGTGCCTGCTTTTTCTTCTTTCTCACCAATGGTAATCATATAATTAACTTTTTCAAGTTGAGCATCTCTTACTTTCTTAGACATTGTCTCATCATTATTATCTAATTCAACTCTAAATTCTTTATCAATTAGATATTTTTTTACTTTTTCAGCATATTTTACTTGATTTTCTGTCATTGGAAGTATTTTAACTTGCACAGGATTAAGCCATGCAGGTAAATTTCCATTCAGATGTTCTAATAAAATTCCTAAAAATCTTTCTAAAGATCCTAAAATAGTTCTATGTAAAATAATAGGTCTTTTTTTATTATTATCTTTATCAGTATAAGAAACATCAAATCTTTCTGGCATTAGTAAATCTAATTGAATTGTTGCACATTGCCAAGTTCTGCCTAAAGAATCTTTTACATGAAAATCAATCTTAGGGCCATAAAAAGCACCATCTCCAGGATTTAACTTATATTTTAATTTGTTTTTCTTTAAAACTTTCTCAAGAAGTTGTTCAGACATATCCCATTCAGCATCACTACCTATTCTCTTTTCAGGTCTTGTAGAAAACTCTATATGAAATGGTAAATTAAACTTATCATAAAATAATTTCATTAATTTTACAATATCCATTACTTCTGAATCTATTTGTTCCTTAGTACAATATATATGCGCATCATCTTGTGTAAATTGAATAACTCTAAATAATCCAGCTAAAACACCTGATAATTCAAGTCTATGAACTTCTCCTAATTCTCCAACCCTCATAGGAAGATCTTTATAACTTTTAGGTGAATTTTTAAAAACTAACATTCCACCTGGACAATTCATAGGTTTAACAGCAAAATATCTTTTATCATATTGTGTTAAAAATATATTTTCTTTATATTTTTCCCAATGACCTGAAATTTGCCATAATTTTTTATCTAAAATTTGAGGTGTTTTAATTTCTAAATATCCAGCTTTTCTATGTAATGCCCTCCAAAAATCAATTAATTCATTTCTTATAATTAAACCTTTATTGTGCCAAAAAACCATTCCAGGTGCAACTTCATTAAAACTGAATAAATCCATTTGCCTACCTAATATACGGTGATCATTTTCTTTTAATTTAGATGTGTCAAGCTTACTCTTTGAAATTTCTCTTAAAAGTTGTGCAGGGTCATATTTTTCTGGCTCTTCAGAGTCCCCCTTTGAGGGCCCTCCTTTCCCTTCTTCAACACTTATCTCTCTACTAAGTTCACTTAAAGGATGACCTTTAACTTTCATTTCAAATTCTTTATAATATCCAAAAGGTGCTCGAGTAACCTTAAAATCTTTTTTCAAAACTTTTTCAGCTTCATCTAAAACTTTTTCAGCAAGTGTTGGATTTGCAAGATCACTAGAAAGATGCGCATAAGGATAAAGAACAACAGAGTCTGTCTTCACAGAAGTTGCAATATCTTTTATATTTTTAACAAGAGCTGCTACAATTTTTTTAACATCACTATCTTTTTTCTCAACAGCTGTTAAAATTACTAGTGCATCTTTAGCACCCCCACCTTTTTTATCTTTTTCAGAAAGATCTTTTATAGACTTTAAAGCTTTTTTCAAAGGTTTGAAATTAATATAATCAACATGTAATGCAAGTATCTTCATTTCAAACTTAAGAAAACATATTTTATAAATTATTTGTATAAAAATTTATCAATTTGAGATTTAGCTTTTTCTCTTTTCTTTTGATGTTCTGCTAAAAACTTATTTATCTTATCAATTGTTATTTGCTTTAATTCAGAAGTAAGCATTTTTCCACTTCTATAATTCTTTTCAATTTCTGCTAATTTTTTATCATCTTCTTCAAATAAAAATCTTAAATATTGGAAAGACACATCAACATCAGGGTTTCCACCTTTCTTTCTATGTTCTTCAAGTGTTTCCTGTCCTCCTGAAAAAGCGTATTTCTTTATTTTTCTTTCAACTTCTTTAGGAGAATCTGTTGTTAAAATAGCTGTAGATTCTTTACTACTAGACATTTTTCCAGTAACACCTTCTAAAGGAGGTAAAAATATTGAATGAATAACAGCTGGCTTATAATACCCTAACTTAGGATAAACATCTCTAGCAACCCTAAAATGAGGGTCTTGATCAACAGCAAGAGGGATTAAACATGGAATATTCTTTTTCTTTAAAACACTTGGAATAATTGCAGGTGCAGCTTGCATAGCAGTGTAAAAAATCTCACCGATATTTCTAGAGTCATTAAATCCAAAAGCACCCTTCACAGTTGAAAATGTAATTTTCTTTGCTATTTTAATTGCTTCAGGATAAAGCAAATTAGCATGCTTAGTATCTACAAGAAAATGAGTTTTTTTAGGATCAAACCCTAAAGCAATAACATCTAACATATTATCATATGTCCATTTTTGAATATCTTCATAAGATTTATCTTTAAATAAAAATTTTTCATCATCTGTAAATTGAAACCAAAGTTCAACTCCAAACTTATCCTGCAACCATTTGGTAAATATCCAGGTTCCCAAATGGCCCAAATGAATTGGGCCAGAAGGACCACACCCTGTATAAAGGAAAAACTTGTTTCCCTTTTCATAATGATCTAAAATCCAATTTAAATCTCTATGAGCAAAAAATATTCCTCTACGAAGCATGAGATGCACTTGTTTAGTGTGCTTTTCAATTCTTTTTAAAAGTTTATCATCTATTTTAGAAATACCAAATTCAGAAATTAACTTATCATAATCAATTTTTCCTTCTACTTCCCAGGGGGTCACCCTACTCTTTTCAACCATATTATAATTAAAGATAATTAGCTTATAAATATTATCCAACGAACAAATATTTATAAATAATAATCTGCTCCAATCCTTATAAAATGAGGAAAATTTTACTAGCATTGCTATTTATTGTATTATTTAGTTCTTTAGCATCTGCAGAAATAATTGTAGAGCAACAACCTTTAGAAATTTATAATTTAGGAGATACTGTCGCAGTTCCAATAACAATCAAAGCTTTATCAGATATTTCAGGTAGTTTTAATATGGATCTTCTTTGTGCAGGTAATGAAATTAATTTTTACAAAAATGGAATTAGCTTAGCATATGGAGAAGAAATAAAACTTGCACCCTCACCATCTCTTGTTTTAACAACAGATATTATTGGAGCTACAAAAGGTAAATGCAAAATAAGAGCAACTTTAGGAAGTAATACAGTTTTAACAAATGAATTTTCAATATCAAATCTTTTAACTGTTTCTGTAACAGATAAACAAACAAATATTGGACCTGGAAAATCTTTTTTAATAGAAGGTGAAGCTATAAAACAAAATAGAAAAGCTGTTGAAGGATTTGTAGAAATCAAACTTATTATTAATTTAGGAGTAAACAATACAGATACTTTATCTTATATGGGTTCTGTTAACAATGGTTTTTTCTCTGTAAATATTGCTGTTCCTGAAAATGCAAAAGCAGGTAATCATTTAATTGGATTAGATGTTTATGAAAAAGATCTTAATGCTCAAATAACAAACAAGGGATCTGCAAGTTATGATATTTATATTGCCCAAATACCTACCAGTTTAGAAATTTATTTAGAAAATTCTGAAATAGAGCCTGGAAAAAATTTAGAAGTTAAAGCAATTCTTCATGACCAAACAGGTGAAAAAATTGAATCAGATGCTATTATTACTATAAAAAATGAAAAAAATAAAGTATTAGAACAGACAACTAAAAGAACAGATGAAATTTTTACTTATAATGTCCCATATAATCAACCTCCTTTAGAATGGACAATTATAGCAGAATCAAATGATCTAATTTCTGAATTAAAAATAAATATCACAGAAAAATTAGAAGTAAATGTTTTCTTAATAAATAAAACAATTGCAGTGACAAATATAGGTAATGTTCCTTATTGCAATCAAACAATTCTAGTAAAAATAGGACAAGATAGTATAAATTTAGAACCTTGTTTAGATGTTGATGAAACTAAAAAATATTTATTAACAGCACCAGATGGAGAATATGAAATAGAAGTAATTCATGAAGGTGAAAATATTATTAGCCAAAGCTTATCCTTAACTGGAAATGCAATAGGTGCAAAAGAATCAACAAGTTTTTTAAAATCCGTTAGATCTCCTGCTGTCTGGATTTTCTTAATATTAATACTAGGTATTGTGGGGATAATAATATTCAAAAAAGGTTACAAAAGAAGTTTTATAGGTGGTTATATTAATAAAAATAAATCTAATAATCAAAAAAGTTCATTAGTTGCCTTAGAAAAAAAATCAGTTTCAACTAAACATTCATTCCTCCAAATCCCTAATCCTGCAGAACTTTCATTATCTATTAGTGGAAATAAACAAGATGCTAGTGTAATTTGTCTTAATATGAAAAATTATAAGGAATATGATGATGGAAAAGGAAATATAGCAGAAACCTTACAAAAAATAGTACATTTATCAGATAATTCAAAAGCAACAATCTATCAAAATTCAGATAATTTATTCTTTATTTTTGCCCCTCTAAAAACAAAGACTTTCAAAAATGAAAAATTAGCTTTAAAACTAGCTCAAAAAATTACAGATGCATTAAATGCCCACAATAAAATATTCAAACAAAAAATAGATTATGGTGTAGGATTACATTATGGAGAAATAATTGCAAAAGAAGAAAATAAGATTCTTCAATTTATGCCAATGAAAACCTTAATGTCTGCTACAAAAAAGATTGCTTCATTTTCAAAAGGAGAAGTTTTAATGAGCGAAGAAATAAGTTCTAGATTTGGTGGGGAAGTTAAAACTCAAAAACACACTCATTCAGGAACAAATGTTTATGAAGTAAAAGAACTAATTGATAGATCTGAACATGCAGCATTTATTTCAAATTTCCTACATAAGCTTGAAAACGATAAAAAGAAATAATTATTTCTTTTCTACTTTCTTAATTACCTTAGTTTCTTGAGGTTTTAATTTTTCAGGACCTACTGTTTTTTTCTCTTTAAGAATATTCTTTTCATATAACCATTTTGCAAATCTAGTTCCTTTTGAAATAGAATGCATAACAACTCCTATAATAATAAAAATTATACTTATTGTTGAAAAAATTACAAATACTGTTCCAGATTCTGAAAAGAAGATATTAATAAATCTCGCAATAGCTCCATAAAATGAAATTAAAATATCCCCAATTTTCATAATTGGCCAAGCTGAAATGAACACCAAAATACCTGTTAAAATAAAGAAATTAGCTTTATTTTCAACTAAGAAAAATAATAAAACTAAAAGAATTATAGATACCATAAGTGCAAAATAAAATTTACCATTCCAATAATCGTGAGCTTTTTGAGAAATCAAAAAGAAAGGAACATTATATTCTGAAAAACATTTGAAAAAATCACAATCATACTCTTCATAATATGCTTTTTCTACAAGTTGTTCTACAGTTGAATTAATAAAAGAAGACGTATCATTTAAAATAGTTAAATTTGCACAAGAAAGTTCTAAATTATATTCTTCAAAATTTAAAGAATAATTAGAATTAGTTTCACAATAATCTTTAACAATTTCAAACTCTTCTTTAAATTGTTGAGTAAAATTCATTCCATCCCCCATAAATTCTGTTAAATCATTATTAAGAAGATTATTTACAAGAGGCACTGCTTCTGTTTGAACATTTTCATATTCTAAAGATTTTGTTAAAGTCATAAAAGAACTCAAGGTTATTAATGATAAAATTAATAAAATAACTACAATAGTTTTTAGAAAACCTCTTATAAATCCCATTACAATTATAAAAAAGACTTATTTAAAAATTATCCTATTAATAAAAAAGTTTATTAACATTCAAAAATATTATTTAACATGCAAAAAGAGGGGAATGATAAAGTCGACTTCGTCAAATGGTTTTCTGAACTAGATAAAAATTCTGGGAGCATTGCAGGTGGTAAAGGTGCTAATCTTGCTGAAATTTACAACCTAGGCGTTCCAGTACCACCTGGATTTATAGTTACTGCACAAGCATATGATTATTTTATAAAAAAATCAGGACTTAAAGAAAAAATAGGTCAATTATTAAGTAAAATAAATTATGAAGATACTAATCAGTTAAATGAAGCTACTTTACAAATAAGAAATCTCATTACAAATTTTCAATTTCCAGAAGAAATTAAAGAAGAGATAATAGATGCATATGAAAATTTAGATGTTAGAGAAGTTAGCCCTGGAATTAAAACAGGATCAGCTCTTGATATTTTAAAAACTTCTACAGAACCATTATTTGTAGCTGTTAGAAGTAGTGCTACAACTGAAGATCTTGCAGATGCTAGTTTTGCAGGTCAACAAGATACTTTTTTAAATGTGAAAGGAAATCAAAATTTAATTAAAAATATAAAAAATTGTTTTGCTTCTTTATTTACAGCAAGGGCAACTTATTATAGAAATAAAAAAGGGTTTAAACATGAAGAGTCAAGTTTAGCAGTTGTTGTTCAAAAAATGGTTGATTCTGATAAATCAGGTGTTATCTTTTCAAAAGACCCTACTTCTACTGAAAAAAATAATGTAATTATAGAAGCTGTTTTTGGATTAGGGGAGGGTATTGTTTCAGGTAAAATAACTCCTGATAAATATGTGGTATCTACAGAATTAAAAATACTCAATGAACAAATTGCTAACAAAAAATTAGCATTAACAAGAGACTCTGGAGGCGGAAAAATAGAAGTTAAATTGTCAGAAGCAAAATCAAATTCAAAAGTATTAACAAATGATGAAATAAAAAAAGTAGCTGAAATGGCATTAGACTTAGAAAAACACTATGGAAAACCACAAGATGTTGAATTTGCAATTGAAAATAATGAAATATTTATTGTTCAAACAAGACCAATCACAAAAAGAGGAGGAGGTTCAGGAGAAAGGGAAATTGAAGGAGAAGTTATATTAAAAGGACTTGGAGCTTCACCAGGAATTGCTTCTGGAACAATAAAAATTATTCATGATTTAAATGAACTTGATAAAATAAAAACAGGTGATATATTAGTTACAGGCATGACAAACCCAGATATGGTTGTTTCAATGCAAAAATCAGCTGCAATTGTAACAGATGAAGGGGGGCTAACAGCACATGCAGCAATTGTATCAAGAGAGATGGGTATTCCTGCAGTGGTAGGTACTGGAAATGCAACAACCACCTTAATAGATGGAGAAATAATCACAGTTAATGGTTATACAGGGGAAATATTTAAAGGTAAAGTTGCAGAAGATGCTAAAAAAGAAATAAAACCAGTAAAAGCACACACAAAAACCAAAATAAAAGTTATGGTAGATTTACCTAGTTTTGCAGAAAGAGCTGCCAAGACAGGATTAAAATCAGTAGGATTAACAAGAATGGAAGGTATTATAGCTGAATCTGGAAAACATCCAAATTATTTTTTAAAACAAAATAAAATAAAAGATTATGAAGAAGTTATTTTTAAAGGAGTTTCTCAAATTGCAAATTATTTTGAAGAAATGTGGGTGAGAACATCTGATATTAGAACAGATGAATTTCAAAATTTAGAAGGTGCTCCTTCAGAAATAGAAGCAAACCCTATGTTAGGATTCCATGGAATTAGATATAGTTTAAAAAATCCACAAATACTAAAAGCAGAACTAAATGCATTAAAAAGAGTCTCAGATTTAGGAAAAACAATAGGAATTTTATTACCTCAAGTTATTTTAGTTGAAGAAGTTAAAAAAGTCCAGGAAATTGTAAAAGAAATTGGTTTTAATAAAGCAAAAATTGGAGTTATGATTGAAACACCTGCTTCAATACAAATGATAAAATCTCTTTGTGATATTGGAATAAGCTTTATCTCCTTCGGAACAAATGACCTAACACAATATATGTTAGCTGTTGATAGAGGTAATGAAGATGTTCAATATTTATACAACGAAATGCACCCTTCAATTTTATATCAATTACAATATGTTATAAGAGTTGCAAAAAGAAATAATGTGGAAACAAGCATATGTGGTCAATCTGGAAGTAAAAAAGAAATGGTAAAATATCTTGTTGAAAATGGAATAGATAGTATAAGTGTAAATGCAGATGTTGCAGCAGATATAGCAGAATATGTTAAAGAATTAGAAAATGGGCCTGAAATAGAAAATCAAAAAGAAGATATTAAAAAAGAAGAAAATGAAGAGCCTGCTGAAGAAGAAAATAATAATTCTATTAAAGAAGAAGTTAAAGAACCTATTGAAGAAGAAATTCAAGAAGAAGTTCCTGAGAAAACAGAAGAAAGAATAGAGAAAGATATTGAAGCTATTGAAGAGGAGAAAAAAGAATATTTAGAAAACAATTCTGAAAATGAAGAAAATGAAAATGAAAATGAAGAAAAATTAGATATCTTCTAAAAGTTAATTAAATTTATAAATAGAGTAAGTCTTTACAAACTATGGCAAAAAAAACTGCAAAAAGACTTGTTAAAAAAGTTCCTGCAAAAAAGAAAATTCTTCATAAATCAATTACCCATATTTCTAAAAAAAAATTAGCTAAAAAACATGTTCATAAAGAACCTGCAACAATTGATGGAAAATTAATGGAAAATTTTGTTGCATTACAAAAAGTTCTTGTTAATTTATTTGTAAAATTTGATGATTTATCATCTCAATTATCAAAATTATTAGATTTATTTGAAATATCTGCTAAAGCTATTGCTCAAAAAGACTTTGAACCTGCAACTGCCAAAGATACTGTTGAGGTTAAAGGTAAACTTGATAATTTATTTGAACAAAATAAATTAATTGCAAGAGGATTAACACTCATGCATGATAGGGTTTCAGGAACACCACCACCACAAATGATAAGACAACAATTTCCTCCACAAAGAATGCCAATGCCACAATCTCCTCAACAAAATAAACCCCCAATTCAAATGGAAAATTATGAAAAATCATTAACATCTCAAAATTCTCCACCTGCATTTAAAAAATTACAAAATTCTCAAGATAATCTACAATCTTTAAAAGAGAAAATATAAAATGCTTTCTGAAACCTCTAAAAATTTTAGATCATTTTTTTTACTTTATTTTACAAATGAAATTATAAATAATTTTAAACCAAATATTTCACAAAAAATAATTCATCCAATTCAAACTAAAAGACCACTTATTTTTAAAAGACCAATTCAAAAACCAAGACAAATTATTAAAATTCCAGACACAAAATTACCTCCACATTTACAATATTTAAAACCAACAATCTCAAATCAAGAAATAGATCTTGGAAAAATAAATCAAATTATTAAAGATCCAATGGTTAAGGAAATAGAATGCAACGGTTCAAACAGTACAATTATTGTAAGGGGTATAAGGGGAACTAAAGAAACAAACATTGTTCTAAATGCTCAAGAAATAGAGGAAATAATTCAAACATTTTCAGAAAAATCAAAAATTCCAGTTCATGAAGGTCTTTTCAAAGTATTTTTTGGAAAATTTATATTTTCTGCAATAATATCAAAAACAATTGGTTCTAAATTTATAATAACAAAGGCAAATTATAATCCAAATTTTAATCTTTAAATAGAATAATTTCCTACTAAATCTTCCCTATCTTGTTCAACAATTTCAGCTTTAGAAAAAGTGTTTAAAACATCCCTCAACCATTTAGTTTTATCCATATTCATTTGTTCTGTCAATACTTCTTTTGAAAGACTTACATCATATGTTGCTTCAAACCAATAATTTTCTAATTCATATCTAACTGTAATTTTATTATTATTTTCTTTTGCTTTTGTTACTTGAATTGAAGTTTCTCCAAATTTATTTTCAAGAGTTTCTCTTTCAAAATCTTCTAAATTAGAAGGTAATCCCTTTATTATTGGTTCAGGTATTACAGGTATATTTGATGCAGAATTTTGAGTTAAAGTTGTATCTGAAACTGCCACAGAAGTATCTCCTACTTCAGAATCTTGATTAGAAATTACTTCTTGTTGAACTATAACATTACCTTCTCCAAGAATTGTAGAAACAGTAACAATTTCTTCTGCACCATAAACTAATTTTACATCTAAAGTTCCTTTATCAAAAATCATTCCTAATTCATCTAAATTAATACTAAGTTTCTTTGTTTTATCTCCTAAATATTTTTCTCCAAATCCTTCTCCTTCTTGAGAATAAGAAGTAATTACAGCTACCTTACCTCCTGCAACACTTATTTCAATATCATTATCAGAAAGCTGCCCTACATCAGTATGCACACTTCCTGCAACAAGCTCTGCTGTTTGACCTTCTATTAAATCAAATACAAAATTATTTCCATATGAAACTTGACCTTCAACAGTATTATCTAAATTTAATGCAACATTACCAGTAGGTGTTAAAGCTAAAAAGAAATTTGCAATAAACTCTGGAAGCCCGGGTGCAATTTCTAAATCTGCACTTTCATTAACATCTTGAACAACTTCTACATTTTCACTTTCATTTACAGCTTCAGCAATATTTCCTTCTTCTGAATTTGAATAAATACTTAATTCAAAATATACAATAGGATATTCTTCAATAATTCCAGCCTGACCAAAGCCCAACCCAGTACCATTAATTGATTTTTCAGAAACATAAAAATCCCCTTCTGTAGCTGAATCTAAAATAACATCTTGAAGAGCATATTCATAAGTTTGCGTGTTTGTTTGAAAAATAACTTTAGTATCTAAAGGAATTAATTCACCTTCATTTAAAAAAAGATCTAACTGGCCCTTTAAAATTTCTCCTTCTTGATAAGTAGCCCCCAAATCCATAACAGCATTACCAGAAATATTTACTGTAGAAACATTAAACATCGCGTAAACAATCAATGCTAAAAATAAAACTCCTAACACAGGCCAAACAAATTTTTTATAATTAGTTTCATCTTCACTCCCTCGATATTCTGATACAACTTTTCCATTTACCCTACGACTATGATAATTATATGGCCCATAAAGCTTTCCATTTCTTTTAATATATTTTTTATACACCATTCTTTTTTGTACGGTAACTAATAATAATTATATAGAATAAGTATATTTAAATGTTTTTAAAAAAATTAAGCAGGAGGATTAAGAAGTAAACGAACTTCTTCACAAGCAGGAAGTGTTTCATACACATTAAATACTTCTCCACTTGTTACAGTATTTAATAAAACAGTTGGTGTTGTTACTGGAAATTGAAATCCTACATAACTCATATTATATTCTGGAATTTCAGGAGGGGCTCCTGCATCATAATTATGTCCGGCCAAACTTATTTGATAACAATTTCCAAAATCTAAATGATTTGAAAATAATACATAGTGCCCAGCATAAGCGGCTATTCCAACATCATCTAATGGAAAATCAGGACTATCAAAATATCTTGGAGCACTTCCAGGCCATACAGAAGAAATTATTCCATTTTCTAACATTAAAGTACAAACAGATTCACTTGCACATTGTGTATCATCACAATCCATTAATCCATCGCAATCATTATCAACACCATCACTACAACTTGTTTCTTCAACTTCATAAGGAGGTGTTCCTACAAGCAAAGTATAATTACAACCTGGCCAAGCACTACCTGTACAAGTTTGTTCTGATAAAGCACAAGCACCTAATTGTAATGCGCAAAGTTCTGTTGAATCATCTACACAACTTCCACCTGTACAAGAAGAATTATCATAACCATCACAAGTTGGTAAACACGCTAATGTTCCTGCATCAAATCCTTGAGTTTCACATGTTTCACCCACTGGCATATCTGTTCCATCACAAACATCTGCACCATCAATAATATTATTTCCACACACCGCACCAGGCAAAGGATCTCCACCAGACCCCCCACTAGGATCACTACCATCACTAAATAAATATGTGTTTGAAACACTTCCTAAAACAGATTCACCTGATTCTATTTCTAATATAGGTGCAATTGTAACTGTGGTAGGTGTACCAGATAACTCTGAAATATCAACTACAAAAGTTCCTGTTTCTAAAGCTTCTAAATCACCCCCTTCATCAGCCATAAATTCTTGAACAACACTATTTTGACCATCACTAACAACAACCTTAACACCTAACATATTTCCTTCACCTTCATCTCTTTTAACAGTAACATAAGCATTAGTACCATCAACATAAGCATTTTCAACTTGAGCACTTGAAGTAAATGTACTAAAACTAATATCATCAGAACTATCTTCTATAACCCCCCGAACAACAACCCAAACAATTCCAACAGCTACGATAACTAATAATATAATAAGAAGTGTACCTATAATCGCAGATAAACCCCTTTTATTTTGCATGCTTTCTAAAAGAATTATACCTTTATAAAGTTTAATATCAAAAAGAAAAATTAAAAAAAATTAAAAAAAGTTTAAATAAAAAAATTAAATTTATTGAGTAGCCATTTGAGCTGGATCAAAAGGCATTAAAAATAATGATTGATTCTCACTCAAGGGAATTTGTATATATCCTGCTTGTTGAACTTGAGTCAACATAGTATTTACAAAATCCACTTGTGCAGTATTATATCCTGCAGTATATACGATATTCTGTCGATTCATGATTGCAGGTTGAACTGCAAACGCATATATCATAATCACTGCCAATATAACAATCACCAAAATTAAGCTCACCATCACAGTTTTTGTTTTGTTTGCCATTCCAATAAACAATAAATACTTATTTAAAAACTTTTTGTAAGAACTAATTTAAAAATATTAATCTAATTATTCAGTTGTAGTTATTTCTATTAAAGTTGTAACATCCTTCCATTCAAGATCTCCGACGGCATTAACATAAACAGAAATTATATCTCCTGCATTAAAGGCCCCAAGTCCTTCTGATTGAATATCATAATCTGTTTTAACTTCTTTTACATCTGCAATTAAAGTATTTCCAAATCCTAAAGCTTGTCCATTTTTATATATAATAATTTCTATTTGGCCATTTGAATCTTTCTTTTTAACTTCTAAATTAGTTGATATACCAGTAATATTTCCAGCCCTAACCATTACATATCCTTTTTCTGCACTTGTTTTAACACCTGTAGCTGTTTCTAAAAATCCATCTTCATCAGTTTTTTTAGAAGACCCAAAATTCAAATAAGATCTCTTAACATCAATAATATTCTCACTTAATTTTGTTCTACTATATGTTTCATCAGACATTGTAATCACATAAACAGGAGACCCATTTAATATTTCTATTTGATAAATTCCTAAATTTGTGTTATCTATGTCTTCTAAACTAACAGCTTCAGGTAAATCTTCAAAATCAACTTGAGTTATATTTCCAATATCAGATTCATTAAGCCCCCTTTGTTCAACAATATTTTCAATAAAACTATTAAAATCATCTGGAAGTGCAGAAGAAGTAAACATACCTAAGGCTATGATTAAAAAAATTCCAATGAACAGGGATAAAACTACTTTCTTCATATCAACCTTCCTTTTTCAAATATTACAAAATAACATTATATTTAAAAGTTACTCTTCTCTAAAAAATTTATGGAAAACAAAATAACCAAAGAAAAAATCAATAAATACTTTGAGATCACTGAAACCGCATTAATTCAAGTTAAAGAACATATTATTTCTGGTAAAGAAAAATATGCAAAGGAAATTATAGAAATGGTTGAAAATTATATTTCAGATGCAAAACATTTTGAAAAAAACGAAGAATTTGTAAATTGCTTTGCTGCATTGAATTATGCACACGGTTGGTTAGACTCAGGAGTCCGTCTTGATATTTTTGATGTTAAAGATGATAAATTATTTACAGTTAAATAATTAAAAGCTAAATAATTAATTTAAATATGAAAAAGGTGGTAATATTAAGTTTAGGCGGAAGCCAAATTATTCCAAAAGATATTAATGTTAAATTTCTAAGATCATTTAAATCAATTCTTAAAAAAAATTCTAAAAAATATAAATTTGTAGTAGTCTGTGGAGGTGGAAGCACTGCAAGGGAATATATTAATGGCTTAGAACACGAAAAAATTAATAAAAAAGAATTTCACCAGGGACTTCTAGGTATTGCTGCAACTAGATTAAATGCTAGATTTATGACCTATTTTTTTGGGAACGATGCAAATAAAGGGATCCCCCATGATATGGTTGAAGTAAAAAATATGCTTAGATTATATGATGTAGTATTTTGTGGAGCATTGAGATATGCAAATGATGAAACTTCAGATGGTACATCTGCTAAACTTGCAAGATTCTTTAATACTTTTTTTATTAATATAACCAATGTTGAAGGACTTTATAATAAAAATCCTTTAAAATATAAAGATGCAAAATTCATTTCAGAAATAAATTGGAAAGATTTTCTTAAAATGGCAACTTTTAAAACATTTAAACCAGGACAACATTTTGTATTAGATCAATCTGCAGCTAAAATAATTAAAAAATATAAAATTCCAACATATATTATTGGGTCAAATTTAAAAAATTTAGACAATCTCCTCAATCACAAAAAGTTTAAAGGAACAATAATACAAGATTAAATATGTCACAAATTCTAATTTCTGAAAAAACATTTGAAAAAGCACGTAAATTAATTAGAGAAAATAAAGAAAATTCAATTATTTTTTCTAGTGAAGATGATGATTTAAATCGTAAAATTTTAGAAAAAGAGAATATTTCAATCCTACTTCTTAATCAAAAAAATAGAAAAGATTTTACAAAACAAAGAAATTCGGGATTTGATTCAGTCATGGCAAAAATAGCTTCAAAAAAGAAAATTATTGTGGGTATAAATTTAGACGAATTAATTAACCAAAATATAAAAGAAAAAGCTCAAATAATTGCAAGAATAAAACAAAATATTGATCTTTGTAAAAAATATAAAGTTAATATGAAATTTTTATACCAGGAGCACAAAAGAAATAATTATGATTTAAGAGCCCTTGGACTTACATTAGGCATGCCAACTTGGATGACTAAGAATTTTTAAATGTTGATTTCTTTTAAATAAAATGGATAATAATTCAAAACTTGTGGAAAGTCTAAGTCCTAATGAAAGAAAAATTTTACCACATCTAAAAGAAAAAGATATTAACCAAATTTGTAAAATTACAAATTTAGATAAAGTTTCTGTTTTAAGGGCATTAGAATATTTACAAAATAAAAAAATAATTAATCTCCTTACTAAAAAAGTAAAAATAATTGAAATTGGTGTTAATGGTGCACTTTATAGAAAAAAAGGATTACCAGAAAGGAGACTTTTAAATTTATTAGATGAAAAAAGAATTATTCCTCTTGAAAAGGCTGAAAAAGAAAGCAAATTAACATCAGATGAATTCAAAGCTTCTTTAGGTGTTTTAAAAAAGAAAGCTATGATTGAACTAAAAAATGGAAAAATTATTTTAAATGCAAATAAAGAAGAAATTTCAAAAAAAAGTTTAGAAGAATTATTTTTAGAATTATTACCTATAGCACAAGATGACCTTACACCTGAAAAACTTTATGCTTTGAAAATTTTACAATCTAGAAAAGATATTATTCAAATAAAAGAAGAAAAATTCATTGAAATAGAAATAACAGAATTAGGGAGAAAATTAAGTACTGAAAATTTAAAAGAAGAAAATCTCATAGAACAAATAACTCCTGATTTAATTAAAAAAGATTCTTATTGGAAAGGAAAAAAGTTCCGTAGATATAATGTTTCCTATAATGTTTCACCTATTTATGGTGGAAAAAGACATTTTGTAAACTCTGCAGCAGACTATGCAAGAAAAATTTGGACCGAATTAGGATTTAAAGAAATGACTGGAAATTTAGTATTAAGTAGTTTTTGGAATTTTGATGCTTTATTCACTGCACAAGATCACCCTGTAAGAGAAATGCAAGATACTTTTTTCATAAACAAAAAAGTAGAAATACCAGATAAAAAATTATTAAAGGCTGTTAAAGGCAGTCATGAAAAAGGTGTAGGTGGAAGTAAAGGATGGCAATATAAATGGGATGAAGAGGAAGCTAAAAAACTTGTATTAAGAACACATACAACTTGTTTATCTGCACAAACACTTGCAAATTTAGATTTAAAAAATCTTCCTGCAAAATTTTTCTCAATTGGAAAATGTTTTAGAAATGAAACAGTTGATTGGAGCCATGGATTTGAATTCTATCAAACAGAAGGAATAGTAATAGATGAAAATGCAAATTTACAACATTTATTAGGATATTTAAAACAATTCTATAAAAAAATGGGTTTTGAAAAAATACGATTTGCACCAGCTTATTTCCCTTATACAGAACCATCTGTAGAAGTAAGTGTGTGGCACCCTGAAAAAAAAGTTTGGTTAGAATTAGGGGGGGCAGGAATATTTAGACCAGAAATAACAATACCCCTATTAGGAAAACCAATTCCAGTGCTTGCATGGGGTCAGGGATTTGATAGAATTATAATGGATTATTATAAAATTAAAGATCTAAGGGAAATGTACAAAAATGATTTAAACAAATCTAGAAAAATGAAATTCTGGATGAAAACATAAAATGAAATATAAAATGAAAAGGGAAGTTAACAGTCAAAAAATAGTTGGTGAATTAAATATAATTTCAATTAAAAGGGAAGTTAACGGCCCAGCTTTTAGAAATAAAAGCGCAAAGTTCAAAAGAACTTTTAAAGAAACAGTAGGGGACTTATCATGGCAATAATAACCTTCAGTAAAAAACAATTTGAAAAAGAAATAGGAAAACTAAATGAAAAGATGGAAGAAAAAATTGCCTTATTTGGAACTCCTGTAGAAAAAATAGATGACAATGAAATTCATTTAGAAATATTCCCAAATCGTCCAGACATGCTTTCATATCAAGGATTTAAAAGATCTTTTTTAAGTTTCATTGAAAAAACCAAAGGACTAAAAGAATATACTTTAAACAAACCTAAAAATGATTATAAAGTACTCATAGAAAGTTCTGTAAAAAATATAAGACCCTATACTGCTTGTGCAATTGTAAAAGGATTAAAATTTGATGATGAAAAAATAAAAGAAATTATAGATATACAAGAAAAACTTCATACAACAATTGGAAGAAAAAGAAAAAAATTAGCAATAGGTATTTATCCTTTAGAAAAAATAAAATTACCTATAACATATAAAGCTCTTGAACCAGATAAAATTAAATTTATTCCTTTAGAATCTCCAAGACCTATGTCTGGTTTAGAAATATTACAATGGCATCCAACTGGAAAAGAATATGCTCATTTATTATCAGGAAAAATGAAATTTCCATTATTTATAGATGCAAATAAAGAAATTCTAAGTATGCCACCTATAATTAATTCCCAACTTACAGGAAAAATAGATGAAAGAACAAGAGATGTATTTATAGAATGCTCAGGATCCGACCTTGATATTCTTAAAAAATGTTTAAACATTATTGTAACTGCTTTAGCAGATATGGGGGGTAAAATTTATCAAATGAATTTAAATTATGGAAGAACACCTGATTTAAAGCCAGAAAAAATGAAAATTTCCTTAGACCACACTAACAAATTATTAGGATTAAATTTAACTGAAAAACAATTAAAACAATTTTTAGAAAAAATGGGCCATAATTATAACAAGGGACAAGTAGAAATCCCTTCTTGGAGAGTGGATATACTTCATGAAGTAGATTTAATAGAAGATGTTGCAATTGGATATGGATATAATAATTTTGTTCCAGAAATACCTAAAATCTCTACAATTGGGCAGGAAAATCCCCAAGAAACAATTAAAAGAAAAATAGCTGAAATTTTATCTGGTTTAGGAATACAAGAAGTTTCTAATTATAATTTAACAACAAAAGAAGATCAATTTAGAAAAATTGGTATTTCTGAAAAACAAGAAAAAGAATTTATTGAACTAGAAAGTTCAAAAACAGATTATAATATTTTAAGAAAAGATTTAGTGCATTATTTATTAAAGAATTTTTCAGAAAATATAGACGCAGAATATCCTCAAAAAATATTTGAAATTGGAAAAACATTTAATTTAAATGAAAATACAAATGAAATAACAGAATTAGAAAAATTAGCAATTGCAATAACTCCTGGAAATTACACTGAAATCAAACAAATTTTAGAATATTTAAGCAATATGATAAATATAAATATTAAAGTAGAAGAACCAAAAGAATTTCCAAATTATTTTGTAGAAGGCAGAGTTGCTAAAATTCTCATTGCAGATAAAAAAATAGGTTATATTGGAGAAATTCACCCTAAAATTTTAAAAAATTGTAAACTTAAAATGCCTGTAGCTCTTCTTGAAATTAATATAGAAGAAATATATAAAAAATTAGCTTAAATCAGCTAAATATAAAGCTTCTACTTCTTCATCAGACAAAACAGAATTAAATATCATCACTTCATCAATTACTCCATGAAATGGCTGAAAATTCAATCCATCTCTTTTTCCAATATAAACTTTATTTGTTGTAGCCATAATTCCAGATTTACTTTGACCATTTCCTTGCAAAACTCCATTTACATAAGATTTAATCTTAACTCCATCGTAGGTCATTGCAAAATGAGTCCAATTATCCAATAAAATTAAGGGATTTGAAGAAGTATCCTTTGTCCAAGAACCACCTGTATTTATCCAATTTGCTAAATTTCCAGAAGAATCTATTGCAAGTAAAAAACCAGATTCTTGACCAACAATAGTATTATGGTTGGCATCCCATGAATTTGGATTTGCCCAAGCAATCACTGAAAATTCAATATCTAAATTAGAAAAATCTGTATTATTTGAAATCTCTATATGATTTCCATCAAATAAATATGCTTGGTTATATTTTCCTTCTTCTATTAAAATTGTCCCATTATTTAATCCATCATTATTTCCAATTTCATCTAATTCGTCACCATTTAATTTCCACCATGAAATCATTCCAGAAGTATTTAATTCACAATAATTTTCAATACATGAATGAATTTCATCACAGGTTTCAGAAACACATTCCAAACCAATTGGAACAATAGAATCTCCAGATTCACCAACAAATGTATTTTTTTCAGATTTAATAACAGGATATACAGAAATATCTATAATATCTAGAGGATTTAATTCATTTAATTCTAAAATAAAAGTTTCTGTGCCTAATTCATTTAGATTAGTTGACTCTTCAAAATTTTCAGAATTTTTTCCATCACTAACAATAAATTTTATATGTGTTAATTCTCCTTTTCCAGAATCCCTTTTAACAATAACAGTAACTTGATTTAAAGAAAAATCTACCAATGCATTTTTTAAATCCAAATTAATTGTGGATGGACCAAGAGAAATTTTAGAACTTTCTTCAGAAATAACATTTCCAACAACTGCCCATACAATTCCTGTAGCAATGATTACTATTACTATTAAAAATAAAATACCTAAAATAGAAGAAATTCCTTTTTTATTTAACATTAATAAACTAAACAAGAAGTATTTAAAAAATTAATTATTACCCAAAATAACCTTTATTATTATTTTCGAATTTGCTATCCCACTTATCATCTACAGATTTTAGAATAATTAAAATTTTTTTCTTTATCCCTTGCCAAAGATTATATGATTCTTTGATAAATTCAGCTTCTTTAGATTCTACAAACTCAACATCTATTTCTATTAATTTAAGTTCATTTTTAGCAAGTTTCTTATAAACATCTGTTAATTCTTTTTTATCTTCTTCACTTAAAGTTTTAATAATAGAAAAAATAAACATTGGTGCATTTGTTGGATTAAGAAGTGTTTCTGCAAATCTTAAATAACCAGCCATTTTATCTGCAACATGTTTTCTAACTTCTATTATAATTAAATCTGTTTCAACATCTGCAGAGTGATCAATATGAAAATCTTTATTGATATCTTCAAATTTAGGCAAACTATACTTTTTTCTTAATTGCTCATATTTTTCTTTAAAAATTTCTAATTTTGATTCTTCTTTTACCATATTATGTGTTAAGAATAGGGTTTTATAAGGTTATTGAAAAGCCTCAGCTGAGAGTTGAACTCAGGACCTCTTCGTTACCAACGAAGTGCTCTACCTACTGAGCTACTGAGGCACAGCTAGATTTAATCAGAATTATATAAAAATGTTCCATTTTTAAAAGTTACCTATTTTTTCATGAAGAATAAAACTAATAGAGTAATTAGTAATCCAAGCCCAATAAATCCAAAGAGAATTGCTAAAGTTCCAAATAAAGTCATCCAAAATGCCCCTAATGAGAGACCATATAACACTAAACAGATAACACACAAAAGAGCAAAAAAGGCAAACCTTTTAGCTACTAATTCAACTTTGTTTTTAAGAGGTGCAGAAGCTTTTTTTACAAGCTTTGCAGGACTTGATTTAACTCTTTTTTTCAAGTTAGATTTTTTAGAACTAACTTTACTTTTTGTTTGTATCTTCCTCTTTTTAACAGCCATTATAAATTATTATATCAATTATAGTATTTAAATATTACTTAGAACTTTTTGTTTCTACAATTGGATCTTGAAAATCTTCTATTGATTTATTAGAATTCCAATCCATTTTAACTGCATTAGTTGTTATTGTTTTTACATTTACAAATATATTACCAAACCAAGAAAAATAAAGTCTTGTGGCGCTTATTATTCCTGAAACAGATTTTAAATCAACATCCTCATCTTTAAAAATAACCACTGCACTTATATAAGAAAATACAATTAATCCGATTAAAACCATTGCAAATACTTTATGCCTCATTCTTTTAAATTCAACTAAAGCATAAATTAAAACAACAACTGCCCCCACCATAATTGCTGTAAATCCTATAGCCATGTTTATTATAATTTATCTTAATTTAATAAGTTTTCTGAAAAGTAGCCACGCCAGAATCTTGTGCCCTTGGGTATCGAACCTTGATTTGAATAAGCTCTTCCAGGATCTTGTGCCCTTGGGTATCGAACCTTAATTTGAATAAGCTCTTCCAGGATCTTGTGCCCTTGGGTATCGAACCTTGATTCGAAGAATAGCCCCACCAGGATTCGAACCTGGGTCCCAAGGCCCAGAACCTTGTATACTTGACCACTATACTATGGGGCTATTATAATTCTTAACAATCAATCTTCCTTAAAAATATTATGTATCACTAAATTTAAATATAAGCTATAACTAAATAAATCATGGCAAAAGAAAAAGAAATTGGAGAAATCTCCAGTTATTTTAGCCATGTAGAAGTGGCTGCTATAAAACTTTCAGGAAAACTTAAAGTAGGTGACAAAATACAAATTAAAGGTGGCACTACAGATTTTGAAATCGATGTAGATGACATACAAATTGATAGAAAAAGCGTTGAAAAAGCTGGCAAAGGAGATCATGTGGGAATAAAGGTACCTGAAAAAGTAAGACCTAATGACAAAGTTTTTCTTATAGAATAAATAATGTAAAGTTTATAATAGAATTTTTCTTGATTTTATTAATTGACAATATCTGCCCCTGTAGTTCAGAGGCCAAGAATGCGGCCCTCTCACGGCCGTGACCCGAGTTCGAATCTCGGCAGGGGCGTTTTAATTTTAAAATGGAAAAATCAAAAAAAATTGAACTTATAATGAAAAATCTTGCAAAATATTTTAATTATAAAGAAAGAACTACCTTAAATAGCATGCGTAAAAAACCAGATGCATATAAAATTCTTATTGCTTGTCTTCTTTCTCTTCGTGCACGTGATGAAAATACTGAAAAAGTTTCAAAAAAATTATTTGCAATTGCAGATAATCCTCAAAAAATAGTAAAACTTTCAATTCCCCAACTTGAAAAAATAGTTTATTCTTCGGGACATTATAAAAAAAAGGCCAGAATAATAAAACATGTTTCCAAAGAATTATTAAAATACCATAAGGGGAAAGTTCCAAATAAAAAAGATGAATTACTTGCCATAAAAGGTATTGGACCTAAAACTGCTAATATTGTCTTAGCATTTGCTTATGGTCAAGAAGTTTTACCAATTGATACACATTGCCATAGAATTCCAAATCGTCTTGGTTGGTTAAAAACAAAAACACCTGAACAAACAGAAAAAGAACTTGAAAAAATTCTTCCAAAAAAATACTGGTCAGAATTTAATGCTATTTTTGTTTTATTCGGACAAACTATTTGCCAACCAATTTCTCCTAAATGTTCTCAATGCCCTATTAATAAATATTGTGATAAAATAGGTATTGTGAGAAGTAGATAACTTTAAAAATCAATTTCTCTAAAACTTACTATGAAAAGATCATCCAGAAGGTGGAAAAAGAAAAGGCAAATGCGTTGGAAATGGCAACGTAAACGTCTTAGAAAGGAAAAGAAGAAGAGAAAGATACGAAGATCTAGAAGTAAATAATTCTAATATATCCAAATTATTATTTGTTGAATTGCTAGGAATAATCCTAATACAAAGAATACAAATCCTAAAATTTTGTTTAATCTTTCTTCAGAAGTTGCATTTGTCCTATAGGAAGTAAAATAAGCCCCCAATGCACCACCTATTGCAGCTATAATAAAAGGATATATCATAAACTTATCAAAGGCCATATGTCCTATTGTACCTGAAAGTGCAAGAAATGCCATAATAAATACAGAAGTCCCAATAGCTACGTGAGTCCTATATCCCATCACCATTGTAAGAATTAATAATAATGTAATTCCACCTCCAGCTCCAAATATTCCTCCAATTAATCCAACTATGAATCCAGAAAGAGATAAAATACCCCATTTAAATTTTTTTCCATAAAGTATTGTTTTTTCTTTAATATACTTAACTTCACCCATAACACCATTTTTCATAAAATTAACACCAGTAAGCATTACAAAAATACCAATACAAATAGATAATAATCCGTGAGGAAATGAAGAAGAAAAATAACTACCTAAAAAAGCACCTATAACTGCAAAAATTAAAATTAAAATAGATGGTTTTATATCAATATTTTTATGCTTATAAAATACATAAGCTGTAATTGCAGAAGCAATAACATCAATTGCTAAACTTATTCCAATAGCTGTAAATGCATCATATTTTAAGAAAACAATCATAAGAGGGGCTGCAATCACAACAGCACTAGCACCCATTAACCCTGTTACTATACCTGCTCCAAGTCCTGCAATAAACAAAATAAAAATCTCAGATATGAACATTTTTTATCTATAAAAGAAGAACATATCATTTTTAAAGGTTATATAAAACTCACTATAATAATCTTTATAAGTTAGACTAGGGGTATTTAATAATGAGATTAATTAAAAGGGAAGTTGACGGACAAGAAACCGTAGGTGTCAAAATGAAATATAAAATAAAAAGGGAAGTTGACGGACAAGAAACCGTAGGTGTCTTACCATGATAAACAAAATATGGACCGAGAAATATAGACCACAAAAATTCTCAGAAGTAATGGGCCAGGAAGATGTTCTAAAAAGAGTTGAAGCACTTACAAATACCTTAAATATTCCACATTTATTATTTGCAGGCCCAGCAGGAACAGGTAAATCTACAATTGCTTTAATTGTTGTAAAAGAACTTTTTGGAAAAGATTGGAAAGAAAATTATCTTGAACTTAATGCTTCTGATGAAAGAGGAATAAATATTGTTCGTGAAAAAGTAAAAAATTTTGCAAGAACAAAATCATTTGGAAATGTTCCCTTTAAAGTAATTTTTTTAGATGAAGCAGATGCCTTAACACCTGAAGCTCAACAAGCTTTAAGAAGAACTATGGAGAACTATTCAACAACTTGCAGATTTATTTTATCTTGTAATTATTCAAGTAAAATAATAGACCCTATTCAATCTAGATGTGCAATTTTTAGATTTAAACTTTTAGAAAGAAAAGACATTGAAAAATATTTAAAAAGGATTGCAGATGAAGAAAATTTAACAATTTCTCCAGAAGCACTTGAAACACTTTATGAAGGTAGTGAAGGCGATTGTAGAAGAGCTACAAATATATTACAATCAACAGCATCTATTTCACCAATTATAAATTATGAACTTGTATCAACAATAATTTCAAATGCTAAACCAAAAGATATCAAAATTGTTCTTGATTATGCTCTTGCAGGAGACTTTAGACAAGCTAGAGATAAATTATTAGATGTTATGCTTAAAGAAAGTATTTCTGGGCAAGATGTTATTAAAGCTATTCAAAAAGAAATTTGGAATCTTCCTATTGAGCCTGAAATAAAAGTTAAACTAACAGAAAAAACAGGTGAATATGAGTTTAGAATTGTTGAAGGTTCTGATCCTTTTATACAATTAGAAGCTTTAATAGCTAGTTTTGTTCTTGCTGGTTTAGGGAAATAGAATGAAACCAGGACAAATAAGATATTTACAAAAACTATCTTCTTTAGAAACTCCTGAAATGAAAAAAGGTCCATGGGCAAATGATACTTATGAAGGTATATGTTTTCACTATTCTTTATTAAGAAATTATTCAAAAGATTTCTTAGAAACTAATTCATTTACCCCCCAAAATAAATTTATGGTTGCAGATCTAAAATTTAGAATTAAAAGTTTAGAAAAATTAACAATATAAAATGAAAAACTGGACAGAAAAATATAGACCTAAAAAATTTTCAGAAATAATAGGCCAAAGAGTTGCAATTGAAAAAGTAAAAGAATTTATAGAAAATTTTCCATCTAAAAAAAGAGCACTTGTGTTTTATGGCCCCCCTGGAACAGGTAAAACAGCTCTTGCACATGTAGCAGCTTTAGAATCAAATGCTGAAATATTTGAATTAAATGCTTCTGATTTTAGAAATAAAGAAAAATTAAAAACAATTCTTAGACCTGTATTAGAACAAAAATCTTTAGTATCTGATAAAAAAATAATTTTAGTTGATGAAGTAGATGGAATTTCAACATATTCTGATTGGGGAGGTGTTGTAGAACTAATCAATTTAATTGAAAATTCATATTACCCGATAATTTTAACTGCCAATGATATTTGGAAAAAACAATTAAGCGATTTAAGAAAAAAAACAGAACTAATTCAATTAGGAGAAATAGATTATAACACTATCAAAACTCTATTAATAGATATTTTAAAAAAAGAAAATAAATTTATGAACAGCGAAATTCTAACAAGTATTTCTATTAAAGCTAAAGGAGATTTAAGGGCAGCTATCAATGATATCCAAACAATGTCTGAACTAAAAGAGCCTTCTAAAAGTTCTATTGATGAAAGAAATAAAGAAATTGACATTTTCAATGCATTGAGGAGTGTTTTTAAAAAAAATCCAGATAATGAAATATTAAACATATACAATTCTGTAAATTTATCTTTAGATGAAATTATGTTATGGGTAGAAGAAAATATTCCTGAAGAATATTCTGGAGAGGAATTAGCCTATGCCATTGACAAATTAAGTAGAGCAGATGTTTTCAAAGGTAGAATTTACAAACAACAATATTGGAGATTTTTAGTTTATGAAAATATATTATTAAGCTATGGTATATCTGCTGCAAAAAAAAGCCCAAAAACAGGATTTACAAAATATAAAAAACCAACTAGAATTTTAAAAATTTGGTTACACAATCAAAGAATTAAAAAGAAAAAATCAATTGCAATAAAATATGCAGCCTATGTTCATGTAAGTCAAAAAAGAGCTTTAAGAGAATTTGAAATTTTAAGACCAATATTTAAGAACCCAGAAATAAGAAAAGAATTAAAACTTGATGAATCTGAAATTGAATATTTAGAAAAATAAAATTATTCTAATAACTTAGAAATTATTAATTCAAAATCTGCTAATTCTGCATCTAAATCATCTTCAGCTTCATAGCCATTTCCAGTTCTTGAATATTTTCCACCAAATATAAAGGTTGGAATTGTTCCACTTGGATTATATTTTTCATACATTTCCATAACATATAAAGGAACTTCTGTTTCAATTTCAGAAGTTAAAGTATTATCAAATGTATCTAATTCCCAATGTTGCAAATTAATTAAATCAGCATATTCGCCATTTGCTAAACCATCAAAAGTATCTTTTATCCATGTACAATGAGGACACCAAGTTGTAGAAACTAAAATAACATATGGCTTTCCTTCTCCATCTCTTAAGATTTCATCATTAGTATCTAAGAATGTTGAACCTTCAACAGGATTTTCATTTAAAGGCACATCTTGCCCAGATATTTCACCTAAAATAACATCAAGAGGATAAATTCCTGAAATAAGACTTGTTCCATCTAATGTAATATAAAGTGGAAACTCTTCACCATTAATAGAAATAATTGCTTCATAAAATCCATTTGTTTGTTGAATACTAACTAATTCTGCATTAACATCCTCTGTTTGTGCAAGTAATAATACTTTTTCTCCTGCTTCTTTTTCAGAAATAACATTACCTGTAATTCCTCCAGAGCTTGTAAATAACAAAACAATTGCTAAAACTATTAAGACAAAAGTAGACATTATCCATGGATTTTCTCTTAAATTTGAAGTATTTATACCTTTTAATTTGGGAAGTTTTATAGTAATAGAATCATTTGAATTTTCCATAAAAAACCCACACAAAATTAGTTTAAAAAACTTATGGTATATGAATGCACAACTAAATTTAATTCACATCCAGATTTATTTTTTTAAATGACTTAATCCACTTCTAACAACAATCAAGGATTCAATTGAATTTATATTTTCCTTAAAATGATTTTTTATTTTTCTTTTTAGTTCATATAGTTCTCCAATTGATTCAAGATTACATCTAAACTCTACATCAGCATATCCAAAAGATTTTGCAATAAATTCTGTTTTTCCATCTTGAATTAAAAAAGATTTTAGTTTTTTATAAAATTCTGAATCAAAAGATTTTGCCCAAACAAAAAAATGAACATGCAAAAATCCTAACTTTTCATAGTTAATTTTAGTTTTATACCCATAGATTACCTCTTTTTTTTCCAAACTCTTTACTCTTTCTCTAATTCCATTTGCAGACATATGAAATTTTGTAGCAAGTTCTACAAGAGTTGCCCTACCATTTCCCATAAGTTCATTAATCAAATCTAAATCTAATTTATCAATTTTTTCTTGACTCCCCGAAACTGCAGAAATATTCTTTCTCCCCATGCTTGAGAAAATTTTTGACGATAAATACTCCCCCCCTTCTATTGAAGAAATTACTCTATTCCTTATTTTATTATTGATTGGCCCTAGACATGACTTTAAATTTTTATTTAGTTCATTATGATTTTTAGCATGCAATGCCAACACAAAATCCCAATTTCCCATTGAAGAAAAATAACTTAAAATGTTTGGATTCTTTTTCAATGAATGAATTAAACTCTTTTCATCTTCATTGGTTAAAGAATTTAATTGAATATATACAAAATATACTTCCCTCCCCAGCCTAGAATCATTCACTACTGCATAATATTCCTGGATAATATTCTCCTTTTCAAGCAGGTCCATCCTATATTTAACAATTTGTTTTGAAAGCCCAATTTTTTTTGCAATTTCTGAATAAGCTAAATGACCATCCACTTCAATAACTGAAAGGATTTTTTTATCTTTCAAAGATAAGTTTATCATATTTTACATATCTCATGGATTATTAATAAATATTTCGTTTTGTCAAAAATATATAAAGAAAGTTTTATTATACTCCAATCGTTACTACTGATAAGTAAAAATCAACTTAGTTGATTAAAAAAATAACTAAATAAGGAGATATAAAATGACAATAGAAAAAAAAGTTGAATTAGGAGAATTCCCAAAACAAGGGGATTGGCTCGGAAGACGAGTTGAGGTATGCCCCCATAGTGATAACCCAAGAATATTCTATGGAAACATTGTAAGAGAAGATGCGGAAACTCCCTATAAGACCATCATCCAATTAGATAATGGAAAATATATTCTTTCAACAGAATGCCTATACGAACTAAAAGATTAGTTTTTTCCAAAAGATTTAAATTAAACTTTATTATTATTTTATTATAATGCAAAGAAAAAAAACAAAAAAAGATAGTTTAGAAAAACTTGCGGATATTTCTATGGGAATTGTCAAAAATAAAAATTTGACAAAAAGTCAAAAAGAAATTATAAACAAAGCAAGAAAAAAGGAGTTTGGAAAAGATGAAGCAAAAGATTTTTCTAAAGATTATGAACCAGAGACATTATGGTTTTTTGTAAAAAAGAAAAACAAAATAATTTCTTTAGGTGGAATAAGACCAATCAAAGTAAAATTTCTTGGGAAAACCTATAAAATTGGAGGAATTTGTGGCACAATTTCTCTAAAGAAAAAAAAAGGCTATGGAAAGATTATGGTGTCTTTTATGGTAGATTATTCAATTAAAACTGGAAAAACCATTTTAGGTTTTACAACCCAGACAAAATTTTTCCAGAACGCGGGACTTAAAACTAAAAAGAATTTTATTAAAAAATTTGTTTGGATTAGGAAGAACGGAGAAAAAGTTTATGATAATGAAGGAGATGGGATTTATTATGAAGGAAAAGATAAACTAATATCTAAGATTTTGAAAACAAAATATCCCGTCTATATCTTTGTAGAACATTGGTAAAAAAATTAGATAAAATTTAATAAACAAACTAATCCAAACAATTAAAAAATCTATTCAACAATTAAATTTATGGCTTATGATATTATAATTGGGCGTGACGAATCTGATAAAAAAAACTTTGGGAATCGAGGACTTATTTCTATTGGAAAAAGTTTTGTAAAAATGGGAAAATATACTTCCCTAAGTAATAAGATACTCATGGACATTGCAAGAAGTCATGTAGTATTAGTTGCAGGTAAAAGAGGTTCTGGAAAATCATATACTCTAGGAGTTATTGCAGAAGAAATTTCTAATCTTCCAAGCCCTATTAATAAAAACATAGCAACAGTTATGTTTGACACAATGGGAATTTATTGGACAATGAAATACAAAAATGAAAAAGATAAAGAATTATTATCAAGTTGGGATTTAAAATCAAAAAAACTTCCTGTTAAAATATTTGTACCCTATGGATATTATGATGAATATGTAGAAAAAGGAATTCCTGTAGATGAACCTTTTGCATTAAATGTTGCAGAATTAAAACCAGAAGATTGGATTACCACATTTGGATTAACTTTAACAGACCCTGTTTCAATTTTAATTGAAAGAACTTTGGTAAAATTAAAAGATTCTGAAAAATATGATATTGAAGATATTATTGCTTTATTTGAAGCCGACGGAAAAACAATTCAACAAACTAAAAATGCTGCAATAGGATTATTTGAAGCTGCAGCAACATGGGGGATATTTGCAAAAAAAACTCAACAATCAATAGAAACTAAAACATTGATCAAAGGAGGTTTGACTTCTATTTTAGACTTAAGTGCATATAGCTCAATAGGTTCATTTAATGTTCGTGCACTTGTTATTAGTTTAATTTCAAGAAAAATTTTCAATGAAAGAATGCTTTCAAGAAAAAAAGAAGAAGTAAATGCAATTTCTCAAGGATTAGATTATTTATCAATGGAAGAAGAAAAAGAAGACCCTCTTGTATGGATATTTATTGATGAAGCCCATGAATTTTTACCCTTGCATGGAAAAACAGTTGCCACAGATGCATTGATTCAATTATTAAGAGAAGGTAGACAACCAGGGGTTTCAGTTGTATTAGCAACTCAACAACCTGGAAAAATACATACAGATGTTATGACTCAATCAGATATTGTAATTTCCCACAGAGTAACATCTCAACAAGATTTAGTAGCCTTAAATCAAATAATGCAAAGTTATCTTCTTTCAAGTATTCAAAAATATATGGATGATCTTCCCGATTTGAAAGGTTCTGCAATAATCCTTGATGATAATTCAGAAAGAATCTATCCCATGAGAATGAGGCCTCGATTTACTTGGCATGGTGGAGAAGCTCCCACTGCAATTTCAAAAGAAAAATCATTATAGCAATCCTTTTAAAGACTAAATTTATGAATTTTATATGACAAAAAGTTTAGATAAAGAGATAATTATCCCTACACTTATTGATATTACAAAAACTAAATTCGGAACTAGAGATATCAATTTAGATGGAGATTCTACTCTAGAAGATGCAGGCCTTGACTCCCTAGATGCTTCTGAATATAGTATGTTAGTACAAGATGTATATAATGTAAATTTAGAACAAAAAGAATTAGAACCAAATAACTCCTGGTATTTAAAATTTAAATATAATGAAATGGCAGATTATATTATACAAGAATCTAACCCACAATAAAATCAATTCTACAACGAACTCTATAAGGTCCTACTTCGCCTGCAATTTTTTGATTTAAAATTCGAATCTTCTTCTTAGCTTTTTTAGCTTCTAACTTTATCTTTTCAATAATTTGCCCTATTTCATCTTGCTTACAAAAATCATAATAATATATTTTGGTTCCTTTCTTACTCAACTTAAATGTTGTTTGTAAAAAACTATCTTTTAATTGGGGTCTAGGCATAACTATAACATCAAACTTTTGTTTTAATTTTTCAGGAAGTTTTTTTACATCTCCTGAAACAATTTCTATTTTTTGTTTTAAATTATTAAGATTAATATTTATTTTTCCATAATTATTTGCTTTTCTATTTATTTCATTTGAAATCACATTTGCACCAGAATTTTTAGCAATCACAATTGAAAAAGGTCCAACACCTGCAAACATTACTAAAACTTTATCATTTTTTTTAATTTTACCTGCAATCTCTTTTCTTTCATTACTTAATCTAGAAGAAAAATAAGTTGTATCTAAATTAAATCTAAAATTGCAATTATTTTCTTTATACAAAACTTCTTTTGTTTTTTCTCCAACAAGATGTTTAGTTTCCATTAATCTTAATCTTCCCTTAAATTTACCTGTTTTTTCTACAACAGTTTTAATAGATTTATTTGAATTAAGAATTTTTTTAGCTTGAATTATTTTAGATTTTAATTTAACTTCTTCAGAAAATTTTACAATTGCAATATTTCCTAAAATATCATATGCCCTAAACATTTTATTACCCATAATAAAGTTATTAATGAAAAATTTATAAACATATCTACCTTATTTTCAGAATGAAAAGAGGAGGTTTACTAAGTATTTTCTTATTTGTAATCTTAATTAATTTTGTTAGTGCACAGTATGTTTTCTCTTTAAGTGATTTATTTTATACTATCGATTCCACAAGTTTAATATTAGTCGTACTTTTAGTTATATTTTATCTTTTTGTTAATCAAATATTAGGTAGGGTCTTTAAAAATAGAATTGCAGGAATGGAAATCATTTCTTTTTGTATTTCTATATTAATGGTTTACGGAATTTACAAAATGAATTGGAATCTCAGTGGATTCTTTATTGGATTAGGTGTTTCAGAAGATACAATATTTATGGTTTCTCTAATTATTATTGGTCTCATGTTAATTTTTGCATTATTAAAAGGATGGATGAGATATTTCATGTTAGTATTAGGGGGGTCTTTAATAATATCTTCATTATGGACAGAAATATTCTATGAATGGTTTACAGTATTTATTATGGGAATTGTTTTATTTGTAATTGGTATTTGGCTTAGTTTTAAACATAGAAAAAATATGAGAATAAGGGGATTCAAAGAATCAGGAAGATACCCCCCTACTCCAAGAGGTAAAAGAAGATTAGAAAACTTGCAAACTAAAAGAATGAATTTCGAAGAAAAACAAAAATATGATCTTGCTAGAAAACAACATTGGGCTCAGAAAAAAAGAGAATTAAAAGAAAAAAAAGATAAAGTTAAAAAATTATTTGGAATGAAAAAGAAAATAGGTCTTGCATCAAGATAATTTTAAAGGTGTTTAAATCCAATTATCTAATCCTTTTTGTTTTTGTTTTTCTTTAACACCCCTTAATTTTTCAAGTTGTTTTTCAACACGTTCTTCTGAAAATTCATGTCTTTCAATTAAGATTTCTTTTATTTTATTTTCATCAATTTTACTAAAAATAATATCTTCATCTTTAACATCATGTTGATGAAATAATTTAAAAATTTCCTTCCAATCAAATCTATCTTGTTCAGATAAATTCATCATCTGATCTTCTAGACTTTCAAAAATTAAAACTGGCTGTTTATATTTTCTAACAATATCTAATGCTCTTTTTTGACCAATCCCTGGAATTCCTTTTGGATTATAATCTGTTCCAATTAAAATACCTAAACAAATAAGTTGATCTAAATTTATTTCTAATCCATTAAGTACTTTATCAAGATCAATTATTTCTGGTTTAACTTCAACATACCCTGAAAAAGTTTTTCTTTTTTTAGCAAGAGTGAGATTTCTAATCAATAAAGGGGCTCCAAAAAGTAAACTATCATAATCTTGACTTGCACTGGCATAAACTTCCTCTTTAATTCTAGCAAGATGAGCAGCTTCTGCCTCCCCTTCTGAAGGTGCTTGAATAACCCCAATTCCCATTGCACTCAAAAGTTCTTTGCTTTCATCTAGCATTTCTTTATCAAGACGAATCATCTGAGAACTATAACGCTTCATTCCAGAAATATCTTCTGAATCTTTTGCTTCCTCATATTTTTTAACAGCATTATCTCTCCCTTCTTCCCTTATTTCATGTGTTTTTCCTTTCAGCAAAGGGGGTTTTCCATCAAAAACATAAACAAGTTTAAGTCCATCTGATAAAAGACTAACATTTCTATAAAAAAGCCCTGATAAATGACTGGTAACCCTTTTCCGAGAATCCATTAAAGGAGTTCCATCCATCTGCCTAATTGAAGATAAAAACTGATAAAGAACATTATATGCATCAAGACAAATAGTTTTTCCTTTTAAATCAGATATTTCAATATCTTTTCTTGGTATTATTTCCCTTATGTTTAATCCCATGTTATATTAAGAATAATTAGATATAAATATTTAATGAACCATTCTTTCTTTTAATTTATCTATATCACTTCTTTCTTTTAAATATCTATTTCTATATTGATTTAATCCCCTTAAATTACTATATGGCCCCATTTTCCATCCAGCTTGGTTTAATTCAGATAATCTTCTTTTATAATCTAAAACTGTTAAATTTTCAGGGTATCCTTTAATTCCAAAATGTTTATGAGCTATATTATATATCTTTTTGAATTTTTCTGGGTCTTCTGGCAAATCATCTGATTTTGACAAATCATCTTGAAATATAGTGCTTTTTTCTAAAGCTTCACCTGGAATATCTGTGGAATCTTTATATTTTTTAATATATTCCATTGGTTTTAATCCAAGTAATTCTGCTCTTCTACTTATTTCATTTAAAATAGATGTTCCAGTATAACTTGCGGGCCTATCAATCCCAGACTCACCATAATAATAAGAAATTAAAACCTTATTTTCTAACCTTTTTAGGGCCATATTTTAACTAAATAATTTTCCTATTTAAAGATTATGATACTCTGTTTTAAGCCTAAATTGTTAATTTTAAATAAGCAGAATACACTATATTTTCATGAAAACTACATTTATTCCCTTTGATTATGATTATTTTGATTTTCAAGGCAAAAATCATATCAAAATTATCGGAAGAAACTTAGAAGGTAAAAGAATTTGCTTAATAGACACCTGTGATATTTATCTCTGGGCAATTTTAGAAGAAAATATAAGCAAATCTAAAATAAACTCACTTACTGAAAAAATAAAAAAAATACAACTAGACTCAAAAGGAAGGACAACTAAAGTAGAAAAAGTAGAACTCCACAATAAAAATTATTTGGGAAAATCGGTTCAAGCATTTAAAATTTATGCTACTAATTACAAAGATTTGCATGAAATTGCTTCCAAATTAGACATGAAAGAAATAGAAAAAAGAAGAGGTTATGATTTAGGTTTTGTAACACATTATATTATTGAAAAAAAAATCAACCCTTTACAAACCTATGAAATTGAAGGTGAAATGTTAAATAATTCTTTAGAATTTGGGGGAATTGATATGGCTATTGATGCAGATATTTGCATAAAATTAGAAAAGTCGAAAGAAATAAATTCAGATAAATTTAAACCTAAAATATTAGCCTATGATATTGAAACAGATGCTTTGAAAATAGGTGAAGGTGAAATTTTAATGGTTTCACTTGTTGGAGAAAATTTTCAAAAAGTAATTACTTGGAAAAAATCAGGAAAAACAAATCCAAAATATGTAGAATATGTTAAAGACGAAGCAGAATTGTTAGAAAAATTTGTAGAACATGTAAGACAACAATCTCCTGATTTTTTAGTAGGTTATTATTCAGATGGATTTGATATGCCCTATATTAAAGCAAGAGCTGAAAAATTTAGAGTAAAATTAGGGTTAGGGTTAGATGGTTCACAACCTAAATTTGCAAGAGGTATTAATTTATCTGCAAAAATAAATGGAATAGTTCATATAGATTTATTAAAATTTATTAGAACAGCTTATGCCCAATATATGCAATCAGAAACATTATCTTTAAATGAAGTTTCAAAAGAATTTTTAGGTGATTCAAAAAAAGATTTTAATTTAATCCATTCTTCTGAAATTGAAAATAAGGGCTGGGTAGATTATTATGCTTATAATTTGCAAGATTCTATTTTAGCCTATAAATTATTTGAAAAATTCTGGCCAGATCTTTTAGAATTTTCAAGAGTAATAAAAGAACCTATATATGATATTTCTAGAAATGGATTATCAAAACAAGTAGAAGGATATATTATACATAATTTAGAAAAATATAATGAAATCCCTGAAAAAAGACCTAACTATGATGAAATTGGCGATAGAAGAAATAGAAAAAGTGTAGAAGGTGCTTTTGTCTATGAACCTCTTCCAGGATTATATGAAAATATAGCTATGTTTGATTTTACATCTATGCATACCAGTATAATAATTTCAATGAACATTTCTAAAGGCACTTTACTAGAAAAAAAAGAAAAAGGTTGTTATGAATCTCCTGAATTAGAATTAGAAGGTGAAACAAGAAAATTCTATTTCTCAAAAAAACAAGGATTTATGCCTGCAATGTTAAATGAAATACTTGAAAACAGAAAAAAATACAAGGCACAATACAAAAAAAATCCAAACCAAATGACCCTTGCAAGAAGTAATGCGTTTAAATTATTATCAGCATCTGTTCATGGATATATTGGATTTTTTGGTGCAAGATATTTTTCATTAGAATCTTCAGCTTCTATTCTTGCTTTTGTTAGAAAATTTAATATTGAAACAATTGAAAAAGTAAAAAAAGAAGGCCATAAAGTTATTTATGGTGATACTGATTCTATTGCATTTTTAATGGAAAATAAATCTGAAAAAGAGATTAAAGATTTACTGCATAAATTAAATTCAGAACTTCCAGGAGTCATGGAATTAGAATTAGAAGGTTTCTTTAAAAGAGGTTTATGGGTAACCACAAGAAATGGAACAATTGGTGCAAAAAAGAAATATGCTCTTTTAGGAAAAAATGACCTCTTGAAAATAAGAGGGTTTGAAACCGTCAGAAGAGATTGGTGCCAATTAGCTAGAAAAGTTCAAAGTAAAATTATAAATCTTATTTTAAAAGAAGGGAATGAAAAAAAAGCATTAGCATATTTTAAAATAGTTATTAAAAAATTAAAAAATAGAGAATATGAATTAGGGGATATCTTAATTAGAACTCAATTAAAAAAACCACTTTCAGAATATAAAAATATTTCACCACATGTTATAGCTGCTCAAAAAATGAAAGAAAGAGAAATCCCAGTGGAAATGGGTGGTTTAATACAATATTATATTGCAGAAACAAAAGAGAAAAAGAAACTTGTAAGAGAAAAAGTAAAACTTCCAGATGAAAAAGGATTATATAATCTAGAATATTATTTAGAAAGACAGATTCTCCCTGCAGTTGAAAATATCTTTCATGTTTTTAATATAGAATCTAAAGAGTTGATAGATGGAAAAAAACAAACAACCTTAGGTGATTTTTAAATGAAAAATAAAAAAATTATAATTCAATTTGTCCTATTTATTTCAACAATTGTTATTGGAAGTATTTTACTATGGCATCCTTTTACAGAATTATTAGGTAATACAGATAATATAAGAGAATTTGTTTCTGGATTTGGATTACTTGCACCTTTAGCATTTATTCTTCTGATTATCCTCCAAGTTTTAATAGCACCAATTCCTGGTAATTTAGTTGGTGTTGCAGGGAGATATCTCTTTGGTGGATTTTTAGGATTAATTTATGGTATGGTTGGATTAATAATCGGTTCATTTTTAGCATTTTATTTAGCTAGAAAATTAGGAAGACCTTTTGTTGAAAAATTTGTTAAAAAGAAAACATTAAAAAAATTCGATAAATTGATTTCAAAAAGAGGACTTTTCCTATTATTTTGGATTTATTTATTGCCTGCCCTCCCAGATGATACTATCTGCTATATTGCAGGATTAACTAAACTAAAATTAAGAAGCTTAATGGTTGTGTCTAGTATAGGTAGGCTTCCTGGATTTGTAGTTCTAAGTATAATTGGAGCAGGTTTAGCATCCCAAGATTACATTCTTATAGTAACTTTATTTGTAGTTATGTTGATCTTAGCATTATTTATGTTTTTATATAGAAATCAATTAGAAATTGCAATGATTAAATTCGCAGAAAAATGGTCAAAAAGAAAAAAGAAGTAAAACCAAAACAATTATTCCTAGATAGAATGCAAGAACTTTTAGGAAAAGATTTTGAAAAATATATTGCCACTCTAAATACACTTCCACCTAAATCAATTAGATGTAATACTTTGAAAATTTCACCTTCTGATTTAAAAAAAAGACTTGAAGAAAAAGGTTGGAAATTAAAACAACCAATTAAAAATCATCCAGAAATAATGACTCTTGAAAATACTCTTAACCCAGGTGAACTAGGAAGAGCTTTAGAACATTTATTAGGTTACTATTATGTTCAAGAACTTGCAAGTATGTTACCTCCTTTAATTCTGAATGCAAAACCAAATGAATTTGTTTTAGATTTATGTGCTTCACCAGGAAGCAAAACAACACAAATTGCATCTGGAATGGAAAATACGGGCCTTATTATTGCAAATGATTTACAATTAAATAGAATAAAAATACTAGCTACAAATTTAGAAAGATCCGGAGTTGCAAACACAATTATCACAAAAAGAGAAGGCTATGAATTATGTAGAGGATTAAAAAAAGATCATCTTCAATTTGACAAAATTCTTGTTGATGCACCTTGTTCAGGAGAAGGGACATTACGGACTTCACCTAAAACAGCTCAAATGTGGAATATCAATACGGTCAAATCTCTTTCAGGAATTCAAAAAAAACTATTAGCTGCTGCAATTGAAATTTTAAAAGTAGGGGGAGAATTGGTTTATAGTACCTGCACCCATGCCCCTGAAGAAAATGAAGCTATTGTTGATTTTTTCTTAAAAAACTTTGATGTTGAAATTGAAAAAATAACACTCCCTATAAAATGTTCACCAGGAATAACTAAATGGAAAGATAAAGAATATCTAGAAGAGGTTAAATATGCATGCAGAATATACCCACATGAATATGATACAGAAGGATTCTTTGTTGCTAAATTCAAAAAAATAAAATGAAATACCAAAAAATCTTAATAATAGGCGGAATTGGTGCTGGAAAAACAACTTTGGCAGAAAAAATATCTAAACTTTTAAAAATAAAAAATTATGAAATGGACGATCTTGTGCATAAAAGAAGAGATATCCATATACACCATACACCATTCATGAGAGATAAAAAATTGAAACTAATCCTCAAAAGAAAAACCTGGATTTTAGAAGGATTTTATGATCATCCTTGGACATATCCTATTTATAAAAAAGTAGACCTAATAATAATCTTAGATATAAAAATTTCAATAGCAAAAAAAAGAATTATTACTAGATATTTAAAAAGAAAAGTTTTCCAAAATAAAAATAAAAATATTAATAAACAATTCAAAACCGTTCTTAAATTATTAAAAAAGATAAGTAAAAATTCAGAATTTATAAAAATACAAAAAGAATTAGTAAAAAAATACAATAAAGATTCTATTATACTAAACACCAAAAAAGAAATTACAAAATTTCTAAATGAAATAAAATGAACAGATTCAAAATATTAAGCATAAAAGAAAAAAACGAAATAGTAGATCTACTGAAAAAGCAATTTGGAATCCAAAAACTTTCAGGATTAATTGTACAAAAAGGTAAAGAAAAATTATTTTTATTTATAGGAAAATTTGGACCAAAAGAAATAAAGCAACTTGAAGAAAAAACAATAATTGAAAGAATTGGTATATATTTTGCAAGGATTGAAAGGGGAGAAATTAGATTAAGCTTGGAAGGGGTTCAAATGCTTAAAGACCAAATCACTAAAAATATTTTTGAATTAAATGAAGAGCAAGCAAATATTTGGATGCATGGTAGTGAATTAAATATTGCAACAGGTGAAAGAGGATATTTAGTAATGAAATATAAAAATGATTATCTTGGTTGCGGAAAAGCATCTGCAGAAAAAATTGGAAATTTTGTTCCAAAATCAAGAAGACTTAAACATAAGAATTAAAAAGAAAATTAACTGTAAAAAATTATATAAAATGGATAAAGAAAAAATACTTCAAGCAGGAGAAATATCTTCGCAAGTTAAAAAATATGCAAGAACTATAATAAAAAAAGGAGTTCCACTTTTAGAAATTGCAAATAAAATAGAAGATAAAATTTTTGAACTTGGAGGAAAACCAGCTTTTCCTTGTAATTTAAGCATAAATGAAATAGCTGCTCATTACACCCCTAGCCATGATGATACTTCTCTAGCACATGGTTTAATTAAAGTAGATATAGGAATTCATGTTGATGGTTGGTGTGCAGATACCGCTTTTTCTTTAGATTTAGAAAATAATGAAGAAAATAAAAAACTTATAGATGCTGCAGAAGCAGGTGTTGAAGCAGGAATAAAAGCAATATCTTCTAAAACATATTTTAATGAAGTTGGTGCTGAAATAGATAAAGCAATTTCTGAAAAAGGATTCAGCTCAATTATAAATTTAACAGGCCATTCTATTGAACAATATGAATTACATGCAGGAGAAACTATTCCAAATGTAGATGATGGAAAAAAAATTGAAATAACGCAAGGCCAATATGCAATAGAGCCTTTTGCAACAACAGGAAATGGTAAAGTATATGATGGAATTGATTCAGGCATCTATCAATTAATTGCAGAAAGAAATGTAAGAAGTCCTATTGCCCGTGAAATTTTACAATATATTATCAAAGAATATTCTACTTTACCTTTTTGTTCTCGTTGGCTTGTTAAACAATTTGGCACCAAAGCTATTTTTGGATTAAAACAATTAGAAACAAATGGAAATGTGCATTCTTTTTCACAACTTATTGAAGTTTCAAAAGCAAAAGTTGCTCAAGCAGAACACAATGTCTTAATTGAAGAAGATGAAATAACAATCACAACTTTAGAAGATTAAATTTATCCTAAATAACTTCCAGCCATTGGAATTGCAGCCTTTGCAGATTTTAAGAAATTAGACTCTATTTTCTTATAAGAATCTATACTTGTTTTTGTAACACTTGGAACTACTTTTTTCATAGCTTCTTCAAAATGTTTCTTTTTAACTTCTACAGCTTCAATATTTTCCCTTAAAGCTAACATACCTGCTTCCCTTGTAACAGCTTCCATATCTGCCCCAGTATATCCAACAGATTGTTTTGCAATTTCCTCGAGATCAACATTTTTTGCAAGAGGCATTTTTTTAGTATGGACTTTAAGTATAGCTAATCTTCCTTTTTCTTCAGGAGCATTTACTAATAAAATTCTATCAAATCTTCCAGGACGAAGAACAGCTGGATCTAATAAATCAGGACGATTTGTAGCAGCTACAACTAAAATATCTTTTAAATCTTCTAATCCATCCATTTCAGCTAAAATTTGATTAAGAACTCTTTCGGTAACTTTTGTTCCACTATCTTGTCCTCTTTTACCTGCTAATGAATCTATTTCATCAAAGAAAATAATACATGGTGAAACTTGTCTAGCTCTTTCAAATATTTTTCTAACACCTTCTTCTGATTTACCAACCCACATGCTTAACAAACTAGGCCCTTTAACTTGAATGAAATTAGCTTCAGATTCTTTTGCAACAGCTTTTGCAAGTAAAGTTTTTCCTGTTCCAGGAGGACCATATAACAATAATCCTCTTGAAGGCCTTATACCAAGTCGTTTAAAACTATCTGGATATTTTAAAGGCCATTCAACAGCTTCTTGTAATTCTTGTTTAACTTCTTCTAAACCACCAACATCACTCCATCCAACAGTAGGTGTTTCAACAAGAACTTCCCTCATTGCACTTGGTCTTACAATTTTTAAAGCACTTTCAAAATCTTCATTATAAATAATCATTTTTTCTAAAATAGATTTAGGAATTTCTACATCATCATCCATTTTAATCTCAGGTAAATATTTTCTAAGAACATTCATTGCAGCTTCTTTTGCAAGTGATTCTAAATCAGCTCCTACAAAACCATGAGTTAATGCTGCAAGTTTTTTTAAATCAACATCTTTTGCAAGAGGCATTCCTCTAGTATGAATTTGCAAAATAGCTAATCTACCTTCTTTATCAGGAACATTAATTGCAATTTCTCTATCAAATCTTCCAGGTCTTCTCAAAGCCTGATCAATAGAATTAACTCTATTTGTTGCACCAATAACAATAACCTTTCCTCTTCCCTTCATACCATCCATAAGAGTTAATATTTGAGAAACAACTCTTCTTTCAACTTCACCAGTAACATCTTCTCTTTTAGGAGCAATTGAATCTAATTCATCTATAAAAATAATTGTAGGTGCATTTTTTTCAGCCTCTTCAAATATATCTCTAATTTTCTTTTCAGATTCACCATAAAATTTAGACATTATTTCAGGTCCATTTAATACAATAAAATTTGCATCAGATTCGGTTGCAACAGCTTTTGCAAGTAAAGTTTTTCCAGTTCCAGGAGGTCCGTGAAGTAAAACACCTTTTGGAGGTTGGATTCCCAATCTTTCAAAGACTTCTGGTTTCTTCATTGGAATTTCTACCATTTCTCTTATTTTCTTAATTTCTTCTTTTAAACCACCAATATCTTCATAAGAAATTTCAGAAAATTTTTCATCTGAAATCTCAACAGATTTAGAATTTAATGTAACTTGAGTATTTTCAGTAATTACAACTGGTTGATTTGGATTTGTATTTACAACAACAAATTTAACTTGTGTTACAGCTCCACCTAAATTTCCAAAAAAGTTATTTAATTCCTCTCCAAAAACATCACCTAGTCCTTCTCCTAAGCCCATCTCTGAAAATAAATCTCTTCTTCTTTGTACTCCTCCTAAAACAACAATATCTCCTTTTAGAACAGCTCTACCTAACAAACCACTTCTTAATCTTTCAGGATCCCCTTGAACCATTATTCCTTTTTGAGCAGGGGCAATTGTTATTTTCTTTGCTTCTTTAACTTCTGATTTAAAAATTTTAACATTTTCACCAATACCGGTTTTTGCATTTCTTCTTAATATTCCATCAATTCTAATTAATCCTTCTCCAACATCTGCAGGATAAGCTCTATCAACAATTGCAACTGTTTTACTATTTCCCTCAATAATTATAATATCTCCTCTACGTACACCTATTTCTTTCATTGTTTCAGAATCTATTCTAGCAATACCTTTGTAAGCATCATCTTGCATAGATTCAATAACTTTCAATTCAATTGTTTTTTCTTTCATATTATTTTTCTCCTTATTTCTCCAAAATCTAAACTTAATCTTCCGAAGTCTTCAAAACATAACTTTACCATTTCATCCATTACTTTTCTCTGTTCGCCCATAAATGAAACAATTTCTTTTGGAATTGATACAGCATAACTATTTCCAACCAACCTCATCTTAACTCTAAATTCTTTATTTTGAAGATTTTTAAATTTATGATATTCTTGTTCATCAACAGGATGGATTATTTTTTCATTGCATTTGCCACAAACCAAGACTCTAAGTATAAATCCATTTCTTACTATTTGTTCTTTGTTCATTGGTTTGTCGCATTTGGAACATAAAATTTTTTGATCAAATATATCTATCATTTTATTTTGGTATATACAAGCAGTATACACAATAAATATACACTATTTAAAGATTTCGGTGAAATTAAATTAATCCTGCAAAATCCATTTCCTTAAACTTAAAACCAGGTAAGCCAGGGGCATTAGCTAAATATTCATCTAAAGAACGTGTTGAAAGTCTATGAATTCCTTCGAATCCCATGACAATAATTCCTTTTTCACAACTTACCTCTGAAACTTGTCCTTCAGGAACAATAATCCCATTTTTAGTCACCCATGAAAAAACAGAAGGATTTGAATCCCAATCTTTATTTTCTAAAGTATATCCAAAAAAATCAATCATTTTGTCACCATTTGAATCACTCCATAAAATAGCATTAGTATAATCTAATGATTTTGCAATTCCTGTTTTCTCTCTAAAATCTTCTGCCCTAAGCACATAACCTAAATTTTTTATTGCCTCTCCAGTTTCTTCTCTAGAAGAAGGAAAAATATATGCTCTGCCTACTAACCCCTGAGGTGCCATAAAATTAAATCTTGTTCTAATATCTAAAGTCATATAAATCAACATTAAAATTTCTTTATAAGTATTATTGCCTTTTAATAAACACTTTTAAAAACATCAAATAATTAAACTTTTTATGAAATCTAGGAAGAAGGTGAAACATTATTTTGACAAATTCTGGTATCTTCTTTGGAAAGATGATAGCTTCAAAGGTTGGCTTTTTTCAGTAATCTTTCTGGTAGTATTTATATTATTCATATTTTTTCCTATTTTGAGATTTGCAACAGGTACTGCCCTTCCACTTGCAATTGTAGAATCTTGTAGCATGTATCACGATGGAAATCTTTTATCAAATTATAATGAATGGTGGAGATCTCATTCTTCAAAATACATAAAATCAAATATAAATAATTCTGATTTTGAATCTTTTATATTTAAAAATGGATTCAATAAAGGAGATATATTGTTTATTATTGGTGCAAAACCTGAAAAAATTCAAAAAGGAGATGTAATTATTTTTGAAGCTCAAAGACAAAATCCAATAATACATCGTGTAATAAATATTGAAGAAAATAATGGCATTTATACATTTTCAACAATGGGTGATAATAATCAAGGGCAATTAGAAATTGAAAAATCAATTTCACAAGATCAGTTAGTAGGAAAAGCTGTTGTAAAACTTGCACCCTATTTAGGTTGGATCAAACTTATATTTTATGAACATCTCAGAAATCCCTCTGAAAAAGGTTTTTGTGATGAAAATTAAATAGGAAAGCTTTTAAACAAAAGATTCAATCAAGAAGAGTTAAAAATGCAATTTTGTCCAAGATGCGGTGCAGTCCTCATACAAAAAAGAAAAAATTATGGTTGCGCTAGATGCACTTATTCTACTAAAGATAAAGTTAAAATTTCTAGTTCTGAAAAAATGGATGCTCGAAAAGAAGTTCCTATTATTAAAAACACAGAAGAATCTTTACCAATTGTTTCAGAAACATGTAAAAAATGCAAGAATGATAAATCATACTTTTGGACCGTTCAAACACGTTCAGGCGATGAAGCTGAAACCAAGTTTTTCAAATGCACTAAATGCGAAAATACTTGGAGAGAATATAGATAACTAAGAAGTTTTCCTACCAATTCTTTCTGAAAAACCACATTTCCCACATTTAAGAAATATTAAATTATCTTCATCAGAAATAAAAACACCCATGTCAATTATTTGTGCTTTACCATATCCACATTTTTTACATTCATTATCATAGGTTGCAAATTCATTTTCATCTTTTGCAATACCTGCCCCAACTTTTGATTTTTTTGAAATTTTATTTTTTTCAACAAGAGGTTTCACAACAGTCTCACGAAAATAATCACAATTTTTACATGCAATCACAGATCTTTTTCCCATGCTATGTGGGATTAAAATTCCTTTACAATTTGGACAAAATCTCAAAACCATAAAAAACACAATCAAAATACTTTTAAAAACTCTTTTATATTATTTTCTTAATGGCCTCATAGCTCAGCCTGGTCAGAGCACTGGACTCTTAAGCTAAAAAAATACCTTAGCGTACTTCACGCAAGATAAAAATTAGTGAAGCAATCCAGGTGTCGGGGGTTCAAATCCCTCTGGGGCCATATTATTTTTAAATATTATAAAATAATAACAATTATAAAAATTAAAATTTCTTTGGGGCTTATTAATAAGAACAATTAATGGACAAGATTTCTTATGTTCTCAATAGCATCTGCAACATCTCTTCCTTTCTTAGTCAGTCTAATTAATTTTATTCGCCCCTTTTTTTCAAACTCAACTAACTTAAGTTCTTCTAATGTTTGCAGAATCTTTACCGCATGACTGTAGGTACAATCAACTTCCTTAGCCAATATGCTCCCATACCTCATTCTAGAGTTCTTTTTCAGACAAACCAACATTAAGGCTGGCTTTCTTCTAAAGAAGATATCAAAATTGTCTTTCATTTTTAGCTATGCATTGAATATGTATAATTCAATGTATATATTGAGATAATAGTTTGCTTTTAAATCTTTCTAGATTTACCCCAAAAAATGCACTATGTACACCTAATTCGGAGTAACAAATCAAAGCCCACCTAAAAACATTTTTATAATATCGTGTATTAAAAAAACCATGCCTAAAAAACGTTCAAAGATAAAAAAGACTAAAGAAGAGCAAGTAACAGAAAATTATTTCCCTATAAACCCTTCAAATATAAAAACAACTATAGAAAAAGAATATAAGAAAATAGATAGAAATTTACTAGAAACAATTGAAAAACCAGGTAAAAAGAAAAAAATTACTGCTAAAAAAAGATCTACATCTAAAAAAAAGCCAATAAAGAAAAAAGCCACAATAAAAGAATACAAAATTCCAAAAATCTCTTTAAAAAAATCAGGTTATGAACTTATTATAACTGAAAAACCTCAAGCAGCACTTAAAATAGCTTCTGCATTAGGTAAATCAACTTTAAAATTAAATAATAAAATCCCTTATTATGAGCTTAAAAGAAATGGTAAAAATATAATTGTTGCCTGTGCAGTAGGTCATTTATTTGCATTAAAACAAAAAACAACTGGCCAAGAAGTTCCTATTTTTGATGTTCATTGGCTCCCTAATTATATGATTAGAAAATTAGATTTTACAAAAAGATATTATGACACTCTTTTAAAACTTGTAAAAGATGCTGGAGAAATAACAGTTGCAACAGATTATGATATTGAAGGAGAAGTGATTGGATTAAATATTGTTAGATTTATTGCAGGTCAAAAAGATGCACAAAGAATGAAATTCTCTACACTTACTGAAAAAGAACTTAACAATGCATATGACAATAAATCAAATACAATTGATTGGGGTCAGGCAATTGCAGGTGAAACAAGACATTATTTAGATTGGTTCTATGGTATAAATCTTTCAAGAGCTTTAATGAATGCCATAAAAAGTACAGGTAAATTTAAAATTATGTCAATTGGGCGTGTTCAAGGACCAACTCTTAATCTTATTGTTCAAAAAGAAAAACAAATTCAAGCATTTAAATCAGAACCATATTGGCAAGTTTTTGCAACAATAAAAAATAAACATGAAATAGAACTTAAACATAATAAAGATATTTTTAAGAAAACAGATTTAAAAAAATTTGATTCTTTAGAAGGAAAAGAAACAGAAGCAAAAACAACAAAATCAGAACAATCTTTACAACCAAATCCTGCTTTTGATTTAACAAGTCTACAAACAGAAGCTTATAAATTTTATAAAATAACTCCATCAAGAACATTACAAATTGCACAAGGACTTTATTTAGGGGGATTAATTTCTTATCCAAGAACTTCTTCTCAAAAACTTCCAGAAGCAATTGGTTATAAAGAAATTTTAAAAAAAATAGCCGCCGCATTTAATGCAGAAAAATTAATCAAAAGGAAACAACCTATTGAAGGGAAAAAAACAGATCCAGCACACCCAGCTATATATCCAACAGGAGAATCCCAAATTCTTACAGGAGATGATAAACAAATTTATGAATTAATTGCAAAAAGATTTTTAGCAGCTTTTTGTGAAGATGCAATAATTGAAAACAAAAAAATTGAAATAGAAATTGATAAATTAAAATTTGCGACCAAAGGAATTTCAATTAAAAAGAAATCTTGGTTAGAGATATACCCAAATATTTTGAAAGAAAACGAAATTCCTGATATAAATGAAATAGTTAAGATAATTAAAATAAGGATTGAAGAAAAAGAAACCCAACCTCCAAAAAGATATAGTCCTGCTTCAATTGTATCTGAACTTGAAAAAAGAAATTTAGGAACAAAAGCAACAAGAGCAAATATCCTTGAAACACTTTATGATAGAGAATATATTAAAAACAAATCAATAGAAGCAACCCCTTTAGGAATGTCTTTAATAGAAACAATGGAGCATCATTCTCCAATTATTATTGATGAAAACTTAACAAGAAAATTTGAAAAAGAAATGGAGCAAATTAGAATATCTAAAAAAGATTTAGAAAAAAAAGAAGAAAATGTTATTAATGAAGCTAAACAAGCTATCATAAAAATTATTGAAAATTTCAAAGAAAAAGAAAGGGATATTGGAATAGAGCTTATTACTGCAAATGCAGAACTTAGAGAACAACAAAAAGAAGAAAATAAATTAAATATTTGTCCTATTTGTAAAAAAGGAGATTTAGCAATTACTTATTCTAGAAAAACAAGAAGACATTTTGTAGCCTGTAATGCATATCCAAAATGTAAAACAACTTTTTCCCTTCCACCAAACAGCACAATTAAAAAAACAGATAAAATTTGTGAGGAATGTGGATTTCAAATGCTTATGTCTCTTCGAAGAGGAAAAAAGCCTTGGATATTCTGTTTTAACACAGCCTGCCCAACTAATAAAGAACGTTTAGAAGAATACAGAAAAAAACAAGAAGAAGAAAATTAAAAAAATAAAAATAAATTATTATTTCTTTTTACGTTTAGGTTTTGCTTTTTGCTTTGGCATTGATTTTGCATCACAACTTTTACAACCAAGGCAACTTAATGCACTTAATAACATTAAAATACCAACTGCTAAAAGAATCCACTTAGAAGCTACTGTTTGCCAAAATGCAAATATAATAACTAGCAAAGCTAAAACAAAATTACAACCCATATATCCTTTACACATCTTTTTTTACCTCCATAATATTATAGAAAATAGTATTAATAAACTTAATTATATCCACCTTTTCCTATAAATTCCTTTATTTCTTATTTCGAAATTAAATTCTTTCTTTGGTTGACTTCTATGCTTCAATAATATAGCTTTTTTCTTTCCATTTTCATTTTGAAGTTCAATAATACATTTACTCCAATATCTAAATAAATCACCCCCCACAAGATGAGTATCTGTTTTTCTTTCTTCTCCTTTTGCAAATAAAGAATATACTTGATTTGTAATTATTATTGGAATTCTTTCTTTACGGGATATTTCTGCCAATGCCCTCATTTGATGTGCAACATCCCTATTAACTCCTTTAATTAATTCTTCATCCTTTGATTGAACAGCATCACCTAATTCTAAACGATATAACATTGCCATCCCATCTATAACAATTAAACTAATATGTTCTTTTTTTATTTTTTTTGGTAAATCTAAAAGTATTTTTTTTTGCTCTACAAAATTTATTGGTTTTAATAAAAGTATGTTTGATAAAACTTTTTCATAATCTTCTTCTACAATCTGTTTAATTCTAGTAGTACTAAATCCTCCTTCCGTATCAATAAAAAGAACTTTATTCCCTTTTCTTGCTTGACTACAAGTTACTAATAAACATAAATTAGTTTTGCCAGATCCAGGCGGTCCAACAATCATAGAAATAATATCTTTTTCATAACCCCCATAAAGCCAAGTATTCAAATCATAACTACCTGCAGATATTTTTTCATCTTCCATCATTTTTTAATATTAATCATTTTAAATTTAGTAATATAAGCTTTATCAGGACTATACTCAGTACTTGTAACATAATTTATAATTTCTCTAGTTTCAGGAGAAAAATTATGAACTGAATTTAAATCGACCCAATCAGTTTCTACATTAGAATTTTCTAAATTTCCTTTTAATCTAACCTCATAAAGATCCCATGCTTTTGAATCTTCAACAAAATAACCCCTATATGACTTTTTAACCAATTCAATAGGCACCCCCCCTAAAAGTCCTACAAATTGATTTTGCAATACAGGCATTTTTTCTTTATCTTCAATACCAATTTTTGGAAATTTCCAAATTCCATTTTTATTAACAACTAAAACTTTTCCTTCATCTAAAACAAGTCCGACAATATTATTAGGCATTAAGAAAAAAATCTAAACTACTTTATAAGAATTATTGTACCAACTTACTTTAATTTTTTAAAATCACCTGCAACCTTATCTAGATCTTTTATTATTGCAGAAATAGCATCATTAACAGCTTTTTTAGCTGTTTTCCCTTTTGTTTTTAAAGATAGAACAGGACTTTCTGTTGGATGTTTTCTTTTCCAAGCTGCAAATTCAACACTTGAATCTTTATTTAAATACACCTTAAGAATTTCAACCATTGTTAAACTATCTATCTTTAATTCAAGTTCATCTTTTGATTCATTAATAATAGTCATTTCCATAATAAGAATTCAGCAGTTTTATTTATAAAACTTTGGTTTAGGCACGACCAAACAAAATATCATCTATTTCTTTATCAGAAAGATCTTGTTCATCCATGAGCTTTTCTTCTTTTGTAATGGGAGGTTCATCAAGAAGCTTTTCTTCTCTTCTAATTAATCTATCTTCTTTAAATTCTCTTAAAGATTTAAGTTCACCTATTGTAACTTCTTTTGTTTTTATAGGATCAAAACTTAAATCAACTTCTTTTTTAAAATTCGAACTTTCATTTATTTCTTTAGAAGGATAAAACTCTGATTGAATTTTATATCTTGCTTCATCTATTAATCTTGGTGTATCTTCTTTCATAAGTTTAATATCTAAATATTTTTCTAATTTTTCTATCAAAAGAGGTGTCTGCTTAGAAACAATGCCTTGTTCAGCTAATTTGACTGCTACTTCTAATTCTCTTATTTCATATGCAAGTTCTTTTTGAGTTAATTTTTTTAATCTTCTTTGACGCATAATAACCCAATGAAAATTATCTATAAATTGATTAGATGGAATAGGAGAAGCTTTGATAATATCTGGTAAATTTTGCTTAATAACTTCTTGTAAAACTACATCTTGTTGTTTAATTAAATCTTGTTTAATAGTATCTTGAGCTTTATATCCAGACATTCTTACTAAAACATCCCTAACATTTGATTTAGATCTAGATTCATTTAATTCAAAATCTACAGATTTTTTAATAACAGGCAAATTAACTTCATAAGAACATTTTCTACATACTTTTGTGATTCCAGTTGAAGAAATTACATCATACAACAAAACCCTATCAGAAGAAACCCCACATTTAAAGCATTTCATTAAGAAAGATGTTTATTCCACTTTTTTAAGATTATGGTGATAAAAACAGTATTAATTTTTAAAATATTTCATGATATCTTCAACAGAAGTAAGTTCTTCTAATACAAATTCATTATTAATAACTACTACAGGATATTTAGAAATTTCAAATTTAGTAGTTAAAACATCTAATGAACTTAATCCACTATCAACTGCAATTGGAATTAAAATAATATCATTACCTGTTTTACCTTTTAGATCAGATAATATTCTTGACCAAACAGATTGTGTTGCTTTTTGAGCAAGATCTATTGGTTCATATTCATACAAATAAATTACAGTGGTAAAATTTTCTTGACATTTTTCTAATGTTTTTATAGTATTTATCCATAAAAAAGTCCTAAGTGTATCATATTTTTGATGTGCAAGCCAAAAATCATCTGATACCCTTCCTGCACTTTCAAGTTTTTCTAAAATTAAAGCTTCTGAATAAATTTTATCTGCAAAAGCAATATGTGAATTAATTAATGTATTACAATCAGCTTCACCTAAATCAATTAAATTATTTAATGCTAAACTATCCATTAAAGAAATTTCAGATTTAAGATAATATTCATTAATTTCATCTACTTTATTTCCCTCATAAGCAAGACCTAATAAAAGACCTACTACAAAAATTATAATTGTTATTAGAAAAGCTTCCCATATTGCATTTTTTGGATTTCCTAATTTTACCATTTTCCTGTTTTTCTTATATATTTATACAAAGAGGTTACCAATATAAATGGATATGCTAATAAATACACAAACATAAATCCTAATATTGGTAAAAATCCGTACTTTTTAAAATCTTGTTCTTTTGCATAAAACAATGCAAAAAGTGTAAATATTACACTTAAAATTAAAGTTAATACTCCAAAAAATACCAATACATTTGGAGTTAAATTAATTTCAGATAATCTTAATACAGCTGTTTGAGCTTGAACAGAATAGATGGTGGATAAATATCTTACAATAATAGTCCTAATTATTCTATATAATAAAATAAATATTCCAAAAAGAGAAATACACCAAGTTAATATAAAAAATGGAAGAATAAAACTACCAAGCATTCCTTTTTTTCCAAATTTACCAATGTATTTGAATAATGTTTGAATCCCCCCTACATTCCATCTTAATCTTTGTTTAAACCAGGTTGTCCAGTTTTCAGGAGCTACACTATAAACTTCTGACGTAAGAGACATTTCAACATTATATCCTGCATTAACAATTGCCCAAGTAATTTCAATATCTTCTGTTAAATTAGATTCATCAAACCAACCAACTTTATCAAATGCAGATTTTCTATATATAGCTAAAGGACCGGGAGTAACATAAATAGCTTCAATTATCCCCAATAATTTTCTAGTAAATGCAACAATTTTATATTCTATAGCTTGTAATACACTAAGTAAATTTATTCTATTTTTAACAAGAATAGATGCTGTTACAGCCCCAATTTTTTGATCATCAAAAAAACCAACCATTTTTCTAACAGAATCTTTTTTAGGAAATGAATCTGCATCTGTAAATCCTATTAATTCTGTATCTACAAATTTAGCCCCATAATTTTTAGCCCCCGCAGCATTACCAGTATTTTTAGGTGTTTGAACAGCCATTACTTGAGGATACATTTTAGCATATTTTTTCATAATTTCATAAGAATTATCAGTACTTCTATCATCAACAACAATTATTTTTTTTAAATATTTATAATCAAGAGCAAGAAGTGTTTCTATTGTTTGTCCAATTGTAGATGCTTCATTAAAACAAGGAACAACCATAGATAATTTATAATTTTTTTTAGATTTAGGAATTTCTAAAAATCTTTTACGATTTGGGAGGTAAATTAAAGTAAATCCAACTATAAAATATATGGATATGAACGTATATACTAAAAATACAACTGTTAAAAAATCAATCATTTTATTTTTTCTCTATTTTATCTGATTTTGCTAAATTAAAATAATCATAAAATTCTTCACTTAAAGTTAATTCATGTGTATGGCCTATTTTCTTTTTTTTAAGTAAACCTAACTTTGCAAAATTAGCAATATGATCATAGGCTTTATTTCCCCTTATCTTAATTACAACAGATTGTTTAATTGGTTGTTTATATGCAATGATGGCAAGAGTTTCTTGTTCAGCTTTTGAAAACTCACTAGATCCTGTAGCAAGTTTATGAATTATATTAGTATATTCTTTTCTAACATCCATTTTCCAAGAAGTTTCTTTTTCGATAATTTCAAGAGCAGAATCTTCTTTACTATATTTTTCTTTAAGTTTATCAACAAGATCAAAAATTAAAACACTACTAAGATCAGTAATAGAAGAAATTTCATTAACACTCAAAAATCTTCCTGAAACGAATAAAACAGCCTCTAATAATTTTAAATTTTCAATTTCTGTAGCAGAATCTATTTCATCAGCTGTTTTAGATGACATTTCCATTTTAAACTTTATATCTTAAAATAGCCCCAATTCCTCCAAGATTATAAAATTGCTCACCTTCTTCTGTTTCTATAGAAATCATTTCTAAATTGGATCCAATATTTTCAGCAAGTTTTTTTAATTCTCTTGCTTTAATCTTATCTAACTTTTCAGAAAGAAATAAAGTTTCAACAGCGCCATTTTGTAAAGCTATTTTAATTTTTTCAAGATTTATAATTCCCATTCCAGCATCTTTGGAAAGTTTTTCAAAAAAGTTATTCATAATTTTTTGTTCTTTGATAATCTCTTGTTGAGAGATAATCTCATTTGATTTACCAACTAATTCTTTTAATCCTGATTCTGCAGAATCTCCAAGATCAATTCGCCCAATAACTTTTTGTTGAAGTCTATCTGTTAAAAATTCTCCTTCTAAAAATTCATCTTTAGTTGGAATAGGACCTCCAAGTAATATCCCCTTCAATTTAGGCATTTCAAAAAATATTTTTTTCATTTCTTCTGCAATTCTTTTATAAAAATCTCTTGTTAATCCTTCTGTAATTCTATGGAATCTTTGACTTGATTGACCCCCTGCCCTTACTTTGCTAGGGATACCAGAGGTCATCTTTTGTAAAACTTCTATCCTCTTTCCTTCCAATAAACCTATTGTAGCTTCTTTTCTATCCATAACAAGTAACCCGAAAACTTCATCAACCTCAAGCATAAATTCTAAATCATCTAAAACAAATTCTTTATCACACCTATATAATCTACTTTTCAAAGGCATAGGTGGTTCAACTTCCCATAATTGTAAATCTTGATTTCCATCTACTTTAGAAACATTTCCACAAAAAACAGCTAAACCATTTTCAGGAGTTTTTTTATAATCTTTAAGATATCTAACAATTTTATCTAAAGCATCTATAACATTTTTACGTGTAGAAGTAGATTTTATATTCTTTGCAGTAGATCTTTCAGCTTCAAGTTGTTTTTGTACTGAATTTACATCATACCCTGCTGGAACATACACTGTAACAAGCTCAGTATGCCTACCATGATGTGCTCCAAGAATTTCTAGAACTTCCCCCAGTTCATGTTTTGTTAATGCTGTCATTTGAATTTAACAGAGAATTTACCTTCTTTTATTTCAGAAGCATTTGTAACATTTTTTAAATCCCCTAAAACAGGTTCTAATCTCTTCTTTATATTTTTATCTAAGGTTAATATGATTTCAGAATTCATTGGTTTTTGAGCTTTTGATTTTTCTTTTCTTATATCTGCAAGTAATTCTATAAAAATATCATAAAGTGGTTCTATTGCTTCCTTCAATTTTACAGATTTAGGCCATTCACTAATATGTATTGATTTTTCCTTTTCAAATTTTCTAAAATAATTTTGATATATTTCCTCTGTAACAAAAGGAGTTATAGGTGCCATCATTTTAATTAAATCTAATAAAGCCCTATAAAGGGTATATTGAGCTGATATTTTTTTCTCACCCTCTCCCTGATAAATTCTTTTTTTAACAATTTCAATATAATTATCTGCAAAATCTTTCCAAAAAAATTGTTCTACCAATGCTTTTGCTTTAGAATATTCATATTGCTCGAAATAAGAAGTTGCTTCAGAAATTACCCAATTTAATTTTTTAAGAAAAACATTATCTAAAAGTTCTAATTTTTCAGGTCTTTTTCCATTATAATCTTCAAGATTCATAAAAACAAATTTAGATGCGTTCAAAAGTTTATTTACAAACTTCTTTCCATTCAAAAGATCATCTTCTTTATAATCTAAATCATTTCCTAATTTTGAACCAGCTGCCCAATATCTAAGCGGATCTGCACCATATTTATTTAAAACTTCTTTAGGATCAATTACATTCCCTTTACTTTTTGACATCTTTTCTCCTTTCAAAGAAACATTTCCAGAAATCATAATTTCTTTCCAAGGAAGTTCATTTTCATGCAAATATGATTTAACAATTGTATAAAATGCCCATGTTCTAATTATATCATGTGCTTGGGGCCTTAAAGAATAAGGAACAACAATTTTATTATTAATTAGTGAAGAGCTTATTTGAGGTGTTAAAGAAGAAGTTGCCCAAGTATCTAAAACCATTTTCTCTGGAATAGCTTCTTTTTTACATTGAGGGCATTTCTTTTTTAATTCTAGGGGATCTACAGGAAGTTCTTTTTCTTCTGCTAAAATAATTTTATTACATTCTTTACAAGTCCAAATCGGAATAGGAATTCCAAAATGTCTATTTCTTGAAATATTCCAATCCCATTCTAAACCATTCACCCAATTTTCATATCGCTTATACATAAATTCAGGATACCACTTAATTTTCTTTCCTTGTTTAACTAATTCTTTTTTCTTATCTAAAATTTTAATAAACCATTGATTTGTTGGTAAAAATTCAATTGCTGTCCCACATTTATCATGGACATTAACATTATGTTTAATTTGTTTTTGTTCTAAAACAAATTTCTTTTCTTCTAATTCTTTTAAAATCTTTTTTCTAGCATCTTTAATTTTCATCCCTTCATACCCTTTAACATTCATTGTTCCATTTTTATTAAAAATAATTTTAGGCTTCAATTTATGTTTTGTAATTGCTTCAACATCATATTTATCACCATAACTACAAACCATCATAACACCTGTTCCCTTTCCAAGTTCTGCAGATTCATCAGCTAATATTGGAACTTCCTGATTAAACAAAGGAACAATTGCTTTCTTTCCAATAAATTTCTTATGCTTTTTATCTTTAGGATTAACAAATATTGCAACACATGCAGGTAAAAATTCAGGCCTAGTTGTTGCTATAAGCAAATCTTCACCACTGCATTTAAATTTAATTGTTGAAAATAAACTTCCTAATTCTTTATCTTCTAATTCTGCTTGAGCAATAGATGTTTGACATTCAGGGCACCAAATAGTTGGAAAATCTTTTTGATAAACTTGCCCAGCTTTATATAAATCTATAAAAGATTTTTGAGCTAATTTTTGAGAATTTTTATCTATTGTAGAATAAGAAAGATCATAATCACAAGAAACCCCTAAATTTTTCCAATCAGAAATAAAATCAGGAGTGATTTCCTTTAAAGTCTTTAAACACAATTTAATAAAATCAGCTCTTGACATTTCTTTACTTTTAACATCTTTTAATCGCTCTATAAGCCTTTCAGTAGGTAATCCATTATCATCTGTACCAAAAGGGTAGAATACATTTCCTTCAAACATCCTTCTAAATCTAGCTATAAAATCTTGCTGAGAATATGAAAAGGCATGTCCGATATGCATATTCCCTGAAACAGTTGGAGGTGGCGTATCTATTGAATAAACTTTTTTCTTATTTTTAGGATCAAATTTATATATCTTTTCTTTCCCCCAAAATACTCTAAGCTTTTCTTCAACAGATTTTGCATCATATTTATCTGCCATAAACATTTCAAGAATAATAACTTTTAAAAACTATTCCTCAGTAAAATAACCATGGCAAAAGATATCGGTGTAAGTATGCCTGCTGGATTTGGCGGGTTAATGCACTTTAAAGAAGAATATCAAAGTAAATTTAATCTGAAACCAACACATGTAATTGCATTTATAATTCTTATTTTGGCTTTTAGAATATTTTTAGGAATATATTATTAAAATGCTTGGTGGATTAAACCCAAAAAAAATGCAGGCAATGATGAAACAGATGGGGATGTCCCAAGATGAAATTTCTGCTGAAAAAGTTATAATTGAAAAATCAGATGGGAAAAAAATTATCATTGAAAATCCCTCTGTAATGAAAATAAAAATTCAAGGTCAAGAAAGCTTTCAAATTAGTGGGGACACAAGAGAAGAAGAAATTGGTTTTTCAGATGAAGATCTTAACACTATTATGGAAAAAACAGGAAAAAGTAAAGAAGAAGCAAAAAATGCTTTAGCAAAAACAAATGATCTTGCAGAAGCTATTTTAGAATTATCGAATTAAAAGTTCTATTTCTGAGTAAAGTATAAAAAGCCCTTTTACTATCCATTATATACTTCTAATTACCAGAAGCAAATCATGGAAGATATTATTCAAGAAAAAATTAGTGCAGATCACTTATTATATGTGAGCCTCAAGTATACAAAAACTTGTGATGTAATGGTAAATCTCTTGATAAGATGGAGAAAAATGATTGATACTTCTATAGAATCTATACTTAAAAAAGCTAAAAAAGCTAAAAAAATAAAAATTATTAATTTGAATCCTTTAGGTAAAATTGATCAGATGCGTATTTTATTTAAAAAAGATAAAAATTTTCAAGAAGTTCTGGACATGTATGAAATGTTTAGAAAAATTGAAGAATTACGAAAAGAAAGAATAGGTGAGTTTAGAAAAAATGTAACCCTAAAAGTATTTTATCAGGGTAAAGAAATTAATATTAATCTTGAACAACTCAAAGAATATGCAGAAAAGTTAGAAAAGTTTATAAGTACTACAAAGCAATTTCTTCTATCTAAATAAGTTTTTTACCCACGTCCAACAATAAACTTTGAATAAGGGCATTAAAAAATTAGATAAAAATAAAGAAAATGAAAAAAGTTATTGTGATAACATCTGGTAAAGGGGGTGTAGGAAAAACTACAACAACAATTAATTTAGGTGCAGCATTAAATTATTTTGGAAAAGAAGTTTTGATTATCGACGGTAATTTAACAACACCTAATATTGGTGTAATTTTAAATTCTCCAGAAGTTCCTGTTAATTTAAACCATATATTACAAAAAAAAGCAGAAGTCTATGAAGCTGTTTATGAACATGATTCTGGGATGAAAGTAATTCCTGCTTCCATATCTTTAAAAGAATTAGATAAAATAAAAACAGAAAAATTAAAAAATTTTAAATCACATTTTGAAGCCATTGCAGATCATGTTATTATTGATTGTGCAGCAGGGCTTGGAAAAGAAGCTAGAGATGTTATGGAAATTGCAGATGAATTAATAATTGTAACAAATCCAGAAATACCTGCAATTACAGATGCCTTAAAAACAATAAAACTTGCAGAGGAAATGGGAATTTCTGTTAAAGGTGTATTGATTACAAGAGTTAGAAAAGATAAAATAGAAATGCAATCAGACATTGTTAAATCAATATTAGAAATTCCTATTTTAGGTATGATTCCAGAAGATATGTGCGTAAAAGAATCTCTAAATCAAAATGATGCTGTTGTTCATACTCACCCCTATAGTTTAGCTTCAAAAGCATATAAAGAAATTGCAGCGAATTTAATAAATGTTCAATATAATTCTAAAAAAGATATAGATAAAGCTTTCAGGAGATTTGTTCAATGGTTGAAGGTATAGTTTCATTTAATGACTGGCAAAATTTAGATTTAAGAGTTGCTAAAATAGAATTCGCAGAAGAAATAGAAGGCGCTGATAAACTTTACAAACTTGAAATTGATTTAGGCTCTGAAAAAAGAATTTTAGTTGCAGGATTAAAACCTTATTATTCTAAAGAAGATTTAAAAGATAAAATAATAATAATTTTTACAAATCTTCAACCCAGAACAATTCGTGGAATTGAAAGCAAAGGAATGGTTCTTGCAGCTGTTTCAGAAGACCATAAACAAGTTAGACTTCTACAACCAGATAATGATATTGAATTAGGTGCTAGAATTAGTTAATTTTAATTTAGATTTATGCACCTGCAAGTACATTACATTCAACCCAATCTATAGCCCGTTTATTCAAACTAGCAATCCTTCCCCAATTATTACTATCCCCAATATCGGCCAACCAATCCAAATAGCCAAAAACACCATCAGGAGCTGCACTATAACTTCCACCCAATGCTAAACAAACTGCATTTAGATTATTAGTAGTCTTGTAAACATATCTCTTTTCCCAAACATTGTCAGATCCATCATAAAAATATACTTTTGGGTCATCACATTGAAAAGCAGTTGAAGTTACGACAGTAAGACCGCCACTACACCAAACTCTTCCATCTGCAATGGTTCCTGTATTAGAATAATAGGCTGAATTAGCCCCCTTTGGAATAATTATTACAGGATCCTCATCAATATTAGATCCCCTTCCTAAATAAAAAGAACTATACCACTGTTCAACACCCATATAAAAATTTTGTAAATAACCATCAAAAACAGTTGCAGCATCTACCTGAGTTCCCCCACCTATTGTAAGCCCAAGAAAACTTGCTTCGGAAGGCAATGTCGCAGTACCACCTGCAGGCCATTCTGTAATACAATCTGCAGTAGCATAATCAGGCCCCACACAAAATTCATTTGAAACTATTTTCGGAGAAGACATATAATTATCAGCAGATATTTCGTAAGCACTTAAGGTTCCAGCCTCAGACCACAATCCGCCTGTAAATTCTACAGCGTTATTAAATACTGCATTTCCACTAATAGTTAAATCTTGAGCTAAAATACTTGAAATTGATTGACTCCAATCAACACCCATCTTATTTAAGTTAATAGCTTCTTGTAAAGAATAATCTACCCCTCCAATTGTAACTTTTACATTTATAGAATCATGAGAAACAGCAGGATTTGACCATACACTACTAACAACAACACCTGCTAAAATAATTACAAAAATTGATAATATAGTATATAAAGAACGACTTGAAATTCTTTTCTCCCTCTTTTTCATATTACTTATTAGATTTTATGATTTAAATAGTTTATTATTCTATTTTCTTAAATAGAATTTCCACTTTCTCAATTTTATTTGCACTAAATTGCTTTATTATTTTTTCAGCAGATTCTGGAATAAAAGGAATAAGTAAATTTCCTATTTTTAATATTGATTCTTTTAATTCATAAAGAACTTTTTTATCTCCTGTTTCCCAAGGTTTTTTATGTTGAACATATTCATTACAAATATCAATAAAGGCAAATATTTTATTCAAAGCTTTATCAAATTCAAAATTTTTAATTAATTTTTCAATTTCTTTTTCCTCTAATTTTTTCAAAAGTTTAACATCTGTTTTTTCAATTCCATTTTTTTCAATTAATCCAGCTACTCTTGAAACTAAATTTCCTAATTTATTTGCAAGTTCATTATTATGTCTTTCAATTAAAATTTCTTCAGAATAATCAGAATCATCAAATACAGAACATCTTAACAAAGAATACCTTACACTATCTGAACCATATTTTTCAATAAGTTTAATTGGATCAATAACATTTCCAAGAGATTTTGACATTTTTTTACCTTTAATATTAAGATAACCATGAACTAAAAGTGTTTTAGGTAATTCATATCCAGCAGACATTAACATTGCAGGCCAAATTACTGAATGAAACCAATTAATTCCTTTTCCAACAACATGCACATCTGCAGGCCAATTTCCATTTGAACCAGAAATATAATTTATCAAAGCATCAAACCAAACATAAATTTTGAAATTCTTATCTATAGGAGAATCAATTCCCCAATCTAAATTTTTCCTTGAAACACAAAGGTCTCTTAATTCTTCATTTTTCAAACGAGAAAGTATTTCATTTTTCTTTGCATTTGGAACAATATATTTCTCTACAAATTTAATTAATTTATTCCTATACTTACTTAACTTAAAAAAATAAGCTTCTTCTGAAAACCATTCAGGTTCTTTATTATGCTCAGAACATTTTCCATCTACAAGTTCTTTTTCAGTAATAAAAGATTCACACCCTAAACAATAATGACCTTCATATTTTCCTTTATAGATTTCTCCTTTATCATAAACTTTTTGAAAAATCTCCTTTGCAACTTTAATATGCCTTTTCTCTGTTGTCCTAATAAAATCATCATAAGAAACATTTAATTTATCACATAATTCAATAAATATTTTAGAATTCTTATCTACAAACTTTTGAACATCTTCTCCCTGTTCTTTTGCAACCTCTGCATTTTTTTGAGCATTTTCATCTGTTCCAGTTAAATACCAAACTTTTTCTTGTTTAGATCTTTTCCAACGAGCTAAAACATCTGCTAAAACTTTTTCAAAAGCATGACCTATATGAGGTCTAGCATTTACATAATCAATTGCAGTTGTAATATAAAATTTCTTCATATTTTATTCAAAAGAACCATATATAAAAAGTTAACTTCTTACAATGGATTGGGCATATATTTCTAGATCACTTTCATTAGCATCTCTTAAATGCCTATCTTTCTTAAAATTAGGAGAATCATAAATAGATTTTGGATTTTCAATTTGCCCCCTTGAGCTTGAAAAAGAAAAAATCTCTAAATATAATCCTTCTGAATTAGGAATTTGAAGAGAATAATTTGAATTCATATCATCTGCAGGACTAAGTGCAGTAATAAGTCGCTGCCTAATTCTATTTATTTCTTGTGGTTCATTTAAAATTGCAACAGTATATCTATGTCTAAGAATTATTTGGTCCCCTGTATTGGTAAACATATTCCACCTAACTTGTCTTTTAACCATATTATTAATATAAAAAATTAATTTATAATTATTATTATACTCAATTAAACATTAAATTTATAATAAATATTTCTGTTAATATTTGAAAGATAAATATTCTTAAAAATATAAAAGATGGTGAAAAAATTAAGTTTGCATCAAAAAAGAAGAAACGCAAGATTTCATAGCATAAAAGAGGGCATTTTTGCTTCTGCAAAAGGTTCTGCAGGCTATCAATTTATTTCTCCTTTTGCAATTGCAATTAATTCTAGTAATTCATTAGTTGCTCTAATAAGTTCTATTGCAGGTTTATTTGCCCCATTAAGTCAACTTTGGGGATCAAAATTAATGAAAACTCATTCTAGAAAAAAAATATTATTATCAATGGTATTTATGGAGGCACTTATGTGGATTCCTTTAATTCTAATTGCATTTTTATTTTTTAAAAATATCATAATTTCGACCCTACCATTACTCTTATTACTTTGGTTTGCAGTTTACACTTTTATATCCAATTTAGGTAATCCTGCATGGTTTTCTTGGATGGGGGATATTGTAAATAAGAAAAAACGTGGAAGATTTTTTTCAAAAAGAAATTTACTTATGGGTTTTGTTAGTATAATATTGGCAATAGGATTTTCATATTTCTTAGATTATTTTAAAAATTTAGGGTGGACAATGTATGGTTTTATGATTTTATTCTTTTTAGCAATAATAATGGAAATATTTAGATGGCAAGGATTTAAGCTTCAATATGAACCTAAAATAAAACTTACAGAAGGAAATTATTTTTCATTTTGGCAATTTTTAAAAGAAGCTCCAAAAAATAATTTTGGTAAATTTGCAATATATCGTTTTACATTTACTATGATTGCCACAATTTCATCTTCTTTATTAGCAATTTATTTACTAAAAAATTTAAATTTAAGTTATTTCATGTATATGGTTGTTCTTTTAGCAGGAACATTTTTATCATTATTATTAATTGAACTTTGGGGAAAATTTGCAGACAAATATGGCAGTTACAATACTATTAAAATTTCTAGCATATTAATGATATTTTTACCTATGCTATGGGTAATTAATCCAAATCCGATTTATTTAATATTTGTACCCTCTGCATTAAGTGGTGTAGCTTGGGCAGGATTTCATATTGCAGAAAATAATTTTATTTATGATAATGTAGGTCCTCAAAAAAGAGGTTTAGCAATAACCTATTATAATTTATTCTGGGGAGCTGGTATTTTCTTAGGTGGTTTAATAAGTGCCATGTTGATTCAATATCTAAATACAACTTGGATAGAACCAATTATATTAATATTTATTATTGCATCTATACTTCGTTTCTTTGTAGTTGCATTTGGAATTAGAAAACTAAAAGAAATAAGACATACAAAAGAATTCAAAGGTATTCAAAGCATAGGCCATCTTGTTTTAAAAGAAGCAAAACCAACAATTCAAGAAGAATTTAGACAAGTGATGCATATTGGAAAGTATTTAAAAACCAAATAACTTCTATTTTAACATGTTTAAAAAGAAATGTAATAACTGTAATGGATCTATAAGTAAAAAAGATAATTTCTGCAATAGTTGTGGGACTAAATTAAAGAATTCAGATGATCTAGGATTATTTGGAAAAAATGATTCAACACCTGGTTTTGAACAATTAAAACTCCCAAAAGGACTTAATTTGATTTTAAATTCTTTAATGAAAAATCTAGATAAACAATTCAAAGACTTAGATTCTGAAATAGATGAAAATAGATCTCAAAATAACCCAAATACAAAAAAATCAGGTGTAAGTATTAGTATATCAACTATTCCTGGAAAAACCCCTCAAGTAAAAATTAATTCTTTTGGAAATGAACAAGAATCAAAACAAATTAAAAATATTACAAAACCAACTAAAAAACTTCCTAGTAAAACAATAAACACTTCTAAATTATCTAAAAAAGAACCAATCACAAATATAAGAAGATTTGCAGATAAAATTGTTTATGAAATCCAATTACCCGGTGTAAAATCAATGAAAGATGTTTCAATTGTTCAATTTGAAAATAGTATTGAAATTAAAGCAATAACAAAAGATAAAGCATATATCAAACTCATTCCAATAGGCCTTCCAATTATGAATTATGAATTAGAAAAAGGTAAGCTAGTTCTTGAATTAGATGCAAAAAATTAATTCATAATCTTTATAAATATCCCCAATTTAGGTCTTTCATGAGGCTGTAGCTCAGTCTGGTTAGAGCACTGCTCTGATAAGGCAGGGGTCCTCGGTTCAAATCCGAGCAGTCTCATATCATTATATTTAAAAATCACATACACTTAAAATAAAAATGAATAAAATAGCAGGATATATTTTTGGAGTATTATTAATAATTATAGGAATTATCATTATTATCTCTGGTTTTGCCAAAGTGTTGACATTTGGAGATTCTATTAGTACAGGACAAATGATGGTTTTCAGCTCAGGAGCAATAGGTGTTTTATTTATATTTTTAGGGGGTATTTTTATTATAATTGGAGCTACAATACTTTACTATACTTCAATAGGAAAAATATTTTCATATATTGCTAAAGAAACAGCACCAGGAGTAGAACATTTAGCAGGAGCTGTTGGAAGGGGCTGGAAAGGCAAAAAACTTAAATCTAAAAAAGTAAAAAAAACTAAGGCTAAGCTTTAAAAAGCATTTTTCTATAAGATAAATATGACAAAGGGTTTGTATCAATATATCAGAGAAGCCTGGAAAAAACCAGAGAAAAAAACACTTAGAGACAGAATGATTGAGTGGAGAAAATCAGGTGTATTTACAAAAGTAGACCATCCTTTAAGATTAGATAGGGCACGTGCTTTAGGATATAGAAATAAAAAAGGATTTGTAATAATTAGAGTTAGATTAAAAAGAGGAGGTCATAAAAGACCAAGACCAAACAAAGGAAGAAGAAGTAAAAGAATGCATACTCGAAAGAATCTTAAGATGAGTTATAAATGGATTGCAGAACAAAGAGCTGAAAAGAAATTTAAGAATTTAATTACTTTAAATTCATATTTAATTGGAAAAGATGGAATACATTATTTCTATGAAGTTATTATGGTTGATCCTGATAAACCAGAAATAAAAACAGATAGAAAAATGGCTTGGATTACAAAAGGACCAAATAAAAAAAGAGCTCTGCGTGGATTAACTTCTGCAGCTAAAAAATCTCGTGGTTTAAGAAATAAACATCCTACTTCAAAAACAAGACCTTCTGTAAGGGCTGGTAAAAGAAGAGGTAAATAATGAATAAAAAACATTTTACATCTGAAGAAGCAAAAAAAATAGGTAATCAATTAAAAATTTCTTGGAAAAATTTTAATCTTGAACAATTTAGAATGGGTCTAAATGTTGAACTTGAACATGGAAAAATTAATTCTAATACAAATATAACAAATGATGATCCATTAATGACTGGAAAAATTGCATTGGCACATTTAAATGAATTTGCAGATTATTATACTCGTTTAGAAAAAATGGAAAAAGAAGCTGAAAAATTTTGGAAAAAGAAAGCTTAAACTTAAATATTCTTTTTTCTTATAATTTTAATCATGAAATATTTAAAACTTGCAGAATTATACAAAGAAATTTCTAGCACAACTAAACGTCTTGAAAAAATAACAATTCTTTCTGAATTTTTAAAAAAATTATCAATTGCAGATAGAGAAGTTCTTTATTTGCTTATGGGAGATATTTATCCTGAATATGACGAGAGAAAAATTGGAATTAGCAATCAAATAGCAATTAAAGCGATTTCGAAATCAACAGGCACAGATGAAAAAGAAGTTTTACAAGAATGGAAAAATATTGGTGATTTAGGAAAAGTTGCTGAAATGTTAACAAACAAAAGAAAACAAGCAACATTACATGTTCAAATTCTTACAACTCAAAAAGTTTTAACAAATATGAGAAAACTTCCTGAATTAGAAGGAAAAGGTACAGTGGGAAAAAAACTTTCACTGATTACAGAATTATTAACTTCTGCTACACCCTTAGAATCACTTTATCTTATTAGGACTTTAATTGGTGATTTAAGAATAGGGATTCAAGAAAGTACAATTAGACATTCTCTTGCAAAATCTTTTTTTAAAAATGATGAAACTGCATCTGTAAAAATTCAAGAAGCAATAGATAAATCAAATGATATTGCAGCTGTTTTTGATGTTGCTAAAAATAAAAAAATAAAAGATTTTCAAAAAATTCATCTTCAGGTTGGAAAACCAATAAAAGCCATGTTGGCACAAAAAGTAAATACTTTTGAAGAAGGTTTCAAAGCATTAGGAAAACCATGTGCAATTGAATACAAATATGACGGATTTAGAATGATTATCCATAAAAATAAAGATGACATTACTTTATTTACAAGGAGCTTAGAAAATGTAACAAAACAATTTCCAGAAGTTGTAGGATATATAAAAAAATATGTTAAAGCAACTTCAGCTATTTTAGATTCAGAAGCTGTTGGTTTTCATAAAAAAACAAAAAAATATACCCCTTTCCAAGAAATTAGTCAAAGAATAAGAAGAAAATATAATATTGAAGAGTTACAAGATAAACTCCCTATTGAAGTAAATGTGTTTGATGTTCTTTATTATGACGGAAAATCTATGCTTAATTTACCTTTTAAAAAAAGAACAGAAATAGTTAAAAAAATAATTAAAGAACAACCATACAAAATAATTCACTCAAAACAAATAATAACAAGCGATGAAAAAAAAGCAAAAGAATTCTATAAAAAAGCATTAAAAGATAATCAAGAAGGAATTATGATGAAAAATCTTGAAGCTATTTATCAACCAGGAAGAAGAGTTGGCCATATGATGAAAATAAAACCAGAAGTAAAAGATCTTGATTTAGTAATTGTTGGTGGAGAATATGGTTCAGGAAAAAGGTCGGGCTGGATTTCAAGTTATAATTTAGCTTGTAGAAATAAAAAAGGAGAATATTTAGAAATTGGAAAAATGGGTACTGGGATAAAAGAAAAAGCAGAACAAGGAATGTCTTTTGAAGAATTAACAGAATTAGTAAAACCATATATTACCAATGAAAAAGGAAAAACAGTTTCAATAAAACCTAAAATAGTTATTGCAATAACTTATCAGGAAATTCAAAAATCCACTAATTATCCTTCTGGATTTGCATTAAGATTCCCAAGATTTGTAGCTCTTCGTCCAGATAGAACTCCAAAAGACATTACAACGTTAGAAGAAATAGAAGACGATTTTACACATCAAAAAAGAAACTGGAAATATGGTTAAAAATGTATAAATTATATACTGCAAATTCAAAAACAGAAAAACTTTTAATAAAATATATTTCTTTAAAGCCAGAAATTAAAAATAAATTAGATAAACTAAAAGAAAATCCAACAAAAGTATTAAGGGCACATACTCTTCACGGAAAATTAAAAAGAAAATGGGCTTGCTGGCTAGAATCAAATATAAGGGCCATATATAGTTTAGATTTAAAAAATAAGATAATACTTATTGAAGCTATTGGTAGCCACAAAATATATTAATATTTAAATTCTTTAATTTTTTTCTTTTTTATATTTTTTTCACTTGCTTTAATTTGAGCCATAATATCTTTATCACCAAAAATTTCTTTTTCTTCGAGAGTTCTTATCTTATCTCTAAGAGATTCCCTAATAAACTCTGCTTTTGTCATATAATTATGTTTTTTCATAACTTTATTAATTGCAGATAAAAAACTGGTTTCAAGTTTTAAACTAATTGTTTTCACCATATTACTAAGTATTACTAAGTATTATTTAAATGCTTTGGTTAATTCTTCTGAACTTCTTTATATCTAAAACAATCAATTGTATGATCATTTACTAAACCAATTCCTTGCATCATTGCATAAACAATTGTGGTCCCAACAAATTTAAATCCACGAGATTTCAAATCTTTACTTATTTTATCTGAAAGTTCTGTATGTGCTCTTAATTCAGACATATGTTTATTTTTATTCTGAATTGGTTTATTATTTACAAAAGACCAAATATATTTTGAAAAACTTCCAAATTCTTTTTGAATTTTCATAAAATTTTGTGCATTAATAATTGCAGAATTAATTTTTAATCTATTTCTAATAATTCCAGCATCATCCATTAATTTATCAAATTTCTTTTTATCATATTTTGCAATTTTTTTATAATCAAAATTATCAAAAGCTTTTCTAAAATTACCTCTTTTCTTAATCATAGTCAACCAACTAAGTCCTGCTTGAAATGTATCTAAAATAATATATTCAAAAAGAAGTTTATCATCCCTACAAGGTTTTCCCCATTCTTTGTCATGATATTTTATCATATCAGAATAATCTCCAACCCACCCACATCTTTTAACCATATAACTAAATAAAATTTACAATTATAAATTTTGCCATAAATTTTTTTTAGGGATTTACGTCGAAGCCTTTATAAAGGCTTTTTTTCTTTAAACATCAATGGTAACTTCAATAAAGAAAAAAAAGACTTCTATTAAAAACGAACAACCAACAAATAAAGGAAAAAGTAGTTATAAAATTCAAAATATTGTAGCAACAACTTCTCTTGAAAAACCTGTTCCATTAACAAAATTAGCAAGAACACAACCAAATACAGAATATAATCCAGAAACATTTCCAGGTTTAGTATTAAGAATTAAAGAACCTAAATCAGCTGTACTTGTTTTCTCATCTGGAAATCTTGTTTGCACCGGAACAAAATCAGTAGAACAAGTTAGAAAAGTTATTCAAGCTGTGATTAAACAACTAAGAAAAATAAATGTTAATGTTACTATAAAACCTAAAATAACTGTTCAAAATATTGTTGCTTCAGGATCTATTGATTTAAAACTTAATCTTAATTTTTTAGCATTAGAAATGGAAAACACAGAATATGAACCAGAACAATTTCCAGGTTTAGTATACAAACTTATTGAACCAAATGCAACCTTTTTACTTTTCTCAAATGGAAAACTTGTTTGTACAGGAACCAAAAATAGAAAACAGCTTGAATTTAGTATGGTTCAAGTGCTTAAAAACGTTAAACAAGCTTTAAAGAATTATAAGAAATAACCCTTTTCACTACTTTCTACCAATAACTACCTGTTGTTATATTCAATTGTACACACAAATCTATAAAAAGGAGATTCGTTAAAATTTTATATGGCACCAGAAGACCCAAAAGCTAAATCTGAAGACCTAATAATTGAGGCAAAAAACTTTTTTGATTCTTATAAAAAAGAAGTAGGAGACTCTTTAAGAAAAGGTGCAAGTGTAATTTATATTGATTTTATGAAATTAACTCAATTTTCAAATAGATTATCAGATGAAATTTTATCACGTCCAGAAGAAATTCTTAGTTTACTTGAATTAGCAATTGAAGAATCTGGTTTAGTAAACAATGTTAGAGTTAGACTTTACAATTTGCCAAAAAGTCAAGAAATTAAAGTTAGAAATATTCGATCAAAACATCTAAATGAATTATTAGTATTAGAAGGAATTATCAGACAATCTAGTGATGTTAGACCCCAAGTTATAAACGCAAAATTCGAATGCCCTAGTTGTGGAACAATGATTTCTGTTTTACAAGTTGAAAAAAAATTCAGAGAACCAAATAGATGCTCTTGTGGAAGAAGAGGGAGTTTCAAATTATTAAGTAAAGAAATGGTAGATACACAAAGATTAGTTATTGAAGAAGTTCCAGAATCTCTTTCAGGTGGAGAACAACCAAAAAGAATGAATATTTTTGTTAAAGAAGATCTTGTTGAACCTAAAATGGAAGAAAGAACAACACCAGGTAGTAGAATTAAAATTATTGGAATTTTAAAAGAAGTTCCAGTTCCAATTAGTACAGGAGGTTTATCCACCAGATTTGAACTTGCAATTGAAACAAATAATTTAATCCCAATGGATGAATCATTTGAAGAAGTAAATATTCAAGAAGAAGATGAAAAAGCAATTTTAGAATTAGCAAAAGATCCTAAAATTTTTGAAAAATTAGCAAAAAGTATCACACCAAGTGTATGGGGTTATAAAGAAATTAAAAGGGCGCTTGTTCTACAACTTTTCAGTGGAGTTAAAAAAATCTTAGTAGACGGTCAAAAAAGTAGAGGGGATATTCATATTCTTTTAATAGGAGATCCTGGTGTTGCAAAATCGGTTACATTAGGTTTTATGGCAGATATCTCTCCAAAAGGAAGATATGTTGTAGGTAAAAGTGCTTCAGGTGCAGGATTAACAGCAACAGTTATTCGTGATGAATATTTAAGAGGATGGAGTTTAGAAGCAGGTGCAATGGTTTTAGCAAATAAAGGTTTAGTTTGTATTGATGAATTAGAAAAAATGGATCCAAATGATAGATCTTCTATGCACGAAGCTATGGAACAGCAAACAATTACAATTTCTAAAGCAAATGTTCAAGCAAGTTTACGAAGTGAAACATCTGTTTTAGCAGCTGCAAATCCTAAGTTTGGAAGATTTGATCCATATCAATCAATTGCTCAACAAATAGATCTTCCTCCAACATTAATTAATCGTTTTGATGTTATTTTTACATTAAGAGATATTCCTCAAAGAGTTAACGATGAAAAAATTGCAATGCATATTCTTCAAGAACATCAAAAATCAAAAGAAGGTATGTTAATTCCAAGAGACTTATTTAGAAAATATGTTGCCTATGCTAAACAAAAAGTAAAACCAGTCTTAAGTGGAGAAGCTATTCAACTTATTAAAAATTTTTATGTAGACTTAAGAAATAAGCCTGTTTCCTCTGAAGCTACTTTAAGGCCAATTCCAATATCTGCCAGACAATTACAAGCTTTAATTCGAATGTCAGAAGCATGTGCAAAAATTCATTTAAGAGATATTGTGCTAGAAGAAGATGCAGAAGTTGCAATTGATATTATGAAATATTATCTTATGCAAGTGGGTTATGATTATGAATCTAAAACATTTGATATTGATAGGGTTACAACAGGCATAACTTCTTCCCAAAGAAATAAAATATTCACTGTTAGAGACACAATAACTCAATTAGAAAATAGCTTAGGAAAAATGATTCCTGTTGAAGAAATTGAAAAAGAATTAGAGGGAAAAATGAGTAAAAGTGAAATAGAAGATGCCCTAGACAAATTAACATCTCAAGGTGAAATATTTAAACCAAGAAGAGGTTATGTGGGTAAGACTTAAAAACCATATTCTGTTTTTTAAAAAATGTTAACAATTAAAATAAAAGGGAAGTTGAAGGACAAGAAACCGCAGGTGTCTTACCATGGCTGAAGATCAATTCAAACGACATATTGCATTCAAACTACGTATAGGAGATATCTTATCTGGAAAACCTATTATGAATGGAGAAAGGTTCCAACATTTAGAATTAGATGGTAAAAATATTGTTAGGGTTAATGTTATTGGAAATGTTGTTGAAAAATTTGAAAGTACTGGGGACTCAAAATATATTTTTACTAAGATAGATGATGGATCTGGTCAAATAAGCATTAAAGCTTTTGGAGATGAAATAGATAAATTAAAAAATTTTACAGAAGGAAACACTATTCTGATAATTGGCGTATTAAGAAATTTTAACAATGAAACATATATTTCTCCTGAAATAATTAAAGAACAAGATACAAAATATCTATTAGTTAGAAAACTTGAAATTGAAAAAACAAAATCAAATGATCCTAGTTTCCAAAAACAACAAGTTGTCTCTATTAAAGATAGGCTTCTTGGATCTATTAAAAATACAGAAGATGGAATTGAATTAGATCAACTTATTATAAATTTAAGAGATATTTCTCCAGAAATAATAAAACAGGAAACCAAGAAATTCCTTGAAGAAGGAATTATATTTGAACCAAGACCTGGTTTAATGAAATATTTAGGCTAAATTTATAAACTCTTTTCTTCCTCTTAAAATATGTCAAATTATGAAGATTTATTAAATTCTGCATATAACAAAGTAAAATCAATAGATACTTCTAGCGAAAGATTTGAAATCCCTAAAATAGAAGGTCATTTTGAAGGTAAAAAAACAGTTTTAACTAATTTTTTTCAAATTACAACCCACCTAAGAAGGGACCCTGAACATTTTCAAAAATTTATGCTAAAGGAATTAGCAACTTCTGGACAAAAAGAAGGAGATAGATTCATACTAAATATGACTGTTCCAAGTGCAAAGTTAAATGAAAAAATAGAGCAATATGCAAAAGAATTTGTTCTATGTAGAGAGTGTGGAAAGCCTGATACAGAATTAATTAAGGAAGATCGTATTAATTTGGTTCATTGTTTGGCTTGTGGAGCTAAACACCCAGTCAGAGCCAAAATCTAAATCTTTATAAAAGAATTTTCACTTAAGATTTTTATAAATCAAATGGAGGAAAAAAAATGATTCAAGCATATTGTGTTAAATGCAAGAAAAAAGGACAAGCAATGAAAGAAGCTGCTATGAACAAGACTTCTAAAGGTGGATTCATGGCAAAGGGTAAATGCCCAGACTGTGGAACTACTATGTGTGCAATGATGTCCAAAGACAATGCAGAAAAAGCACTTGCAGATGGCGAAGCTACAAAAAGCTTTTAGACCTGCTTTTTAATTTTTTTAATTTAATTTAGAATGATTTCGATAAAAGTCCATAAGTCTTGCAGAGGTGTGGTAGGTATTTGTGATTCTAATTTAATTGGTAAAACCTTTGAAGAAGATAAATATCAATTAGATGCTAAAGAAAATTTTTTCAAAGGAGATGAATTTAATGAAGAAGAAGCTATTAATATTATGAGGGATCTATTAAGAGAAGATGCCACATTTAATATTATCGGGCCTGAATCTGTTAATGCGGCCCTTAAAGCTAAAATAATTGATGAAACAGGTGTTGGAAAAATTAAAGAGATTCCTTTTGCATTAATTTTACTTTAATCTTATTAAAAAACTTTTTATCTAACTCATAATACAACTTTTTTTCTACTTTATCCACATCGACCCATTTAGCTTTAGGATTTTTTTTATCATGAGAACATATTTCTTTTTTATCTGTTTTAAATAAATAAAGTGTTATTTTCTTTCTAACATATCCTTTCTTTTTTGTATCTCTTTTATAGGATCCTAATCTTTTAATATATTTTAAACCGATAACTCCTGTTTCTTCATATATTTCCCTTTTAGCACAATTTAATCCAAATTCTAATCCTTTTTTCTTACCCTTTGGAAAACCCCAAATCTTTCTTTTTCCATGATAACCCAATAATATCTTTCCATTATGAAGAATAATTCCACCATAGGATTTTTCTAATTTCATTTAAATAATAAAACTTAAACATTTATAAAACTGTCCGGCATCAAATAATTATGAAGTCATATAAAAAGCAAAAAGAACAAGAAGAACCCCCAAAAATAGTAAGAGTTAGACTCCCTAGAAACAAAGAAGTAATAGGAATTGTAGAACAAAGAGTAGGGGGAAATAAGATGTTTGTAGTTTGTTTAGATGGGAAAACAAGGAATTGTAGGGTTCCAGGTAGACTTAGAAGAAAACTATGGCTAAGACCAGCTGATGTGGTGATTATAGAGCCTTGGGAATTAGATTCAGACAAAAGAGGAGATGTTATATTCAAATACAAACCAACTCAAATATCTTGGTTAAAAGATAAAGGATACCTAAAAACTGAAAAAACAGAGTTTTAAAAATGAAAAAAATTCTATCAGACAAACTTCCAAGAATTCTGAAAAATAAAAAAAGATTAGAAGCTAAACTTAAGGTTAAAATTAGCAATCGTGGAAGAGAAGTTTATATTGAAGGCAAACCAGTTGATGAATATATAGCTGGAATGGTCATAGATGCTTTAAATTTTGGATTTGATTTTAAACTTGCTATTTTAATTAAAGAAGAAGATTTCGTATTTGAAATAATTCATATAAAAGATTATACTAAAAGACATGACCTCCATAGAGTAAGAGCAAGATTAATTGGAAAACAAGGTAAAACAAAAAACACAATAAGTGGTTTAACAAATTGTTTTTTTGAAATACAAGATAATGAAGTTGGAATTATAGGTGATCCAGAATTTATTGAAAATGCACAACAGGGTGTTATTTCTATTATACAAGGTTCAAAACAAGGAAATGTTTATTCATTTCTAGAAAAACATCAAGTAAAACCAGAATCAGATTTAGGTTTAAGAGAAGACTTTAAATAGATAAAAATAATATTTTTTTTAGGTCCCTGTAGCTCAGTTGGTTAGAGCGCACGGCTGTTAACCGTGAAGTCGTAGGTTCGAGTCCTACCGGGGACGCTTTTCTATTTCACTATACATATTCTTTTAAATAAAATATCACTTCTGTTTTTATGCCAAGAAAAGAAAGACAGATTCAAACAATTGCGTATCTTCAGGATAAAAATAAAATTCTTCTTGCAATGAAAAAAAGAGGATTTGGTGAAGGAAGATGGAATGGATATGGTGGCAAAGTACTTCCTGGAGAAGATATTGCTAATGCAGCAAGAAGAGAAATATTAGAAGAAAGCAAAATAAATGCTTGGGGATTATCTAAATCAGGTGTAATAGATTTTTCTTTTAATGAAAAAGTAAATAAAATTCTTGAAGTCCATATTTATAGGATAACACATTTCAAAGGCCATCCTGAAGAAACAGAAGAAATGAAACCACAATGGTTTAATGTTGATGAACTTCCCTACTCTGAAATGTGGCCAACAGATAAAATTTGGTTACCTTTATTTTTAAAAAAATATTCTTTTCATGGAAAGGTTCATTTTCAAAGCCCAACAGCAAATGAAGCTATAAGTTATGATATTCGAGCAAAAACCCCCAAAGGTATTGAGATAAAATTAATCCAAAGAGAATAGTTTTTTAATGCATATTTCTACATAACTCTATGAAATCAAAAAAAGTCCTAGTTGCAATGTCTGGTGGTGTTGATTCAAGTGTTGCAGCTTTGTTAATGAAGAAAAAAGGATATGAAGTTATTGGTGCTTTTATGAAAAACTGGTCACATGAAAAACATGGTATGGGAGAATGCACGTGGAAAAGTGAAAGAAAAGTTGCAATGAAAATTGCAGCCCAATTAAATATTCCCCTTATTACATTTGATTTTGAAAAACAATATCAAAAACTAGTCATCGATGAAATGTTCAAAAAATACAAAAAAGGAATTACACCTAATCCAGATATTGATTGCAATGAAAAAGTTAAATTCCCTTTACTTCTAAAAGCTGCAAAAGAAATGAACGCGGATTATCTTGTCACAGGTCATTTTTCAAAAATTAAAAAAGGTCAACTTTACAGAGCAAAACAAGAATCAAAAGATCAATCATATTTTCTATATAGAATAAAAAAGAAAGATTTTGAAAAATGTTTATTTCCAATTGGAGATTACACAAAAGAAAAAATAAGGCAAATTGCAAAGAAAAATAAATTTCCAAACCATGATAAAAAATCAACAGTTGGGATTTGTTTCATTGGAAAAATAAATCTTAAAGATTTTCTAAAAAAGAAAATTAAACCTAAAAAAGGAAAAATTTTAGATCCAGAAGGAAATGAAATAGGCACCCATGATGGAATATATTATTATACAATTGGACAACGTCTTGGACCTAGATATGGCTTTGATATTAAAAGAGGAGAAGGACAAGCTCTAGATAGATGGTATGTTGCTAGAAAAGATCTAAAAAAGAATCTTATAATTGCAGCACCACAAAATCATCCAATTAATTTTAGAAAAGAAATAATTATTAAAGATATTTTTTGGATTGATAAAAAACCAAAAAATGGAAAAGTTTACTCTCGTATTAGACAAGTAGGTGAATTACTATCAAGCAAACTTAAAGATAATAAAATTACTCTTAAAAAACCAATAACAGGTATTTCAGAAGGCCAAGCAATTGTACTTTACAAAGGAAAAAAATGTCTTGGTGGAGGAGTTATTTCATTTAGATAATTTTTATAAACTCCTTCTCCTTTATTCAATTATGCAATTAGACAAAGCAATTGAATCTAGAGAAAGCATTAGAAAATATACTTCAAAAAAACCGAATTGGAGAAAAATCATAGAATCTATAGATATGGCAAGATATGCTCCAATGGCAGGTGGAATAAATTCTATTAAATTTATTTTAGTTGATGATAAAGAAAAAATAAATCAAATAGCAAAATCATGTGATCAGGATTTTGTTGGAACAGCTCAATATATTGTTGTTGTTTGTTCTACAACTTCTTTAGTAACAAATAGTTATGGCAAACTCAGAGGAGAAAGATATCTAAGGCAACAAGCAGGAGCTGCCATTGAAAATTTCCTATTAAAATTAACAGAAAATAATTTATCAACTTGTTGGGTTGGTCATTTTATAGATAGTCAAATTAAAAAAACATTAAAAATACCAGAAGAAGTTATTGTTGAGGCAGTATTTCCAATTGGATTTAAAAATGAAAAAAGAACTTCTAAAAAGAAAATAGATTTAGATAATATTTTATATTTTAATGAATATGAAAATAAAAAGATGATAGTTCCTAAAAGATCATAAATTAAATGAAAAAAAGCTCAATAACTTTATTTTTAATTATTCTTATAATCATTTCAATAATAATTACTTTTATAGCAAGTAAATATACTCCTTTTACTTTTGATGAAAATGATGAAATTAATTCTTGTCAAATTTGTAGATGCATTGGTTCTGTTCTTATAATGGAAAGTTATCCAGAGCAATATAAATGCAATGGAATAGAATTTTGTAAGAATGTAGAGTTCTCCGAATGTGAATAAAAAAATAAAGAAAAAAATAAAAATAAGAAATAAATTAAAGTTATCTCCAGACTTCTATACCTAAATCAGAAATCTCTCTTGCTTCTGGAGCTCTAGCTTTTTCAAGTTCGTGTCCTAAAACATATGGTGATTTAACACCTGTCATGATAGTAATCACTCGAACTTTTCCTACGAAATCTTTAGAAATTCTTGCTCCAATTATAACTTGTGCTTCTGGATTAAGATTCTCTGAAACTCCCTTTCCAATATGATCAAATTCTTCTAACTTTAAATCAGGGCCACAAGTGATGTGTATTAAAGCTCCTGTAGCACCCCTATAATCCACATCTAATAATGGATGAGTAAGTGCTTGTTTAATAGCTTCGTCAACACGTCCTGCTGTGTCAGATTCTCCAATTCCAATAACAGCTACTCCACCATCTTTCATAATAGATGAAACGTCTGCATAATCTAAATTAATCAAACTTGGAAGAGTAATTGTTTCAACAATACCTTTAATCATAGTACTTACAAGTTCATTTGCTACAGCAAAAGCTTGCTCGATAGGTAATTGACCAGCGATATCCACAAGTCTATTATTATCTAGCACGATACAAGTGTCAGTCACTTCACGTAGCTCTTGAAGGGCAAATTCTGCTTTGTCTATTCTAGCTCTTTCAGATTCAAAAGGCATTGTAACAACTCCAATAACCACTGCGCCAGTTTCTTTAGCAAGTTGAGCAATTACAGGTGCAGCACCAGATCCAGTTCCACCACCCATTCCTGAAAGAATAAATACCATATCTGCATTTGAAACAGCTTTCTTTAAGTCTGATAAAGCTTCTTTGGCAGCTTCTCTACCAACTTTAGGTTTACCACCAGCACCAAGACCTCTAGTAAGTTCTTTACCTATTAGTAATTTCTCATCAGCCTTAGTAACACTTAAATGAAGTGCATCTGTATTTACTCCATAAATTGTAGCTCCTTGAATTCCTTTATTAAAAAGCCAAGTAGCAGCGTTACATCCACAACCACCAACTGCAATAACTTTAATGTTAGCTTTACCAGCTCTTAATTCATCAAAATTAATACTATGGGTTGAAGAGTTATCTATAGCTTCTTTTGCAAAATCTAATGTCATTTTTTTTTTAACCTCCTTTCATTTATATAAGTTGGATTTCTTTTTCGACAAAAGGTTTAAAAAACCCCTAGTCTTCCAACTAGTATAGAATTAATTTAAAAACAAATTGATTATTCAATTTTGGCCGAATTGAGTAACTGTTTAATAAACTAATATAGACATTTCTATTTAAAAATATTGTTATATTTTTTTATAACAGTTAAAACCTAATTTTTATTTAATATTTTATAAAATAACGACGATAAAATAATTTTTAAAATTAAACTTTCTCAAGAATTTTAGTTTTTATTCCGTGCTCACTACATAATTCACAAAACTCTTCAGCATCTTTTAAGGTTCCTGAAATAGTCCCATAATGCATTGGAATTGCTAAGCTAGGTTTGATTAATTTCGCAGCTTCTGAAGCCTCCTCAGCAGTCATCACAAATCTACCTCCAACAGGAAGCAAAGCAATAAAAGTTTTATCAGAACCACTATAACCTGTTAATTTTTGCATCTCAGGAATTAAATCAGTATCTCCTGCATAATAAATCAGAACATCCCCCATTCGAATCATAAACCCGACCCATCCTTCATCTTTTGTATGAAAATGTTTATCAATATTATAAGCAGGTATAGTAGTAATCCTAATTCCATTTAAATCTAATTCTTGACCAGTTTCAACAATAATCATTTCAATTGGAACATCAAAACGAGTAATCTTACTTTGGCAATCAGCTGTCATAACAATCTTTGTACCTTCTTTTACAATTTTTTGCATATCCGCTACACTGCAATGATCATAATGACTATGTGTAATTAAAATAATATCAGCTTTTTCATGCCCTTCCTTTATTTGATAAGGGTCAATATAAATTGTTTTAGAATTCTTGATTAAAAACCCTGAATGCCCTAACCAATCAACACTTGTTCCCTTTATTTGCATAATCTAAAAGAAATTGTACTTGTTTTTAAACATTATTAGTTTTAATTTTCAATAAACATTTTTTCTAACAGGTTCTATTGAATAAACTTAACATCTACTTTCCAATTATCCCCTATATTAATCACAGCTCCCCTTCCATCGTGAACAGCACCACAATTAACAGCTAATGTTTTCCCAAGCTTTTGTTTGCCCCAAGATTCATCAATATGACCACTAATAGAAATAATAGGTTGGTATTTATCTAAAATTCTTCTAAACATCTTAGAACCATAATGTTTTCCTTTTACATCTGCATGAGCTTCTTTTGCACTAATAAGGTCTAATTTTGTGTTATAAGGAGAGTTATGTGAAACAAAAATAACTTTGCCTTGTTTATTTTCTTTTTCAAATTTTTTAAATAATTTTTCTAAAATATTTCTATGTTTTTTATAAGCTTTACTTTTAACATCTCCTGGAAAACTATGCCCTCTTGCCCCAATAAATATAAATTCGCCAATCTTTGCATATGAATAATCAATTCTTTGAATGTTTTTATATTTCTCAATAACTTTTGCAAGATGTGTTAATCTTTCTTGTTTAAACTTACTATTTTCTTCAAGTTTAAAATCAGTGCAATCATCTGGTAAATGATAATCATGATTCCCCAACACACTTAAAACAGGAATTGATAAAGAATTTAATTTTTTCATAACAGATTCTCCTTCTAAATCATCTTTAATTGTTATTTCCTTGAATTTCTTTTTTCCAACAACATCTTCTAAATCTAAAAAAGGATTTCCATAAACAAAAGCAAAAAATTCTTCCTTTAATGTAAAAGGGGGATAATCACCATCAGAGACAACTACATCTATCTTTTCGTTTTTTATTATATCTAAATATTTTTTAGGAAATTTCCCATCAAAATCTCCAACAGCAAGTATTTTCATCTTATTATATATTAATTTTGCTTAAAGATTTTTTAAATCTTTATTAAGGATTAAACCTAGTAGGTGTCCTAGGAAAAGGAATAGAATCTTTTATTGTATCAAATCCACAAATCCAAGCTGCAAATCTTTCAATACCTAAACCAAAACCGGCATGTGGAACACTTCCATATCTTCTAGAATCCAAATACCAATCAGAAGCACCCAAATCTATTTTAGCTTTTTTCAATCTCTTAACTATTTTATTTAAATCAGGTTCTCTTTGTGAACCATCAACCATTTCTCCAACACCTGGTGCAAGTAAATTAAAATTAGTTCCTGTTCCAGGATTTTTCGAATCTTCACCATGATAAAATTTCAAAAGTTCTAAAGGATAATTTGTCACAAAAACAAATTTATCCCCATAATATTTAGCTAAACTTCTTTCTTCAGCAGATTTAAAATCATCCCCTTGCTTTATTTTATGTCCATTCTCCTGTAATTTCTTAATAGCCTCATTATATGTAATTCTTTTGAAGGGTGATTTAACATTTTTTAATTTAGAAATATCTGCACCAACAATTTCTAATTCTTTTTTACATTCTTTTAAAACTTTTTCAACAACATAAACTAAACATTTTTCTGCAATATCCATATCATCTTTCAAATCCATCCAAGCACCTTCTAATTCAAAATGCCAAAATTCAGTAACATGCCAAGGTGTTTTTGATTTTTCAGCTCTAAAACTAGGTGCAATTGCATATGCTTTTTCTACAGCACTAATAAAATTCTCTGCATAGAACTGCCACGATTGAGTCATATAAGCTTTCTTTCCAAAATAACCTACTTCAAAAACTTCAGAACCACCTTCACTTGCAGCACCACTCATAGAGGGGGCATGAATTTCGATAAAACCTGATTTATGCATATATTCATGTAATGCAAATAAAATATTAGATCTAATTTTCATACTTGCTGTCATTTTTCTACTTCTTAACCATAAATGTCTTCTATCACCTAATAATTCTTCATTAACATCTTTGTTAATTGGAAAATCCCCTGCAATACCAACAATATTTATTTTACTTGCATCTATTTCATAACCTGTTGGAGCTCTTTTATCTTCTTTTATAGTTCCTTCAATTTCAACAGAAGATTCAACAAGTAAACTATCAATATCATTCCATTGTTTTTCAAATTTTTCTGATTTTAATATACACTGAATAATATCACTAGAATCTCTAAGAACAATAAAAATGAATTTATTACTCCCCCTCTTTCGATGAATCCATCCCCGCACAGCTACTTTTCCTTTACCTTTTTTTATAGCTTCAGATATTGATATAAAATTCATAATAAAAAAATAAAGAAAGAAGATTTTTTAAATATACTGGATTTATCCTGAAAAAATAGTTCCAGATAAAAGATCCAAACCATGAGGCCCTTTTTTAAAAAAATCGCTCCCCATTTCAAGAATTTCACCTAATCTCCAATATGCTTTAGATGAAATCTCTAAATCTCTATTAGGCATGGTATATTTCACATGGTAATTTCCAATGAAAAGACTACCATTTGGTCTAACTAAGATACATGCAGCTAAACCACTTACATCTTTTATATCCCTTATACCAATTACCTTTCCTCTTGATTCTTCTGAATCTCCCAATTCTCCTAAATCTTCAAACCAAAATCCTTTTCCTCCAAGATAACTTTTAAGATATTCTAATTTTCTTCCGGATTCATCGTTCATATTTATGCTCATCATTTTTGTTTTTCTCCAAATTTATTTTTTGAATAAAGCTAAGCTTTATTATCATATAGTGGTAACAAATATACTCTATATATACATGTGTAATCTCAATTGAGACTATAAATATAAAGGCTTAAAAAGCAAGAATTCTTTTGTTTTTTATGGACACTTCAATACTAGAAGACATCGGATTAACAGGTGCAGAAACCAAAGTCTTCATATCTTTACTTGAATTAGGTCCATCAAATGCAGGAAAAGTTGTTGAAAAAACAAGTTTACAAAATTCAGTAGTTCATAGGGCATTTCATTCTCTTATTGAAAAAGGATTAGTTAGTTATGTTCTAGAAGGAAAAATAAAAAAATATCAAACAATAAAACCAAAAATGCTTTTGAATTTTCTAGATGAAAAAAAAGCAAGGATTCAAAAGATACTCCCAGAACTTGAATTAAAACAAAAAAGGCAAGAAGAAAAACCAAGGGCAACAATTTTTGAAGGAATAAGAGGGGTTAAAGAATTGATTAATTTGATTCTAGAAACTAAATCAAAAGACTATTATATTTTAGGTGGAACAATAAAATCCAATCATTTATTAGGAGAATATTTTTGGGATAATTTTCATAGAAAAAGAATTGAAAAGAAAATCAAAGGAAAACTACTTTTTCATAATTCTTTAAAAAATTGGGGAAAAGAATTAAACAAAAGAAAATTAACTCATGTTAAATATACAGATAGAGAATTTGAAGAATTAACAGAAACATTAATCTGCGGAAATAAAGTTGCTATATTAATTTATTTAGAAAAACCTTTTGGATTTTTAATAGAAGAGATCTCTGTAGCAAATTCATATAAAAAATTATTTGAACTTCTTTGGAAAACTTCTAAATAATTTTTAAGGAGTCAACCTCTTTCTATCTCGTGGAAAAATAGTACATTCCCTAATATTAGATAATTCACAAATAGCATATGTTAAACGTTCAAGACCAATACTCCATCCAGCATGCATTGGGGCCCCAAATCTAAATGCATCAATATACCATTCAAAATCTTTTGGATTTAATCCTTTATCTTTTAACTGTTGAATTAAAATTTCAGCAATATGAACTCTTTGACCTCCTGAAGAAATTTCAACACCACCATACAATGCATCAAATCCACCAGAAATATTTTTCTTTTTATCTTTAGGCCAGATATAAAATGGTTTTATATTAATTGGCCATTCATATGTAAAAACAATTGTATCTTTGTAAATTTCACAAAGTTTTCTTTCAGCTTCAGGTTCAAAATCATCACCAATTTTCATTTTAAATCCATGCTTATTAAGAACACCTATTGCATCTGCATATGTAAGATATTCTGCTTTTGGAACTTTTAATTTTAAACCTAATAATTCAACTTCTTCTTTACAATCTTTTAAAACTTTTTTAACAATGTACTGAACACTATATTCAATATATTTCATAACTTCGATATCATCTGTAAAAGCCATTTCAATATCCATTTGTCTTATTTCATTTATATGCTTAGAAGTATCATGTTTTTCAGCACGCCAAATAGTATTTGTTGAAAATACTTTTTCAAGAGAGATTGCCATTAATTGTTTGTACAATTGGGGAGACTGCGCCAAATAAGCTTTCCTTTCAAAATATTTTAATTCAAATAAATCTGTTCCACCCTCTGTAGATGTTGCAATTATTGCAGGAGGTTGAAATTCCATAAATCCCTTATTATAAAAATATTCTCTAAATCCATTTATAATTGTAGATTGAATTTTAAAAATAGCACGAACCTTGGGTTTTCTCACATCTAAAGAACGATTATCTAATCTTTTAGAAATTTCAGCCGGCTCTGTTGCTTTTTCATTAACATGTATTGGAAGTTTTTCAGCTCGATTTAAAATAATTAAACTTTCAATTTCAATTTCAATATCTTTTCTAGCAAATTCTGCTTTAACCTGTGCTTTTTTAACAGTTCCAGTAATTTCTATAACAGATTCTAGAGTTAAATTTGAAATTGTTTTCATTATTTCAGATTCTTTTGAAATACCTTGCACCATCCCAGAAGAATCTCTTAAAACTAAAAAAGCCAGATTTGAAAGACTACGCATTTCAAAGGCCCACCCTTTTAGTAATACTTTTTCTCCTGCTTTAATCTCTTTAATATATGATCTTTTCATATTATAATCTAAGAACTAGGATTTATTAAAGTTATTATTTCTTTTTCTTCTTTTTTATTACGTCCTTTATATCTTTCTTAATTTCTTGCTTAATTTCTTCCTGCTCCTTTGTTTCTTCTTGAATTTCAGAAACTTCTCTACTTAAATGTTTTTTGAATAATCTTGAGCCCATCATTGAAAAAACATAAAAGGCAAAAGCAATTCCAAAAAAAGCAAAGAATATTGTGAAAAGTTTTCCTAAACTGGTTATAGGCACTAAATCCCCATAACCAATAGTTGTTAAGGTTATCACTACAAAATAAATAGAATCTAACAAGGACCACCCCTCAAGATAAATATATGCACAGGATCCAAGAATAACTATTATAACAAAAATTAATATCAATGTCCATAAATGTTTGTGCCACCTCATTAATCTACTTAGAAAAGGGGATTTATTAATTTTTCGTGAATTTTTAAAAAGCTATTTAATATACTTTAAAATTATTTCCATAGCCTGTTTACCTGGAATAGATCCTTTAAATTCCTTCATAACCAACCCCATATAAGCTTTATCACTAAGACCTGGTTTTGATTTAATTATCTTTAGTATCTTTTCTTCCATATGATTCAAATCTATTTTTTCAAATTCAACGTTTTCTCCTTTAATTCTTTTTTCAAGAGCAGATTTTATCTGATGCTCTTTAATTTTTTTCTTTCTATGTAAATGTAAAATATCTTCATATTCTGATTCTAATTTCTTTTCAATATGCTTTAATTCTTTTCCAAATCTTTTTGCAATATCTTTTGGATAAACTAATAATACATTTGCAATTAAATTTGGATGCGGGAAAATTTTATGTAGTTTCAAATATAATTCCAGTTTATTAGATTTAAACAACATCTTTATTTTTTCTTGATTAAGTCCTTGTTTTATCAAATCATTTTCAATTTCTTCTCTTGATTTAGGCAAAGTTTTCTTAGTATCATTAATAAAATCTCTTGAAATTTTTAACAAAGGTAAATCTGTTTCAGGATACATACGTGCAGAGCCAGGTAAAGGACGCATAAATTTAGTTGTTCCATCTTTCTGTGCATTTCTAACTTCCATTTCAGTAGGGGTTTTATTATCAGATAATTCTTTTTGCCTTAAAACTTCATTTTCAATTGCTTTAATAAAAATATCCATATCCTGCATTCCTTTTATTTCAACTCTATTTTCCCCCCTAATAGAAATATTAACATCCTGTCTAATTGTTCCAATACCCCTTCTAACTTTACAATCCCTTAAAACACTTCCAATCTGAAGTGCAATATCTTTTGCCTGTTCAGCATTTTTAATATCAGGAGCAGTCACAATTTCTACAAGCGGAATTCCTAATCGATCTAACTTATAAATTTCTTTATTTTCTCCCCTTTCAACAATTCTCGCAGCATCTTCTTCAAGAAAAATTGATTCAATTCCAACTCGTCCATATTTTGTATCAAGATGACCATCTTTTGAAATTAAAACAGTTCTCTGAAAACCAGAAGTATTTGAACCATCAATAACAGTTTTACGCATTATTTGTGTAATGGGCATTATTTTACAATTTAATAAAAAAGAAATATGCAATGCAATTTCAAGTGCTTCTTTATTTATTTCATGAGGAGGTTCTTCATCTAATTCAACAAGACAAGTTGTATCATACCCTTGATATTCAAATTCTTTATTCAAAGACTTTTGATAAAGCGCAGCAACATCTATTTGCCCAGATTCACCTGCAACAGCGTGAAGTTTACGATGAATCACAAAATCAGGTTCATCCTTACGTAAAAGAGATGGACAATTACAAAAAAGCTTATGTGTATCAAGTTGCTGATGTATTTCCAAACCAGACTTGAATTTTAATTTATCATAATCAATATCCATAATAAACAAAAAGAATTAGGATTTATTAAATTGTTGTTATTTTGTTTCTTTTACAACCCTTATTTTAGTTCCTTTTAATTTATTACTTAATATAAACAAGGTATCTTCAGGTATATCAATTGCATGCAAAAGAGTTTTTCTTTTTAAATCCAATCTATGAGATAATTCATTTATTAAACCAGAAGTATCATATATACCTAAATTTATTCTATGTTTATCAGATTTTTCTAGTCCATCATAAAAAATATAATTTTTAGAAATAGAATTATAAACTAAATGTACTTCTTTCATTTTAATATAAATTGAGTTAAGAAACTATTTAATTTTTGTTCTGATACAAAACTCATTTTAGGGTGAGATTTAGGGTCATATTTAAATCCTTCAACCATTGGTTTATTACTATCATTAACAATTGCATATCTTGTAAAATTATCATTTGCAGCCCCAACATAAAATCCAGCTCTAGTGTCCCTAGCTAAAATTAATTCTAAGAAAGTATCCTTAGCAACAGGTTGTTTACCATGATCACTACAAATTTCAACTGCTATTTTTTTTCCTTGATGCATAATCGAGTTTCCATCATAACTACCCCTTTGCCAAACTAAACCATTATCTTCTGCTAAACCTGAATTTTCCACATTAGTCTGTTTAAGAAAATTAGCAATTTGCTTTCCACCCCTATATATAGGTGCAGCATGACTCATTCCAGAATCACCAACTAAAATAGGCCAAGTACCTGGGACAATCAGTGTTTCTGGTGAATAAGAACTTATTTTTGCTAAACGCCTTTCATAATTAGGCCCATCCGAAAAATTTATAGTTCCATCATGATTAAAAGAGGTAATCCCATAATCAGGCCCCACAATAACATCTGGGTGTAATTCTGCTGCTTTTTCTAATTTTTCAAAATATTCATTAGCATTATCATTTCCAGTTATTTTATGTTTAACAGTTATAATTTTCATATAAATTAAACCAATTTACCATATTTAAACCTTACTATATGTAACTCCTATAAAGTTACATTATATATTAAATTAAATTCATAAGATTTATAATTCTGTTTTTCTAAGTATATTTATGAAAAAATCTGGAAAAAAAGAGGTTAAAAAATTTCCTGGATATTTGAATATTGTTCACCCTACATTTAATTTACCTAGAACAATTGGACAAAAAGCTGCAGATGGACTTACAAAATGGGCAGGTAGTTGGGCATTTATAATTTTATTTTTTGTATTTTTAGGATTATGGATGGCTGCAAATGTATATTTTTGGATCCAATATAACATTGGAAAACCTTGGGACCCTTACCCATTTATTCTTTTAAATTTAGTATTATCTTGTTTAGCAGCTATTCAAGCACCAATAATTTTAATGAGCCAAAATAGGGAAGCTCAAAAAGACCGTTTAAGAGCACAATATGATTATGCTGTAAATAGAAAAGCTGAAAAAGAAATACAAGAAATAAAAACACAACTTAATCGGATTGAAAAAAGACTCCATTCCAAAAAATGAACCTAGAATTTCTTAAACCAACCTGGAAAAAGTTTATTGTCTTTGCAATTATTTTAATTTTAATCTATTCTTTTCTTTATACAACAAAAGCACCTATTTTTCCATGTCAAAAAAAATTAATTTTTGATGTAAATTCAAATTATGAAAAAGGATTTTGTAATGTTTGCTCTGTAAATAAATATTGTAAAGTTGAAAATTATCAAACTCAATCAACTCCAATTGGTAATTTAATTTATATTTTACTTATAATAATAATTCCCTATATCCTTGGTGCATGGTTAATTGAGAAAAAATTTACTTCTTTTCAAGAAAATAATCAACTCTAAAATTTTCTGATTTACCAAAATGTCTTTCTTCTAAAATCTTTTCATCTTCCATTTCTATTAACTTATTTCTAATTTCTCTAATTGTAGCTTTATTATCTAAATACTCAAAAATTTCCATAAGTGCTTTTGGTCCACTTGTTAAAAATTTAATAATTTTCTTTTTTATTATTTCCATTTTAATTATTTGATCTATCACATATTTCATGTGTGAAATTATGAAGCATTTTTTCTTTTATAATGTTTTTATCTTTTGACCATTCAGAATGTCCTAACACCCACCCTAATTTAACTAAAGCTGTTTCAGCTAACATATCTTCTAAATAAATAATCCCTGTTTTCAAAAGTTCTCTTCCATTTGAATAAACAAGTGGATCTAATCTCCCATTAATTGTTTGAGCAACTGCACACACTATAATGCCTTCATCTTGAATTTCTTTTAATTTTTTTGTCCAAGAATTTCTAGATCTTATTGTTGGAACATGGCCTAATCCCCCCATTTCTAAAACAAGTCCTTTATAATTTTTCTTTTTATAATAATCTAAAATATCTGGATCTTGACCTGGAAAAACTTTAATTAAAGTTACTTTTTCTTCAAATTTCAAATCTAATTTAACTTTATTTTTATTTCTTCTTTCATAATCTGAAATAATCTCAATTCTATCTGTAAATATTTTTGCAAAAGGTTTTGAATTAACAGTCTTAAAAGCATCTCTTCTTGAAGTATGAAGTTTTCTAACTTTTGACCCAGGCATTGCATAACAATAATCATCATTTATAGTAGCATGCCCAACAAGCATTACTTCTGCAATATCAGATATAGCTGCCAAAGCAGAACATTGTAAATTTAAATTCGCATCACTACTTGCTCGATCTATACTTCTCTGAGAATATGTCAAAACAACAGGTTTATTTAAATCTCTTAAAAAAAATGAAAGTGCTGCACTTGTATAATGTAAAAAATCAGTCCCATGAGTAATTATAATCCCCTGGATATTTGAATCATTTAATAATTTTTCAGCTGTTTTAGCAATTTTCTGCCAATCTTTATAATCCATATCTTCACTAGCTTTCATAAAAGGAATTTCAACTTTTAACACATTAACTTTCTTAAAAATTTCAGGATACATTTTAAATAAAGATTCAGGAGTATCTAACCAATCAACACCCCCTTTTGTGGGATTAAGTTTAGCTGCAATTGTTCCCCCTGTAATAATCATTGCAATATTTGGTTTTTTAGAATCTTTCTTAATTTCAACTTCTTCTTTTATTTCTACATTTTTTTTAATTCTTTTAATATCTAAAAGATCTTTTTTATTAAAACCAATATTATATCCAGAAGCAAGTTTAATAAGAATTATCCCTTTTTCATCAGAAGGTGTTTCTAAAAGTATTCCCTCATAGTCTTTTTTAGGTAAACTAATTCTAACTTTATCTCCAGGTTTAGAATCTAATTCCATAAAGAACAAAAATAAAGATTATATAAAAAGTTATCTAAATAAGTTGAACTAATTCATATACAACCCCTAAAATAAAGATCAAACTAAGTAAACCAATTATAAACCAATTAATAGGCATTTCATATTCAGGCTTTCGATCCCCCTGTTTTTTAGCTTTTTTTACCATTTGTAAAACTAAAATAGCTATAATTCCTGTTGAAATAACACCTCCAATAGATAAAATTTTAATAAATGAAAAATATTTAAAAAATCTTGTTAATAGAAAAATTCCTATTGGAACTATTGCAGTCAAAAACCAAGCTGTTTTTCTTTTCATTCTTTCATCAAATTTAAAATTATCTTGAAGTGCAACACCTAATGAAAGATATGAAGTGAACATAGTAAAAATCCCAAGTAAAATAAATACAGGCCCCAACGCCAAAGTAGCTATTTCAGGTGTCCCCATTCCTTTAACACCCACAACTATAAATGCAAATAAAATATAAAATATAATTGGAATTGCAGTTCCAAGAACTAATGCTTTTTTCATTAATTTTTCATTTTTATGAAGAACAATTTCTATTTCAGGTACAGCATGAAAACTAGTTAATGCAAATAAAATAACTCCAAAAGGTAAAAATAAACTTGCAGCATTAAATCCATATAAATTTGAAAAACTAATATCTTTTACAAAAATAACAAATATTACTAAAAGAAGTAATAAAATAATTCCAACTCCTATTTTTTCATACCTTTTCAAGGCCTTCAGCCCCCTCCAAAGAAGAGCTGCCATTAATAATCCAATTAAAATTCCAATTAAAATAGTATAATTAGCATTATTAAAAATCAAAAAACTTAAACTTTCACCCATCCCTAACATATATGCTACGATTGCAGAATATATTCCAAAAATAGTTGCAAATTCAAGTAAGAGCATTCCTTTTCTACCTAAATATTTCTCAGCATAACCAGGTATTTGATGTTTACCTTTTGTTCTTAATGCGATTTCACCCATATAAAGATTAAGTGCAAGAATAATTAATCCAATTAAAATAATATAAATTAATGCTGCAAAAAAACCTATTTGAGCAGCAATATAAGGAATTCCCAAAACCCCTGCACCAATACAGGTCCCAACCATAATTGAAACAGTTGTTATTAATTTCTTTCTCTCTAATTTTTTCATCTTCCTCTTTGAGTTAAAAATAGGCCTGGAGGGATTCGAACCCCCATTAAACGGGCCGAAACCGTTTGTGTTGTCCATTACACTACAAGCCTATAAAAATAAAAGTAAAGTTAGGTTTTTATAGTTTAAGATTTTAAATTCTATATAAAAGAGTAAAATGGTATTAAAAAGAAAACATAAAATTGTCATTGGAAGTGTAAGTACTATTGTATTGGCTTTTATGATTGCAATAAGTATATTACTATATTTACTTTATATTGAACAATTTACAAATTATAATAAGTTAGATATTAAGATTACAGAAAATCAGCAAACAACCCAAGGTCAAATAAATCTATTAACAGAAACATTAATGGAGACTAGAGATAAATTATCAACCACACAAACAGGTCTTGAGACGACTCAACAAAATTTAATTGAAAGTCAACAAGAGCTTGAATTGCTAAAAGCTTCTGCAGGAGATGATTTTTCAGGAATAATTGAAACTTCCCTTCCAGGGGTGGTTACAATATTAACAGATATCAGTCAAGGAACAGGTTTTATTATTGAAGAAACAGGTTACGTTGTAACAAATGCCCATGTTATGAAAGACGCAACTTCTGCGATAATAATTACTTCAAATGGAGAAAGCCATTCTGTATCTGCAATAGGTTCTAATGATGAGATGGATGTTATTTTATTAAAAATAGAAGGAACTTATCACAAATTAACTTTAGGAGATTCAGATAATATTCAAGTTGGTCAAGGAGTTATTGCAATAGGAAATCCTTTAGGATTACAATTTAGTGTTAGTGAGGGAATTGTTTCAGGAACACATCGAGAAGGCATTAATGGACTTGCAACTTATATTCAAACAGATGCAGCTTTAAATCCAGGTAATTCAGGTGGACCATTAATAGACAAACAAGGAAAAGTCATTGGAATAAATAATTTTAAATTAGGTGAAGGAGAAAATTTAGGATTTGCATTAGAATCAAATTATCTTAAAGAAACAATAAATAATATTGCATTAACTCAATTAAGCAAAACATTGATAAATTAATTTAACTCTATCTACACATGTCTAAAAAAAATCAAGAAGGACTAACAGTAAAAAAAGATGAAAACTTTAGTGAATGGTTTTCTCAAATACTTGATAAAGCAGAAATAGTAGACATTAGGGGAACCGCTAAAGGATTTATGGTAATTCGACCTCTTGGAGCAGAAATAATTGAAAACATGTTCAAACTCTATGAAGAAGAACTTCAAGAAAAAGGACATCGACCAACTTTTATGCCCACTGTTATACCTGAAGAAAATTTAAAAAAAGAATCAAGTCATATTGCAGGATTTACACCAGAAGTATTTTGGTTAAAAGAAATTAATAAAGAAAAATTAGCATTAAGACCAACAAGTGAAACACTATATACACCCATGTTTAAACTCTGGATAAGAAGTCATAGAGACCTTCCATTAAAATTATATCAAAGAGGATCTGTATTTAGATTAGATACTAAATCTACAAGACCTTTAATTAGAACAAGAGAGATTATATGGATTGAAGCACATGATGCTTTTGCAACTAAAAAAGAAGCAGAAGCCCAAGTTCAAGAGGATATAGAAATTACAGAAAATATTATGCACCAAAAATTTTGTATTCCTTTCTTACCCATGAAAAGACCTAATTGGGATAAATTTGCAGGAGCAGAATATACAATCGGATCAGATGTTATGATGCCAGATGGAAAATTGATACAACAACCTTCTACACATTTAATGGGACAAAAATTCTCAAAAGCATTTGATGCTAAATTTGAAAACAAAGATGGAAAAGAAGAATATTTATGGACAACTGCCTATGGCCCTGCAATGTCTAGGATTTTAGTTTCAGTAATTTCAATGCATGGGGATGATAAAGGACTTGTTATTCCGTATGCACTTGCCCCCTATAAATTATTAATTATCCCTATATTTAATAAAGAAAATAAAGAAAAAATTATAAAATATTGTAAAAATCTTCAGAAAAAATTCAAAGATATTCGAGTATTGTTAGATGATAGAGAAGAATATAGTCCTGGTTGGAAATTTCATGAAGGAGAATTAAAAGGAATTCCTTTTAGATTAGAAATAGGTGAAAAAGAAATTAAATCCAAAAAATTAACACTTTATACAAGAGATACTTGTGAAAAAGAAATAATTTCTGAAAATAAAATTAACATTGAAAAACTTGGTTTAGAATTTGATAAAAGACTTCTTAAAAAAGCTGATAAATTTATGGAAAATAAAATAGTTAATACACATACTAAAGACGGATTAAAAAAAGCCTTAAAAGAAGGAAAAATAGCAAGAGTTAATTTTTGCTCTATTAATTCAGATGGAGAAAAATGTGCCACCTATATTGAAAAAGAATTTAATGCTGAAGTAAGGGGTACTTTTGCAAATAAGAATGAAAAAGCTTCTGGAAAATGTATAATCTGCGCTAAGCCAGCCAATAATATTGTTTATATTGGCAAAAGCTATTAACTATTCTTCTAAACAACTAACAGCACTTTCCAGTTCTATTTCCATTTCAAGGGTCATTTTCAAAAGCAATTCTAATTCTGCTTCTGCTGCCCCTTCTTTTTTTAATTTCATTAGGTTTTCCATTTTTTTATATAAAACCTCAAAAAAATTCAACTTCCCTAACCAATCTGGTGTAACTAAAATTTATGCCTCCTCATTTAATTCAGATCAGAAAGAAAAAGTTGAATTAAAATGAGGTAATAGGTTTAATTTTTATATTAAAGTCTAAGCTAGAAATAACAATTCTATATAAATTTCTACACTTAGATTCCATCTTATATTATTCTATAGAATTAGTCTTTTTATATGTTTCTTTTTAATGCTTTCATCGACGGGTGACTATAGATTCAAATGCTTTTTTAAAATCATCCAAATCCTTTGCCCGAACAGTTCCACCAACTGCATTTTTATGCCCACCACCAGTAGCATTTTCAAAATTATTGATTATTTCCAAAAGAGGTTCTCTTACATTATCTCCCCTAAGAGACATATTAATTTTATCTCCTCTTTCATAAGCTACAAAAATAATTTTAGTTGGAAATAAAAAATTTAATTCGCCAGCAATATCTCCTGCAATACTTAGATCACCACCAAATTTAAAAAATAAAACCTTATCTTCATTTTCTCCTATTTTAATTGCTTTTTTTAAAAACTTTTGATATTTGGTATTAAGTTCATTATACTTATAATGAATAGTAAAATTATCTTTTGTTTCTTCTAAAACATCATAAGGGGATTTTGCTTTAATTAAAAATTTTTGCATTTTTACCACATTAGTAGTCCTATCTTTCAATCCAAATGAAAATATTCTCGCCAATTCACCTATTTTAGATTTATAAAAAATCTCTGCGGGATTTTTAGATTCTATTGTTAATTCAGGATATTTTTCTTTAAAATCATCGTAAAATTCAGGAAAATATCTATCTGCAAGACATCCAATAAGTGCAATCCACATATCTTCTTTTTTATTTGCAATCTTATAACAAATATATGTCACAGGTTCCCCTGTTTCTTGAGTTTTAGGCCCGCTTAAAAGAGAATTGTAATAATTAACATTATTAAAAACTTTTATCGGTTCATCTGGATTATGATGATCAATCCAAACAATAGGGATATTAAATTTTAGAGATTCTTCAAAAAAATCATCTGCAACTATAGGTTTATCTAAAATAAAAATATAATCCGCACCAAGCTCCTCAACTTTTCTAAAATATTCTTTTGTGAGGGCAGGATAGGATTTTATGCAAACACCCTTTCCTCTTTCAATATACCTTCTTAATAATAAAAATGAACACAATCCATCTTGATCATTATCATAAAAGAAAATTGGATTTTGAGCTTTATCTAAATGCTCTCTTATTTCTTTGATTTGTTTTTGTGTTAACATTTAATCTCCAATTTCTGTTTTCAACTTTGTATATCCAAAAAAGTCTGTTGTATAATTATAGGCACCTGCATTTAAAAAAGTAATTTTATCTCCAATCTTTGGATTTTTCAATTTTACCCTATATCTAAAAATATCATCTCTTGTTGGGCTATTCCCCTTAATTAGATAAGATTCTCCTTCTTCAGTTGAATTTAATTCCCCTTCTACTAACAATTTACTGGAAGTTAAAAGAGTATCTAAAGCACAATTATAAATTGTAGTGTTAATTATAATATTATTATCATAAATTTGAATTATTTCTGTTTCTAATTTTATACATGGTGCTGCTATAAATCTTCCAGGTTCAATATGCATCTCAACCCCAAATTGTTCTAAAAAAATTCTTGCTTCATCTAATTTTGAAAAAATATATGGAAGAACTTTAGAGGTATAGCTAATATAGGTAGAAGGTAATCCGCCTCCAACATTAATAAAATCTATTTTTTCTAAAATATCCTTAGATAATGAATCTTTTACTTCACCCATAATATTCCATTCACTTGTATTTTGAGTTTTTCTATGCAAATGAATCCCTAATTTACTAATATTAGAATTGCCCCTAATTTTTTCAACAATTTCTGATATTTTTTTAGAAGACATTCCATAAACAAAATATTTTCCAGTATTTACACGATGTTCTTGAAATTTCATTCTAAGACTTAAATTAATCTTTCTTCCATCAATAACTTTTAAAATTTTATTTAAATCAACTTCATTATCCACCACAAAATTTTCAATACCTTCTCCCATAATTTTTTCTAACTCTTCTTCAGATTCTGCTTGGGTGAAAAACCAAATTTTTGATTTATCATCAATTTCATCGATTTCTTCTTTAGCATGAATTGAAAAATTAATTTCAGGGTAGATTTCCTGTAAAATTTTTCCTACTACACTATTTGTTTTATAAGAATAAGAAACTTTTAATTTATGTTCTAAAAGTTTATTTATTTGCTCTTTAACAATTTTTTTAGATAAAATAAATTTAGCATTATTCATTTTCTAATAACCCTTGTTTTTTCATTTTTTCTAAAACACTTACCATCATCAAAGGAAAAGTTATTGAAACATCTCCATTCACAGTAGCAGCCTCTGCATCATCTTTAAGTTTCCCCCAAGATTTTGCTTCCTGGGTTGTAGCTCCACTCATAGAACCAGAAGAAGCATGACTAGTGGTCATATAAACTGCATAATCAAATCCTCCTGAAAGCAAAGCTGAAAAAATAGCATAATGCTTTGAAATACTTCCCCCTAAACTAATTAATCCTTTTTTTTCATCAAAAGAAAGATTTGTTACAACTTTATTCATATCTTGCAAAGTATCAACAATAAAATCTCCATGCTTTTGTTGAAACATAAATAAATGAAATCCAAAAGAAGAATCTGCAATTCCAGGGCAATATATATCTATATTATTTTTAGCAGCTTGGTATAAAATTGAATTTTCATCATTTAACATTAATCCAATTTCATGTAACAATTCTGAAACAGCTATCCTTTTATTTTTTTCATAGATTTTTTCTAAATATGAGTTCATTTTATCTTCAAATTTCATATAACTTTCATTTCTAATTATTAAATTTCCAACTCTATTTTCCCCTCTTTCATGAAGTTGAATATCATCTGCATAAAAATTAGAAATTTCAAATTCTTCACCTATTGCTTTCATAATATCTTCTTCAATAGCCCCTGATGTAGTGACTAAAATATTGGGTATATTTAGACTACACAATTGTGCAAAAAAACCCCTCAACCCAGAAGTAACCATATTAGAAGTAAAAGTTAAAAAAATCTTAGATTTAGATCGTTTCATTTTTAAAACAACATTAACAGCTTCATTAAGCTCTGTAGCTTGATATCCCAGATTATCAAAACTGTCTACACATTCTTCAACAGACATATGAGGTTTCCATAAAAAATCTTTAACTTTTTTCATTTTAAAATATAAGATTTAGAGTTATGACTAAAATTAATATTCAGGTATTACCAAAGATTCATTTAGCAATTCTAAAGCCATATTTATTTCAATAAGGGTCCATTTTTAAATATTTCTCTTATAATTCAGAACAAAAATCTTTTTAAAGTAAGAATTCAACATAATAATACAATGAATAAATGGGCAGAACTTATATTAGGTTTAATTTTATTTGTAGGTGTAATAGTTCTTGCCTGGGCTTCTTCAGCATATAGTTGGGTCTTGTTTGGAAAAAACTTTAATTTTCTCAATGCAGCATGGATTTTACTTAAAGGTGGTATTTTCTGGTTTATACTTTTAATTGGATTTCTATTAGTTATTCTAGGCATAAATGATATGAAAGATTAATTGGATTAAGAAAAAATTATAGAATTCTATTGATGTGAAAAATTATAAAAAAATAAAAAAATAAAAAAATTAGCTAATTTAGTTTTTTAAGAATAAAGCTAAAACTGCTGCTACTACTCCACCGATAACATCTAACCATCCCCATGCTACCCAGTGATTAACAAGTGCCACAAGACCAGCAACAAAGATAACCCATTTCATCCAAGCGTCCATTTATAACCTCCATTTTATTTAATTATATAATAATATTAAGAAATTAAAGTATATAAAATTAACTTTACATTGAAAATGCGATCAAGGTTCCCTCTATAATTGCCCCAATA
>FLOH01000299.1_pt1 | contig 121534 bp, 113 predicted proteins | sample 756751 | NCBI WGS metagenome assembly FLOH01 (sample SAMEA4026879, study PRJEB14308) | marine metagenome | biome: coastal water; material: water | depth 74 m
TACGCTTGCATGTGCTGGAAAATGGTGAATATTACCGACTCGGAGAAACGCAGCCGCGCACCGCTACAGCACGTGTGCTGGCAGCGAGTAATAAAGATCTGGTCAGCGCGATTAAACAGGGGATGTTTCGGGAAGACCTGTACCATCGATTGAGCGTACTCACCATACGGGTGCCGAGCGTGGATGAGAGAGGGGATGACAAAGTCGTGTTGCTGGAACACTTTCAGCAACAGGTTAATCAACAGATTAAGGGGTTTGAGCTGGACGAGTCGGCACGGCAGCTATGGAAGGCTTATGACTTTCCCGGAAATGTGCGAGAATTACGCAATATCATCATCCGCTTATCGGCCAAATACCCGGGTCAGACCATCAGGCGCGCGGCTCTGGAGCTGGAATTGATGGCACCAACGTCCCTTTCTGATAATAAGGATGAGATTGCGGTATTCAGGAAAAACTTGAGAGCGGAGAATTTTCAGTTAAACCATGAGCTGAAGCGGATCGAAAAAGAATATATCAATCTTGCGTTACTGGAGAGTTCCAATAACATGAGCAAGGCAGCATCGATGCTCGGGGTGAATCGTTCGACCCTGTATGGCCGGCTCGAGCGGACAGAGGAGAGTGAATAATGACGGGTTTCGCAACCGGCCGTTTAAAAACACAACATCGAAGGATCTTGTAAAAGCCCATGTATGAAGAATTTTTTGGTTTAAAGCGATCTCCGTTTCGGATAACACCCGATACCTCACTATTTTATGATGGTGGACGTAGAGGCGATATCCTGGGAGCACTGGTGTATGCGGTGCATCGTGGCGAAGGGATTATCAAGGTGGTTGGAGAGGTCGGCAGTGGAAAAACCATGCTTTGCCGGATGCTGCAGCAGGAATTACCGGATTCGGTTGAAATCATCTATATCGCCAATCCCAGTGTTTCACCGGAAGATATTCTGTTTGTAATCGCGAATGAGCTGAAGTTTGACATTGCGCGCGATGCCTCCAAGCATGAAGTGGTTACCATGCTGCAAAACTATCTGCTGAAAAAGCATGCGGAAGATAAACAGGTCGTGCTGTTCGTTGAAGAAGCGCAGAGTATGCCGCTGGAGACACTGGAAGAGATTCGCCTGTTATCCAACCTGGAAACAGACCAGTACAAGCTACTGCAAATTATCCTGTTTGGTCAGCCGGAGCTGGATCAGAATCTGGCGACTAACTCGATTCGTCAGTTACGCGAACGGATTACGCACGATTTTAATCTGAATCCCCTCAATACCAGAGATATTCATCAATATCTAAATTTTCGGATGCGTGAAGTTGGCTATAAAGGGCCGGAGCTGATCAGTCTGAAGCTGGCCGCAGGGATGGAGAAGTACTCCGAAGGATTGCTTCGAAGGATCAATATCCTGGCGGATAAGATGCTACTTTCTGCGTTTGCCGATGGTACGCATACGTTAACCCGGCGTCATTTACAGGCCGCAGTCAAGGATAGCGGGTTTAGTCGGATACACACTGGCGGGTTTGGTAACCATCTACTCTGGGTTTCGGCGCTGATGCTGCTCCTCCTCCTCTTAGCCTATCTGGTATTAAGTCAGCAATCAGCGTTGTCTGAGGTGTGGAGAGATACGCAGGCCTTATGGTCCGGTTCGTCGCAGCAGACTGCTGTGCTATCTCAACCGGAAAATGTGGCCGTACAGTCGCTGACATCAACCGAAAAGTCGCTTGCCAGTCTGGAAATATTGACGGAAGTTGAGCCTTCAGCGGACAATGAAAGCGATCAGTTGCTGGCGTTGAAACAGCAGGAAAATATTAAATTACAACGGGTTCTGGCAAGTGCCGAACAGGTAAAAAAAATTGCGCCTGATCAGGAATTGCCGGTTAGTTCAAAAAAAAATCAACAATCTGTTGATAAACTTGATAAAGTTATTGTAAATCAGCCTGTTGAAGCGCCGTCTTCAAGTGAAAAGTTGGATCAATACCAGCTCTGGCTAAATCATAAAATAGAAGCCAGTAAACAATGGTTAAGAGGCGCCAATAAACAGAGCGTCTCGATTCAGGTGATGATGCGCAGTAAATCGGCAGCTCGGGAGCTGGTACGGTATCTGCAGACAGAATGGCCGCTGGAGCTGGATAAAACCTATATATATGAAGTTAAAATGAAAGACCGGGCAATCTATCGAGTGTTTTATAACGAATATCCGTCTATAACACTGGGGCAGATTTCAATGAAGCAGTTGCCCGAGTCGGTACGAATTAATTCGCCTTACCTGCATTCCGTATATCGAATGCAAAAGGCTTTACTGTAACGAAATTTTTGTGCGCTTTTGCTGGTTTAAGAACTGGGTATTATAATGAAATATTTACTATTGATATTTACACTGACGAGTCTGTTTGCATGTCAGATGACTTTGCCGCCAAAAGATGAGCGCATGGTTGTATCGGGCCATATTGATGAGGCAATACCTGATAAAACTCTGATGCAGCAGTCGATACCTCCGGTTGTTGATCAGCTGCCGATTATTGCAGCGCCAAAGCCAGCCGAAAAATTACAGACTTTTACTGTAGTGGCGACCGACCTTCCCGCCAGTGAGCTACTGTTTGCTCTGGCCAGAGATGCCAAATTGAACCTGGATATCGACCCTGCTATTGAAGGTAATGTGAGTATCAATGCGATTGACCAGACTCTGCCCCAGATACTGCAACGTATTTCTCGCCAGGTTAGTCTGCATTATTATCAGGATGGGCCGAATCTGGTGGTGCAGCGCGATTTGCCTTTCAGCAGAATTTACCCGATCGACTATCTGAATATAACCCGTAAAGCCTCTTCGACGGTTGAGCTTTCAACCCAGATCGCCTCCACCGGAAGTGGTTCTGAGGGTGGAAGTACAGGCGGTAATAACTCCGCTTCGAGCATTGAAAACACGGCCAACAATACCTTCTGGGAAACGCTGCAGGAGAATGTGAAAAGCCTGATCGCTACGGACAAGAAAGGTGGGTCCGTCACCGTCAATCGGGAAAGCGGAACGATTTCTGTTTTTACTACTTCCGCAGTGCATAAAAATGTACAGCATTTTATCGATACCATCATGAGCAGCGTGCGTAAGCAGGTGCTGATTGAAGCCACAGTGGTCGAAGTTACTCTGAACGATGATTTTCAGGCGGGTGTCGACTGGAATAGAGTGGCCTCTGGAAATGGCTGGAACCTGACCCAGAGTACTCTGGGAGGAAGCCTCGGTGTAGCGCCTTTCCTGTCAGCTACCTATTCCAATAGTAATGCCGATCGAGATATTACCGCCTCTATCAAGGCGCTGGATTCGTTTGGAGAGGTTTCAGTGATGTCGAGTCCCAAAATCATGGCACTCAATAATCAGACTTCGATTTTAAAGGTGGTAAACAATTCGGTGTATTTCAATTTCGATGTTGAAACCACGGTGAGTGACACCGGTGTTCCAAATACAACCTTTAACACCTCAATCAACACCGTTCCGGTTGGACTGGTGATGAATGTAACCCCGTTTATTACCAGCACCAATGAAATCATGCTTAATATCCGCCCGACTATTTCCAGAATCCTCAGATTCGTCAACGATCCAAATCCGAGTCTGGCCAACGCCGGTGTAGTTTCGCAGATTCCAGAGATTCAGGTGCGCGAAATGGAATCTATTTTAAGGGTTGCGAATGGCGATACCGCCGTCATTGGCGGGCTGATGCAGGATGCCGCGAATGAGAATAGTGCCGGTATACCCGGACTGCATGATGTAGACGGCTTTGGTGCATTGTTTGGTACCCAGGAACGCAGTCTGAGCAAGACAGAGCTGGTGATTTTTTTACGCCCCCGGATTATTGATAACGCCAGCTTGAACTCTGATCTAAACGATTTTAAGCGTTATCTTAAGCCCAGACAGTTAACAGAATAATTCAGCAGGGGTATCCCATGAGTTTACTGTTAGATGCACTGAAAAAAGCCGCCGAAAAAAAAGCAAAGCTGGGTGCGGATAAAAACAAAGTCGATGCGACAGAAATCGATGCGACTTCCATTGATGCCACCGAGCAGCATGCCACCACTATCGATACGACTCTGCGCACAGGTTTCACACCGCCTGTCCGGCATGAATCTACCGAACTGGATGCAACGGCAATAGATAATACCGAGCTGGATGCAACATCAACCGAAATGTTAACGGACATTTCGGGGCTGGCTGAAACCACCCAGGAACTCACAGCGATTGACGTGACCCAGCTGGATAAGCCCGCTACGGGTGGCCGCGCAGCGCTGGAAGATGACACCCCGCTGGAGGCAACTTCGATAGAGGCGACAGAGCTTGATACTGGCGTAACAGGCATCGATGATTCGAAACTAGTGGCTGAAACCACTCAGGAACTGACAGCCATCGATGTGACCGAGCTGGAGACGCCGGCAACGCAGAATAAGATAGCGGATGATGTCAGTGAGCCGGAAGCCACCGTGCTCGATGCGACCCTGCACGATCAGACCGAACTGGAAGCAACAACGCTCGATGTTACCGCACTGGATGCGACAACCTTGACCGAGTCCACTCAGGAAACGCCGGTTGTATCAGCAGCGCAGTTATCCGCCACAGAATTTGACACAACATTGGCGGACCACAGCGAACTGGAAGCCACTTCGCTCGACTCGACTGAAGTTGATGCAACCAGCACAGTGGAGACGGACCGAGGCCAGCAGGATACGTCAGACCCAAAATTCAGGAGTCTGGATTTAACCGATAGTGATCATGCCGAGTTTGATATTGAGCAGGACTTTAATCTTGGAGATGATCAGACTACGCAACTCGGAGAAGATTTCAGAGAATTAAATTATTTCGGCCTGGATAGCGAATTCACGTCGAGGATGCAGCAGGCGGGTGAAAAAACATTTGAGATACCGGCGCTGAAGAAAGACCCGGACGAGGAAGAATTCCTCACCGAAGAAGATGTTACCGAATTTATGGGAGATGGTTTAACGGATGTTGAACGAAAGCGCTCTGGCGAAGCTGGCAGTCGCAAGAAAGCACTGTCGAATGATGACACGACAATAACTAACTCAGAGTCGCTGACACTCACAAACTTTGGTTACGAAGATCTTTCAATCGATTATCAGGATGATGAAGACACCTCTCTTAGACTGGATGAAACGTCCAGCGATACCGATTCACTGCAGGGGTATCCCGATTCCGGGCAGAATACCACGGGTCGCTCGTTTAAAGGGATGCGATCAGCAGAAGATAAGTCGACTCTGTTTGCAGGGGATTCTACATCCACCTCTTCTTCAATCGACATTGATCGATTAACCAGCGATGAAACGGTAACCGTAGAAGGTAGAACGGCGACCAGAACCTACGCACCAGATAATTACGACAGAACGCTTCTCAATATGTCCGATAAGGATGTATCCAGAATTTTCCCGGGTATGCGTCCTGAAACAGATGCGGTGATGACCCCCGATTATGCGAAAAAGGTATTTTTAAGCCGTTCGGGGCAGCAAAAAACACATTACTTCAAGATCTATGCCGGGGTTGGTCTGCTGTTATTACTGGCGGTTGTTTTGTCGGGCTTATTCCAGCTACAGGATGAAGCCGATTTAATCGATCAGCGGGTGGCCGGGCTTAAGCGTGATCCAATGCCGGGTATCATAAAATCTAATACCGGTGAAGCTCCGATCCGACTGTTCGAGCCGGTTGAAGAAAATGCCGATATCAAGGCACTGGATGTGCTGGCCACTGCAGATCGCACGACGGCTGACATGCAGGCACCCAGCGCACCGGTAAACATGGCGGACGCGGGTAGTGTCGAGACCAAAGCGACCAGCAGTGAGTCCGTCACCGACCCTGCAACGCTGGCGGTTAACACCGGTATCCCATTGAACATGCAGCAGGCACTGGCAAAGCCGGACAGAAAAATGCATACAACAACCGTCCGGCCGGTTTCGGTGGCGGCTACTTCCAGTTTACAGTTGCCGGTGAAAAATCAGCTGGATAGCAAGGATGAAATCTTGAGCTCCGCTTATCAGGCCTATATGGCGGGTGATCTGGTCACCGCCCGGTCAGACTACAACAAGGTCCTCGAGCTGGATAATACCAGTAGAGACGCACTGCTGGGCAGAGCTGCAATCCATATCCAGGATAATGAGTATCAACAGGCAATCAATAAATATCAGCAGATTCTGGTGATTAACCCGAAAGACAGTATGGCAATGACATCGTTGATAGCCGTCGCCAATATCAATCCACAGGCCGGCGAGGCGCAATTAAAAAATCTAATCTATGAGCAACCGGATTCAGCTTATCTGCATTTCGCACTGGGAAACCTGTATGGCAGTCAAAACCGTTGGGCTGAGGCGCAAAAGTCTTATTTTGATGCGCTTCAATTTAATCAGGAAGAGCCTAACTACGCCTATAATCTGGCCGTCAGCCTGGAGCATATCGGTAAACCGGCAGTGGCTATCAATTATTATCAAAAAGCACTGGATAATCGCTCCAAAGGACTTGCTACCTTCAATCGTGAGCTGGTCGTCGCCAGAATCGAGGTGTTAGCCCAGTGAAAGTTATTCCTAAAAGTAACCGGCCTAATAAGCCCAGAAAGCTGGGTGAAATACTGATTGCGGAAGGTGTTATTACCAAAGATCAGCTACATATCGGCCTGACCGAGCAGAAAAAAGTTGATCTTCCGCTCGGTAAGCTACTGGTTAACCTGGGTTTTGCAACCGAAGCGATCATGCGTTCTGCGCTCGGCGAAGCCCTGGAGCAGGATAGTGTTGATCTGTCGAATGTGGTACCCGATCCGGAAGCAATCAAACTGATCGATTCGGATACCGCGCGCAAGCACAAGGTCATACCGCTTAACTACAATGCGATGACTGGCACCTTAACCATCGCGATGTCGGATACGTTTAATCTGTTTACGCTGGATCGTATCCGCATTCAGATTGGACAGCATATCGAAATTGTACCGTTACTCGCGGGTGAAACTGAAATCTCGAGTGCGATTGATCAATTCTATGGCTATGAATTATCTATCGATGGCATCTTACGTGAGATTGAAACCGGCGAAGCGGATTACACCAACTATCAGGGTGATATCGAGGAATACAGTCAGCCACTGGTACGACTGGTGGATGTCATGCTGGCCGATGCAGTCAAGCGCGGTGCTTCAGATATCCACTTTGAGCCGGAAGAAGGCTTTCTGCGTATCCGTTACCGGATTGATGGCGTACTTCGGCAAATTCGAAGTCTGCATAAAACCTACTGGTCGGCCATAGCGGTACGCCTGAAGGTTATGTCGGACATGAATATCGCAGAAACGCGCTCTCCCCAGGATGGACGTATATCACGTATTATCATCGGCCGTCAGATCGATTTCCGGGTGGCTTCACAGCCGACCATTCATGGCGAAAATATTGTTTTACGGGTACTGGATCGAGAAAAAGGGGTCATTCCACTGGAAAAAATGGAGTTGCCGGAAGACTCCATGCGCAAGCTGAAAATCATGATGGCGCGTCCGGAAGGCATCATCCTGGTGACTGGACCAACCGGTAGTGGCAAGACCACAACCCTGTATTCATTGCTGAATCATATCAGTACCGAAAAAGTGAATATCATGACCCTGGAAGATCCAGTGGAATATCCGTTCCCTTTGATTCGGCAGACATCGGTCAGTGAAATGGCAGGAATGGACTTTTCCAACGGGATTAAATCTCTGATGCGTCAGGATCCGGATATTATTCTGGTCGGCGAGATCCGTGATGAAGAAACTGCAGAAATGGCATTTCGCGCGGCCATGACCGGTCATCAGGTTTTTTCAACCCTGCATACCAACTCGGCTATCGGCGCGCTGCCACGGTTACGCGATATCGGCATCATGCCGGAGATCATGGCCGGTAATATGATTGGCATTATTGCGCAACGTCTGGTGCGCAAGCTGTGCCAGTATTGTAAGGAGCCTTATCAGCCGGATGCGCAGGAACTGGCGCTGCTGGAAAATCCTAAAAACATAAAGCCCGATCAGATTTTTCGTGCCAAAGGCTGTAAGGCCTGTGACAACACCGGCTATAAGGGGCGCATGGCGCTACTCGAAATCCTTAAGATGAACTCTGATCTGGATGATCTACTGGTGCATGGTGCCACCGCGAAAGAGTTAAAAGAAGCGGCCTATAAGCAGGGCTTTTTAACCCTGGCGGACGATGGCGTGCGCCATGTAATGAGCGGCGTTACCTCAATCGAGGAGATTTCGCGTGTCACCGACCTGACCGAACGCATGAGCTAACGATGCCACTATTCCAGTACAAAGCAGTTGATGGCGCCGGCAAAACGATTCAGGGCAGTCTGGATGCGGGCAATATTGCCGATCTTGAATTGCGTCTGGAAAGGATGAATCTGGATCTGGTCACCTGTAAACAGAAACAGCCCGGCTCCGATATCTTCGGGCGGAATAAAATTACGCGGCGCGATTTGATTAACTTCAGTTTTCATCTGGAGCAGTTAACGCGTTCCGGTGTGCCGATACTGGAAGGCTTGACCGATCTGCGGGAAGGTGAGGAAAACCCGGGTTTCAGGTATGTTATAGCCAGTCTCATCGAAGCGATCGAAGGCGGTAGTTCGTTTTCTCAGGCGCTGGCGATGTACCCCAAGGTGTTTGACGATGTCTTTATCAGCCTGATCAAGGTGGGTGAGCGCAGCGGTCAGATGGCCACGGTACTGGTCGACATCACCGATACACTCAAATGGCAGGATGAAATCATCGCGAAAGCGCGTAAGGCGGTGACTTATCCTGCGGTCATCGGCACACTGATTTTCAGTATCGTCATGTTTTTAATGATTTTTGTGGTGCCGGACATCATGAGCGCGATCGTTGGAATGGGAGGAGAGATTCCTTTTCACTCGCTGGCGCTGATGGCCACCTCTGAATTTCTGGTGCAGTTCTGGTATCTGGTCATCATGGCTCCTTTTGCGCTGTTTTTTACACTGCGCTACTTTTATCAGAATAATGAAAAGGCTCGCTTCAGGATGGATGGCATGCTGCTGAAAGTATGGGCCTTTGGCGAGGTCAATGAAAAAATCAAGATTTCCCGCTTTACTCGTTATTTTGCGTTGATGTTTGCCTCTGGCATCACCGTGCTGGATGCGATCAAGCTAAGTCGCAATGTGGTCAGTAACCGCGTTATCGAAGATGGCATCGATAGAGCCTGGGTGCAGATTTCAGAAGGCGGCAGTATCAGTGAAAGCTTTAAAAATATCGGGATCTTCCCACCGCTGGTCATCCGCATGTTGCGCGTGGGGGAGTCAACCGGAAGAATGGATGTGTCACTCAAGAATGTCAGTTATTTCTTTGAGCGGGATATCAACGAACGCATGGATAAAATGGAACCTGTGCTACAGACAGCCCTGCTGGTCGTGATTGGATCGGTGGTTTTATGGCTGATACTGTCAGTATTCGGGCCTATGTACGATACGATCAGCACGATTGATTTTTAGGTTGTTATGAAAAGATTACTCTATTTTACCGGATACAGAATGGTCGCTCAGGAATGGGTTGGCCGTAAACTGAATAGTAGTGTCTATTTTGAGCCGGATGAGCAGGGGCTGGATCTGTTTGGCGCCTATTTATCCTCGTTGAAGAACGAGCCGGTTACGCTATTACTGGATCTGATCGAAGAAGAATTCCGACAGGTGACGATCCCGTTATTACACGGGGCGGACCGACGGGGAATCATTGAAAGAAACTTCATTAAATTTTTCCGTAACTCGAGTTACCGCTATGCAGCTTCTCAGCTCATAGTGAAGAAAAAGCGTAAAGAAGAGCGACTGCTGTTAACCGGTCTGACCAATCAGGATTTACTCAAACCCTGGCTGGAAATCATCGATAAGACACGCACGCCGCTGTCCGGCATTGTCAGTTTGCCGCTGATCTCTGAAGGTCTGGTTTCCAGTTTCAAGGCCGGGCCCGACTGTGTCGTCATGGTTAGCCAGCAGGTGCCCAGTAATCTACGCCAATCAGTATTTGTAAAGGGCAAACTGATCCTCAGCCGTCTGGTGCCTATCGCCAGCTTTTATCAGGGTAACTATGCAGGCGACCTGATACGCGATATAGAAAGTACCAAAAGATACCTGGTCAGTCAGCGTATTGTCGATCGTAACGATATTATTTCGGTACAGATCTTATGTAACGAGCGGCATTTTGAGAAGCTGAGCATCAAATGCGTCGACGATGGTGTGTTTGAATACGGCATTCATGACATCAATGACATGATCAAAAAGGAAAAGATTGAAGTCGTTGATGAACAGGACTTCAGTTCAATCCTGTTCTGTTTTCAGGCCACCCGAAAGCTGTTTGCCAACCATTACGCCAGGGCCAGTGAAAAAAAATATTACTATCACTATCTGACGGCACTCAGTTCAAAAGTGGCCGCAGTTGCACTGATCGCCATCGGCATCGGTCTGTTAGGGGTTTCGATCGCACGCGGCCTGCTTTACGATACATCGACAGCAGAGATGGCACTGCTGGAGAAAAAATATGAATCCAAGTTTAATCAGCTGAATGAACAACGTGTCGACTCTGATATCAGTACCAGCAATCTGAAAAATGTAGTGAAAACGGTCGATCGCCTGAAGCATGTCTATCAGCGCTCCCCACGAGAAATGATGTCGATGGTGAGCAAGGATATTGCACTGTTCAATGATATGCGAGTGAATCGATTTCAATGGCTGGTCGCGACCACTCCGAATGCCAGTGAAGCGGATAGTCAGGCAATAGTGGGTGCCAAAAATACCACTCGTAGAGGTCGAAATGCACCAGCGATTCCGCAGAAGATGTATGAAATTGTGAGTGTATCCGGAGAGTTGCTGAACTTTGATGGTGATTACCGCTATGCATTGAGCCTGATCAATGATATCGAAGACGCGATGAAAGTCTCGAATAAATACAGCATGGTACAAATCACCAAAAGGCCGTTAAATATTGAATCGGATGAAGTGATATCGGGCGATGTAAGCAACAAGGTGAATACTAAAAATAGCAGTAAGAAAAAGGCTGAATTTGGTTTCAGGGTGGTAAGAGAGGTCAATCTGGATGAAAAATAAACTGGATCTTGATTTTCTAAAGAATACGCTGATATTTTTAGCCGTGGCGATCGTGCTAGCGACGGTATTCATCTTTGGTGGACTGCAATTTGAGCAGACTAAATACGCTGAATATACCAAAACCAAGGCATCCCTCGAACAGAGTCATCGTCAGTATAAAAAACTGGTCGAAGACCTGGATCTACTACAGCTTTATCGTGAATCCTATAAGGGCTATAAGAAAAATGGTCTGATTGGAGCGGAAAGACGACTGACCTGGATTGAAACACTGGAATCGGTGAATGATGATCTGAAGCTGCCCAAGCTGACCTATGCACTGGCACCACAGGAAGAGTTTAAACGGCCAAAATTTGCCAAAGATAATAAAATTCTGGTGAACAGTACGCCGATGGCACTGAATATAGACCTGTTGCACGAAGAGGATCTGTTTAATGTATTTAATGGTATGCAGCAGCGCATCGAGAATCTGTTTACCATTGAGCAATGTACGCTGATCCGTAAAGATAGAACCGGGGCGTTACTCAATACGCGTAGTGCTAATTTGATTTCTAACTGTTTAATGAGATGGATAACTGTCGATGTTCAGGAATAAAATATCTGCAGGGTTACTATTTGTGATGGTGCTGAGTGCGTACAGTTGGAGCTATGCGCAGAGTGCTGAAGCTGAAATTTACACCCTGTTCACCACCGCTCAGGAACGCCAGATTATCGATAAAAATCGCTATAAACTGGAACAGGAAAAGAAAAATGTAGTGCAGGCGGGAGTCGATAAACCGGAACAAACAGAAAAGGCTATACCAGTACCCGCATCCACCCTGAATATTATGCTGTCCGGCGTGACTATTGCACAAAGTGGAGAGAATATCGCCTGGTTGAATGGTAAGGCCTATGAAAATGGTGCCAGTCTGGAAGACGGTTCAAAGGTTTATATCAGTCGAAAAACAAAAACGCTGGTGCAGATACAGACCCCGGATGGTAAGTACCATGCACTGACCACCGGAAAAACGATTGATATCAGCTACTTCAAGCCCTTAGAAGGGTAAAGCCCTATGCTCGCAAAACGGCAACAATCTGGTTTTGCATTGCTGATCTTCCTGATCATCCTGATCGGTATGGGTGCCTTTGTGGTGGAGGGCTATATACAGAATATCGCGAAGGAAGTAAGTGTTAAAAAAATTAAAAAAAATCAGGAAGTGCTGAATGAGGCAAAGCAGGCACTATTGATGTATGTGTATAATTATCCGATGATTAGCCTGGCTAATAGTGGCACCGCTAGAGGCCCGGGGCGACTTCCATGCCCTGATATGGATGGTGATGGGGATGCTGATCCTTCTTTTTTTTGTATTTCAAGTAGTATCCCAATGATAGGTAGGTTCCCGTATAAAACTCCAGGACTGGATTTTTATGACGTTAAAGACGCTGATGATGAACAGCTTTGGTATGCAGTCTCTCGGAACTTTGCCTATACCGGGCCAGCGACGATCAATTCAGGTACTAAAGGAACGATAACACTTGTCGATCAGTCGGGGTCTATTATTTACGATGGTTTTGTAGCCGGAATAGCGGCAGTCATTATTGCACCCGGTAGAGCGATAAATCGAGACGAAAATAATGACGGGGTGTATGAGTATGCCCAGCTTCGAAATACTGCTGCACAAAGGACTAGCCCTAGGAATTATCTGGATACCTTTAACGGTTTTGATAATAGCGTGTTCGTCAATTCAAGTGCCGCCACAGCGGATGGTTTTATATTAGGGCCGGTTAAAGACCCTGTTCAGAATAGTATTGTGATCAATGATCAAATGGTCATTATCACTGCCGAAGAGGTAGCCGCTATGTCTGAAAAACCGGTGCTTGACGAGTATAGAAAAGCAATAGCAGACTATAGATCTATTGTCCCCGGCGGTGGTTATCCCTGGCTGTTTGATTATGCAACGACGAACCTGGATACCTTTAACTCCGGATTGACCAATATTGGTCGAATACCCTCCATCTATGCTAATTATTTCAGCGATAACGACAGTGTACCTATTCATAGTGAGATCAGGCTGTCTTTTAGCAAGTCTTACAGAGTTAATGGAGATGTATCGGGTAACACTTACACCTTTATTAGTGACCCGAATCCCAGCGGTGTGATTGCCGGCGTTAAATTTGAAGATATAGGCGATGGACTACTGACCGGAAATGCTTTGGCTTACAGTTATGAAAGAATCAAATACTTCTATGATGATCTCACTGCTTCTCCTGCAGTCTGGAAGGCCTGCGGTGACGATGGTAATGGTATTGCCGAGTTGACGGACTGTAATCGTGATGGTGCAGGATTTTCAACTCCAGGGGTTGGTTCAAATGGCACAAGCTCCAAAATTTTAAAAGTGGGGATGCGTGTCGATTATAGTTCAGGGGTGCTCTTTGATCTGAATTACAGCCCACCGGTCAATGTATTACACATTGACGCGGGGGCATTAACGCATGCAGAAATACGTCAGACGTTTACAGCGGATAAAGTAACCACCCTGCCAGCGGTGCTGTATTACGATCAGTTCGATTATGCGGTCGGTGGGACAGTAACAAACACCGTAGCTGAAGTATCGCAGGTAGTAAGCGATAATACTGCTTTTGGGGATCTAATAAACCAGTCCATCAGTGACATCGAGATTGGGCTGCGTTACTACCCGGTGTTGCCAGCGTGGGTTGGTGAGAATGAGTGGCATAAACAAATTATGATGGCGATTGCTTCCACTCATCAGCCCCAAGCTCCGGCAGCCCTTCCCGTTCCTTGTACGGCGGCTTCAACCTGCCTGATTGTTGCTGATATCGGTGCGGGTCAAACTACCGATAATAAAATATCGCTGCTGTTAAGCCCAGGTTCCGGTAATCTGATCGATGAAGGCGCTAATGGTTTTAGTGATGATCTGGATGATATCTTTGACCCCGGTAATTTCGATCTGGATCGTAATTTTTTCAAGCATACGGGTAACGACGCCATTTTAATTCTTCAGGAGCAGTAAGTGGGAATCAAACAACTATTCCAGGCCGGTTTCACGCTGATCGAAATATCCATCGTGCTGCTGATCGTGACCATCTTGCTGGGTTATACAGTCGCGTTGTTTCCGATACAGCAGGAGTTAAAACAGTATCGTCAGGCGGATGCCGAGATAAGCGAAATTATCAATCACCTTATCGCGTTTGCACAAGTTAACAGTCGATTGCCTTGTCCAGATACAGATGGTGACGGCAAAGAGGATACCGATAATTTATATAATAATAATCATACAAACCTTGCTTTCCATAATGGTGTTGTTACTGACCCTGACTATGATGACATTCCTGATGGATGTTTGGCCTACGATGGGTTTTTACCCAGGATTACACTGAGTATGAATGGTGATGTTGATAATCAAGGTCGTCTGTTAGACCCATGGGGGCAGCCGTATCGATATGCGGTAAGCGCGTCAGATGGAAGTCTAAATAACATTTTTGATTATGTTTCCCCGAATGAAATACGTAACGAAGGGTTTAATAGTTTAACTCCTGACTTAAATGTTTGTTTTTCAGAATCAACCACTGGAGTCGTCTGTGAAGATAGCTTAATTGATCCTGATACAGCACCGGATGAGATAGCTTCCGGTGTCCCCGCAGTCGTGCTTTCAACCGGTAAGGATTATACGACGAGCACGCCGTTACAGGATGAAAATACGGATAATGATAGGGTTTTTATAGGACGAAACAACCTTATTTTGAATGATAAAAAGACCGCTCGTTTCGACGACCTGGTTAAATGGATTTCCCCCAATACACTCTATTCCAAAATGATCGATGCCGGGCAATTGCCTTAGTCTCACCATGCGGATCAGTGAAGCAGAAAAAAAGGGTTTTATCGAACTGTGCAGAAAGCACTTTGGTGAATCCAGCCATCTGTACTTATTTGGTAGTCGTGTCGATGATCAGAAAAAGGGCGGTGATATCGACCTGTTTCTGGATGCCTCTGAGGCGATTAATCTACAGCAGCAATTGAATTTTCTGGTTGATGTTGAAAAAAGGCTCACCTCGAGAAAAGTTGATTTAATTATTCATTCACCGGATAGCATGGCACGTTCTATTTTTGATACAGCCCGAAGGACCGGGGTATTACTATGTTGAAAGAGTCAATCGCTACGGCTGAGATGCACCTGAATCGGGCAAACGATAATTATCTGGAGCTTCAGCATTACAATTTTTCGCTAGCGCTTTTTGAAAATAAGGATCAGATAAAAACGGTAGATGCGTTTATTTTTCGCTTTATAAAATTGCAGGATTTTATGAGTGAAAAACTGTTCCGGCAATTACTCGAGTCGATAGGTGAATATAAGGACTCGATGTCATTACTGGATGTACTGGATAAGCTTGAGAAACTTCAGTTGATTGATAGTGCTGATGAATGGATAGCAATCAGAAAGTTGCGCAATCAACTGACCCATGAATATCCTGATAATCAAATGGAAATATTAGCGGGGATAAGAGTCGCTCTGGTTTATTTTGCCAGTATGAAGCAGATTCTTCATTCCATCATTGATTACAGCCAGCAATACCGTTTATAAGCTATTCTGCCAGATGCTGAAACAGGCTGAAGCAAACCTTGCCGCTCTGATTGCTCGCCAGTTCCAGTTCGTAGTTGAAAGTTCTGGCCATAAAGGCTGACTGATACAGGCCGATACCCATGCCCTTGCCGGAGGATACGGGCTTGTTAAACAGTTGATTCTCCAGCTCCTGTTCAATCGGGCTGCCATCATCACACACGGTGACCACGATCATTTCGCTGTTGGCCGTCAGGTCTACGATGATGTGCTGGCTGTCATCCTTGTTTAGTGCATTCACCAGCAGGTTATTGATCACGCTATCGAACAGGTCGGAAGGGATCTGATGGTTTTGCTGGATGTCGGCATGAAACGACACCTCATCCTGATGGTTAGTCTGTTTGAAGTTTTCCAGCCATTGTTGAATACTGACCAGTTGATAGGAGCTGGAGAGTTCGGGTGATTTCAGCTTGGACAGGGTCGACTCCAGGCGTGTGCTGATCTGGTTCAGGTTTTGTTGCAATAGCTTAAAGGCCTGAGGCTGCTTTTCATCCGACTTGAATTGAACAATATTGATCGAGGTCTTGATCGATTGCAGAATATTTTTGATGTCATGGGTCAGGCGCGCGCCGGTATGATGGATGGTTTCAAAGTGTTCTTCGGCGCGCATTTTTTCCTGATTCACCTTGGAAAGGTAAAACTGATAAGCCATACGGATGAGTAGTATGGTGTGCTGGCGCAGCGCCTGGCCGGGATTCGACTTAAAGTATATCGTAACCTGTAGTTTTGCCGATAGATTATGCGAAAAAATCACCCCTTTCTTTTGCCCGGCAGCGATGGAAAAGGTGTTGAACTGCCACTGGATGGCGTTCAACCAGTCGTTATCCACCAGATGATCGCAGGCAGCCTGAAGGAATTCATTGGCCGATATATAGGGTTCTTCGATCAGGGTGGTGAGGGTATTAATCCAGGTTTCAAACGGTCCGCCGATGGTCATCGCGTAACGGTTCCACAATACCCCGATGCCGGAGTGGCCGATACTCGGGTTCCAGAACCAGCTGATACCCAGCGCCAGGGTGGATACGATAAAAACAGTCAGCAACAGTCCTTCAATGTAGTCAACACCGTACAGGATATTGATCACGATACCGCCGAGTAATACCAGAAACACCAGCGTAGTGGTTAATACGCCATGCATCAGATCGATCTGACTGCGGGTCTGGTGGGAGCGATCGGGTACCGGGGCAAAGAAAAATAGCAATATGGGGATCAGTACAATGGGCTGTATATAGGAATCAAACTGAGGCGGTAGATTTATCTGACGGAAGGTTAAAGGTATGATCCCTATCGATGTTTCGATGATCAGTATCGACAGCGCGAGCAGGTCAAAACTGCGAGTGGTGGTAAAGCTGAACAGTCGACTGCCAATCAGTCCGGCGATCAGCAGGCTGAATAAAACCAGTGATTCATTCGGGTAAAAGTAGCTGAATACAAACAGCAGTAGAATGGGTGGCAGGGTGGTTGCGCTGTTTAGATTTTTATCTTTATTCCATAACGGTTGCCACAGTAAAAACAGGCCATACAATACAACGGTAAAGGCTGAATGCAGGGCAGGGTTCTTGATGATCCAGATCAGGCTGTGTAGCAGTAATAACAGGGAAGCCAGTATTTGCTGCTCAAACTGTAACAGGAACTTGAGTGGTTTCATGAAGCTTTGGTAACTATCGACTGAGTAACGATTGAGAGTGTATTTTGATTGATCAAACTATAGCATTGTTTCGCTACCAGCTTCTGGGAATAATAAACCTCAGAATCCTGTTGTTGCTGTGCGGCTTACTCAGCGTGGCCTTCCTTGGCAGTCGCTTTATCGCAGAACTGGCGATACTCAATAGCGATACGATTGCACTGGCCGTTGTGGCCGATTTTTTGCGCTACAGCCTGATCCTGCTGCTGATCATCAGTGTCTGCCATCAGGTGTCGCAGGATTATGAATTAACCCAGTTTGATCGACTGCTGGCGATGCCGGTCGCACGCTGGCAGTATGTACTGGCACAGTTTATGGTGCTGCTGGTATTTGCGCTGACCCTGATGTTGCCGGTTTTTTTATTGATGCTACTGCTGGGAAACCTCCAGCTGGCCAGCTACTGGTCGCTGGCAACCCTGATCGAAATGCTGCTGGTCGGCCAGTTTGCGTTGCTGGCGATTATCAGTCTGGAGAAACTACCGGTGGCGGTAATTTTCACCATCGCGCTTTATCTGCTGGCCAAACTAACCCCGCTGATTGATCTGATCCTGACCCAGTCTTCGCATTTTTATGAAGAGGAAAAAGGCTTTCAGCTGGCACAGAGTTTGTTCGACGTTATCCAGTATGTGTTGCCCGGTTTCAACGCGTTTGCACAGAATGATGTTCTGTTCGAGGCGGCGGATAAGGTGGGCCTGCTGTCGACACAGTTACTTACCGTGGTGGTTTACAGCGGCTTTATCCAGTTTGTGATCTTGATCGACTTTTATCGCAAGGAGCTTGGCCGGGCGTGAGTCTCAGGGAGCGCAAATTAAGCCAGCTTCCTCCGCTGTTATTACTCGGGCTGGTGCTGTTTTTCGGTGTCCAGCTGGTTTATCATCATCAAAACCGGCAGGCGTCGGTAGCTTCGTTTAGCCAGTTAAAAGCGCCGCTTGATGTCGAGTTCTATCAATCGATCAGTTTAGGCTCCGGCCAGTTAATGAGCTATCTGTTAACCATCGGCCTGCAGTTACATGATAACCAGAAGGGGCAGCACATCAGTTACAGTCATCTGGATTATCAGCGCCTGAGCGACTGGCTGCTGACCCTGTACCGGTTAAATCCGGAGTCGGAATACCCGGGCTTTTTAGCCGCGCGCGTGTATAGCCAGGTGAGGTCTGAGGCGCAAATCAGACAGATGGTGGCCGTGATCAGCGAGTTATTCCGGCTTAATCCCGCGCAGCACTGGCGGCGAATGACAGAGGCCTGTCTGCTACTCAAGCATCAGTTGAATGACTTGCTCGCGGCACTCGAGGTAGCCGAGCGTATTGCAGCGTTACCCGCCAGTATTAAAATACCCTTCTGGGCCCGGGATATGCAGCTGGTATTACTGGATGAACTGAATGAACTGGAATCCGCCCAGTTGCTGATCTCATCGATGTTGCAGAGTGGGGAGATCGAAGACCGTGATGAAATACGGTTTTTGCAGAGCAGGCTGTTGAAAATCCAACAGTCACTGTTGAAAACCAAACAGGAACCCTGATGTTTAGTTTAGCTTAATAGGCGATGGCTTTGCTAATCATGGGGTTTTGCCAGTTGGCACTTAAATTGCTTTAATATAATCATTATTAAAACATACACAGGAATCAAAATGAAAATTCAATCCAATAAAGGTTTTACGCTGGTCGAGATCGCCATCGTGCTGGTCATCGTGGGGCTGCTTATCGGCGGCGTACTGAAAGGGCAGGAAATGATTACCAACGCCAAACTGAAGCGTATTGAATCGGATAACGCCGGTATCGCGGCCGCGATGTTTTCCTATCAGGATCGTTATCTGCAGTTACCCGGCGATGACAGTGGTGCCAAAGATCGATTTGATGTGTATTCGGGGATTCCTGATGCACAAGTGAACGGCAATGGCGTGGGAACCGTTGAGGGTGCCTGGAATGTGACAGTGACGCCTGCGTTGACGACGGCCGGTGCTGAGGAGTCGGAAAAGTTTTTTGCCCATCTGCGGGCCGCCGGCCTGGTGCCTGGTGGCGGTACCGAAACCACCCGTCCTTCGAATGCGTATGGCGGTTTGATCGGTATTCAGGATAGCTCCCTAGGGATTGCTGGCCACGTCACCATCTTCGGTCAGATTGAAGGGCCGATCGCGAAAATCATCGAAGCCAGACTGGATGATGGTGATCCGGCTGCGGGCCGTATCCAATCGGGCCTGAATAATAATACGATGAAAGGTTCTGCAGCGGGCACTGCGGATTCCGCAGAGTCAGCCTATGCTGATGATCAGCGTTACAACATGGCTTTCCGTCTGTAATCGAGAGCTGAATTGAAAAAGGCCTGCTAAGCGGGCCTTTTTTATGAGCAACTTAAAATGCTGGACATTAAAGGTTTAAGTTATCAGATTGGTGGTAACCAAATTTTACGCGAGCTGGATCTGCATATAGCAGAGCAGCAGTATTATGCGCTGGCGGGTGAAAACGGGGCTGGTAAGTCGACCCTGATCAAGATCATTCTGGATCTGATCCGCAACATCGAGTCCGGTAGTGTCAAGATTGCCGGTGTTGATCGACGCCAGACACCCGCGCGTAAGCGGCTGTCCTATCTGCCTGAAAAATTCGATGTTAAACGTGAGGTGAGCGGCTGGCAATACCTGCACTTTGTGGCGGGTGTTTACCGGAAAATCCTGAATCAGTCCAGGGTCGAGCAGCTGTGTGAGCAGTTAAGCCTGGATGTACAAAAGCTTGAGTTGAAGGCCTCGGTCTACTCCAAAGGGATGAAGCAGAAACTGGGGCTGATCAGTTGCTTTATGCTGGATAATCCGCTCATCATCCTGGATGAGCCGTTAAGTGGTCTGGATCCGAAGGCACGATTCTATTTCAAGCAGTTGTTGAATATTGAGCGTGCAAACCAGCGCACTATCTTTTATAGCACCCATATGCTGGCCGATGCGGAAGAGATCAGCGATCAGTTCGGAATTCTACATCAGGGCCGGATTGTATTTGAAGGCTCTCCGCAGGCTTGCCTGCAGACCTTCAGCGCTGACACGCTGGAGCAGGCTTATATGAACTGTATTGCCCGATATCCGAAAGCTGGCAGCAGCGATTTCGGCGCTTAAAGTTAAAGCAACTGATTGAGTGTCCCTGCTATTTTTTTAACAGTCTGGCGTTACTCTGCGGGTTCGCTATACAGTTCCTTCAATTTACGCGTGAGGGTATTTCGACCCCAGCCCAGTAGTTTTGCGGCTTCAATCTTACGCCCGCCGGTTTTCTCCAGGGCACACTCCAGCAGGGTTTTTTCAAACAGTGGCTGTGCCCTGTAAAGGATATTCTCTTTACCGGTGTTTAACTGATGTTGCGCCCATTCCTGTAAGAGATCGGTCCAGTTTAGCTGTTCATCCTGGATTTTTTCGCCTGAGCTGGTGCTGCTAGCGGATATAATGGCTGCGGACTTGAGCTCTTCCGGCAGGTCGCTCATTTGAATGGTGTTGCCAGTGGCCATCACGCTGAACCAGCGACAGGTATTCTCTATCTGGCGTACATTGCCGCTCCATTTCAGGCTGCACAGGTAGTCGACAACGTCCTTTTGCAGTGATTTGGTGGGTTCGTTGAGTTCGAGCGCCGATTGTTGCATAAAGTGATTCAGTAGCAGTGGAATGTCTTCCCTGCGATCACGCAGAGCCGGCAGGTGAATTTTAATCACATTCAGGCGGTGATACAGGTCTTCCCGAAAGCGGCCCTGGACAACCAGTTCCTGCAGGTTCTGATGGGTTGCTGCAATGATACGCACATCGGCATGAATCGCGGTGATGCCGCCGACGCGGAAAAACTCTCCTTCCGCCAGCACCCGTAGCAGGCGCGTTTGCAGCGCCATGGGCATGTCGCCGATTTCATCCAGAAACAGTGTGCCGCCATTAGCCTGTTCAAAGCGCCCCTTGTGCAGACTTTGAGCGCCGGTGAATGAGCCTTTTTCATGCCCGAATAATTCAGATTCGAGTAATTCACTGGGTATCGCGGCGGTATTGATCGCGATGAAAGGCTGATTCACACGCGGGCTATGTTTGTGCAGGGCCTGTGCCACCAGTTCTTTGCCGGTGCCGGATTCGCCATTGATCAACACGCTGATATGCGAGCGTGAAAGTCGACCAATCACGCGAAATATATCCTGTATGGCGGGTGAGTCACCGATGATTTCACTCGAAATTTCACCGGAGCTGGCTTTGGGTGAGGTTTCGAAGCGTTTTTGTACCGCTCGCTTGACCAGATTGAGGGCTTCCTTGATATCGAAAGGTTTGGACAGGTAATCGAAGGCGCCTTCCTGGTAGGCCTGGACGGTCGTGTCCAGATCGGAATAGGCGGTCATGATGATGATCGGCATATCCGGATCAAAATGATGCACCTGATTCATGAATTCGAAGCCATCGATGCCTGGCATGCGCACATCCGAGATGATGGTATCCGGCAGGCTGGCATCCTTACGTTTCAGGCTGGATAGAGCCACCGAAGCGGAGTCGAAGGTTTTGACCCGGTAACTGGCTTTTTTCATCGCTTTTTCGAGTACCCAGCGAATCGACTGGTCATCGTCGATGATCCAGATACAGGTGGTGGTTTCTTGTTGATCTTTCATGTGACTGGCTCAAGGGGTAAAAGAGTGGTGAAAACAGTTTTATCCTGGTCGCTCTGGCACTGAATGATGCCATTGTGTCCAAAGATAATCTGCTGCGCTATCGGTAATCCGAGGCCGGAGCCATCGGGTTTATTGGTGACCATGGGGAGAAAGATGTTGTCGATCACTTCGTCCGCTACGCCGGGGCCGTTATCGATAATGTCGATCTGCATCACATGCCGGTAACGTCGGTGTCCGATCGTATGCTGCCGGCAAATTCGCGTTTTGAAGGTGATCAGGCTGGTCTGATTGGCGCCGAGTGGTACGAAAGCCTGGGCGGCATTGCGCGCCAGGTTCAGAAATGCCTGAATCAACTGATCTTTATCGGCCAGTATTTCTGGGATACTGGGGTCGTAATCGCGAATCACCTGGGTGCCCGGGAATTCAGCAAGAATCAGGCTGCGCACATGTTCCAGCACCTCAAGGATGTTCATTTTGGTGTTAACGATTTTCCGATTTGGGCCAAGCATATCGTTCAACAGGGTCTGTAATCGGTCAACTTCACGAATGATGACATCGGTATATTCTTTAAGTGCCGGATTGGTGATTTCGCCTTCGAGTAATTGTGCGGCACCGCGGATGCCTCCGAGCGGGTTCTTGATTTCATGTGCCATGCCGCGAGCGAGTTGCTGGCTGGCGATCTGTTGATTGATTCTTTGCCCGTCTCTGGCAATCTCCATATGTCGGTCAATGGGCTGGATTTCCACCAGCAGATTGATCTGACCGGCTTCCATGATCGGGTGGATGGAGTAATCGGTGGTAATCAGTCGATGGTTCACCAGCATTAGCAGGGCTTCGTGTTCGGTAGTCTGGTGATTATTCTGCAGGCAGAATTCAAGTGACTTTAAAATCGTGTTTTCACCATTGGGATCGAATAAGGATGCAAAGGGTTTGTTCAACAGAGTTTTTTCACTACTATCAAAAAATACTTCGGCAGTGGCGTTGACCTGGTTGATAGTGAGGCTGTCGCTCAGGCAGATAATACTGCTATTCAGGTAGTCGAGAATCTTGTTGGCGTTTATGTTTGGCATGGAATCTATATAGCAATAATAGTACCAATTATGAAATAGCTTTGCCCGGTAATAAGCTGAATAAACAGGGCAAGAGCAGGCAATGGTTTAAGATTAAATGCGCACAAAAATAGTGCAAGCGATTTTATGGAATTTTTTTGACGGGTCTGGAGCCGTTCTGGAGTTGTCCGTATAAAGCTGGGACCGGTCTAAGGTATACCGGTTCAGGATGAAAAAAGGCCCCTGGCGAACCAGAGGCCTTTTACCAAGCCGCTACAGTCTGTTGTTACAGGCTGTAATACATCTCAAACTCAACCGGGTGAGTCGCCATGCGTAGACGGGTAACTTCAACCGCTTTCAGGCGCAGATAGCTATCGATTACGTCATCGGTGAAAACACCACCTTCTTTCAGAAAGTCACGGTCTGCATTCAAAGCTTTTAACGCTTCGTCCAGTGAAAAGGCAACCTGTGGAATCGCTGCTTCTTCTTCGGGAGGCAGGTCATACAGATCTTTATCCATCGCTTCGCCAGGGTGGATACGGTTCTTGATCCCATCGAGGCCGGCCATCAGCATAGCCGCGAAAGCGAGGTAAGGGTTGGCGGTAGAATCCGGGAAGCGTACTTCTACACGGCGCGCCTTTGGATTGGTGACAAAAGGGATGCGGATAGACGCGGAGCGGTTACGCGCGGAATAAGCCAGCATGACCGGAGCCTCAAAGCCAGGTACCAGGCGCTTGTAGCTGTTGGTTGAGGCGTTAGCGAAGGCATTGATCGCTTTGGCGTGTTTGATGATGCCGCCGATATAAAACAGTGCGGTTTCAGACAGGCCGCCGTAGCCGTCACCGGAAAACAGGTTAACGCCATCTTTCACCAGTGACTGGTGAACATGCATGCCGTTGCCGTTATCGCCAACCATTGGCTTGGGCATGAAGGTGGCGGTTTTGCCATAGCTGTGCGCGACGTTATGGATGCAGTATTTCAGGGTCTGAACTTCGTCAGCCTTCTTCACCAGGGTGTTGAACGCAACACCAATTTCACACTGGCCTGCAGTCGCCACTTCGTGATGATGAACTTCAACTTTCTGACCCATTTCTTCGATAGCAAGACACATGGCTGAGCGCAGGTCATGCAATGAATCGACTGGAGGTACAGGAAAATAACCGCCTTTAACGCCGGGACGATGTCCCATGTTGCCGGATTCGTAATGTTTTGCAGAGTTCCACTCGGATTCTTCAGAGTCAATTTGATAGAACACGTGTCCCATGGTGTTGCCCCATTTAACGTCATCGAATACAAAAAATTCGTTTTCTGGACCAAAGTAAGCAGTATCTGCGATTCCAGTGGAGTTCAGATAGGCTTCTGCGCGTTTGGCAATGGAGCGTGGATCACGCTGGTAGCCTTCACCTGAGCTTGGCTCAAGGATATCGCAACGGATATTGATGGTAGGTTCATCGGTAAAAGGATCCAGTACTGCGGTGGCAGGGTCCAGCATCATGATCATGTCGGATTCGTTAATGCCTTTCCAGCCGGCGATAGAAGAGCCGTCAAACATTTTGCCTTCAGTGAATACATCTTCATCCAGCGTGCTGGCTGGAATGGATACGTGTTGCTCTTTACCAATAGTGTCCGTAAAGCGTAAATCTACAAATTTCACGCCATGGTCATTGATCATGCTTAAAACGTCAGATGGTGACATAAGCTATCCTCCGTACAGATAGTTGAGATTGTGAATGATTTAGAATGCCCGCCTGGTTTCGGGATTGATTAAGGTCTTAAGACAAAGGGCATTGTACAGATAATTCCGGTAGCGCCAATAACTGCTTAAATAAAATCAAGCGCTTTAGATTAAGGCACTTATATGGTGCTATCTGTTTTTATTTGCACTATAAGTGTGCGTAATAGATATTGACCTGTCCTACATACGGAATGCTACGAGCACTTTGCTGGATTTCTCTGGCGAGCCGGTCATTTTTACAGCCGAGTTCGAGCGGTAAAATGACATCAATTTCTATTTGCCGAGTGAGGTAGTGCAGGTGGATGTTATGAATGTTTTCCGCGTGATCGAGGCTTTCCCATACCGAATAAAGCTTGAATAAAAGTTCTGAGCGTTTGGGTAGTTGTAAAATAAGCTCATGTTCGATCGCTGTAACAGGGTCGATATGGACGGTGATATCGGCGATCTCAGTAAAGTTTTTCTTTACGGTCTGTTCAATGCTTAAGGAAATGTAATGGGCTTCCGAAACGCTTAAGCGTGGATTGACCAGAATCTCCGTATCAATAAAGCCCTGTCCGCCCATCGAGCGTGAGCGCAGGCTATGAACGGCCACAATGCCATCCATGTTGAGTATATGTGCCCGGATCTGATCGACCAGTTGCTGATCCAGGCTAGTGTCAACCAGTTCGGCAAACGCTTTTTTGATGAGATGGACGCCCATCAGTGAAATCATGATCGAGATGATGATCGCGGCCAGTGCATCCATGTGCTGAATACCGGCAAGCTGGGCGCCAATGCCTATTACCACCACAATCGAAGAAAACACATCCGAGCGATGGTGCAGCGCATTACTTTCCAGTAGCGAGGATTTGATTTTACGCGCGGCTTTTACGGTGTATCGATACAGGAACTCCTTGCTGAATATGGCCAGAAAGGCAAATCCCAGTGCAAAGCTGTCGACGCTGGTGGAGATGGGGTCGGCCAGGGTTTGTACGCCTTTGTAGCCGATGCCAAGAGCAACCCCGATCAGGGCCAGGCCGAGGAAGATTGAGGTGAGTGTTTCGATGCGGCCGTGTCCGTAGGGATGGTCATCATCGGCATCTTTTGCGGCGTGATGGGCGCTGATCAATACCACAAAATCGCTGATCAAATCGGCCAGAGTGTGCAGACCGTCGGCCAGCAGGGCCTGTGAGTGATACAGTACTCCAGAAATAATCTGCGCCAGCGACAGCAATACATTGACCGCTATCCCGGTATAGGTGACTTTTTGTATCGTTTGCTGTCGGTTAATGTCTTGCATGGCGATTGAGTGTGTTGTCAGCGGACTGGATGCGCAGCCTACTCGTTACTGTCTTTCTGCACGGTGATGATGATTTCATGATCCTGTTCCTGAATGTTTAACACGCTCTGACCGTTGATTCGGCTCCAGGCCGGAATGTCATTTTTTACCCCGGGATCGGTGCAGGTAATGATCACCTGACTGCCGACAGGTAAGGGCTCCATCGCATCCTGCAGGCGTATCACCGGCATCGGGCAGAGCAGGCGTCTGGCATCGACCTTGATAGTCTGCATCAGAGCAGATACCAGTGCTGGGGAATTTCATGCGCCGGCAGTGGGCTGACGTGAATGGTTTCCGGCTCTCCACCAGCAGCGCTATAGGTTAACTCCACCTGCTCACTACTTTTCCCCTTACTGAAGCGGGCAACGATGGCACAGGCCAGTCTGATCTGTTCGGCGTTCAGCGTGGCGCCCTCTATCAGTGCCAGCGGACCGGCGTGACTGATCGTTTTTATCGACTGAAACTGCTTTTTGTAACCGCTTAAAAAACGTGTTTCGCCTTCTTCACGAGAGATGATTAGTTTGTAGGATTTGTGCGGGCGGATGTGCCTGCCAACCTTGAGCAACATGATGTCATCCAGGTCGTATTTTTTATGTCCCCGATTGGTCCACAGATCCTGCAGCTTGACGGAATAGTTTTCATCGGTGAGAAAGCAGCAGCCACCGGCGGGTTGAGCGTAATCTTCAAACCCGAAGTGTCTGGCCAGTGCCATCTGGGGCTTGCGTGAACGTCCCGAAAAGTCATGCAGCAATTCACGATCAACCCAGCCTTCCAGTTCCGGTCTGGTGGGTGGCAGGTTTTTCGCGCATAAAGGACGCAGCAGCAAATCTTCTGCGCCGGATTCATGAGCCACGATAGGCATAGTCTGTTTGCGCTGTGACATTGGCCTTTGTCCGATCACTTCGCCGGTGATGAGGAAATCGAAGCCTTTTTTCTGGATCCATTCGTGAGCTTTTTGCACCATGAAGATCTTGCAGTCTAGACAGGGATTCAGGTTTGCGCCGTAGCCGTGTTTGGGGTTGATGACGACATCTTTATACTCGTCAACGATGTCGATGATATGTAGTTTGATCCCGAGCTGCTCGGCAACCCATAAGGCATTGTTACGTTTGGGTTTGTCTTTATCCTGTTTGCGGATGGCATGGGTATGGCCTTCGACACAGAACCCGGTGAAGAAATTGATGCCTTCAACATGAATGCCCTGTTGCTGGATAGCTTTGGCGGCGAGTAACGAGTCGAGACCGCCGGAAATCAGGGCTGCAGCTTTTCTGGTCATAGTTGGGCAACATAAAAAAAGGGCTGCTGATTATATCAGAGCCCTGATTTGGAAAGGTAACTGATTTAACTTACCAGCAGGTCGTAGGGTCGCTGCCGGTGCCGGATTGTTTGCCCAGGTTATTCAGGATCAAACTGGTGCAGTTGCTATCGTTGTTCTGGGATGAACCACTTGAGGGGGTTGCGGTCAGGGTGAAGGTTGAAGCTGCACTGGTCACGGCAATCGAGTAGAGGCCGTCATGACTGGGAACGGAGCTGCCATTCGTAATCGAGCAGTTAGCGCTGTTATAACTGCCATACAGGCTTTTACATTTTTCCAGCGTGATCGCCGTGGTCTGGAGTCCGGCGCGTGCATCTGTGCGTTTGGCGGAAACGGCGCTATCGCCAAAGTAACCCGCCGCCACCACTGCCAGTATTCCCATGATGCCGAGGGCCATCATGAGTTCGATCAGGGTGAAGCCTTTTTCGGTTCTATCTTTCATTGCGGATTCTCTCTTCAGGACGGGCAAAAGAGGCCTCTGGATCATCTATCTTATGGATTGTGTCTACCATTTGGTTGTCACCGAGGGTAATGAAATCAAGAGCAACCATATCGTTTAAAAATATTTCCGATATAGGAATGGGTCGGTTTTCGGCAGAGTAAACTTTCACCGTAGGGCTTATCAAATATTGACGATCACTGACATTGATAGTCTGGCTGTTGATTTGATAAACCGTTCCTGCCATCTGAAAATGAGAGCTTGCAGATGCATAAGTAATACTCAAAAGCAGTAAAGCAGGGCTCAATCGCCTGATTAAGGATAAAATAGTGATCATTTCTTTATTAGCTCCTGCCATGAGAATCGGCCTGTTGGAATAAAAGGTTGTTTCTTTATTTTTTCTGCGACTTCACCGGTAAAGACCAGATCTTCGATAAAAACCGGTTCAGGCAGATAGCCGTCCTGCTTAATCGCTGCAATGACCTCATTCGGGTCTTCAATATTATCCAGCGGGCTGATAGTGCCATCGTTATTATGATCGGCAACGGCTTCTTTTGGTGAGCCCCCAGTGGCCATGTCAACAGTAAACCTGAAGCCGAAGCCACCGATAGAGCAGGGGTCAGTCAGAGGAATGAAGGAGTTGAAAAAGACGGTGTCTGTCCTGGCAATAGAAGAGGTGACGGATCTCTCCCCTGCTGCAGGTAGATCGAACCACCAACCATAGTCGCTCGAGTAGTCCACAAAATTTCTGGTAAGGACACGATTGGTAAAAGCCGGCTTGAATGTTTGTTGAATCAGATTGCTGCGACTTAAAGCTTTGTCGCTCTGATCCCATACGCCGTAAAAAGATTGTACCGTAGTGTTCGTTTTATCCGTCTCAACCAGATAAGAGCCTGTACCAAAATAAACCATCAGGTTAGGCGAGTTACTGGGTGACGTTGAAAGTGGTATTGTGGGGTGTTTGGCCAGCACCGGTTTAGCAGTAATTGGCTGGCCTGAAGGTGTTTTAAATAATGGTGCGGGGGTCGAGCCGGTTTTAAAAGCGACATCCCATTGACTATTATTTGAGCTGGATAAATCGAATACCCACATATTGCCTTCAAGGTCTCCGGCATACACGCGGTCAACCGTGCCATTCCCATCCACATCGGCCAGTGCTGGTGTTGCCAGGCCATTGCGGTTGGTCGGAGAACCTGCCTTCGTGCTTATTTTCTGATAATCGGAAGCAACCCAGCCATCAATTCCGGCTTCAATATCAAGAATAAACAGGGATGCTTCTCCAGAGCCGGTGTCATTATAGCCATTTCCGAATATAGCGACCCAACGACCGCTGTTAGTCAGGGCAATGGCCGGTCGGCTATAGGTGTACCCGAGGTCACTGTCATTAGCGTTGCTGAACTCCCAAAGCGCGATATCAGCCGCACTCGACTCTAAGAAGGTAGCGGGATCGGTTACATTCAGTGCAAACAGGCCTCTTCCGCCGGCACCTAGCGCTCCCACCAGAACCGTATGCCAGCCAGTTCCTGAATTGGACGTTATTTTGACATCGGACAGTGTCGGAGTGAGATCAATATACCAGTTGTGAGTGTAATTCGGGCTGGTTAAAAAATGGAGCCCACTGGAAACATCAGTGCTACTTAACAGATTAGGTGCATAAGCAAACAGCTCTTTCCCTGTATTATCATCAAAGGCATGCAGGAATCCATCGTTAGCGCCAACGTAGACGACTTTTGTTCGATTTTTTGCGGCGCCTTTTTTGAAATCAGAGTACCGGGTTCCCTGAGTGGTTGGGAATGGTGATGTGTCGGGCCAGTTGAGGTCTGGTTCACCGACAAAAACGGGGCCGGAGTTAACGATGTCACCAAGAATGCTTAATCTTGATCTGAGCTGCAGGCCTTTGCCTTCATTGGAGCGATCACCGCGTAAATAATTTAAGCGGGCTTCTGCATTTGCGTCCGCTACGCCACTGGCGCTGGTTTTTAAATCATCCATCATAGCAGTACTTAATGCTGTGGTATCCCAGCGGAAAGGAACACCTTTGGTGCCGTTATAGGTAATAATTTGTCGAGGGTCAGTGGACAGGTCTCTTGCGGTCAGTAATGGATTGGTTTCCCATTTGGGTGTGGCACTAAGTGTTCCCAGATTGAGATCTATGATGGTTTTTGCCTGAAGATTGCCCTGCCAGCCATTGGAGTTGAACTGAGCCAGGTAGACCACGGATTGTGATGTCAGGCGGGCAGAGTTGACGGCTACTGCAGCCGCAGAATCCGTTCTTTCCGAGATGTCTTTAAGCGTTCTGCTGAGTGCAGCTTCAAGTTCGGCAGGATTTTGTGCACTTAAAAACTGACCTCTTGAATTGTAAGCGGCATGCCATAGATCATCTACTTTATTTGGGTCGTTGAGAAATGGATTTGGCCAGGAAAAGCCAGTGTCGAGAGGGCTGACTGTCGTAGAGTCCAGGGAACCGGTTAAGCCAAAGGATATAGAGTAAGTTACCAGGTGCTGGTGTTTGGCCTGGTCAATCGATGCATTTACCGGCACGTTATCAAGCAGGTCGCTGCGTAGATCATTTTCATAATAAAACATAGCGACATCGGCAAGTGTGCCTGAGTGAGTATCTTCGTAATTGCCTCCATCATTAGACTCAGAAGAGCTGCCATCGAATAGAGTATCAGATGTCGATGGGCTGGCATCTTCATTTCCAATTGTTGTATTGGGGCCATTCCAGAAACCGTCAGTCATCAGTATATTAAAGTTCTGCTGGCACTCACCACCAGTTGATGATGATAGGATGGGGGCGGAACTTCCAGTTGTTTTAAAGTAGTCGCCTACGCGTTTTAACGATTTTCTAGCCGGTGTGCCTCCACTAGATGCGGTGTTATAGAACGTGGTTAAAAGACTTAGCTTGTTAGCAGGGGTTGACATTGACTTAATGTCAACCAGGTGGCCAGTGTTGAAAACATCCAGCCCCATACGAGTTGCATCGGTATTATTGATAACAGCCCCTATAGCTGCTTTGGCGGCATATTCTTTTTTTCGATAATACTGAAACCAGTTGGCAAAATTTTGCATTTCGTCGGTGTAGTTTCTACCAGAAGGGTAAGAGCTGGTGGCAGGCCTGATCTCAATTAGAGTATGGGCATCGGAAGAGTCGATTCTTCCATTACCATTACTGTCTGTCCAGGTAAAGTAGCTCGGTATATAGAGTGAGTTAAGTAGCCAGCCATTGGTATCTGCATAATCAAAATAATCAAAATTTTGAGTGATGTCGGTAGTTGAGCTGAGTGGGTTTTTTGTGTCCCTTAAAACCTTTGTTGGGTCTGCATTCGTGTATAAAGGGTTTCCGCTAGCATCAGTACCTTTCCACGGGGTATAGGTCAGATCAGGATTATAAAAAATCTTGTTGGCATTATGGTTTCTAACGACCCATATCTCATCATCCTGGGTGATGGCAGGGTTGGAGTGTGTCCAGGTGGCAGGCGGGATGATATAGCGGTCAGAGTACCAGTCAGGATGCCAGTAGTCTCTCCAGTATGAAAACATATTAGGTGATCCACTATCGATAACGAATGAAGAGACGCCTGTCTGTAGCATATGCTCCCAGTCCATGCTGCCGGAATCATCCAGGGTAAAGAATATATTCGGCTCGACTGCATTGGTCAGGAACAGAGGGGATTTAGGCAACGTCCCGGGAGCGCCATAAACATTACTGCTGAGTAAAATGGCACTGCTCAGTACAGTTGTTTGAAAAAACTTCAGAAATAGATTTCTGCTGTTCATTGTCTTGTCCTCTGTCATGAGATTAGTCTTTTCCATAATAGGATTGGATCATTCTTGCGGCGCTGTCAGTTTGCCCGCTGCCTTTGGCGGTTACCCGATAATTAGACACTGTGATCCCCGGCTGTGCGGTGCCATATCCGCCGATATTCACCAGTGCAACTTCATTTTGGGAGCGATCGCCCAGATACTTGATGATATATTTTGGCTGAGTGTAGACATTCGCAATGGTCGCTGTTGAGGTTTGGACGCTACTCCAGCTGGTCGTGTCGAAATAGTCGGGGTCATAGCCTGTTTTCGAAATAAGCCCGTTACTATCGTTAAACGAGGTATTGGATACGTTAGTCTGAATGAACTCTTCTCCTGAGCTCAATCCCATCTCAGCGACCTGGAAAGCCATGTCTGATTCACGCAGGTTACCGGCCATGGCGACTTCGGTACGGGTGCTCTGGGTCGAGGTAAGGCCGAGTATGGTCAGAACCACGAGTATCAACAGGCTCATAATAAGGGTGAAGCCAGTCTGATTTCTGTGCAGGTTAAAATTCATGATAAGGCTCTCAATTACGCAAGGCTATTGTGGTCGAAAACACCTGGCGAAGACGTCTGTCATTCGAAGTGATATTCTGCCCGTTATAGCGATAAGTCTGATCTGATTCGAAGACGACATTCTCGGGTGACACTACCAGCAGCATGACTCTCACCGCGGTCACCGTATTCCAGTCGGCCACATTGTTACTGGTGACATACTGATTCGGTGTGGTGTTATCGGTATCGGTATTTACACCGTATAGAATCTGCATCTGCTCTATGCCGTCGACCAGTTCTGCATTATTGGCGAATTCAGCACGGAATAAAGAGGCTTCTCCGTCGGCACCGGTGGCAATACTGTAAATAATGGTCTGTAACTTCAAAATGGAAGCGTCATTGCCATAGGTTTGAGACAGGCAATGTCCCGAATTACAGCCACCCGGGTTATAGTTGCCGGGAGTGCCTGCTCCTGTGTTATGCACCACCGAAAGTTTGGCTGCTCCTGAACCAGCAGTAATATTACTGACCTGAAAAATGTCCGCACCCTTGCAGTTGGTTAATAAAACCACGTCATCCACCTGAAGAAAGTCTCCCACATTCGCAAATATGTTGGCTGAAGTGGGGGAGTTATAAGGAGGGACAATACTGGCCTGGCCTGGTGCCGCACCGCGTATGGTAATGGTGTCAGAGCCATTCATGCCATTGTTTTCAGCGCCCTGAACCGGTGGCTGTCCAACGAAGTCATGCAGGTTCTGATCGTAGCCCGATCCATTTGGATTAAGGTTGTTGACCATGTTTGTGGTGTCGGTCGGGTCAAAGGTGGCGCAGCCCCAGAAGCCGGCCATTCTCAGGTCACGGGTAATGATATCCATCGCAAAGCGACCGTTTTCCTGGACCCTGGAGATGGCCTCGGAAAAGTTATAGGTTGCCTTGTTGCCGATATATACCTGAATAACGCCGCCAAGCAGAAAAATACTGATGACCATGGCCACCAGAATTTCGACCAGTGATATCCCCTTTTGCTGTGCTGAAATGTTCATAAGCTACTCATGGTGACTGTATAGCAGGTTAAATCTACTTTAGGGTTGTTGCCACAGGCGGTACCGGTGGCTCCCGTTCCCTCGTCGTCCCACATCACGACTATATCCATCTGGTCAGCCACAGGAGCGCGGATAATACCTCTGCCGGAGGGGATCAGGGTTAACATCGCAGTCCAGTCGGCGGCATCGGACAGTCGCATCTGGTCGGTATTGCAGGGTGAGCCCATGCAGTCCTGACTGTAGTTACTCTGGGTGTCGATGCCGACATAGTTAACGATCTCTGCCCGATTGGCGCGCACCCTGTCCGCCATATCATGCGCCATCAATACGGCCTGGCTATGCCAGAATGCGCTTGAGTTCTGTTTTAGAGAGTTGATTTGCAGTGCGGCTATGCCTAGCAGGCCAACTGAAATGACCAGCAATGCAACCATTGATTCAATCAGTGTCAGGCCGGACTGCCGTTTTATGTTTAAGGGCATGTTGTTGCTCCTCCGCTAACTCTGGCACGACCGGTGGCTGAGATCGTAAGTGATTTCCCATAAGTGGCGCCTCTGCTATCACAGAGTGAGAATGTACCGCTGGAATTTGGGGCAAACCCACGATGATCGTAGACAACGCTGGCTCCCATCGAGCTACCGAGACTGTTGTTACCATCCAGTTTGTCACGTGCCTTAAGCAAAACATCGGTTCCGGAAACTGCACCGTCGGCATCTTCATCAAAGAATGTGATCCAGCCCAGTTTCCAGTCACTTCCTGCGCAGGTCGCTCCATTACTACTGGCGCACACTACAACCTGCTTATGTCTTAACAGCGCTTCGCTGCGCGCATATTGAAGATGGGATAGCAGGCTGTTTATCTGTGTGGTTAAGCGCTCGTTTTTAACGAACTCGCCCATGCCGGGAACCACCACCATTGCGAGAACGCCGACAATCATAGTGGTGATCATCAGTTCCATCAGGGTAAATCCAGTTTGTTTATTTGTTTTCATAGGATGAATACTAGCCGATTAATGTGGAAAAACATCCGCAATCAGGATGGAGTAGAGTTTAGTCCAGATGAACGGTCTCGAACCATTAAATCATGTGAGTACCGTCACATGGCGCGTAGTCACTTTGATCAAGGCTGAGTGCTTTATGCAGCATAATCTCACTGAGTAGTCGGGCGGACGCCGGTGCCAGCACCAGTCCGTTACGATAGTGTCCGCTGTTGATATAGAGGTTTTCAAGCTGCGGGTGCTGGCCAATTTTGGGGATGCCGTTGGCTGAACCCGGGCGCAGGCCGCTCCAGTGCTGCTGCAGAGTGAATGACTTTAATGCCGGGATGGTGCGAACGGCATAATCGAGTAATTGCTCACGTACCTGAGCGGATGTATCTTTGTTGAAGCCCACGTCTTCCGTAGTGCTTCCGATCAGTACATGCCCATCCTTGCGCGGAATAATATAGCGATCTTCGGACAGGGTGATCCTCTTCACGCAGCCGGCACGACCCTGTAACAGCAGCATCTGTCCTTTAATCGGTTTGATTCCGCAATCGGCCCCGCGGGATTGCAATAGCTGCGAACTCCAGGCGCCGCCAGCGATGACAAACTGATCGGCCCGATAGGTGGATTTTGAAGTGCTGATGGAGTCGACCCGATTCTGCAATGTATTGATTGCAGTAACCGCTTCATGTTCCAGTAGCGTTATGTCGGTGGTTTGCAGATAGGCTTTGACCAGTGCCACCAGTCGGGGGTTGCGCAGCTGATGGATATCCGGCATCCACCAGCCTTGCTGATGCCGTTCCGCCAGTTCCGGTGCCAGTTCGTGGATCTGAGCAGCGTCAACCATCCGCATATTGATCGCATGTTTTGTCACCCATTGCTGAGGCTGTTCGCGCGCGTAGTCGCCGAGTATCAGCATGCCGTTAGGTTCAAACTCCGGATCGAGGCCGGTACGTTGTTGCATCGGTGCCAGTGTGTCGGGGTAGATTTGCTGACTAAAGCGGGCGAGTCGGGTGATCGCATCCGGGTAACGCCAGGGGTACAGCGGAGAAATAATGCCACCACCAGCCCAGGAGGATTCCTGTCCAAATGCCTGACGGTCGATCAGGGTGACCTTCTGCCCGGCCCTGTGTAACTCGAAAGCCGTTAACAGGCCGATGATGCCGCCACCAATGATAATGATTGAACTCATGCGCGTACTATTTCAGAAAAAGCGGGGATTGAACAATCGCATGATAAAGCTTTTAGTGTAAAATCGCACACCGGTTTAGAGGAGGTGTGCCATGCAGGTCACTATTAATGGCGAGAGCCAGACTTTCAACGATCCGATTTCTGTTCTGGCGCTGCTGGATCAGAGTGGTCTGGCTGAAAAGCGTGTTGCGGTCGAAATTAATGAAAATATTGTGCCCAGAAGTCTTCATGCGGCAACCATGATTGCGGATGGCGATACGGTCGAAATTATTCAAGCAATTGGAGGGGGTTAACATTGTCCAGTTCAAACGATTTACTGACGATTGCCGGGAAAAGCTATCGTTCACGCCTGCTGGTAGGCTCCGGCAAATATAAGGATCTGGAACAAACCAGGCTGGCCACCGAAGCCAGTGAGGCCGAAATCATTACAGTCGCGATTCGGCGTACCAATATCGGACAGAATCCGGACGAACCGAACCTGCTGGATGTAGTGCCGCCGGATCGTTATACCATCCTGCCCAACACAGCAGGCTGTTTTAATGCAAAAGATGCGGTACGCACCTGCCAGCTGGCACGAGAATTACTGGATGGCCAAAATCTGGTCAAGCTGGAAGTGCTGGCGGATCAGAAAACCCTGTTTCCACATGTGCTGGAAACCCTTAAGGCGACCGAAATACTGGTAGCGGATGGTTTCGAGATCATGGTCTATACCAACGATGATCCCATTATCGCAAAACTACTGGAAGACATGGGCTGTGTTGCGGTGATGCCACTGGCCGCACCGATCGGCTCGGGCCTTGGTATCCGGAATCCCTACAACATCATGGAAATCATTGAAAATGCCAACGTGCCGATCATTGTCGATGCCGGTGTCGGTACCGCCTCCGATGCAGCGATCGCGATGGAGCTGGGCTGTGATGGGGTGTTGATGAATACCGCCATTGCCGCAGCCGGGAACCCGGTGCTGATGGCCTCGGCCATGAAAAAAGCCATCCAGGCCGGGCGCGAAGCCTTTCTGGCCGGGCGTATGCCGCGCAAGCGCTATGCCTCCGCATCTTCACCGATTGACGGCCTGATCTCCTGAATGACTGAAAAGTTGCAAACGTCAGCGGATGGCTCAGAGCTCAAGGCGCGTGCCATCCGTAGTTTTGTCAAACGCACCGGGCGAAAAACGGAAGGCCAGAGGTTGGCGCTGGAGCATTACTGGCCATTGTATGGTCTGGCTTTTGAGGAAAGCAGTCTGCTCGATTTGGCCCGGCTTTTTCCCGCAAAGTCCGGAGTTAAGCTGGAGATCGGGTTCGGTAATGGTGACTCGCTGGTGCAGATGGCGCAACAGGATGTCGACTCTGGTTATATCGGCATCGAAGTCCATACCCCCGTGTCGGACATTGCCTGAAACAACTGCATGATGCACAGCTGAGTAATCTGCGACTGATTTCGCACGATGCGATCGAAGTACTGGAGTCGATGATTCCTGCTCAGTCGATTGAGCGGGTTTTCCTGTTTTTTCCGGATCCCTGGCATAAGAAACGGCATCACAAACGACGTATCGTAAATCGCCAGTTCAGGGACTTGCTAATCAGGGTGTTGAAGCCGGGCGGCGTATTGCATATGGCGACCGACTGGCAGCATTATGCCGAGCATATGGCGGCAGAGATGCTGGCGGATACCCGCTTCGCTAATCTGGGCGATGAGCATGGGTTTAGTGAAAAGCCGGACTACCGACCAGATACTAAATTTGAACGCCGAGGCCTGCGATTGGGCCATGGCGTGTGGGACTTAGTTTTTGTTAAAGTTTAGCGTATAGGGAGGTTTATTTTTTTCTAAACCTTTTCAATACTAAAATTCCAACCACGCCTAGAGCAAAAAGAGACAAAATTGAAGGCTCTGGAACTACATTGTCTCTGGCATAAACAGAAAAAGAGGACATAAAAAGACTTGTTGTGCAAAGCAAAGTGAATAAAGTGTGGCGAATATTTTGAAGCATAATGACTCTCCTACTTATCATGAGGTAGCGGTTATTAAAATTTTTTTTGACGTTTAAGGAAAGTAAGCAAAAATAGGGCCGGTAAGATAAAAATGTAATGAATCAAAGGGCTGTGCTTTTTTATGTAACACACTGTAAAATTAATTGACATTATTTTGAGGGGCATTCAAATTTTTTTTACAACGATCCTCCTGGTTCGATTAAAAACTCATTTGCAGGCTTGTTATCCTGTTAGAGCTCTGAGTTTGTCAGACTATATAATAGATCTTTAAGAGTCCCCCATAGGGGGTCAGTAAGCCCCTTGCTTTTAGGTGATGGGTATTTTGATAAGTGCTGATGCTGTTCTATCGGAATGGAAAATCACAAACGAAATAGCCATACAGATAGAAATGCCGGCGCAGCTCTTTGTATAGAGCGGAATCGTGGCAGTCGAAGTCTGAAAGGAGTATATCGAAACTCAGAAATCAACAGAATCCTATGCTAGCTTTATGTGGTGTAGTTGGCTTTAACCGACATGAACGGCTTGTAGTCGGTGAAGGATTCGCTTCAGTCCAGTTTCTTTGATAGCCATTGCCTGGCTTTAGGGGAAAAGACTTGTTATTTACAGTATCAATGTTCATTGTTATGTTAGTACCAGTATAAAATTAAAAAACTGAGCCCGCGCATGCCAGAGTCTAACTTTCATCATTTCAAGGTCGATCATGTAGCATTACGCTACAGCAGTTTTGCGCCACGCCTGTTTAACTTCTGTCTGGCCCAGGGCATGCAGCCCGACAGCATCATGCCGTCACGCGCGTTCTGTTCGGATGAAAACCAGGGCTATCCGATTATTCTGATTGCCAAGCATTTCGGTACATTTCCGTTTAATCACGGCCGTGTTGGCGGCATCGTCGCCACCGATCGGCATGCGCCGCATTCACACCACGGCAAGGATGTGGTGATCATTCAGGCCAGTCATGTGGGCTATGACCCGGTTAGTGATCGCTTTGGGGTTTATCGGCGTCTGCAGACGGAAGGGATGGAAATGGCCACCGACTGTGGCGCCATCTGTGGTGTGCTGCACTGGTTTGAGGATGAGTATAATTTTGCCTGTCATCAGATACTGCTCGAACGTGATGGAGATCGACGCCTGCTGGTGATCGATAATCAGCTGCTGAATGACGAGCGTGAAGAAGGTCTGTTGTTGAAGTTTGAGCGATTGATAGCCAGCAAAAAGGTGGTCAAGTCGTTCAGTACCGCCAAATCTTTTGTCGCTTCGGAACGGCTGGTCAGGCAGTACGGCGATGCCTGGCCTGAGCATAAAACGGCGATCGGTCGAAATCTGGGTCCCGACGCTTTTTATTACCGCAGAAAGTCGGATGATGCGGTGGCGAGCGGGCTGTTGATTCGCAATTTGCTGAAGGCGATGCCGGATGTCATCTGTAGTCAGTTCCCGGCACTGTCAGCGGCCAAGATCAATACCCAGATGGAGTTTGATCGTACCTTTCGAACCATCGTCAAGGAAGAGGCTTACCGGGGCAAAAAAGTGGTGTTTATCTCCGGTATTCATATCGATATATCGCCCGAGGCCGGGACTCTGTTTCCACTCACCAAGTTTGTGCCGTGGGCGGCCTATATTCAGCATGAAGATGGTGAAGGCTATACGCTCGAGCAGGATGAGTTATACGCGGTATTGAAACAGCAGAGTGCGGAAAATCCATATAAGATTGATCTGACCGAAGCCATTCATAAAATGGAAAAAGAGCCGGGGGTCTTTCTCCATTCCGATACTGATTAGGTGCTTGTCGCCTGCGGTTCGATCTCGCTCAATAAATTGCGTGCGTGGAGCAGTGCGTCGAGACGATTTTTATAGATCTTGCCAGTCTTGAAGTGTGCGGTAACATGCTGCTTTTCGAGCATTTCTCCGACCTGTTTGTGCGCTCCCACCAGAAAAATACGCCGACCGGCAGCGATGGTATCGATCACGATATCTTCCAGAGCGAGGCTCGTGGTGAAATCGATCGATGGCACATCGGTTAAATCCAGTACCATGATCTGATAACCGGCGGTAGCGGCATGCCGGCGTACCATCGCTTTGGCGGATGAAAAACTCATCGGCCCGCTCAGATGGAACAGCATGATCCTGCCCCCGGCAGCGTCGATGATCTCGGCTTCTGCATCACTAAGATATTGGGTTTCACCGGAACTGGTCACGGTGTCGATGCTGGAAATCTGCATCTGGGTCATGCGGTGCATAAACAGAAAGCTCGCCATTACCATGCCGATGCCGACCGCGAGTAGTAGATCGACAATCACGGTGACCAGAAATACGGTCAGCATAATCACAATGCCGGCTCTGGGTGCATGTTTCAGGCGGCGCAGGTAATCCCAGTCGACAATATCGGTTCCGACCTTGATCAGAATGCCGGCCAGGACGGCTTTCGGGATTTCACTGGCGAGTCCGCCTGCACCCAGCACGATACTGAGCAGAATCAGCGCATGCAGGGCGCCGGATAAAGGCGTGCGCCCACCGGCTTTCACATTCACCACGGTGCGCATGGTGGCCCCTGCCCCCGGCAGTCCACCAAAAAAACCGGCGATTGTATTGCCGATGCCCTGACCGATCAGCTCTTTGTCTGACGCGTGCTGTGAGCGGGTGATGTTGTCTGCCACCAGCGAGGTTAACAGCGAGTCGATCGCGCCCAGCCCTGCCAGCGTAAGGCCGGAGCCGATCATGTTCAGTATTAGTGTTGGTTCGAGGATGGGCAGGGAAAATTGAGGGAAACCGGTCGGGATTTCGCCGATGATTGGTGTCGTGTCTTTATCCATAAACAGGATGTAGATCAGGGTGCCGGCAATGAGTGCAAACAGCGGGGCCGGGAACAGTCGGTTAAGTTTGGGTAAGAATTTCGGGATGCCGTACACCATCAGCAGCACCAGCAGGCCCAGGGTGATGGCATGGCTTTCAATGTGCAGCAGATAATCGGGTATCGCGCGTGCGGCATCGAGTGGTTTTGAAATGCTCATCTGGCCGACCAGGGGGCCAATCTGCAACAGGATAATGATCACGCCGATACCGCTCATGAAGCCGGAAACCACCGGGTGCGGCACCAGTTCGATATACTTTCCCAGTTTTAACAGGCCGAATCCGATCTGGAACAGGCCGCCCAGAATGACCACGCTAAATGCCAGTGCCGCGCCATGCGCCGGGTTATCCGGGAACATGCCGGTATACTGGGTGAAGATGGCGGCCATCACCACCGTCATCGGGCCCGTCGGGCCAGAAACCTGGGCTGGAGTACCGCCGAACAGAGCGGCGAAAAAACCAACGAAGATAGCGCCATACATGCCGGCGATCGGACCGACACCGGATGCAACGCCCATCGCCATTGCCAGTGGTAAGGCGACGACTGCAGCGGTTAAGCCGCCATAGATGTCGCCCTGAATATTATTAAAATGTAAGCCATGGATGATTTTCATGCGGATACGTTGTCGCGCAATAGTTTAATAAAAGCCTCTGCCACCGGATTATTGATGTTGGATCGATTCCGCGCAATCCATAAAGTAATCTTTATTCTGAGGCCTTCAACTTTGATGTGCTGGATCAAATTACTGGCGAGTGAGTCCTGCACTGCGAAGCGGGGAAGAAAGCTTAAATGTTTTCCGCGTCCCAGCATTTCCACGATGGTATCGGTTGATCCAACCTCCAGTGAAGTCGGCAGGGCCGGTATTCCGACATCCTTTAACGACTTGTCGAGTATCAGGCGCATCGAAGACTGTGTCTCTCGCAGTACATATTTCTGCTGCGTCAGTTCCGAGAGTGGGATCAGGTTCTGGCTGCTGAGGGGATGGTTGGGCGCGCAGAGCAGAATGATTTCGTCTTCCAGCCATTTCTGCACCAGGATATCCGGGTGATCCGGGGCTAGTTCGAGTAATGCCAGGTCTGACAGGCCGGTGGCCAGATGTCTCTGGATATGGCGCGAATAGCCCATCCGGCTCTGGACTTTATACTCAGGATAGGTCTCTGCAAAGTTGAGTAGTATATCGGGCAGTAGCTGTTCTCCGATAGCCGAAGTAACCTCCAGGCGCAGCTGGTTTTTACCCTGACGCAGGCTATTCAGGTCTTCCACCAGAGTAGTCTGGTGATCGAGTGCGAGACGGGCATAGGCGTAGACCCGTTTACCGGCAGATGTCAGGGCGAGTTTACGGCCCTTGCGTTGCATCAGTGTGGTGCCGTAGCACAGGTCGAGTGAGCGCAGGCGCTTGGTAATGGCGGGCTGGCCAATGTACAGGTATTTGGCCGCCTGAGCCACGCCGCCGAGTTCAACAACAGCACGTAATGCAGCCAGAGCCTTCAGATCGGGTAAGATTAAATATTCCATATAGGAATATTAATGTATACCAATTCATTTGAATGATCTAGTAAAAGAATAGAGTATACGCAAAGCTTTTTATTGTTTGACGGGGCGATGCAATATTTCCCTTTTGTCGAAAAACATTCCTTCAGGAATGTGAATCAATGAATTTTATGGTTATCAGGGCTTGAGCCTGCTCAAGTCTGTATATTTTTATATGTTTGGAGTTATTCATGAATGCAACCACTCAGTCTACAGGCGGGCAGGCGGATACTGTAGCCCCTGCTGCCAAGGTACGGTACTTTTCTACAAAACAGATTATTGCTGGCGTCATCTTCGCCGTTCTGGCGCTGGCCTTATCAACGGTGGTGCCGAGTATTGAGATCGCCTGGGTGATCGGTGTATTGCTACTGACGGTTTATCTGTTTGCATTTGAATTGGTTGGGGTGGATGTTGCGGCCGCTTCCGTCATGGTTTTGCTGGGCTTAACCAGTTTACTCGCACCCTATATGGGGCTGCAGCAGGGGCTGGTGGATACCAAACATCTTTTTGATGGCTTTAGCTCGAATGCGGTGATGTCGATTATTGCCGTCATGATCATTGGTGCCGGGCTGGATAGAACCGGCCTGATGAGCAAAGTAGCCTCCTTTATATTGAAAATCGGTGGTACTACGGAAGGCCGGATTATTCCGATTATCTCGGGGACGGTGGGTTTTATTTCTTCCTTTATGCAAAACGTTGGCGCAGCCGCTCTGTTTCTGCCAGTAGTCAGCCGGATTTCCTCACGTTCTGGAATACCGATGTCGCGTCTGTTGATGCCGATGGGATTTACCGCCATCCTCGGCGGTACCGTCACGATGGTGGGTTCGAGTCCGTTGATATTGTTGAATGACCTGATACTCACTTCTAATAAAGCGTTACCGGCTGCTCAGCAGATGGATACCTGGGGGCTGTTTTCAGTGACCCCGGTAGGACTTGCGCTGGTTGCGACCGGTATCATCTACTTCGTGCTGGCGGGCCGTTTTGTATTACCGGTGAATAAGTCGGATGGCGAGAAAAAAACCTCTGATCCTATGCAATATTTTCGCAAGCTGTATAACATTGATTACTCGATGTATGAAATAGTCGTACGTGATGGCAGTAAGCTGGTCGGGCAAAAACTGGATGATGTCGAAACCAAATACCGTATCCGCATCATTGCGAATAAGTTAGGTGGGCAATCCAGTCAGTTAGGTCCCGGTACTCTGGCTCGTGATACTGAATTTCAACCTGGCATGGTGCTGGGTGTGGTAGCGGCTCCCGGGCATCTGGATTACTTCGTCGAAAAGTACGATTTGATCAAGCGTGACTCGTTGCGTACCTTTGTCGATGTGCTGTCGACCGCCAAGGCCGGTATCGCCGAAGTGGTTATCCCTCCCAGTTCCAGCCTGATTGGTAAATCGGCGCGCGATGTATGGTTGCGAAAAACCTATGGACTGGCATTGATCGCGCTGCATCGCAACGGCGAAACCTACCGCGAAGGCGATGATATCCGTAATATGCCTTTTCAGTCGGGTGACACTCTGGTGGTGCATACCCCCTGGTCGGTGCTGGAACGTATCAGTAATGATCGCAACTTTGTCGTGGTCACAACCGAGTATCCGCATGAAGAAAAACTGCGTCCTGAAAAACTGAAATGGGCAGGCCTGTTTTTCGGTATTGCGCTGTTTCTGGTGTTGTTTACCGATCTGCGTCTATCGATCGCCTTATTGACCGGTGCGATCGGAATGATACTGGCGGGCGTACTTAAAATCGAAGAAGCGTATCAGGCGGTGAGCTGGAAAACCGTTTTTCTGCTGGCGTCACTGATTCCGCTGGGACTGGCGGTAGAAACCAGCGGTAGCGCCAAGTGGATCGCCGAGCAGGTGCTATATGTGGTGGGTGACGCGCCCATATGGGTGATTCAGGCCTCTGTCGCGGTACTCGCGACCTTCTTCACCCTGGTGATGTCAAATGTTGGTGCGACTGTGTTACTGGTGCCGCTGGCGGTCAACATTGCGATTGGCGTCGGTGCGAATCCTGCGGTATTTGCGTTAACCGTGGCCATAGCCACCTCTAACTCCTTCCTGATACCGACCCACCAGGTGAATGCGCTGATCATGGGCCCGGGTGGTTATCGAGTTCCCGATTTTATGAAAGCAGGCGGCATTATGACAATACTGTTCCTGGTGGTGATGATGCTAATGATGGGGCTGGTATTCTAAATGGAAAAACGGCTGATGAAGGATGCTCATAAACAGTTGAAAATGATTGGCGTTTTTCTGCTCGCAGCAATTTCTCCTGGACTACTCTGGGCAGCGGACATGCAACCGCTGGATTTGACATTGACCCCGGTGGGCTTTCTGGCAATTGCAGTGTTTGTGCTGGCGTATGTGCTGGTGATGGCGGAAGAGTTTACCCATCTGCGTAAATCCAAGCCGGTGATTCTTGCGGCAGGTTTGATCTGGGGCATGATTGCCTGGTATTACCAGGGTCAGGCGGGACTGGAAGCCTTACCCGAGCATGCAATTCGGTATAACCTGCTGGAATACGCCGAATTAATGCTATTTCTGCTGGTTGCGATGACCTATGTGAACTCGATGGAAGAGCACAGGGTGTTTGATGCGTTGCGGGTCAAGCTGGTTGGTTCCGGTCTTGGCTTTAGAGGGTTGTTCTGGATTACCGGTCTGCTCGCATTTTTCATTTCGCCGGTGGCGGATAACCTGACCACGGCGCTGCTGATGTGCGCGGTGGTGCTGGCGGTCGGTGGTGATAACAAACGCTTTGTATCCCTGGCCTGTATCAATATCGTGGTCGCTGCCAATGCCGGTGGTGCGTTCTCGCCGTTTGGTGACATCACCACGCTGATGGTCTGGCAGAAAGGGATCGTCAGTTTCTGGGGGTTCTTTGCATTGTTTATTCCTGCCGCAATTAACTTTCTGGTACCGGCGGCGATCATGCATTTTGCGATTCCAGATCAACAACCGCAGGTCGGTAGTGACCGGGTTAATATGAAGCGCGGTGCCAGACGTATCATCGTGTTGTTTCTGCTAACCATCGTGACCGCAGTGTCATTCCATAATTTTCTGCATCTGCCACCGGTTATCGGGATGCTGACCGGTCTGGGTTATTTGCAGTTTTTCGGCTATTACCTGAAAAAGACGCAGCATCGACGTAACCGCTTGCGTCAGGGCGATTCGCAGACCGGTGATGTGCTACCGTTTGACGTGTTCAGCCCGATCGCGCGCGCGGAGTGGGATACCCTGCTGTTTTTTTACGGGGTGGTGGCCTGTGTCGGTGGTCTGGGTTTTCTTGGCTATCTGGGGCTGGCCTCGGAACTGATGTATAACCAGTGGGGTGCGACCAGCGCTAATATCACGGTAGGTGTACTGTCCGCCGTGATTGATAATATTCCGGTGATGTTTGCCGTGCTGACGATGAACCCGGAAATGTCGACCGGACAGTGGCTACTGGTGACCATGACCGCGGGTGTCGGTGGTTCCATGTTGTCGATCGGCTCGGCCGCCGGTGTGGCATTGATGGGGCAGGCGCGCGGGGCCTATACCTTCTTCGGTCATTTGAAGTGGACGCCGGTGATTGCGCTCGGCTATATCGCCAGTATTCTGACCCACTTCTGGATCAACGCAGCGCTATTTAATTAAATCTGTTTATACCCTTAATAAAACAGAGGTTTTGCATAAGGACTGACGACGCTTTATTTTAGACAGAGCCGTATCAATAATTTGATACACTGCTTCCCTGATTTGGTGCGTGGTCGGTTCTATGAAAGTGCTTCTTTATCTTCGTGATTTTCTGTATGAAAGCCGCTGGCGCTTTACGCCTTTTCTGAAATGGATCGGCGAGTTAAAAAATCCGGCGGTTTTAAAAGCGGATCTGATCGCGGGTATTACTGTGGCGCTGGTGTTGATCCCGCAGTCGATGGCCTATGCACAGCTGGCCGGGTTGCCGCCTTATTACGGTTTATATGCTTCATTTCTGCCCGGCATGGTGGCCGCCATCTTCGGTTCTTCACGCCAGCTCGCGACCGGCCCGGTGGCGGTGGTCTCGCTGTTAACCGCTTCGGCACTGGAACCTATTGCGGCATCAGGTTCCGAAGCCTATCTGGCCTATGCCGTCATTCTGGCGCTGTTTGTCGGCGTTTTCCAGCTGCTGCTCGGCCTGCTCAGGCTGGGTGTGCTGGTCAACTTCCTGTCCCATCCGGTCGTTATCGGGTTTACCAATGCTGCGGCGATTATTATAGCGACCTCACAACTGGGCAAGATGTTTGGAGTGACGGTTGAAAAAGCACCGCACCATTACGAAACAGTGTGGCGTACCTTAGACGCCGCTACCACTCAGACCCATTTACCCAGCCTGGCAATGGCCATTTTATCACTGGCCATTCTGATGGTGATGAAACAGAAATTACCGAAGTATCCGAATGTGCTGGCAGCGGTTGCGGTGGCAAGCCTGATCTCGTGGATTTTCAAGTTTGAACAAAGCGGTGGGGCCGTTATCGGTAGTATTCCAGAAGGTTTGCCCGGGCTGAGTTTGCCTGATGCCCGCTGGTCGGAGGTTTCCGGGTTGCTGGGCACCGCGATCGCGATCGGCCTGATTGGCTTTATGGAAGCGATCTCAATCGCCAAGGCGATGGCTGCACGTACCCAGCAACGACTCGATCCGAATCAGGAACTGGTGGGGCAGGGGCTGAGTAATCTGGTTTCCGGTTTGTTTCAGGGTTATGCCGTATCCGGTTCTTTTTCGCGCTCGGCGGTGAACATGAGTGCTGGTGCGATTACCGGCTTTTCCTCGATTGTGACCGGTACCGTGGTTGGTATCACTCTGCTGTGGTTAACACCACTGCTGTATCACCTGCCGCAGGCGACGCTGGCAGCGGTGATTATGATGGCGGTGGTCAATCTGGTGAAGATTGAGCCGATCCGGTATGCGTGGAAGGTGCAGAAGCATGATGGCATTGTGGCGATCGTCACTTTCAGCCTGACCCTGCTGCTGGCGCCGCATCTGGAGAATGGCATCATCGTCGGTGTGCTGCTGTCGTTGGGGTTGTTCCTGCACCGGACCATGCGTCCGCGTATTGCGATCTTATCGCGCCATCCGGATGGTACCCTGCGCGATGCCAAGATTCATGATCTGAAGCTGTGCCCGCACATCGCGGTAATCCGTTTCGATATGTCGCTGTATTTTGCCAATACCGGTTACTTTGAAGACACCATTCTGGAGCATGTAGCTGCGCATCCTGAGATGCGCTACATCATTATCGATGCAGAATCGATCAATCATATCGATGCCACCGGTGAAGAGATGCTGCACTCGCTAACCAGGGCCCTGAACGAGTCCGGGGTCGAGTTTCTATTCGCACGCACCAAGTTACAGGTGCTGGCGGTTTTTATCCGTACCGGTTTTGTGCAGAGCCTGGGCGAAGATCATTTCCACCGCACCCGAACCGAAGCCATGCAGTATGCCTGGGATAGAACCTACTGTGAGAAAGAGGGCTGCACCCAGGCCTGTTATCTGGGGCGCAATAAAACCGCTACCGGCAGCGTAGAACCGGTCCGGATTGGGTTATAATATTTGTTTTTGACAGGTATAACGAATGGATACTCCGGTAATCATTGAAAGTGGCAAAGGCGAGGCGGATTGTTGTGTGATCTGGCTGCATGGTCTGGGTGCAGACGGGCATGATTTTGAATCGATAGTGCCAGAGCTGCGGTTGCCGGCCAGTCTGAAAGTGAAGTTTATCTTTCCGCATGCGCCGATGATTCCGGTCACCATCAATAATGGCTATATCATGCGCGCCTGGTACGACATCGTGTCGATGGATATTGGCAGTGCACCGGATGAAGCGGGTATTCGTTCATCCCAGCAATGGCTGGAGGAGCTGATCCGGCATCAGATCGCTGAGGGCTTTGCCAGTCAGAAGATTGTGCTGGCCGGTTTTTCTCAGGGCGGTGCCATCATTCTGCAAACCGGTCTGCGTTTCAGTCAGCCTCTGGCCGGGCTGATGGCCCTGTCGACCTATCTGCCGCTGGCCGAATCGCTTGAACTTGAAAAGTCAGACACGAACCAGAAAGTGCCGATTTTTATGGCGCATGGTGATAGTGATCCGGTGATTCGTCCTGAGCTGGCCTATCGTTCGCGCAGCAAGCTTGAGCAGCAGGGTTATACGCTCGAATGGCAGGAATATCGCGGCATGCAGCATGGCCTGTGTATGCCCGAAATCGAGCATATCAGTCAATGGTTACAGCGAGTACTGGGCTAGTCTGATCGAGTTAAGGCCGGGTTCAGCGGGCAGACTCCGCCTGTTGCAGTATATCGAGGAAGGGGCGTGGTTTCTGGATGCCATAGCCCTGTGCAAAATCGACGTTCATCTCCACCAGTCGTTGCTCTATGGCTTCGTTCTTGACAAATTCAGCGATCGTTTTAATCTTCATTACATGGCCGATTTGATTGATCGACTGTACCATCGCTTCATCGATAGGGTCGACCAGAATGTCCTTCACGAAAGCGCCATCGATTTTCAGATAGTCCACCGGCAGATTCTTCAGATAAGCGAAGGATGACAGACCGCTGCCGAAGTCATCCAGTGCAAATTTACAGCCCAGGGTTTTGAGTATTTTAATAAATTTGATCGCATTGGTCAGGTTGGTGATCGCTGCGGTCTCGGTGATTTCGAAAGTAATATGCGCGGGGTTGATGTGGTACTTTATAAACAGGGTCGGAATATATTGAACCAGATGCGTATTCGCGAAGCTCTGGCCGGATAGATTGATGGCAATATGTATCGGTGACTGTGAAAACTTTTTATTATGTTTACCGAGTAGCTTGAAAGAGTTTTTGATCATCCACAGATCGACCGAGTTCATCAGTCCATAACGCTCTGCGGCAGGAATGAAGGCTCCGGGAGGAATGATTTCAGCCTTGTCGTTTAACAGGCGGATTAGAATTTCATAATGCGACTGTGAAGCATACTCCGGGTTGAGTGGCTTGATCAGCTGGGCGTACAGGATGAATTTGTTTTCCGCCAGTGAGCGTGGAATCAGCGTGGCCCATTGCATCTCATTCTTACGTTTTGAGATGGCCTGATCCTGCTGGTAGATTTTAAGCTGGTTGCGACCGGCATCCTTGGCTGCGTAACAGGCAATGTCAGCCTCTCCCAGAATTTTGCTGGTGCTTTCACTGCTCTTTGTGATCTCAACCAGGCCGATACTGGCCCCTATTTCAAATGAGTTCTCTGCCCAGACAAAACGGAACTGGTTGATGGCGCCGAGAATTTTATCAGCAATAAACTCGCCATGTGCACTGTCACAGTTATTCAGAATGATGCCGAATTCATCGCCGCCCAGTCGTGCCAGCGTATCGCTGTCCCGAATCGTTGAAGCAAAGGTAACGGCTATCTGTCTTAACAGTTCATCACCGGCGACGTGTCCGCAGGTGTCATTCACAATTTTAAACTGATCCAGATCGATATACAGCAGAATGCTGCTGACTTGCTTAAGTTGCGCCTGTTCCAGGCTGTCTTCCAGTAGCATTTCAAAAGCGTAACGATTGCTCAGGTTGGTAAGCGGGTCGTGGGTTGCCAGATAATTCAGGTTTTTCTCGGCAGATTTGATATCGGAAATATTACGCGCATACAGATTGATGTAATCTTCATGCAGTACTGGCGAAAACAGAATGGAGTAATATATGTCGTCGACCAGAACCTCATGCTCTTCATGTGCATTGTCGTTCATGCAGCGTCCGATCACCTGCAGCCATTGATCCGGGATCACCGGGTTTTTGTCCAGCTCCCAGATTTTGATTATTTTTTCACTGGCCGGGTTGGAATACAACAGCTCGCCCCGGCTATTCAGGCGTAATACCGGGTCGGGGTTTTCGGATGGAAAGCGAGCCAGTAGTTTGGCATTCTCTTCGGCAATCTTTTTTGCGGTGATATCGGTACGGATACTGATGTACTGATAGGGTTTTCCCTGCGCATTCAGGCGTGGGATAATGGTCGAGTCCACCCAGTACAGACTGCCATCTCTGGCCATATTACAGAAAGTCCCCTGCCATTTTTTTCCATGCGAAATAGTTCTCCACATGTCGCGAAAAAAGTTTTTATCATGGCCGCCGGAACGAATCAGGCGGTGGGTTTTACCGATCAGTTCATTTTGTGGGTACTGACTGATCTGGCAGAACTTGTCATTCGCATACAGAATTTTTCCCTGTACATCGGTAATCGATACGATGGAATGCTCATCAATCGCGTACTTTTGAAATTCGAGATCAATATTAGACTGCTTTAGGGTTCTGGATGTCTGCTGTAGGCGGAAGAAGGTGAAAGCAAGGTAGGAAAGCAGTAACAGCGACAGGCCGAACAGCCAGAGTCGGTAGTTATTGGCTTTATTTTCGGACGCATGGAAGTTCTGATTGAACGCCTGATACAGGGCTTTGGCACTATTCGTTGACGAGTCCGACAGGATACCTGCCAGATGTGAGGAGGTTGACTGGTGTAGTTTGATGAACAGACTGGCATGCGTTATCAGTCTTTCAATATCCTCAAGATAAGCGATGCCGACGCTCAGGATCAACGCCTTTCGATAGGCCTCAAACCGGTTTTGCAGCTGCTCATGATCCGTATCAATCTTCGAGTTGAAGATGAAAATACTGGATAGTATCGACTGTGTGTGCAGCCTGAACTGATTTTTTGAGTCTGCGTTTATGGCCTCATCGAGCTGTATTTTTTGTTCGATTAACTGCACCAGCTTGGGCAGATAATGCAGCGTATTTCTAAGTACCGCATTCTGTTTTTTAAACAGTTCGATGGTTTCAAGTTTTAAACTAAATTCCTGTTCCAGCCGTTGCAGTTTTTTATTGATATGGGGCTGCTGGCTCAGATTGGTTGTACTGTTGCTGTTTGAGAAGCCATCAATGGTTGACTGGATACGAAGCTTGCTGGCGACCAGTCCGTCATAGTTGTTTTTGTATCCGCTTTGCAGTTCGACAATCTGATGCTTGATACGGCTGTCATATTCCAGTAGTGAAAGGATTTCGATCAGGGTCTGTTCATGTTTGCTGTGGTCAAGCTGGCTGTTGGTATAAAAAAATGCCAGCAGCCCGGCCATTAGCAGCCCTGAGATAGTCTGCAAAGCAGTCGTCTGCTTCATAGCTTTACTCCGCGGAATTCGCCAGTGAGACTGGTCAGAAATGATTCAATGCTGGCGATATCTTCATCGCTTAACAACAGATCGAGCTGTATATGGGCCATGGTGCGGATTGCATCCGACAGGGTACTGGCACTGCCATCATGAAAGTAGGGGGCGGTCACCGCGACATTTCTCAGGCTGGGTACACGGAACACGAATTTATCTCTGTTATCACCGGTGTAGCTGTAACGCCCATAGTCATATTCGGTGAGCGGCTTGTTGCGGGGAAGATGATTTTCAAAGATGCCGAAACGTGCAAACAGGTTGCCACCCACATTGATGCCCTGATGGCAGGAGATGCAGCCGTACTCGGTAAACAGTTTATAGCCCTGTTTCTGCTCGGCAGTAATGGCATCGCGCTCACCCCACAGGAAACGGTCAAAGTCAGCATTGGGCGTGATCAGTGATCTTTCGTAGGTGGCAATTGCATCCATGATATTGCTGCTGGTCAGTCCATTCGGGTACAGGCTATCGAATGCGCGGCTGTAGTCCTGATCCTGCAGCAGCGCTTTAATGATGTTGGGCCAGCTGTTATTCATATGCTGCGGGTTGTGGATTACCCCGTCGATCTGCTGCTCGAGTGTCTGCAGGCGGCCATTCCACAGTTGCAGCGCATTGAACGCACTGTTGAAAACGGTGGGAGTATTTTTGCTGTCGAAGCCACCACCACTGATCATAGATAGCTGAAGTCCATCGACCCCGGCCCGGGTCACAGGATGGCAGCTCAGACAGGAAAACCCGCTGCTGGAAAGTAGCGGATCGGCGAACAGCCGTTCACCCAGCGCCACTATTTGTGGATCCAGATCCAGACTGAGTGGTATCGGCAGGATGGGGCTGGAGCCATCACTCAGATAGTTTTCCAGTTGAAATCGATGCTTTAGATTCTGATGCTGATGCTCGCCATCGATCGGGAAGTGGTAAAAAAAGATGAGCAGCAGGAATACGCTGGCAAGTAAGATAATTTTATTGGAGTGCTTCACTGCATAATTATTTTTAATAACGATGTTTCAAGTGTAGCAGTAACGTGGCTAATTTCAGGCTTGAAACTTAATACTGATCAGGGTATTAATGGCTGCCAACGAGAAGTGCCCTCAGGCTCTTCGGTTTCAGCTTTATGTTCTTATCCTTATATTAAAAAATCGTCTGTCCGGCGCACTGTAGCGCGCCGGACAGAAATAGCGGAGGTTTTGTGAGAGTTTTATTACTGGTGATTTTAGGGTTTGTGTTTGGGCCGGTACAGGCTGAACGTGATTTTCTGGTCGATGCCGACTGGCTGTCCGAGCATATTCAGGATGACAACCTGGTGATACTGGAAGTGCGCTACCATCCGCACCGCTATTACACGATTGGACATATCGCGGGCGCGGTTCAGGTGCAGCGCTTCAAGGATCTGGGCGATAATCAGGCCAGCCCGTTGATGCGTATTCCTTCGCAGCAGGATTTCCAGGCCCGCCTGCGTAGCTGGGGGGTGAATGATCACTCGACTGTTGTGGTATACGATGACGCCAGTACCGCGCTCGCCTCGCGTGTCTATTTTCTGCTCGACCTGTACGGCTTTAACATGCAGCAGGTAAAGATTCTGGATGGCGGCACGATCGAATGGGAAGCCTTCGAAGGGATCACCAAAGAGCTTCCGGTGGTTGAGCCGGGCCAGGTGACTCTGCAATCGATGGACATGAGCAAGGTGGTGGAATGGACCGATGTGTATGATGATATCGTATCGCGCCGTTCGCCCGATGTGGTGTTACTGGATGCACGTCCGCGCGATATGTACAGCGGCAAGGTGATCCAGCATTCCATCATGGCCGGGCATATTCCGGGGGCGATCAATATCGTTAGCCTGGAGGGAACGGCCGCACAGAAATGGATCAGCGAAGACGCGCTGGCAGCGCTCTACAAAAGCATACCGAAGGATAAAACCATCTATGCCTACTGTCATGATGGCTTCCGCATGAGCCTGGCCTATACGCAGCTGAAGAGTCTGGGGTATGCCGATGTCCGACTCTACAACGGCGGCTGGTCACACTGGGGTAATCGTCTGACCCTGCCAACGGTAGAAGGCGATAAGCCCTACGCCGGCGATTACGATCTATAATCCGATTCAAGCCTGGCGCTCAGTCCGGCTGAGCGGCAGGTTGTCGACTGAAGGCCTCCAATGAAATGTATTACCAGTGCCTGGGATCAACATGAAAGCGAACTACGCCATTTTCTGCAGTCGCGCATCAACGATCAGGATGTTGCCGAAGACCTGTTGCAGGATGTATTCGTCAAGGCACTGGCACAGGGGCAGAAATTCTGTCAGCTCGAGAATACCCGTGCCTGGCTGTATCGGGTCACGCGCAATCACCTGATTGACTATTTTCGCAGTCACAAAATCTATCAAGAGGTGCCAGAGCAGCTACCCGACGTCGTTGAAAACTCCGAACCGCTGGTGAATCTATCGCGCTGCCTGCCCACGGCACTAACAAAGCTGAGCAATGAAGATCGGGAAGTGATCGAACTGTGTGACCTGCAAGGCCTGACTCAGGCTGAGTATGCGCTGCGTAAAAGCATCACCCTGCCGGGCGCAAAATCACGTCTGCAACGCGCGCGTAAACGATTAAAAATTGAGCTGAATAGCGCCTGCAAGATTATCTTCGATGAACAGGGTAAGGTGTGCTGTTTCGATCCTGAGTGCCAATAGCCTGAGCCGTTGATCGAAAAGAAAGGTGATCTAACTTAACAGGATGGACTTCACATCCGCTAAAACTGGATTCGGGAAGCCTCTCGTTAGCGTTTTGTGTTTGTTTCAGTTCGCCCATCAAACGGGAGGCATAGCCGTAATTGTTACGCGGTCGGGAAATCTTTCAGGCAGCATTTTCCGGACGGGTTGCGAATTTCACAGTCACACATTTTGTGTTTCGTTTGCTCAGTGACATAGGCCTGGATCTGCGGGTTGGCCCGCGCATCCGCCCTGCTCACGCCAAAGCAGTAACAGAGGGTCGCGTCAGCGGATCTGTCCTTAATCCCTACCGTGGTTCTTAATGCGCTGCGGCTGATGGTGGTTCCATCCGCGCCAAAATACACCACGTCGCAATCCGCATCATCGCAGAAATAGTACGCCTGATCTTTGCCTGCCCATGCCCAGGGCTGGCTGATGTGGTGCAGGATAGTCTTCAGTGGAACCGCCTTGTAGCTATCGCCGTTCACCGGGCAGGGCAACTTTTTGAGTGGTGTTTGAGTGGTACAGGATGAAGAGCAGCAGTCAGACATGGTGGATTCCCTGGTTAGCATAAACAGCTTCAACCATCATTTGGAAACCGGTTTTTGATCCGGCTTCGAGTGTGAGATGGTGAAGAAGCGCCAGTATAAAGGCCGTACTCAGGTACGGAGTCAACCGCTCCGGGAAGCTTATTTTGGGTCCAGCAGGGTTTCGATGATCGGGCAGTGTGCTGCGTCCGGGCGCTGATGGCACTGGTCGAGCAACTGTTCCAGCGCCAGTTGCAGGCGCTGCAGATGGTTGATTTTATTGCTGACCTGATCGAGTTTTTGCTGCGCGAGTCGCTGTACATCGGCGCATTCAGCCTCCGACAGACTGAATAGATGCTCGACTTCATCCAGCGTGAATCCCAGGCTTTTAGCCCGTTTGATGAAGTGCAGACGTTGCAGTATTGGTTGGCCGTATTCACGAAAACCGCTCACGGGTTTAATGGGACAGCGGATTAGTCCGCGCCGTTCATAATAGCGGATGGTTTCGACACTGATGCCCGCGGCTTTGGCCAGTTGCCCAATTTTGAGACCCATACGGTTTATCCTGCGGCTGCGAGTGAGGGAGGCAAGATAGCACATCGGGCTTTTGTGCTGCCAGAGCAGGAAATTAAAAATAACTCGTCATACCGGACTCGATCCGGTATCCAGCGCGGGGAGCACGGTGGACCAGGAATTGGCTTCGATAAAACTGGATTCCAGCCTCGGCTCTGGCATCCATCGGGCGGGGTGCACAATGGTACTGGAATTGGCGTCGGTGAAACTGGATACCAGCATGCGCTGGTATGACGATTTTTATGAGAGGTGCGGGTTAGTCGACGGTAAGCGGGCGCAGTGGAATGTATAACCGTCCCGACGTGGTTAGAAAGATAAAACAGCTCGTCATGCCGGACTCGATCCGGCATCCAGTGCGGGGAGCACAGTGGCACTGGAATTGGCTTCGGTGAAACTGGATACCAGCCTCGGCTCTGGCTTCCTGCTTCGCTCTACCTCCTGAATCCCTTCAGTCGTTCGCTGGTATGACGATCTCAAAGAGAGGTACTGTAACTCGACTTTGGAGTGAATTTGCTTTCAACCTCGACATATTTATTTTGCACAACCCTGCATCCTTTCGCTGGTTGCTTCGTCTTCTATATCAATCAAGCTTTATGAGTTTTTACCATGCACCAGACCACTTCGCCATTACTCGATAAACACCCCTCCAGTCATCTGCAGGCCTGGCTGATAGGATTGCCTCTGGCCGGCGTTGCGTGGTTTGTGCTGTATGCCCAGCTGATCCCTTTTGCGGATTTTATTCTGGCATTAAGCGGTTTCGAGCCTGGCTCGCAAACTGGTGCAGCGATTCATTTTTTCTTTTACGATACCCCGAAGGTGATGCTGCTACTGGTCGGGGTGGTGTTTATCATGGGTATTATCCAGACCTTCTTTTCTGCCGAGCGCACGCGTGCGCTGCTGGCAGGCCGACGTGCTGGTGTGGGCAATTCGCTGGCGGCTACACTTGGCATCGTGACCCCGTTCTGTTCCTGTTCTGCAGTACCGCTGTTTATCGGATTTCTCTCTGCCGGGGTGCCGTTAGGGGTGACGTTTTCGTTTTTGATTGCGGCACCGATGGTGAATGAAATTGCGCTGGTGTTATTGTTTGGCATGTTCGGCTGGAAGGTGGCGGCACTGTATCTGGTGCTGGGTCTGGCGGTCGCCATCGTCGCCGGTTTTATCATTGGTCAGCTGAAGATGGAGAGTTATTTGCAGGACTGGGTGCGTGAGATCCAGAACGGACAGACTGCGACCCTGAGTGACAGCGGGATGAGCTGGGAGCAGCGTTTTCAGAATGGCTGGAATCATGTGCGCGAAATTGTCGCCAGGGTGTGGCTGTATGTGCTGATTGGGATCGCGCTCGGTGCGCTGATCCATGGCTTTGTTCCGCAGGATTTTATGCTCTCGATCATGGGCGGGGATGCCTGGTGGTCGGTGCCCGCAGCAGTGGTGATGGGGGTGCCGATGTATACCAATGCCGCCGGCATTATCCCGGTGGTCGAAGCACTGATCGGAAAAGGGGCCGCACTCGGCACCACGCTGGCGTTTATGATGAGCGTGATTGCGCTGTCGTTACCGGAGATATTGATCCTGCGCAAGGTATTGAAAACAGGATTGATTGTTACTTTCGTGGGGGTGGTGGCGAGTGGTATTCTGCTGGTCGGTTTCATCTTTAACATTATTTTATAAACAGGAGAAATGGCATGAAAAATATTAAAGTGTTGGGGACGGGTTGTGCGAATTGCAAAACCACGTTAAAGCTCATCGATGACGTGGCCAAAGCTCAGGGTGTCGATGTGGAGCTGGAGAAAGTCGAAGAGATGAAAGACATTATGGCGTTCGGGGTGATGTCGACCCCCGCTGTGGTGGTGGATGGCAAGGTGGTCCATTCCGGTGGTATCCCCTCGATGGAAGCCATCAGGTCGTGGTTGGCTGGTAGTGTGAAACCGGTGGCGAGTGGCTGTTGTGGTGGCTGTTGCGGCTAAGCGACAGCGCCGATTCTGAGGTGTAAAAAATATTCATTGTGGAGAAAAGAATGGCAGTAACAGTAGGTATCAACGGGTTTGGACGCATGGGTCGTCTGGGATTACGTGCAGGCTGGAATCATCCGGATTTAGATTTCATTCGAGTCAATGAAACGTCTACCGATGCAGTCGGTTCGGCCCATTTGCTCAAGTTTGATTCGGCGCATGGGATCTGGTCGGGTGAGGCGGATGCCGATCAACACGGCATGCGGCTGGATGGCCGCTCACTGGCCTACAGTTCGCATGCTGCGATTCAGGACTGCGACTGGTCGGACTGCGATATCGTGATCGAGGCGACCGGCAGGCACCATAAAAAGCCGGAGTTGCTACAGGAGTATTTTCGCCAGGGCGTAAAAAAGGTGATCGTCGCGGCACCGACTCAGGGCGCTCTGGATATCGTGTATGGAGTGAATCATCATAACTACCGCGCCGATCAGCATGATCTGGTGACGGCGGCATCCTGTACCACCAATTGCCTCGCGCCGGTGGTCAAGGTGATGCATGAAAAGATCGGTATCAAACAGGGCTGTATGACCACTATCCACGATATTACCAATACCCAGACCATCGTCGATCGAGGGCACAAGGATCTGCGTCGGGCACGAGCCTGCGGGCAATCGCTGATCCCTACCTCGACCGGTTCGGCCAAAGCGATCACCAAAATATTCCCTGAACTGACGGGGCGGCTGAACGGGCATGCGATTCGGGTTCCGCTGTTGAATGCGTCGTTAACCGATTTTGTGTTTGAAGCCGAACGTGCGGTAACGGCGCAAGAAGTGAATGCGTATTTTAAACACGCGGCCGAGCATGAGCTGCAGGGCATACTGGGCTACGAAGAGCGCCCACTGGTATCGGTCGATTATGTGAACGATGCGCGTTCCTCCATTATCGATGCGCTGTCGACAATGGTGATCAACCATACCCAGGTTAAAATCTATGCCTGGTACGATAACGAATGGGGCTATGTGAACCGGATGATGGATATCACCGCGATGCTGGCGCGCTCCCTGTAACACGAGTTGAAGGCATGCAACAGGGTTTAAAGAATTATCTGGTGATCACCGCGGGCTACTGGGCCTTTACCATCACCGATGGCGCGATCCGTATGCTGGTGGTGCTGTATTTCCATCTGCTCGGCTACAGTCCGTTTGAAGTGGCGATGCTATTCCTGTTTTATGAACTGTTCGGCGTGGTGACCAATCTGGTAGGCGGCTGGCTGGGCGCGCGTATCGGACTGAATCTGACCATGCATATCGGTATGGGTCTGCAGGTGGTAGCACTGGCCGCATTAACGGTGCCAGAGAGCTGGCTGACGGTCGGCTATGTGATGCTGGCGCAGGCGTTGTCGGGTATCGCCAAGGATCTCAACAAGATGTCGGCCAAGGCGTCGGTGAAAACTCTGGTGCAGGATAATGCACAGTCATCCCTGTTCAAATGGGTGGCGTTACTGACCGGTTCCAAGAATGCCTTGAAAGGGGCCGGTTTCTTTATCGGAGCCGGTCTGCTGCAATGGCTCGGATTCAGAATCAGTCTGGCGCTGCTGGCCACTGCACTGCTGCTGGTGATGCTGATTACGATCTGGTTGCTGCCCTCCGGTATCGGTAAGATGAGCAGCAAGCCGAAGTTTACCCAGGTGTTTTCCAGGGTGGCTAGCATTAACTGGTTGTCTGCGGCGCGTTTTTTTCTGTTCGGTGCGCGGGATGTCTGGTTTGTGGTGGGGCTGCCGGTTTTTCTGTATCAGACCCTGGGCTGGTCGTTTGCCGAGGTCGGTGCTTTTCTGGCGTTATGGGTCATCGCTTACGGCATTGTGCAGGCGTCATCGCCGGTGCTGCTGCGGCGCAGTCATCAGGGACAGGGGCCGGGCGGGCGGAGTGCACTCGGCTGGGCACTGGTGCTGGCCGTGTTACCTGCTGTGATGGCATCAGCGCTGCAGGCTGGCTGGGCGCCCGATGTAGTGGTGATCGTCGGTCTGATTTTTTTTGCCGTGGTGTTTGCGATTAATTCGGCGATTCATTCCTACCTGATTCTGGCCTATTCACAGCACGACAGGGTGGCGATGAACGTGGGTTTTTACTACATGTCGAACGCGGGCGGGCGACTCGCGGGTACCGTACTGTCAGGTCTGATTTATCAGACCCATGGTCTGGTGGGCTGCCTGTGGTGGTCCTTCTCATTCATCCTGATGGCTGCGTTACTTTCGATTCGGCTGCCCTCCACAGCATCGCCATTAAAAGCGCCTGAACGTTGAATGACTTATCTATAATATCCATCACGATAAACTCAGATTAGTTTTATAGCCCCTTTTTTATGGCCCCATTATCTAAGCCTGCACCGTTTTCGCAAACAGGATAATCGGCATCCTTAACCAGCGAATGTCATTTGGGCCGGGTGGCCTCAATTAGTCTGCAAATGGCTTTTGGATGTTACCAGCCATTTGGCCAGAGATGTCTTTCAGGCCTTGCTGTAGCAACGAAATTGAGAGTTTTGCACGAGAAAATCACCTTCCAATCCAGCCCTGAAACAGTTCAATTAATTCCCGCTAAATCAAAAATCACACGGTCCCTGTTTCAGCACTGGTAGTGCTTTTTGATCTCTTTTTGAGCGCTATAACAGCAAAAAAATCTTGCCTGAACTGTACTTTAGTACAGGTTTTATCCTTCCAAGGTCTGATAGGAATCGACCTTATGGTCAGTAGTCTGTTCGCAATTTATCACCATACTGTTCTCTTATTAAAAAAGAACGTGATTTAGTGCGCGCAAAATTTCAGAGCGGTACCGGCGTAGAGATAAAAACCGAAACGGTCGATCTTTACAGGCTCTGTAAACCCTATTTAGTGCCTGAACGGAAATCCATAAGCCCTTAAAATCTAAAGAAAAATCCGTCAGATTATGAATCGAAGTTCTCTGATAAAAACGCATTATGTGGTAAAATACAGCCTAAATCGACCCAAAACACCTGAACTTCGAATAAAAATCACTATGCGCAGCGTATCTAATCTACAACTTCAACTCGGCGAATTAGATATTGCCGACATCAAAATAGACACTCGATCCAGAGATGATATTCCTCAATTACTACAAGGCTTACAATACCTCTACACGGACAAAGTTCTGAGATCAGAAGTATTCAGCGTGCTGGAAAAACTGACGCCTGATACAACCTCTGCAGAACATGGTAGACCGGGCATGACACTGTGGAACATCCTCGTCATGGGTACCTTAAGACTGAACTTGAACTGTGACTACGACCGTCTATTGGAGCTGGTAAATCAGCATAAAACCATTCGCCAAATGCTGGGTCATGGCCTGACCGATGATGATGAAACTTACTGTCTTCAAACGCTCAGGGACAACGTTCAAAAACTCACCCCTGATGTTCTCGATGAAATCAATCAGATTGTTGTCCGCGCGGGTCAATCGCTAAAAAAAAAGAACCGCTGACGGCTCGCTGTGACTCCTTTGTGGTCGAGACCGATGTTCATTATCCGACCGATATTAACCTGCTCTTTGATGCCATGCGCAAGACCATCAAGCTCACAGCAGACTATGCCGAAAGCAATGAGATCATCGGCTGGAGGCAAAGCCAATACAATATCAGGCAAGTCAAACAGGCTTATCGTAAAGCCCAATTAAAGAAACGATCTACCTCCCAGGTCGAAGCGAAAAAAGCTCTGCGGGATGAGTTTATAGCACAGGCGCATCAAGAGCTTATCGACATCTCTCAGCGATTCATCACTAAAAGCCAGGCCACACTAGCCGTCACCACGCAAAATCCCAGCATGGTTGATCTCGTAAGAGTGCTGCAAATAGAAGGCTTTATTAAGCATGCGCAGCGTCAAATAGATCAGATAAACCGGCGTGTCCTGCAAGAGCAAAAAATCCCCCATGAAGAAAAAGTTTTTTCTCTGTTTCAACCGCACACCGAGTGGATCAGCAAAGGGAAAGCCGGCGTACCTGTTGAACTGGGTCTCAAGGTCTGTGTGCTGGAAGACAGTCAGGGGTACATCCTGCATCACCGGGTTATGCAACATGAAACGGACAACCAGATAGCGCTGAACATGATTGCCGAGGCAAAGTGCAAATACCCTATGTTAATCGCCTGTAGTTTTGATAAGGGATTCCATTCTCCCGAGAACCAGCTCGGACTGGCTGAACTACTAGATCAGGTCGTGCTACCGAAAAAAGGGCGTTGCAACAAAGCGGAGCAAGCGAAGGAAAGTAGTCCGGACTTCAGGCGCAGTAAAAAGAAACATTCAGCCGTAGAATCTGGCATAAACGCACTGGAAGTGCACGGTCTGGATAAATGCCTAGATCATGGGCTTGAAGGTTTTAAACGTTACGTCGCATTAGCAGTGGTTGCGCGCAATATCCAGAAGATGGGCGCTGAACTTATCAAAGCAAAACGACTGAAGGAGGAACGGAAAAAGGAAAGGGAAAGAAAGAGAATATAAATAAGGTGCCAAAGCAAATAAAACAAAATCTTACAGGATAGCTGCGTTTCAAATTCACTAAATCAGCTAGATGTGGTTAAAAAGTAACCAGTTTTCAGATGGCGGCCGCTTCACCTGAAGACTCGGCTTGAAGTCCTCAGGTGAAATTTAAAAGGTTTTCTGAATTAGAGCTTTTCCGTTCAGGCACTAATTATGTTCCATTTTATGTTTACCCAATCCTTAACCCTGCCGGTACCGTATCATGGCTGAAGCACTTACCGATCAACGGACTTTAAGCGAACGTGGCACAGGCAAAGAGATCAAGGCCGTGTCTCAACGTAATCCGATTGATACCTTTATGCAGTCTACTACGGTGCGCCATTTCGGTCGCCTGGTGGGACTGGCAGCAGCTGTTTCCATCGGTATGGTGGTGGTGCTGTGGTCATCCGAACCCAATTATGCGCCGATCTTTAGCAATGTATCGGGGCGTGATGCGGGTGAGATTGCGAATATCCTGACTGCCAGTGACATCGAATTCAAGATCGATAGCAGCACTGGAACCGTGATGGTTGCACAATCGAAAGCTGCCGAAGTTCGCCTTAAACTGGCAGCGCAGGGATTGCCCGCCAGTTCCAGCAAGGGTCTGGAAATGTTGCAGGATGAGCAGAGTCTGGGCACCAGTCAGTTTATTGAGACCGCACGTTATAATCATGCGCTCGAAGCCGAGCTTGCGCGCTCCGTCGAATCGATCAGAAGTGTCGAAACGGCACGGGTTCATCTGGCTTTACCGAAACAGTCGATCTTTATCCGTAACCGCAGTAAACCCAGTGCCTCGGTACTGGTCAAGCTGTATGCGGGCAGGCATTTAACCCCGGGTCAGGTGGATGCGATCGTGCATATGGTCGCGGCCAGTATTCCGCTGCTGGAATCGGGTCAGGTCACCGTGGTCGATCAGTTTGGGCGCCTGCTGACGGCAGATAAAGACAATGATATGTCGCAGACCAACAAGCAGTTTGAATATACGCGTAAACTGGAAACCAGTTATTCGGATCGTATTATCAGTCTGCTGCAACCGATTATCGGTGAAGGCAAGGTCAATGCACAGGTGTCGGCTTCACTCGATTTTTCGAATGTGGAATCGACCAGAGAAGCTTATGATCCTGAGCGTAGCGTGATACGTAGCGAACAGGTATCGGAACAGGAAACACGCGATATCAATCAGGCGCTGGGCATACCCGGGGCGTTGAGCAATCAGCCACCCGGCAGCGGCACTACCAATCCGGCTCAGGCCGATGGCGCTGACAACACCTCATTACCGGGTAATCAGAACCGCAGTGCCACGCGTAATTTTGAAGTCGACCGCATGATCAGTCATACGCGTAATCCACGTGGAACGGTGCAACGACTATCGGTAGCCGTGGTCATCGACTCCAGAAAACAGCTTAAGGATGATGGCACGCTAGAACGACTCGCCTATACTGAAGAAGAGCTGAATAACTTTGAAGGCCTGGTCAAGGAAGCGATTGGTTTTCAGCAGAGCCGTGGGGATTCTGTCCGGATTATCAACTCAGACTTTGTCACCGAGTTGCAGGAAGCGGTTGAAATACCACTCTGGAAAAGCCTGCTGGGAGAAGCCTGGGTGTGGGATCTGGCGAAACAGATTCTGGGCGCAATCGGTCTGTTGATTGTGTATCTAATGTTTGGGCGGCCTTTTTTACGCTCGCTGAAACCCAATCCGGCGGAACTCGCGCATCAGAAAATTGATCCGGAAACCGGGGAGGTGATGGACGACGATGAAGACGATGAGACGGTTGGCAGAAAACGGAGAAAGAAAGATTTCAACGAAGTAAGCGAGGATCCGAATAGCATGATGGCGTTAATCCGTCGTGGTGATGCAACCCATGAGCAGAAGATTGAAATGGCCAGGGCCATCGTGATGGATGATCCGGCACGGGTTGCGAACGTGATGAAACACTGGATAAGTGAAGAGAAATGAAAGAGCCTGCAAAAGAAGCGGTGAAGGCACCCGAGGTTGAGTCTTCGGATCTGATTCCGACCCTGTCCGGGGTGGAAAAAGCGGCGCTCCTGTTACTCACGCTGGGGCAGGATGTAGCGGCGCAGATCTTACAGCATATGAGTCCGAAACAGGTGCAGGTAGTGGGTGCGACCATGGCCACCATGGATGATGTGACCCGCCCCATGGTTGAGGTGGTGATCAATGATTTTCTGGATATGCTGGAAACCCAAACTTCGCTCGGCATCGGTAATGACAGTTATATCCGCGGCATGCTGGAAAAAGCGCTGGGTGAAAAAGCCGGTAATGTGATTGACCGAATCCTGATGGGCAGTGGCAGCAATGGCCTCGAAGCCCTGAAGTGGATGGATCCCAAGTCAATCGCCGAGATTATCCGGCTGGAGCATCCGCAGATCATCGCCATCGTACTGTCGTATCTGGAAGCGGATAGTGCTGCAGCGGTACTGTCTAATCTGCCGGAAGATATCCGTGCCGGTATTTTAATGCGGATCGCGACCCTGGATGGGGTACAGCCGGCGGCGATCAAGGAACTCGATACCATCATGGAAAAATATTTTTCCGAAAACGACAATGTGAAATCCTCCATGGTCGGCGGCGAAAAGACCGCCGCCGATATTCTGAATTTTATCGACACCGCAATTGAAAGTAAGATGATGGATCAGGTGCGCGGCGAAAATGAAGAACTGGCCAACCGTATCCAGGATCTGATGTTTGTATTCGATAATCTGCGCGATGTGGATGATCGCGGTATCCAGACCATGCTGCGAGAAATTTCGACCGATCTGCTGACCCTTGCACTGAAAGGGGTGGACGAAGACTTCCAGAAGAAATTCCTCAAAAATATGTCTTCGCGTGCGGCTGAAATGCTGGTGGAAGATATGGAAGCTAAAGGACCGGTTAAGCTGAGTGAGGTCGAGGCGGCACAGAAAGAAATCCTGAATGTTGCGCGCAGTCTGGAAGAAGCTGGTGAAATCACACTGGGCGGCAGTGGAGAAGCGATGGTCTAATCGATGACCACGCCGACCCCAAAAATAATGAGCGATAACAAAGATATTGTCGAAAAATGGCAGCCGCCTGCGATGGATTCCGGTAGCAGAAAGGTTATCAGACGAACCCAAAATCCACCGACCGAAACGGCCGCGGGTGATACTGAAAGCGAAATCGCTCAACCCGGGATTCCCACCGCCGAAGAAATCGAGCAATGGCATCAGCAGGCGCAGGAAGAGGGTTATCAGCAGGGTATGCAACAGGCCGAACAGGAAGTAGCCCGGCTAAAGCGGCAGGTTGCCGATGTCATCAATTTTTTTCAGCAACCCCTGCAATTTCTGAATGAAGAGGTAGAGCAGCAGTTAAATCTGCTGGCCGTCACCCTGGCACAGCAGCTGGTGCGGCGTGAAATCAGGGCGGAACCGGGTGAGATTATCGCGGTGATCCGTGAAGCGGTGAAAATGCTACCGGTGAATAACCGCAAGATAAGAATTTTTCTTCATCCGGAAGATGCCGATATAGTTAGAAACACCCTGCAGCTGGATGAAAAAGAAGACGAGCAAAACTGGAAGCTGATGGAAGACCCGATGATTACACGTGGTGGCTGTGAAATAAAGTCGGAGCAATCCGTCATCAATGCCACTCTGGAAAATCGCCTGCAGGCCCTCGCGGCATCGATACTCGGTGGTGAAAGAGAGGAGGATCAGAATGCCAGCTGAGCTGATTCAACAGGCGGTTGCACACTGGTCATCAGTGCTTGCCAGCAACACCCGAAATTGTGACCAGAGCAAAATCAAACCGGTTGTGGAGGGCGTGTTAACGCGTATGGTGGGACTCACACTGGAAGCCGAGGGCTGTCAGGCTCCGATCGGTGCGCGTTGCGATGTACTCACACCGACCGGTAAAAAGGTCGAAACCGAAGTGGTCGGTTTTTCCGGAGAAAAGCTGTATCTAATGCCGACCAGCAATATTCGTGGTCTGGTACCCAATTCACGTGTGATTCCGACCAGTCACTCCTCTGCGGTCAATGTTGGACCCCAGTTGCTGGGTCGGGTAATCGATGGACGTGGTCGCCCGCTGGATGATAAAGGACCTCTTAAAACCCGCCATCATATGCCGCTGGAAGGGCGCGAAATCAATCCGCTCAGTCGTACCCCGATCCGTCAGCCGATTGACGTCGGTGTACGCGCAATCAACGCCCTGACCTCGATCGGGCGGGGTCAGCGCATGGGTCTGTTCGCTGGCAGTGGTGTGGGTAAGTCTATCTTGCTCGGAATGATGACAAAATACACCGATGCAGATGTGGTAGTGGTGGCACTAATTGGTGAACGCGGGCGTGAAGTGCGCGAGTTTGTGCAGGAAATTCTGGGTGAAGACGGCTTGCAAAAGGCAGTCGTCGTCGCCGCACCGGCCGACTCTTCACCGTTGATGCGTATTCATGGCGCGATGCAGGCAACCAGTATTGCCGAGTATTATCGCGATCAGGGCAAAAATGTATTATTGCTGATGGATTCATTGACCCGTTTCGCCCAGGCGCAACGCGAAATCAGCCTGGCCATCGGCGAGCCGCCTGCCACCAAAGGCTATCCGCCTTCGGTCTTTGCACGTCTGCCGCAGCTGGTGGAACGCGCCGGTAACGGCGATAAAAACAGTGGCTCGATCACCGCGTTTTATACGGTTCTGGTGGAAGGGGATGATCATAACGATCCCATTGCCGATGCGGCGCGCGCAATACTCGATGGGCATATTGTGTTATCACGTCAGCTGGCTGAATCCGGACAGTATCCCGCGATCGATATTGAAGCTTCAATCAGTCGACTGGCGCCGCAGATCATGTCGCCGGAAAATCTGCAGCGGGTGCAGTTTTTCCGCAGGCATTACAGCCTGTATCAGCAGAATCGCGACCTGATTAATGTGGGGGCTTATCAGGCGGGCAGCGATGCGCAGATTGACCTGGCGATCAGCCTGCAGCCGGAGTTAATGAATTTTATGGCGCAGGATATGCGTCAGGCAGTTTCATTAAAGGATAGCTATAATCAGTTAGAACTTTTAGTTAATAAACAGAAAATGAGCGCCAAAAATACTCTGAATACGTCTCAAAATAACGCTAGCGCGTCAGCTGTGCAGTCTGATATCCGAGGCCGTAGCGCATGACACGTACTAAAAAATTGCAACCGGTTGTGCAGCATGTCGATCAGAAGGAGCAAACTGCCCTGCAGGCCGTTGCTGCCAGCCAACGTCAACTGGAGTTACAGCAGACTCGCCTCACCCAGTTACGAGAATACAAAACCGAATATACCGATCGACATCTGCAGCCGCAGTCCATCATCTATACCGCGTTTCAGTTTCAGGAATATAACCGCTTCCTGACTCAGCTCGATGAAACCATCCAGCGTCAGGAGCAGGTCATGCAAATGGCGCTGCGGGAGGTGGAGATCAAGCGCCAGAAGTGGAAGCTGAGCCACTCACGTTCTGAAGCGATGCATAAAGTAGTCGACCGTATTCAGGCTACGGAATTTCAGCAGGCTGAAAAGCTGGAGCAGAAGCTGATGGATGAAGTCGCATTACGCAACCTGCATAACAAATCGGTTTAATCTGCGCCCACCGTTCTGGCACGATTGCTGCAATTGTTCATTAACAGCCCGATCAGGGCTTATTTTGAACAACCAGAGCGTGAGCCTGACTATGACTATTCCAACTGGCAGTAACCTGTTAATGACTCTACCCAAAACTGCGCCTGTAGCAGCTGGTGCCATCAAAGGTGATTCTTCAGCCGACTTATCCGCCTCCCCGGTAACTTCTGATGCTACCTCCACAGATAAAGACTTCAGCTCGGTACTAAAACAGCAAATGACCGAAGCCAGTGTGCAAAAGAATGGCGAAAGCACTGATGGTAAAGAGATTTCTGCTGAATTGATTGAGTTTTGCTGTGTACAGGATGCCACTCTGGAACTGGCACAGATACCGGATCAGATCGATACCAAATGGATACATGGACTGATGCCATTCCTGCCAGAGTCGAACGAGTTAAAAGCAGAGCTGCAGGGCGATGTCGAGGCGATTGAACTTGAGAATGAATTGCCTCTGGGGCAGATGATCCTGCCTGCTCTGAATAACCGTCAGCTGCAGGGTGGCGAAAGTTTGCCCCAGACACGGCAAGTTGCTTCCGTAAACCCAGGCGCAGTGATGATGCCACAAAGATCGTTTGCAGCAAACGCCACCACTCTTCCGTCAGATCCCGAAGTTGTCATTTTTAGTTTAACTTCTGCAACGGCTGATGCTGCGGATATGCCGACTGCAGGGCAGGAACTGGAGTCGTCGCTGTTAAAGTCTGAAAATTTTAAATCTGCGGCTAACGAGTTTAATCTGACTGCGCTCAAAGAAAGTTTTGTCGCTGTCCAGTCGGGCATGAGTGTTGTCACTCCGACTGCTACTGGCATGACTGGCATGACCGGGGCGAGTCTGGCCACTCCGGAAATGCAGTTGTCCACACAGTTACCGGCTTCTCAATGGGGTGAGGCGCTGGGTGAAAAAGTGGCGTTTTTACTCAACCATAAACTGAATAAAGCCGAAATCAGAATCGACCCTCCGCATCTGGGAAAACTGGATATTCAGATCCAGCTGAAGGATGATTCCGCCACCGTGGTGATTCACACACAGCATGCGCAGACGCGCGACATGATTGAATCGGCCAGTGTCCGGCTCAAAGAATTTTTGCAGGAAGCTGGTTATAACACGGTCAACGTGGATGTTTCACAGCGTGAACAGTCCTTTAGTGGGGACCATCTTTCATCCGGCCAGCAGGCTGAGCAGAAGCAGGACGATGTAAGCTCCAGCCTGGCTGCAGAGCAAAGCTCAGAAGGCTGGCAGCAGAGTATGCTATCGATGCGAGTGAACGATGGCCGAATTGATTATTTTGCCTGAGACAGAGTGGCAACTGAATGGTTGAGAGCGATACTTGGGGCCATCGGCAGAATAGATAGATCCGCCCTGCCAGGCAAACAGGGGGACTCGGGCGGAGTAATAATCGGCGCACTATAATCCGCTGGAAATGGAACCGGTCGACCTTTCTTCAGTCGAATCGGGTGTGACATAATGCCTGGATCAGGGGCCTACAAATGCGGCAACAATTTCCTTATTACATCGTTAGTGCTTGCCTGTTACTGGTTTTATCGGCCTGCCGACCGGTAATCTATGGCGATCCGTTTGATGCACCGACCCTCAAGGTTCCGCTCGGCAGCCTGCTGCAGTTACATCAGGCGTTAAATTTTGAACCCGGATATAGCCGTTCTTTTATTCAGTCTGGAAAAGCACTGACTTATCAGCAGCTTGAAGCGTATCAGCCGTTCTGTCAGTTTTTGCGCTATGAACCCCCGCAGGCGCTGGAAACTTTACGTACTATGCAGGCGGATACCTTCAGGGTAACGCGCTCCAGGCAGGAAGAAGAGGTGGAGGGTCTGTCTGGCTTCGGCGTGATGATTTCCCTGGGTTCGATCGGACTGGGAGATAGCAGAGGGCTGCAAAAATTATCTGCTGTGTTAAAGATTAAGTCAGAATCCCAGCCCGAAATTGTCGAGTTTCGATGCTCTGTGTATGATCAGCCGTATCAATGGAATTACCTGTCGGTAAATCAGATTAAAGCCATATTAGGCAGTCTCGTCACGTTTAAACTGTCAACCGCCAGCCATTGAGTTTTGTGGCTAAGCGGAGCTTTGTCCATCGGCCTTGCTGGCGCACACATTGCTGAAGTCGAGCTCGCGAACCCTTCCCTTTTCTCCATACCCACTGCAGCGCGCGTTAAATCCTCTTTTTCCACCATTCTTGACTACACTATGATGACCAATTACGACGCGTCAAACGTCGTCGTCTAGTGTCAATTAGTTGCTCTATTATGCCTTTAACTGGCGTCAATTAATCGGCGATCGCGCTGATAGTATTGTTAAGCTGTTGAATTACAAACATTAAATTTAATGGCACTGATTTTGCATTTTTAAACCAATATTTGGAGATTTCAATGGCTGCACAAAAAAAGAAACCTGATCCGAAGGCGAAAGCCGGGGCCGAAGAAGAGGTAGAAGTCAAAGGCGGTAGTAAGAAGCTGATTATTATCATTCTGGGCGCTCTGTTACTGGTGGGTGGATCGGTCGGGGTTACCGTCATGTTACTGGGGGGCGATAAAGCTCCAGTTGAAGAAGTGGTTGATCCGGGTCCTAGCAAAGGTGATGCAGTCTACATAGAGTTAAAGCCCTTTACGGTGAACCTTGATCCGGCCGACAGCGTTGGATTTTTGCAGGTTCAGATCCAGATTCTGACTTATTATTCTGCGGTGGCGCAAGAGCTGGAAACCCATAAACCCCTGATCAGCAATAACCTGACCACTTTATTCGGTCAACAGAAGTCGCAAGATTTACGCTCTCAGGAAGGTAAGGCCGAGCTACAGAAGAAGGTTAAGGAAACGATCCAGCAGATTGTGGATAAATACGGTAGTGGCGGTGAAATCGATAACATCTTTTTTACCAATTTCGTCATGCAATAAACGGCGGTCAGACTCGCGTGAGCACCAATATACTAAGCCAGGATGAAGTCGATGCGCTGTTACACGGTGTCGATGACGGCGCTGTCGATACCAGCACCGATGAAGAGCTGGATGATGGCGAAGCGCATACCTATGATTTTAATAATCAGGAACGCATCGTTCGCGGTCATCTACCTACCCTGGAAATGATCAACGAGCGCTTTTCGCGTTACTTCAAGGTGAGCTTCTTCAAGATGCTGCGCAAGACACCGGAAGTCTCCCTGAATGGGATTGAGATGATCAAGTTTTCTGAATACATCAATACTCTGTATGTGCCCACCAGCCTGAGTCTGATCAAGATGGATCCGCTCAAGGGCATTGGCATGATCATGATGGATCCGAAGCTGGTTTTCATCATCGTGGACAATTTTTTCGGTGGCAATGGCACCATTCAGGCCAAGATAGAAGGGCGTGAGTTTACCCAGACTGAATTACGCGTGATCGAAAAAGTGGTCAACATGTGTTTTGTCGAACTGGTCAAGGCCTGGCAGCCGATTCTGGAAGTTCAGTTCACTACCTATAGCCACGAAGTGAATCCACATCTGGCGAATATCGTGAGTCCCTCAGAGGTTATCGTGGTGTCCAGCTTTCAGATCGATCTGGAAGGGGGCGGTGGTGAAATTCATGTGGTTTTACCGTATTCGATGATCGAGCCGATACGTCCAATTCTGGATGCCGGTGTGCAAAGCGACATGAGTGATTCGGATGATCGCTGGGGTATTTTACTGAAGGAAGAGTTGATGCATTCCCGAGTTGAGCTGACCGGAGTGTTTGCCGAAAAGATCTTAAAAGTATCCGAGCTGATCAACCTTAAGGCTGGCGATATCATTCCTATCAGTATGCCGGAGCAGGTCACGCTGATGGCGGATGATATGCCGATTATGCGTGGTCAGTATGGAGAGCACGATGGAAAGGTTGCGATCAAGATTGAAAACGCATTAGTGCTGTCGGATTACAGTGATCCGACATGATGTGTTATCGCCTAAAAAAGTGCCACTGTTATCAGGAGTTGAGTAATGAGTAAACAAAAAGAAGAGCAGGATGCGGATGACCTCGCTGCAGCTCTGGATGAAAAGCCAGCGCCAAAGTCAAAATCTAAAGCTAACAATGAAGACATAGAAAAAGTGGAAGCAGAGTCTTTAAGCGAAAACGCGAGTTTCAAAAAAGGTGACCTGAATCTGGATGTGGTACTCGACATTCCGGTCACGATTGCGATGGAGATTGGACGAACCAAACTCAGTATTCGCAATCTGTTACAGCTCAATCAGGGCTCTATCATCGAGCTCGACCGACTGGCTGGAGAACCGATGGATGTGGTGGTGAATGGAACGTTGGTGGCACATGGTGAAGTCGTGGTGGTGAACGAAAAATTCGGTATCCGCCTGACCGATGTGATCAGTCCTTCCGAACGTATCAAGAATTTAAAATAATCATGAGAGCCGCCCTGTTGCTGCTGTTGCTGGTTATGGATCAGGCGGTTGGCGCCGAGGTGGCGACTCAGTTGCCGGCAGTGGATGCGATGTCGTCTGCTTATCTGATGAAACTGATGTCCGCGTTGCTGTTCATTATTGTACTGATATTCGGCCTGGCCTGGTTGATGAAAAAAATGCAATTGACGCAGCATTCCAGCAATGGGCTGATCCGGATTGTATCTGCAATCTCGGTCGGGCAGCGTGATCGTATCGCGCTGATCCAGGTTGGCGAAGAGCAGATTCTGGTGGCGATGACACCCGGCAAAATTGAAAAACTACATACCCTGAAAACCACCCTGAGCGTGCACAGGAATGAGTCTGCGCCATCGTCGTTTGCAGAAAAATTTAATCAACTGGTGGGTGCTAACAAAAATCATGCAGATTAGACTTCTACTTGTGCTGGTTTTACTGTTTGGTGCTTTTCCACTGGCGGCGCAAACCCCCTCTATCCCGGCGATCAGTGTGGTCGGTGGCGCTAATGACGGACAGACCTATAGTGTAACGCTGGAAGTTCTGGCGTTGATGACGGTACTGACGGTACTGCCCGCCATCCTGCTGATGATGACATCGTTTACCCGCATCATTATTGTACTGGCCATTCTACGCCAGGCCCTGGGCACCCAGTCGACACCATCCAATCAGGTGCTACTGGGTCTGGCTCTTTTTTTAAGCCTGTTCATCATGACCCCGGTACTGGAACAGGTTAATACGCAGGCGGTTCAGCCTTATCTGCAGGAGCAGGTTAATGCCTTTGATGCACTCAAGATTGCTGTGGAACCTTTTAAAACCTTCATGCTGGCACAGACCCGTGAAGCCGATATCCAGATGTTTGCCGATATTGCCGGTGTGGAATCGATTGAAACACCTGAGGCGACACCACTGCGGCTGTTAATGCCGGCGTTTGTGACGAGCGAACTGAAGACCGCTTTTCAGATTGGTTTTCTGGTGTTTATCCCGTTTGTAATTATCGATCTGGTGGTCGCCAGTGTGCTCATGTCGATGGGTATGATGATGCTGTCACCGTTGATTATTTCGCTGCCGTTCAAGTTGATGCTGTTTGTACTGGTGGACGGCTGGGCGTTAATCATGGGCACGCTCGCATCCAGCTTTCTGGTCAATGCCTAGCCGATGAACGCCGATACCGTCATCGACCTTTCCCAGCAGGCGCTGTATGTAATCACCGTACTGGCTGCACCGATGTTGCTGTCCGCACTGGCGATCGGCCTGTTGATCGGTATGTTTCAGGCAGCCACCTCGATCAATGAAATGACCTTAAGTTTTATTCCCAAACTACTGGTGCTGGTGCTGGCGATTATGATTGCCGGGCCGTGGATGCTCGATCTGCTGTTGAACTACACCCGCAATCTGTATCTAAGCATTCCGAGCCTGATCGGTTGAGGTGGACAGATGGAGATTAATGCCGCTCAAGCCACAGCCTTTGTCGCCACCCTGTTATGGCCGTTCATGCGCATTAGCGCGATGCTTATTGCGATTCCGGTCATAGGTACGCGTCTGGTGTCTGTCAGGATACGCGTGGTTCTCGCCGCGTTGATTTCGATACTGGTGATGCCTTTAATTCCGCCGGTACCTGCTGTCGATCCGCTCAGTGTCGCTGGATTGACCATTTCTATTCAGCAGATCCTGATCGGTCTGTCGATGGGGTTTATCCTGCAACTGGTGCTGGCAGCCCTGACGATTGCCGGTGAAGCGATTGCCATGAGTATGGGTCTGGGCTTTGCTTCGATGGTTGATCCGGCAAATGGGGTCAATGTACCGGTACTGTCGCAACTATTTCTGATTATAGGCACCCTGCTGTTTCTGGCACTGGGCGGGCATCTGATGATCATCCAGCTTGTGGTCAGCAGTTTTCAGAGCCTGCCGATCGGCACAGAAGGGATTGTGCGCGAAAGTTACTGGATCATTATCAGCTTTGCCAGTCAGATGTTTATCGGTGCAGTCTGGATTGCTTTACCTGCGCTGGTATCGATTCTGGTGATAACCCTGGCGATGGGTGTAATGACGCGAGCAGCACCTCAGCTGAATATTTTCTCGGTAGGTTTTCCTGTCACCATGCTGGCGGGTTTTATCATCGTGATGCTGATTATACCCGGCATGTTACCGCGATTTGATTCCCTGCTGTTGCTGGGGATGCAGGCCAGCCAGCGTATCGGAGGTCTATGATGGCTGATAACGATACCAGTCAGGAAAAAACCGAAGAACCCACCCACAAAAAGCTCAGGGATGCCAAGCAGAAAGGGCAGGTTCCACGTTCTAAAGAACTCAACAGCATGAGCGTCATGGTGGCCGGTGCCACGGGTCTGCTGTTGATGGGTCCGTTTATGATCGCCCATCTGGCGCAGATGATGCGTTCCGGTTTTAGCCTGAGCCGGGAACAAATTATGAATCCGGCTGAACTATTTTCACACTTTCAGGAAGCCCTGTTGACCGCAGCGGTGGGGATATCACCGTTTTTAATGTTGATGACCGTGATTGCGCTCGCCACTCCGATGATACTGGGGGGCTGGGCCTTCAGTGTGGGATCGATGGCATTTAAAACAGATCGGCTGAATCCACTGTCCGGTCTGAAGCGCATATTTTCGGCTAATGGCCTGATGGAACTGATAAAAGCGCTGGCCAAATTTTTTGTGGTATCGGCGATTGCCGTTAGCTTCCTGTGGGGCAATCTGGATCAGTTTCTGGGTCTCGGTCAGGAAGCCTTTTTACCGGCACTTAACCATGCAGCCTGGTTATTCGGCTACAGCTTTCTGGTGATGTCATCTTCGCTGATCCTGATCGCCGCCATCGATGTACCGTTCCAGCTGTGGGATCACAGTAAAAAACTGAAGATGACGATGCAGGAAGTGCGCGATGAGATGAAAGAAACCGAGGGTCGTCCTGAAGTAAAATCAAAAATCAGGGCGCTGCAGCAGGAAATGGCGCAACGTCGCATGATGGAGGATGTACCCACCGCGGATGTCATTATTACCAACCCGACACATTACGCGGTTGCCCTCAGATACGATCCGGAAAAGATGGCGGTGCCGGTAGTGGTGGCGCTCGGTAGAGATCTGATCGCGCTTAAAATTCGCGAAATCGCGAGCGAATCCGGGGTCGAGATCTTTGAAGCGCCACCGCTCGCGCGGGCGCTTTATGCGCATGGCCAGCTGGGGAAGGAGATTCCAGGTCAGTTATTTTATGCAGTGGCACAGGTGCTGGCATTTGTATTTCAACTGCAGCGCGCACGAAACCAGGGGCTTGATCTGCCTGATCGGCCTGAGCCTTATGTTCCCCCCGAGGAGAAATCTTAGACGATGAATACCGTATCGATACTGCAGCAGCTTAGAGGTGCCAGCAGCAAAGGGCTGGGAGCGCCACTGCTGGTGATTACGATGCTGGCGATGGTGATACTGCCATTGCCACCGATGGCGCTGGATATGCTCTTTACCTTCAATATTGCGTTCGCGCTGATTGTTGTGCTGGTGTCGGTATATGCCATGCGACCACTCGATTTTACCGTGTTCCCCACCATTTTGCTGATCGCGACCCTGCTGCGGTTGGCCCTGAATATCGCTTCCACCCGGGTGGTATTGCTGGAAGGGCATACCGGAACCGCGTCTGCCGGCAAGGTCATCGAAGCGTTTGGAGAGTTTGTCATCGGTGGAAACTATGCGGTCGGTCTGGTGGTCTTCGGCATTCTGGTCATCATCAATTTCGTGGTGGTAACCAAAGGTGCGGGACGGGTTTCAGAGGTTAGCGCACGCTTTACCCTGGATGCGATGCCGGGCAAGCAGATGGCGATCGATGCCGACCTGAATGCCGGTTTATGTACCCAGGAAGAGGCCCGTAAACGGCGTGCCGAAGTGGCGCAGGAAGCCGATTTTTATGGCTCGATGGATGGTGCCAGCAAGTTTGTACGCGGCGACGCGGTGGCGGGCATTCTGATCCTGTTCATCAATATCATCGGTGGGCTGGCGATTGGTATTCTGCAGCATGATATGGCCGCTGCCGACGCGATGAAAAATTACAGCCTGCTGACCATCGGCGACGGTCTGGTGGCGCAGATTCCATCGCTGGTGTTATCCACCGCCACTGCGATTATCGTGACCCGTGTTTCAGCCTCCAAGGATATGGGAACGCTGATGTTTGAACAGATGTTTGCAGACCCGCGCGCGCTGATTGTATCGGCCTCGATATTAGCCATCCTCGGGCTGATTCCCGGCATGCCGAACTTTGCCTTCCTGACCCTGGCCGCGATTGCTGGCGCTATGGCCTATGGGATTCATAAAAAGCAGCGTCTGCAGGAAGTGATGGTGGAAGCGCCGGTACAACAGCTTGAGCTAAAACCGGAACAGAAAGAGCTGAGCTGGGATGATGTGAAAATAGTCGACCTGATCGGGCTGGAAGTAGGCTATGGCTTGATACCGCTGGTCGACGCCCGACAGGGCGGTGAGTTGATGACGCGCATCAAGGGCGTGCGCAAGAAGCTGTCGCAGGAACTCGGCTTCCTGGTACCGTCGGTACATATTCGCGATAACCTGGATCTGGCACCCAACAGTTACCGTCTGAGTTTGCTGGGGGTTCCAATGGGTGAAGCCGATATCATTCCAGGCAAGGATCTGGCGATTAATCCAGGCACTGTATATGGCACATTACAGGGTACGCCAACACGCGATCCGGCATTTGGTCTGGAGGCGATCTGGATCGAACCATCGCAGCGAGATCATGCCCAGACATTGGGTTATACGGTGGTCGACAGTTCCACCGTGGTGGCAACTCATCTGAGCCAGATGCTGCAGGATAACGCGCATGAATTGATCGGCCATGAAGAAGTTCAGGAACTGATGGACGTACTTAAACGGACTTCGCCCCGACTGGTCGAAAACCTGACCCCTAAACCACTTTCGCTGAGTGTGATAGCGAAGGTACTGCAGAACCTGCTGCAGGAACAGGTTTCTATCCGTGATCTGCGCAGCATCGCCGAAACATTGGCAGATCATGGCAATAAGAGTCAAGATGCCGGCGTGTTAACGGTATTGACACGGGTCGCGCTGGGCCGTCAGATCATCCAGAGTATCTTCGGAATGGCGTCAGAGCTGTCTGTGATGACCCTGCATCCATCATTGGAACAGATATTGCAGCAAACAACGCAGGGAGCAGATGGTAAGGTGATGGCATTCGAGCCTGGACTTGCCCAGATGCTGCATAACTCACTCAAGGAGAGTACCCAGAACCAGTTGTCCAAAGGGCAGCCGGCGGTGTTACTGGTCTCGCAAAACCTGAGAGCTTTTCTGTCGCGGATGGTGCGACATGGTATTCAGGGTCTGCATGTGTTGAGTTATGAAGAGATCCCTGAAGATAAACAGATCAAGGTCATTGCAAGTGTGGGTAATCCTTTACCTGCTCAGCCGAGTAACCGCTAGCACCACAGCGGTTCGAAGACCACTCTTAAAAGTCAGGTGCTGGAATGAGAATAAAACGAACATACGCTGCAACCATGCGAGAAGCATTAGCTCTGGTTAAACAGGAACAGGGGCCTGATGCGGTTATTCTGGGGAATAAAAAAGTACCCGGAGGCGTGGAAATTCTATCTGCGATTGATTTTGACCATCAACGCGCGGATGCCTATACCGGTAATTCGGCGTTACCGGTTTCGGCACCGGCCAGAGTACAGCCCGCTGCGGTTAAAAAAGTATCACGCCAGGTCGAGGCCGCGTTGTCTGACCTGAGCGCGATGCCCGATTTTATCTTTGAACAGACCGCCGATAGCCGGCGCGAGCCGGTGCTCGGAGTGAGTAGACATCAACACCAGGCGCATTCACTCAGGGCGGTCGAAAAACCCTCCATCCCGGTGGCAGCAAAGCCGCCACAAGCGCCAGTGAAAAAGCCACAGAGTGTTTCCGAATATAGTAAAACCGAGGTTTCGCTGCGGCGTAAAATGCTGCCGGTGGAAGAAGAGGTGAAGTTCCGCGAAACCGAAACCGATCAGCTGGATGATGATTTCGAGGATGACAGTCAGTTCAATGAGCAATCTGCCTACAACCAGTCGCGTCAGCACTACAGCAGTTCACCGGTGATCGACGAAGTAAAGGATGAGCTGAAGAATCTGCGTAATCTGATGCAGAGTCAGCTGAGTGTGCTGGACTGGGATCGCTATAGTGATCTGCATCCGGTGCGCACAGTGTTACTCAATCTGATGACCGAGCTGGGCCTGGGAACGGATATCTGTGAAATGGTGTTTACCGAACTGGGTCAGTTCAGTGATGACCCGCATAAAGTCTGGCAGCAGGCTCTCGGGGTACTGGCCAAATCGATTCCGATTGCAACAACAGATATACTCACTAGCGGCGGACGTATCGCACTGGTCGGTTCGACCGGCGTTGGTAAAACCACCACCATTGCGAAACTGGCGGCACGCTTTGCACACAGTCACGGCAAGCATTCGGTGGCACTGATTACCACCGATAATTTTCGGGTTGGTGCGCAGGAGCAGTTGCAACACTTTGCACGCATGCTGGAGGTTCCTTTGCTTACCGCCAGTAGCAGTGAAGAGTTAACCGACCGTTTGCGCATGCTGAGCGATAAAAAGCTGGTGTTGATCGATACCGCTGGCATGAGTCAGTCCGATGTTCGGCTGTCTGAGCAGTTCCATAAACTGCAGACCGGTTCGCCCGAGATTCAGCCTTATCTAGTGTTATCAGCAAATACCCAGCTTGCGGCTTTGAATGAAACCATCCGTAATTTTCAGAAGGTCAAACTGGCGGGTGGTATTATCACCAAGCTGGATGAATCAGGCAGTCTGGGTGGTATCATCACGATTGCGATACGGCATCACCTGAGTCTGAGCTATTGCGCGACCGGTCAGCGTGTACCGGAAGATTTGCAGCAGGCTAAAAACCATCGTCTGGTGAGCAAGGCGGTTTCCCTGATGCAGCAGTATGGCGAACAGGTGGGAAAGGAAACCATGGCTTTACGCTATCATCACATTATTTCTAATCACTAGGTGGACTTCAGAGACTATTTATGGATCAGGCACAGGGCCTCAGGCAAATGAAAACACAAAAACCAGTTCGGGTAATCGCGGTCACCAGTGGTAAAGGTGGTGTGGGTAAAAGTAATGTTAGCGTTAATCTCGCCGTCGGTCTGGCCAAAGAAGGGCAGAAGGTACTGGTGATGGATGCCGATCTGGGACTTGCCAATATCGATGTACTGCTGGGATTAAACCCGGGTTACAACCTGTCGCATGTGATACGAGGTGAATGTAGCCTGGAGGAAACCATCATCGAAGGTCCTGCCGGGATCAAAATTATTCCCGCATCTTCCGGCACTCGCAGCATGGCGGATCTAACACCGGCTGAAAATGCCGGCATTATCCGTGCCTTTTCCGAGTTAACCACCCCGATCGACACCTTGCTGATCGATACCGCTACCGGTCTGGCGGATTCGGTGGTGAGTTATATTCGTGCGGCGCGCGAGATAATCGTGGTAGTTTGTGATGAGCCGGCCTCGATTACCGATGCCTATGCGATGATCAAAGTGATGAATCGTGACTTTAATGTGCATCGATTTCACATTCTTGCGAACCAGGCACATAGCATTCAGCAGGGTCGTGAGCTATATATGAAGTTATCCCGGGTGGCGGATAAGTATCTGGATGTGACACTGGATTTTATCGGTTCAATTCCTTATGACGACTATTTGAAAAAATCGGTTCAAAAACAAAAGTGTGTGATAGAAAATTTCCCCAGAAGCCCATCCGCGATGGCGTTTCAGAAACTGGCGCAGAAGGTGATGACCTGGCCTGTCCCGAAGACAATGGAGGGGCATCTGGAGTTCTTTATCGAGAGACTGGTGAACTTCCGCGCGCAGGGAGAGGATCTGGGCTAATGAATGGCCATGCCATGTATGCTCAGGTTCAACAATACGGTGATGACGACATCGTAGCGCGGCATGCGGTACTGGTAAAAAGAATTGCCTTTCACCTGATTAACCGGTTGCCGGACAATGTACAGGTTGATGATCTGATTCAGGCAGGCATGCTGGGTCTGCTGGAAGCCTCGAGTAATTATAATCCCAGCCAGGGTGCCAGCTTTGAGACCTTCGCCGGGATTCGTATCCGCGGTGCGATGCTGGATGAAATCCGCAAGCTGGACTGGACCCCGCGTTCGGTTCATCGTAAATATCGCGAAGTGAGTGAAGCGGTAAAATCGATCGAGCTGAGTAAGGGCCGTGCAGCGACTGACAACGAGATTGCCCAGACTTTGGGCATCAGTTTGTCTGAGTATCATCAGGTCTTAATCGATTCCAGCTCAGCGCGACTATTTTCGGTAGATGAACTGGAGGAAATGGGGGATTATCAGATGCCTTCTTCACTCGAAAAGTCCCCCTTCGACGAGCTCAGTGCACAGGAGTACCAGCAGCGACTGGTGGACAGTATCAGCCAGTTACCTGAAAAAGAGCGCCTGGTGATGTCTCTGTATTACGATGATGAACTCAATTTTCGTGAAATAGGACTGGTGCTGGAAGTAAGTGAGTCACGGGTTTGCCAGATTCATGCCCAGGCGGTACTTCGTATCCGTACAAAAATGCAGGACTGGACTGAGTCAAATTAACTGAGATAGCTCAAAGTTTGCTACAAAACCAGTCTAAATCTCTCTCTGACTTATCTTTTTTATAACGTGACTGTTTTTATTATCTACAATAGTTACAGCACACTAACGCTTATAAAGTTCCAATAACCTGATTTATGTTCCTTATGCCAGCGGGTAATGGACAGACAACTCACTGATTCAATTTATTTTCAGTGCCAGAGATAAATTTTATGCAATGAATGGAGGTTGCATGAATAAAGATATGAAAATCCTGATTGTTGATGACTTTTCAACAATGCGCCGAATCATAAAAAACTTCCTGCAGGATTTGGGCTATTCCGATACCACTGAGGCGGATGATGGACAGACCGCGTTACCGCTGCTTAAAGCTGGAAATTTTGATTTCCTGGTGACCGACTGGAATATGCCAGGCATGGATGGCCTGACCCTGTTAAAGAAAATCAGGGCCGATGAAACGTTAAAACGATTGCCGGTGCTGATGGTTACAGCTGAGGCCAAGCGCGAACAGATTATTGAAGCGGCTCATGCTGGCGTGAATGGTTATGTGGTCAAGCCCTTTACCGCCGATATTCTAAAAGACAAAATCGAAAAAATTTTTGAGAGGTTACAGTGATGAGCGAATCCGGCTCGGAAGGTTATATGACCGATGAGTATATGAGCCGGTTAACCGCTCTGGGTAAATCTATAAACGCCGGTGACCTTGAACAGACAAATAAACTGATCGGGGAATTAACCACCTTAAGGGAATCATCTCTGTTTCAGGAAGTGTGTAAATTAACCCGTGAAATTCATGACTTTATCAAGGCTTTTGGTGATGATCAGGGTATTGCCGAGCTGACTCAGCAAAACATTCCTGATGCCCGGGAACGACTCAACTATATCATCACTAATACTGAAAAGGCGGCTCATCGAACCATTAGTGCTGCGGAAGAGACGGTAAAAATTGTGAATAGCTTTGATCGAAAGGCGAAGGAAGTCAGGGAACACTGGCGTCAGTTTAAGGCCAACGAGATAGCAAAGGCTGAGTTTCTCCTGATGTCGGGTAATATCGATCAACTGTTATCCACAGTGGATTCGGATACAAAACAGGTTAGGGATAAAATGAGCGAGATTATGATTGCGCAGGATTATCAGGACCTGACCGGGCAAATGATCGGGCAGGTGATCAGCATTGTTCAACAGGCAGAAGAAAAGCTGGTACGACTGGTTGCGATTACCGGTGCAAACAGGCGCGCGGTAAAAGTCGAAGTAAAGCCCATAAACGAAGGTGTGACCGCGCATGGTCCTCAGCTGCCGACTGCGGATAAAAAAAATGTGGCGACGAATCAGGATGAAGTGGATGACTTACTCGCCAGTCTGGGTTTTTGAGAGTCAGGATAAAGCATGCCAATAAATCTGGAAGATGAGATTTTACAGGATTTTCTGGTCGAGGCCGGCGAGATTCTGGAAGCACTTAATGAGCAGCTGGTTGAACTGGAGAAGACACCACAGGACAGTGAGCTGCTGAATGCGATTTTCCGTGGTTTTCATACAGTCAAGGGTGGAGCCAGTTTCCTCGCACTGACCAACCTGGTGGATGTGTGTCATCACTCTGAAGATATCTTTAACCTGTTACGCAATCAGAAAATTTCACTCAATGGTGAAATGATGGATGTATTTCTAAAGGTGCTGGATGAAGTAAACAGCATGTTCAATGAAATTAAATCGGGCGTTGATCCGGTAGCCGTTCCCGCTGAATTGATGCAACAGATAGTGGCCATGCAAAAGCCTGTAGTGAGCACTAAAAAAGCACGCCAAGCCAAAGTGACGCGGCAGCAGAAAACCGGCGATCAGCAAAAAAAGACAATAAAAAGCGCATCAGAACAATTCCTGACTTCCACAGCAGATATCACCGATGAAGAGTTTGAAGTGTTGCTGGATAACCTGCACGGTGCTGGTGTAGCACCCAAAGCCATAAAGGCGCCGGATGATCCTGCCAACAACGATGCGAATAAACCGGTTTCCGATGAGGAATTTGCAAAATTGATCAGCAAACTGGATGGCGATGATAAGCAACCTGTTGCTGCCGCATCAGCTGAAACCAGGAGTGCTTCAGCGCAAGACAGCATCACGGAAGATGAGTTTGAGGCATTGCTCGACCAGTTACATGGCAAGGGAAAGGCACCGGATAAGGTCGCGCTGCCAGCACAGGCCCGAGTGGAGGCCGTCAGGCCAGCAGCACCGGTTGCCAGCAAAGCGGCGAGTAACACCCCGCTCGCTGCACGCAGGGAGTTTACCGAAAATAAAGGTGAAACCACGGTTCGAGTGGATACATCGCGCCTGAATGAAATCATGAATCTGGTTGGTGAACTGGTGTTAACTCGTAACCGGTTGAATACCTTACGTCAAACCTTTGAAGATCAGCGCGTACACAAAGCAATTTCAACACTCGATCTGGTGACTGCAGACTTGCAGAATGCGGTGATGAAAACCCGTATGCAACCGGTTAAAAAAGTATTCGGGCGCTTTCCCCGGGTGGTGCGGGATCTGGCGCGCAGCCTGAACAAGGAAATTGAGCTGGAGTTACGAGGAGAAGAAACCGATCTGGATAAAAACCTGGTAGAAGCACTGGCCGATCCGCTGGTGCATCTGGTGCGTAACTCAGTCGATCACGGCATTGAGTTACCCGAAATCCGTGAGAAAGCAGGTAAAGACCGACAGGGTAAAGTCGTGCTGGCGGCTGAGCAGAAAGGAGATCATATTATCCTGACGATCAGCGACGACGGCGCAGGCATGGATCCGGAAGTCTTGAGAAGGAAGGCGATTGAGAAGGGTCTGATCGATATGGTCGCTGCGTCCAGGCTGGATGATAAGGGCTGTTTTGATCTGATATTTTTACCCGGCTTAACCACCAAGGAGCAGCTTTCCAGTGTGTCAGGAAGAGGCGTCGGGATGGATGTGGTGAAAACCCGGATTATGCAGTTAAACGGCCAGGTTGAAATCAACTCTGTACTTGGAAAGGGTACCGAGTTACATATTAAAGTGCCGTTGACACTGGCTATTTTACCGACTCTGATGCTGCAGCTGGGAACACGTAAGTTTGCTCTTCCGCTATCGAATGTGAGTGAGATCTTTGAGCTGAGTGCCAAAAAAATCAATGTAGTGGATGGGCGTGAGGTTATTCTCAACAGAGGCAGGGCATCGCCGCTATTTTATCTGCGAAAGTGGTTGTTAAAAAGCAATGAAGCCTATACTGAATTGCAACGTGATCCACATGTCGTAATGGTGCATGCGGGGAATGGGTTGGTCGGTTTTGTGGTGGATCAGGTTATCGGTCAGGAAGAGGTTGTCATCAAACCGCTGGATCGTTTGTTACAGGGCTTACCCGGAATGGCAGGCTCTACCATCACCGGTGATGGACATATTGCTCTTATTCTGGATATCCCGGGGCTGATCAATGCTTACTCCTGAGCATGGCAAAAGTGGAGGGCAGCAAATCAGTTATTCGATGGGTTGTCGAAATTTCTATAGTTTAATGCTTGAAAGCTGGAGATATAAGTGATGTCACAGGATCTCGGCAAACAGTTGCAGTATGTAACCTTTACCCTGAATAAGGAAAAATATGGTATTAATGTGCTACAGGTTCAGGAGGTTCTGCGTGAAGTGGAAGTCTCGCCGGTGCCGGGGGCGCCAGTCTTCATTCTGGGAATTATCAACCTCCGAGGAAATGTCGTCAGTGTTATAGATGCGCGTACCCGGTTTGGTATCGCGGCCAAGGAAAGCGATGATAAAACTCGAATCATAGTTATCAATCTGCAACAGCAGATGATAGGGATACTGGTGGATAGCGTCGCCGAAGTGATGAATATCAAGCCTGGCGAGATTGAGGCTGCACCGAATGCAGGCCAGTCAACAACGTCAAAATATATACAGGGATTAGTCAGTAAAGATGACACTATCCTGATACTGGTTGATCTGGATAAATTAATTAATTTCGATACACGGAGTGACAAATTCGCTCGTTAGGCGGGTAAATCTTAAAAACTCTTTTACCCCTCTTAATCCTACTGGAGGTTTGTATGGCTGATCAGATTATAAAACCGGTTTCACCGGTTACAAAGGCAGGAAATACCCTGCAAAAGAAAAAAGCCCAGCTGAAAAAAAAACCACCAGAAGAACCCATAACCGCGCCCGATAAACCCCAGAAAAAAGGTAAAATCGATACGTTTGCGTAGTGCAGATTCCTGGCACTCCATAGTCCATATGGACTATGGAGTAAAAAAAGCTGGCGTCTCTTTAGAGCTTATCCATAAAATCTTTATGCTTTCCCGACAGCCGATAAGCAAAACTTAACACCTCTGCCACAACCACATACAGTGATCTCGGGATATGATCGCCCAGATCGAGTTGCTCCAGCAGCGCTGAAAGCTCTCTGTCCTGATAGATCGGGATTTTTTCCTGCTGCGCGATGGATATAATCTCATCGGCCGTTTCCTGATGACCTCTCGCGGTTACTACCGGTGCCTGTTCGCCATCATATTCCAGTGCGATGGCAAAACGGGGTTTTTGCTTTTTATCTTTCTGACTCATACCTTGATATCCACCAGATTGTCTATGGATATGGCGGGAGATTCATGCGTCTCCGGTGGTTTACCGATAAAACAGTCAAATAGACCGAGTTGAAAACCACTCTTTCTGAGTTGTTGTTTAAATTGATCCATCTGCGTATCGATAAGCTGTTTGGTGACCGGCTTACTGGCCCAGAAATGAGCGGATAAGGTGGTTTCCTGTAACAGCAGGCGGGTACTGATTAAGCCCAGCAGTCCAAACTCAAAAGACAGGTTGATTTCCCAATGTTGCTCATCCTCAGGCGAGCCGTTCCTGCGTTGCTTTATTTTAAGTTTCAGGGTACTTGTTTTATTGTCGACCTGTAGCGGCAGGTTAAGGTTGAATTGAATCGGTGCATGCTGTTCCTGTTGCAGGCGCAGGGTGGTTTTCTGAATCAAAAATTGATTCAGGGTTTGCTCCGTCTGTTGCAGTAGCTCTGTCTTTAGCAATGTGGCGGCCTCGCTCAGCAGAGGGTCGGCTAGCCTGGCACTGCCTGGAGCCGCATTCGATTCGACCACCTGCCGTAACAACTGGGTGAAACTATCGGCGGACTGGTTTAACCCACTGTGTAAACGCGAAAGTAATTGCGGCAAGGATGTGTCGGTATCGGAGGAAGGCTTTAACAGGCTTAACAGGGTGAAAATCTGCCGTAGTCCATCAGCGTTCAGACCGGGTAATCTAGCCAGTGGCGTAGACAGATTGAGTAGTAGTGTAACTAACTGTCTGGCCGAAACACTATTTTGTGCGCTATGTGGCTGTGCCAGTAATGCCCCTGGTTGAACAGATGTTGAGGTTATTCGGGTTAAATCCGCGGGCTTTAATTGGAGTAGTGTCTGCAACTGTTGCTGCAGTTTAAGCAAAGCACTATTTTCCTCACCGTCAGCAACCTGGGGCAACAATCGGGAAAGCGCATTTTTTAGTACGCTTTCCGGCTGCAGACGCTGCAGTTCAGGATTATTTTCTGACGACCTGCTGAGTAACAGGGTGTCACCAGCCTGTAACTGAGCCTGTGGTGGGATGGCAAAGGTTTTAGCAGCAAAGCTGATCAGGGTTTGGTCAGCGCTTTGTGACAGTACTTTAATGATCTGTGGTTGTGTCGATCCAGCCGTAATTTGCTCCAACTGGGCCAGAATTTTAGCCGGTAGTTGCACGCTGGCCGAATGAATCTGCTCAATTTTTATGGTTGGAATGCTTTTCCCGGGTAATAGTCTGGCGTAGATTTCATCGCCTTTGCTCAGCTGATCGGGTGCAACGCCTCGGAGTTGACCAAAGGCGGTATCCAGTAATACTTTGCCAGCGCTGCTTTCCAGCACCAGTGCTCTAAACAGCCCGGCCTGTTGTAATTTATCCAGAATGGCACCGGCGCGGCTGTCCAGTGTTTCGATTTTAATTCTGGAAAAGGTCGTGTTCTGTAAGTCCATTGAGGCAAATTGTAACCACATACAGGAATCAGGATGCCGCTTTTACTGAGCGACAATTCGGCTTAAATGCATTATAGCGTCCATGATTCTGACTGAGTGCTCTGTCAGATGGAAACAATATTGACACTTAACAGTTTATCGGCAGTAAAAATTAAAAGCTTATGTTTCAGGGTATAAATTTTGGCAGATTTTTAATTGAAATGGATAGGTGATCGGTTAAATCAGTCAATAATTTGTCGCTTGCTAAGGATTGGCTAATTCGGAGTCTTTAAGTGACTGATAAATAATGATAATTCAAAGTGGCATGATCTTCGCATAATCTCATAAAAGAATTTTAAGATTAACTGGAAAACAGGATCTAGTGCTATGCCACAAATAACAACACTCATGGGTGGAGCCATCAATAAAGGTCAGGTTATCGCTCTCGACTCCAGAAAGCCGGAACAGGTTGTCAGTGATAAGCAGTATCTGAAGATATTGCAATTAACCGATTTACTGGCAAGACATCTGATCTATGAAGAAATATTTACCGTATTTTCCGCTGAAATTAAACCACTGGTTGCGCACAGTGGATATCGCTATGTGTCGGAGCAGCATCAGGCAAGAGCAAAATATGGCAAGATCAACCGGCATAGCCTGCAATACCGACTAACCATACAGCAGATGGATCTGGGTGAGTTAACGCTTTATCGTAAAGAGCCGTTTAGTGCGAACGAAGTGTGTCAGTACGAAGAGTTGCTGTGTTCGCTGGTATATCCGTTAAAAAATGCCCTGATGTACCATATTGCGATCACCTCGGCCTATAAAGATCCATTAACCAATATCAATAATCGTGCTGCAATGGATAAAATGTTGCCACGTGAAGTGCAACTGGCCAAGCGCCATGACCATAAACTGGCCATGATGATCATGGATCTGGATGGTTTTAAAAGTATCAACGATAACTGTGGCCACGATGTGGGTGACCAGTTGCTAAAAAAAGTGGCGGATGTGATCGAAAGCCGCTTACGCAATACTGATATGTTATTCCGCTATGGCGGGGATGAGTTTGTGGTAGCACTGCCGTTGACCGATATGCAGGGTGCGCTGGATGTCGCTAATCGGGTGCTGGTGGGTATTAAGCAGGTTGACGTCGATGAATGCCCGGACTTCCCCCGGGTTGGTATGAGTATCGGTTTATCCATGCTGCAGGCAGGCGATGATTTCGGTCGATTCTTCAAGCGGGTGGATAATGCCTTGTATCAGGCCAAAAAATCTGGAAAACATCGCGTTATTATCGCGTAAGGTGTTAATCAGATGGCGATTGTTTCGGGTAATCACGCTTACTGTAAAGCCCCAACCTACGCGAAAGGAGTGAAGTTGAGGGCATAAATCTGTTCAGCAAAATACATTTTCAGCAATATACTGCTATTATTCTGTGAGAAAAAAATTTAACTGATGGCTCCAGTGTTGGGGAGTTTTCAGTTAACTCAACAGGGCATTCTTTCAGCAGGTATATTATGACTATCTCCAGTACAGTTTCCGAAAATGGGAAACAGGTAACAATCGCCATTTCAGGGAAATTCGACTTCCAGCTCTATGATGAATTCAGGGCCGCTTATAGCGCTAACCCGGCAAGCGGTGTGCAGTATGTGGTCGATCTGAAAGGCACTGAGTATCTCGATAGTTCAGCGCTCGGAATGCTGTTGCTACTGCGTGAGCATGCAGGTGGTGAAGTTTCCAGTGTACGTGTGTTAAATCCATCCGTAGACGTTAAGAAAGTGCTGGATGTGGCAAATTTTGGGAAACTGTTCGATATCAACTAGGTGATTGCGGATGATCGACTACTCAGAGAAAAGAGACTTTCAACGCATGCAAATGGACTGCTCCATGCAGTTCAGTGTTGCCGGGGATGAAAAAAAGTGGCAGGCACATATTATTAATCTGAGTGCTACCGGGGTGTTATTTATTGCCGAGATAGCACTGCCTGAGGGTTCCCGGGCCAGTATTTATCTAAGCCCGGTGCACACCATTACACCACCCTTATGCGCTGATATTGAAGTGATTCGCTGTGTGGCTCAGGCTGAGCAGGCGTTTAAGATTGCTGCCCACATAGTCAACATCGAGGAACTCGAGTAGATTACTCAGGTAGAAACCTTTGCTGAGTAAGTCTTTTCGATGTAGTGCTCAACCAGCTGAATGAACTCTTCAGCAATATGCTCACCTTTCAGGGTGACGGTTTTTACCCCATCTTCATACACCGGTGCGACTGGCTGTTCACCGTTGCCGGGCAGGCTGATCCCGATGTTGGCGTGTTTGCTTTCGCCGGGGCCATTCACTACACAGCCCATCACCGCAACACTCATCTCTTCAACGCCGGGATAACGCACTCGCCAGTCCTTGATCGATGCATCCATCTTCTGTTGAATCTGTTGCGCCAGCACCTGAAAGTAGTCGCTACTGGTTCGACCACAACCCGGACAGGCCACGACCATCGGGGCAAACGATCGTATATTGAGTGATTGCAATATCTGCTGGGCGACCTTGACTTCACGCGTGCGTGAACTGCCGGGTTCGGGCGTGAGTGAGATGCGGATGGTATCGCCGATCCCTTCATCCAGCAGGATGGCGAGCGCTGCAGTCGATGCGATGATGCCTTTGTCGCCCATGCCGGCTTCGGTCAGACCTAGATGCAGCGCATAACTGGATTGACGGGCCAGTTCACGGTACACCGAGACCAGGTCATTCACATGGCTCATCTTGCAGCTGATGATGATTTTATCTTTCCCTAGACCGATGTCCTGAGCCAGTTGCGCACTGCTCAATGCCGACTGTATCACCGCCATTTTATTGATTTCAGTTAATTCTCTGGGCTTGCTGGAACGTGCATTCTGATCCAGTAGCTGGGACAGAATCTGCTGGTCCAGGCTGCCCCAGTTAACCCCGATGCGTACCGGTTTGTCGTACTTGCAGGCCAGTTCTATCATGGTCTGAAACTGGGTGTCACGTTTCTGGCCACGCCCTACATTACCAGGATTGATGCGGTATTTTGCCAGCTGACGTGCACACTCCGGAAATTTGCTGAGTAGTTTGTGTCCGTTAAAATGAAAGTCTCCTACGATGGGAACTGCATAGCCATCGGCCTGTAAACGCTCGCTGATTTCACCAATAGCCGCCGCCGCTGCTTCGTTATTCACGGTCACTCTAACCAGTTCCGAGCCGCTGTCACTAAGCTCCTTGATCTGCACAATGGTCGCTTCGATATCGGCAGTGTCGGTATTTGTCATCGATTGCACAACCACCGGGTTGTTTCCCCCAATCAGAACCTTGCCTACTTTGACGCAGTGACGCGCAGGATTTAATAAGTTGTTTTTCAGCATAAAGTGTTTCATTTTGTAAACTTGAAATAATAAGCTGCAGTATATCTGAAAATGAACCGAGTTTAGTCATCCACCCGGCAGGTTTGTACAGACATATTTTCACCGCTTTATTCGACCCAAACTCGGATATACTGACCCACATCTCGTTCAATTTACCGGGGAACTCCCAGCTTGTTTGATTCCGTCTCTGTCATTGCCTTCGATCTGGATGATACCCTGTGGCCCTGCATGCCAACCATTCAACGCGCCGAAAAAGCAACCTATGCCTGGTTGCAACAGGGTTATCCGCGCATCACGCAGCACTATTCGGAGCTGGGGTTGTTCGAATTTCGTAAAGCCTTCATGAATAGTAATGAAAGCTATAAGGTTGATCTGTCGTTGATGCGGCGCGCGATGCTGGCACAACTGGCGCAGGATTTTGATTATGACGCCGCAACTATGGCGGAGCAGGGCTTTCAGCTGTTTTACCACTTACGCCATGATGTAAGTTTTTATGAGGATGTGTTTCCGGTACTGGATCGCCTGAAGGGTCGTTACCGTCTGGGTTCGATCAGTAATGGCAACGCGAGTGCCGGGCTGACTCCGTTAAATGATTATTTTGACTTTTTTATCAATGCGGCGGATGTGATGGCACGTAAACCGGACCGGCGCATCTTTCACAGCTTTTGCGATAATCTGCAGGTCAGTCCGGAACACTGCCTGTATGTCGGCGATGATCCCGGTTACGATGTGGTCGGCGCCAGAGCCGCCGGTATGCAGACCATCTGGGTCAATCGGCAAAACAGTGAGTGGCCAGTGGAACTGGCACCGGCGCAGGCAGAAATCAGCAACCTGTATCAGTTGCTTGATTTACTCGAAGCCGTGCCAGTGAAGTAATGATCTTGAAACGCTCTGAACACCTTATCCGCTAATAAAGGTTGTGCCAGTACGGTGGGGTGGATTCCATCCGGCTGCATATATTCGGCCCTGTCGGCAGCAATCCCTTGCAGAAAGCGTGGCAGATAGGCAATCGGATTCTGCGCTGCCAGCTGCTCGTAGACCTGCTGAAAACGCTGATTGTAAAGCGGTCCCAGATTGGGTGGCAGGCGTACACCAATCAACAGAACGGCAATATTACGCTTCAGAGCGAGTTGGATGATGTCCCCCAGATTATTCTGGGTCTGACTGAATTTATAGCCTCTGAGGCCGTCGTTGCCTCCCAGTTCCAGAATCAGATGGCTGGGCTGATGGCGCTGCAGCAGTGCTGGCAGGCGTTCCAGACCACCGCCGCTGGTTTCACCGCTGATACTGGCATTGATCAGTTTTGCATCTGCTGCCACTGTCTGTAGTTTGTGCCGAAACAGTTCGGGCCAGCTCTGTTCGATTGAAATATTATGTGCAGCACTTAAACTATCGCCCAGAATTAACACCCTGGGATTGGCAGCGCTGGAACTGCTGACGGTCGCTGCGGTCGAAACAACGCTATAAACCAGACAGCTGAGTAACAATAAAACGATGGATGATTGCATAGTAGTTTCTAACCTGACGAAAACGGTACAGGCCCCGGAAGGGCGTCTGACCATATTGCAGGACATTAACCTGAAAGTGAAGTCGGGCGAAGCTCTGGTGATCAGCGGCGAGTCGGGTTCGGGTAAAACCACCCTGATGGGATTGATGGCAGGCCTGGATAAGGCGACCTCAGGTGAAGTAATCCTGCTCGGCGAAACCCTGTCGGATAAAAACGAAGAGCAACGCTCCGCGATCCGTCAGGGACGTGTGGGTTTTGTGTTCCAGTCGTTTCATCTGGTCAGCGGAGCAAGCGCATTACAGAATGTGATGCTGCCACTGGAGTTATCCGGTCGCACGCAGGCGGCACAAAAGGCTGAACAGGTGTTGCGTAGCGTCGGTCTGGGTTCACGTCTGCATACCGCTGTGGAGCTCCTGTCCGGCGGTGAGCAGCAACGGGTGGCGATTGCACGCGCGTATGCGGTTGAGCCGGCTATTCTGTTTGCCGATGAACCGACGGGTAATCTGGACACTCGGACCGGTCAGCAGATTACCGATCTACTGTTTGGATTACGCGATCAGTCAGGCACCAGTCTGATCCTGGTCACGCATGAAGACAGACTGGCCGAACGTGGCGATCGCCAGATTAAAATGAGTCAGGGTCAAATCCTTGACAGCGTCGGTTAAACCGATGAATTTCCTGGTTCCGCGTATTAAGGCCTGGTGGCTGCTCTGTCTCGCCAGCATGATTACCATTACCATCGTTGCCGCCAGTCAGCTGTTTACCCAACGCATCAGTATTCTGCTGGATCGACAGGCTGCAGAGTTACTCGCCGCCGATATGCTGATTGACTCGAACGATCCAATGCCCGCTAGCTATCGGGAGCTGGCTCAACGCTATGGCTTGCAGACTGCCTATACGATAGGACTTAGAACCGCCATCTTTATTCAGGATGAACCGCAGCTGATCGAGTTGAAAGCGGTCAGTGCCGGCTATCCGTTACGCGGCACGCTGGAGCGAAAAGCCGGGCTATTTGAACCCGCTCAGAAAGTGACACAGGGTCCGCTTAGTGGTGAAGTCTGGATCGACAGCAAGATCGCAGCACTGCTGAATCAGCCGATCGAGCTGGGGATGCAGAGCCTCGCTGCGAACTGGGTCATTTCCTACGAGCCGGACCGTGGTGGCAGCCTGTTTAATCTGGCGCCACGCATCATGATGCACATCGATGATCTACCGGCAACCGGCCTGCTGGTGCCTGGTAGTCGTGCCCGCTACAATTTACTGCTGGCAGGCGATGCGGCGGCGCTCAGTCGTTTTGCAGAAGATGTGAAGCCGCGCCTTAGCGAGGGTGAAAAGCTGCAGACGCTGGATAATGCCAGGCCTGAAATGCGCAATGCACTGGAAAGAACCCGGCTGTTTTTCGCGCTGTCGATTGTGTTGACGCTGGTGATCGCGATGATCGCGATCGCCATTACCGCAAAGTATTCGGCCTCGCAGGAAGCGGTCAAGGTTGCGGTAATGCGTACCTTCGGTATCTCCAGTCGGCGCTTGATCCGCTACTATCTGCTGGAATTGTTAAAGGTCTGGCTGTGGGCTTTACCGCTCGGCCTGCTGGCTGGCTATCTGGCGCAGTTTCCGCTGCAGTGGGCACTCGGCCTGTGGTTTGGTGCACGCCTGCCGGAAACCGGATTAATGCCGTATCTGCTGGCTGCACTGATTGGTTTCATTTCACTCACCGGTTTCAGTCTGCCGCACCTGCTGAATGTGCTGGATACCCCGCCGATGCAGGTGCTGCGCCAGATCCGGCAGTCCAGCACACCGCGTAACGTGATGTTGCTGGTGCTGAGCAGTCTGCTGACGCTATTTCTGGTGCTGTTGCTGATCGTGAATCAATTCCAGCTGGCGCTGATGCTGTTTGCGCTGGTGATCGTGCTGGCCGGTTTTATTCCGCTGGTGCTTAAACTGATCCTGCAGCTATTCAGTCGTTTTGGGCGCAACCGGTTCTGGCTGAATAACTACCTGTTAAGCCGTCTGCTGAGTGGGCAGCGCAATGCACTGTTCGTGATGTCGGGATTCAGTCTGACCCTGCTTTCGGTATTGCTGATTTCGCAGGTTAAGGATCAGTTGCTGGAAGACTGGGAAACCCAGTTGCCGCAGGATAAACCGAATTATTTTCTGGTCAATATTCCAACTGCCGAGGCACAGCCGCTGAGCCGGTTTTTGCAGGATAACGGGGTCAGCACCTCACAGGCCTATGCCCTGGTGCGGACCCGCCTGAGTGCCATCAATCAGCAGGACGTGAAAACCCTGACCCTAAAAACCGAGCGCGGGCGTCATCTGCTCAACCACGTGTTTAACCTGAGTTTTGCCGATCAACTGCCGCCTGATAATCAGCTGTTGCAGGGTGAATGGCTGGACCAGCATTCAGTGCGGAGCGGTTTTTCGGTGGAGCAGGGCATGGCCGAGGAACTGGGGTTGAAACTCGGTGATGAGTTGCAGTTTACCCTGCAGGGTGAAACTTTTGCGGCGCCCGTAAGCAGTATTCGTAGTGTCGTGTGGGAGAATTTTCAGCCCAATTTTTTTATCCTGGCTAGCCGACAGCTGCTTGAAGGAAGGCCGCAGACCTGGCTCATGAGTGCGTTTATCGACGACTCACATAAAGCCCTGCTCAAGCCGCTGCTGCAACAGCATCCAAGCGTTACCCTGCTGGATATTTCTGAATTGATGCAACGTATCAAGGGGATTATTCAGCGCGCCAGTGTGGCACTCGAGTTCTTTTTCGGATTTGCCACGCTGTCCGCCATCATCGTGCTGATTTCGGCGCTGAATACCACCAACCCGATGCGCGAGACGGAGATTGCGCTATTGCAGGCGCTGGGGGCCAACAGGCGCCAGAAACTGCAGTCCCAGCTGGCAGAGTTTGCGCTGATGGGCGTGCTGGTGGGAGTATTTGCAGCGCTGTTCGCTAACCTGATCGGCTGGTTTGTGGGTTACCGATTTTTTGATCTGGTGTATAGCTTTTCCGTGCAGCTGTGGGTATATAGTGTGTTCACATCCGTGGTTTTGATAACCGCTTTTGGCACCCTGTTTGTTTACCGCTCTTTTTCCATCAGCCCGATGCGGCTGCTGCGCAGTTGAGCAGGAGGTATATACGACCTATGTATGTAAAGTCTAAATTTAAAGAAGCGAGTTAAAGCGAGTAATGACAACAACCGTGCTGGAAAAAGACCTCGAGTTTTATCGCAAGGCTATAGCGGCCAAAGTGGAATGGGATGATCGGTTGCAGGCCGCGCTGGAACTGGCCTGGAGTGCACCTTTACCGGATAAGTGTAAACCTCGCTCACTCGATGCCGTGTTACGTCTGATCGATTTTGAAGTCGATAAAAATACCATCCTGGCGGCACTGATCAGTGATATGGGGCTGAAAGACCGGCTCACGGATAGCATGATTAAAAAACAGTTCGGCGAACAGGTGCTATTGCTGACACAAGGTGTGATGACCCTGAACAGCCTGCAGGACTGCAACGAAGACAGTTTCAAATCGCCAGATCAGGCCGAGAAGTTACGCCGCCTGCTGATGGCGATCATCAAGGATGTGCGGGTGATGCTGATCAAGCTGTGTTATCGCGTCAGCCGTATGCAGCTACTCAAATATTGCAGCTATGAGCAGCGCCGTTGCATCGCGCGTGAAACGCTGGATATCTATGCACCGCTGGCCAACCGGCTGGGTATCGGTAAGCTGAAATGGGAAATGGAAGATCTGGCGTTCCGTGCGCTTGATCCGCAGGCCTTCAAGCGCATCGCAACCCTGCTGGAAGAACGTCGGGTTGATCGAGAGCAGTTTATCAAGCAGTTTACCGATGATCTGAGTGAGCTGATCGGACAGCAGCAGATCAAGGCCAATGTGACCGGACGGGTCAAGCATATTGTCAGCATCTGGCGCAAGATGCAGAAAAAGAAACTCGAATTTCATCAGTTATTCGATGTGCGTGCGGTACGTGTACTGGTGGATAGCGTGTCTGATTGCTATGCCGTATTAGGCATCGTGCATACCAACTGGCATTCCATCCCCGACGAATTTGATGATTACATCGCCAATCCCAAGGACAATGGCTATCAGTCTCTGCACACGGCGGTGATTGCCGAAGGTGGCAAGGTGGTTGAAGTTCAGATCAGAACGCGTGACATGCATCGTAAATCCGAGTTCGGTGTGGCTTCACACTGGCGTTACAAGGAAGGTGTTTCACTCGACCGGCGTATGGAAAAAAGTATTTCGGTGATGCGTGATCTACTCGATAGTGCGGATGAAGATGCGTCGGATGTGCTGTCCGGGCTGTCGACCGAGTTGTCGACCGATCGCGTGTATGTGTTTTCCCCGCAGGGTCAGGTGATCGACCTGCCGGCAGGTGCTACCCCGCTGGATTTTGCCTATACCATCCATTCTGCGGTGGGCCATCGCTGCCGTGGAGCCAAGGTAAACGGGCGTATCATCAACCTGACCTATGCACTACAGACCGGTGAACAGGTCGAAATTCTGACCGCCAAGGAGGGTGGCCCCAGCCGTGACTGGATGAATAAGAACCTGGGTTATCTGAAATCGGCGGGTAATCGCTCGAAGGTACGTAACTGGTTCAACCAGCTCGATATGAAGCAGAACGTGCAGGACGGGAAGAGCATCTACGAGCGTGAATTACAGCGCTACAACCTGCACGACGTGGATCTGAAAAAGGTTATGCAGCATTTCAAGCGCACCGAGGAAGAGCAGTTCTTTGCCGACATGGGCCGTGGTCTACTGACGGCCGCACAGATTGTCGGGCATGTTCAGGGGGAGCGAGGCCAGCAGCTGGATGACCCGTTCAAAAAGGTTAAGAAAGCGGTACGCAGTCAGGATTATGATAAGGATGAAATCGTTATCCATGGTGTGGGCAATCTGTTAACCCATTTTGCCAAATGCTGTAAGCCGGTTCCGGGCGATGATGTGATCGGTTTTATCACCAAGGGAGCCGGGGTCACGATCCATAAGAGTAACTGTAATAACATCATGTCGATGCCGGAAGAGCAGGAGGCGAGGCTGGTGGATGTGGAATGGGGCGGAGCCCGAGGTTCGGTGTTTCCGGCCGAAATCTCGATTATCGCGTTCGATCGCAGCGGTCTGTTGCGGGATATCAGCGCGGTACTGGCGAATGAAAAAATCAACCTGCTGGATATTAATTCGAACACCAACCGCCAGGAGCAGATGGTCTACTCGAAACTGAATGTCGAAGTCTCCAGTGTAGAGCAGTTGATTCTGGTTATCGATAAACTGGCGCAGCTCAATAGCGTGCAGTCGGTCAGTCGTTCGGAGTAAACCATGATCGATAATATTACCCCAAACGATTCAGAGATTGATGCAGGCGTGAAGAAAGGTCTGGATCGTCGTTTCTGCATCGCACCGATGCTGGACTGTACCGATCGTCATGAGCGCTATTTTCTACGCCTGTTTTCGAAGCATATCCTGCTCTACAGCGAAATGATCACCACCTCCGCGATCTTGCGTGGTGATCGGGATTATCTGCTCGGGTTCGATCAAACCGAGCATCCCGTCGCGCTGCAGCTGGGTGGCTCCGATCCGGATGCACTGGCCGAGGTGGCGCGCATCGGTGAAGACTATGGCTTCGATGAAATCAATCTGAATGTGGGTTGTCCGAGTGATCGCGTGCAGTTCGGGGCTTTCGGTGCCTGTCTGATGGCGCAGCCGGAACTGGTGGCTGATTGTGTACGGGCGATGAAATCGGCCACCACACTGCCGGTTACGGTAAAGCATCGTACTGGAATCGATGACCTGGACAGCTGGGAAGCTCTGCTCAAATTTACCCAGTTGCAGGTGGACGCCGGCGTCGATGCGCTGATTGTGCATGCGCGTAAAGCCTGGCTGAAAGGCTTAAGCCCGAAACAGAACCGGGAAGTTCCACCCCTGCAATATGAGCTGGTTTACCGGCTGAAAGCGCAGTTTCCTGAAACTCAGATGATCATCAATGGTGGAATTAAAACGCTGGCGCAATGCGATCAGCATCTGCAGCAGATGGATGGTGTCATGCTGGGGCGTGAGCCTTATGCTAATCCGTATCTGCTGGCAACGGTGGATGCGGAGATATTCAACGATGCAGCGGCGCTGATACCCGATCGGCTGCAGATTTTACAGACATACTATCCCTATATTGAATCGCGTCTACAGCAGGGGATGAATCTGTCGAATATTATTCGGCATATCATCGGGCTGTTTCATGGAGAGCCCAATGGGCGACTGTGGCGGCGTTACCTGAGTGAGCATGCGTTCAGAAAAGGTGCTGGGATTGAGGTGATTGAACAGGCCTCACGGCTACTCAGTTGAGCGCCATGGATGGGCATAATATCAGCTGGTTTCTGGTTGTAAAATAAACTGTTAGAGCGATGTTTCTAATAAAAATCACTGATTAGTCTGGTATCATAAAATGCACTATTATCAATCAACTTTGACAGGGGAATTTCATGAGTGATATTACCATCCATATCGATGAGACACTGGATACTGCAACCATACTGGCGCTACAGAACGAACTTACTCAGCTTGAGGGCATCCGCAACGTTAAGTCACAGGAAAAACGCCCGCATTTAATGGTCATCAACTATGACAGCAAACTGACCAGTTCAGAAGATATTCTGCTGAATTTTACCAGTCAGGGACTGCATGCTGAATTAATCGGATTCTGATGCCTCGCGAGACTTTAACTCAGTAAGTCGGATACCTTCATCTGCTGTCTGGTCAAAGGTCCGTAGGGATCATGCCGGGTTTTATCGTGTACATGCATGCGATAATGGATAAAGTCGGCTTCATCTTCAAAATGCATGAACGGATTGCCCTCGATCTGTTCCGCCAGCGTTGAGGTTTCCTTAACGGAATAATTGTGACCGGGGTGAATCAGCATGCTGGAATCCAGTTTATGCTTCATTGTTTTCAGGGTGTTAAACATCTGCTCGGGATCACCTCCTTTCAGGTCACAGCGCCCGCATCCATACACAAACAGGGTATCGCCGGTAATCAGATCGTTTTCGATCTGATAGCAGCAGGAGCCGGGTGTATGGCCGGGCGTGTGCAGCAGGCTAATCTCGGTTTCACCCAGTTTGATGCGATCCCCGCCATGATGCAGCAGTGGTTTTTGCAGCCGCTTAGACCAGAATTCATACTCGGGTTTCAGCAGATGAACCTGTGCCGGGGTGTGTTCGAGCAGGGCTTCGATGCCATTGATATGATCATGGTGGCTATGGGTCAGCAGAATATCCGATATTTTCAGATCCAGGCTATTGGCTTTCTGTATGATCGCCTCGACGTCCCAGGCAGGGTCGACCACGGCCGCTTTTCCGCTTGCGCTATCCTCGATCAGATAAACGAAATTTTCCATAGGGCCCAGTTCAAGTGCGTGAATTTTGCTATTGGTATGCGTCATATTGGCTCCGGTATCGGTATGCGTGCGTCAGGCAGCGACAAAAAAGATGCTGCTGTAAACACTAGCAACTTTGCGCAGCACTGTCATCCAGTCTGTTGACAAGGTATTATACGCAAATTTTAAAATTGGTGGCTTGGGAGTCAAAATGGAAAAGCAGGTTGATGTAGCCATAATTGGTGCTGGAACAGCGGGTTTAAATGCCCAGTCGCAAATCAAAAAAGCTGGCAAGTCGTTTTTACTGATTAATGGCGGACACTGGGGCACCACCTGTGCACGGGTTGGCTGCATGCCCTCGAAAGCGTTTATTCAGGTGGCGGATGATTTCCATCGTCGTGAAATTTTTGATCGGCATGGCATCCAGGGCGAACAGGAAATGAAACTCGACCTCAACGAGAGCCTCGAGCATGTGCGTGATATGCGGGATATTTTCGTCGATCGGGTAGAAGGTTCCACCACCGACGAAATGCCGGATGATCAGAAACTGGAAGGCTATGCAACGTTTATCGATGCGACCTCGGTTCAGGTCGGCGATACCATCGTGCGTGCAAAAAGCTTTGTGATTGCGACGGGTACACGTCCGATCGTGCCGGAAGCCTGGAAGAAATTTGGCGATCGTATCCTGACCACCGATGAACTGTTTGAACAGGACAGTCTGCCTAATTCGATGGCGGTGATTGTACTGGGTGTCATCGGCCTCGAATTGGGCCAGTCGCTGGCGCGCAAGGGAGTAAAGGTTACCGGGGTAGAAGCCGGTGCGCGCATTGCCTCGCTATCCGATGACGTGGCGCATGCAGTGACGCTGGAGTTGATGCGTAAGGAATTTGATATCTGGCTGGGGGTTAAGGCGACGCTACAGGAAGAGGGTGCGCAGATCCGGGTCAATGCCGGATCTCAGTCGGTGCTGGTGGATAAAGTGCTGGTAGCGATTGGACGTAAGCCTAACCTGGATAATCTGGGGCTGGATAAACTCGATCTGGCGCTGGATGATCATGGACTGCCGGTGTTTGATCCGCGCTCGATGCAGCTGGGTGATTTGCCGATCTATATCGCCGGAGACGTAAATGGTAGTAGACAGATTCTGCATGAAGCAGGCGATGAAGGAAAAATTGCCGGCTATAACGCGGCACGCAACGCATCATTCAAATTCAAGCGTAAAACCCCGCTCGCGATTACCTTCTGTGATCCAAATATTGCGAATATCGGCGCTAGCTGGTCCGAGCTGAAAGACAACCCGAATGTAGTGGTCGGTGAAATGCGTATGGGCCCGGTGGGGCGCGCATTGATTATGGGTAAAAACAAGGGTGTAATGCGGGTGTATGTGGATAAAACGACGGCTGCTGTACTGGGAGCCACGCTGGTTTCGGTGAAAGCAGAGAATGTGGCCCATCTACTGGCCTGGGCGATTCAGCGCGGCCTGAGTGTATACGAAATTCTACGTCTGCCTTTCTACCATCCGGTGATCGAAGAGGCACTGCAGGCCTGCTTTTATGATGTGCTAAAGAAGCTGGAAATCAAATCCAGCGCAAAAATTCTGGAACTGGAGGAAATAACCCGATGAGTAACCTAAACAACGAAGAAAAAGCCATGGAAAAACGCATTATGGTGATGATGCGTCAGGTATTATCTGCGGTCGCTCGTGACACTGCACCGCCTGCCGGGATGCGCCATCCACTGCAGGAGAGTACGATTCAGGGTATCCGTGATTGCCTGAGTCTGATTTCTGCACGCGAACGTGAACTGAATATCGATCTGGGTGAAGATAATCAGGTCCGTCCACGCTATGTGGATGAACCGGTAACCAGTAAGATTGTGTCGCTGGATTCGATTACCAAAAAAAATAACTAGTCTTTAAGAGCAAAACCAAGAGTATAAAATTTATGAGTAAAATATCGGCAAAAAAAGTGGTGCTGGCCTATTCCGGCGGTCTGGATACGTCTGTAATCCTGAAATGGCTGGAAGATGAGTATCAGTGTGAAGTGGTTACTTTTACCGCAGATATTGGTCAGGGTGAAGAGGTCGAACCGGCACGCGCCAAGGCCCAACAGTATGGCATTAAGGAAATCTATATCGAAGATCTGCGTGAAGAGTTCGTACGCGATTATGTATTCCCGATGTTTCGCGCGAATACCATTTACGAAGGTGAGTACCTGCTCGGTACTTCCATTGCCAGACCGCTGATTGCCAAAAGACTGGTCGAGATTGCACGCGAAACCGGTGCCGATGCGATTTCGCACGGGGCGACCGGTAAGGGTAACGATCAGGTCCGTTTTGAACTGGGTGCGTATGCACTCAATCCGGATATCAAGATCATCGCGCCGTGGCGTGAGTGGGACCTGAGTTCACGTGCCTCGTTGATGGCGTATGCGGAAAAAGCCGGTATCAATGTGGAGCAGAAACGTGGCACCAAATCGCCTTACTCGATGGATGCTAATCTGCTGCACATCTCCTACGAAGGCGATATTCTGGAAGATCCCTGGAATGAAGCAGAGGACGATATGTGGCGCTGGAGCGTGTCGCCGGAACAGGCGCCGGATACGGCCGAATATATTGTGCTGAGTTATGAAAAAGGCGACGTTGTGGCCATCGATGGCGAAAAAATGTCGCCCGCCACGGTGCTGGAAAAACTTAATAAACTGGGTGGCAAGCATGGCATTGGGCGTTCCGATATCGTGGAAAACCGCTATGTCGGGATGAAGTCCAGAGGCTGTTACGAAACACCCGGCGGCACCATTCTACTGAAAGCACACCGCGCGATGGAGTCACTCACCCTGGATCGCGAAGTTGCGCATCTGAAGGATGAACTGATGCCACGCTATGCCTCGATGATTTATAACGGTTACTGGTGGAGTCCTGAGCGCAGCATGATGCAGCAAATGATCGATGCTTCTCAGCACAGCGTAAACGGTGATGTGCGCCTGAAGCTGTATAAGGGTAATGTCATCGTTGCCGGTCGTCAGTCTGCTACCGATAGCCTGTTTGATGAGTCGATTGCAACCTTCGAAGATGATGCCGGCGCCTATAACCAGAAAGATGCTGAAGGCTTTATCAAGTTGAATGCACTGCGCTTACGCATCGCTGGCAAGCGTAAGTGAAACAGGGAGTTACTCTGGCTCGATGGCTGTTCTGGCTCGCTCTGGCGAGTCAGTTAATGGCCTGCGAATCGGAAAAAATGAAACAGACCGAACAGGGTATCCAGCAGAACAGGTTTCTTCTTTCGCTGGAATTGGTGGAAAGCGCGGGGGCTACGCTGCAATCGCCGGGTATTACTCAACTGGATATAGATAAAGCGATGGAGCAAATGGATCAGGGACTCCGACAGGCCTTCGAGGTGGATGCGGCGTTCCTTAAACGGATCGATATTCGGTTGCCCAAGCTGTATAGCGAAATGTTTATCCCTGGCGTGCAAAACTATCGACTGGGGGTTGAGTCCTCTGACCGCAAACAGCAACTTGAAGGCCTTAATCAATTAAGGTTATGGGGGCAGTTCTGGGTCGCCGAGAAATACAATATTCAGACTCGACTGATTGAATTAAATGGAAAATAAGCGATGACAGCAACCAGGCTGGTAGTCTGTGTGAATGAACGGCTCGGGCCCAACCAGAAATCCTGTGCGGGTAGCGGGAGTCGTGAATTGATCAGGCTATTGCAGCAACGGTTTATCCAGGAAGGTTTGCAGATAGCGGTGGATGAACAGGTCTGTCTCGGGCGTTGCGCCGAAGGTATTGCGATGAGAATTGCACCCGGTGGCCCCTTTTTTACTGACGTCACGGAAAATAATATACCCGCTATCGTTAAGGCCTTACGCGAATTTGTACCGCCCGGCTCAAGCTCGGTGATTAGCCCTGAATGCTGAATTGATCCCTGCTAAAGTGACTTTGACAGTTATTACTGACTGAAACTATACTGCGCCGTTTTCGGGCTTTTCCCTAACTCCTTTCAATCTAGCAACAGGACCGTAATGATGAACTTGCTAAAATCCGTAACTCTTTGTTCCATTGTTTTGATGTTGTCGGCCTGTGCCGTAGTTTCGCTCACTGTGGAAGGTGAAAAAACCCGTGTGCTATCGGCGGAAGAAGTCACCAAGTGTACCTATAAGGGTAAAACCACGTCTACCACCACTGACAAACTGGTCGGGGCTAAGCGGCATGATAAGGCCGTTACCGAAGAGTTGCTGATGCTGGCGCGTAACTCAGCAGTCAATCTGGGCGGCGATACGGTCGTTGCCGATAGTGAAATTAAGGATGGCCAGCAGACCTTTAAGGTCTATCGCTGTGTGCCGCAGTAATTCAGTTATCGCAAGATTCTGGATGCCTTAGACGTCCGGTCGTGTCGACCCGAAGTTAGCGCACTGAGATGAAAGAAACTCGCGCTGCAGGAACTCGATAATTCGCGGTTCCAGCCAGAACACTGGCTTCAATATGCGTCCGCCGATAAAGCCGACATGACCACCCTGCAGAGACAGTTCAAGCGTTACCTGCGGGGCTAACTCATGTTCAGCTGGAATCACCGCAGTGGTCATGAAGGGGTCGTCCAGGCTATGTATCAATAAGGTCGGTTTATTGATGCCGGCGAGAAACTGTCGCGAACTGCAGCGTTGATAATACTGTTGAGCATCCTTGAATCCATGGGTCGGAGCGGTAAAGGCATTATCAAACTCGACAAAGGTTTTCAGGGTTTCGGCTGGCGTGGTATAGCCGTCTGCCAGCAACAGTGATTTCTTTTGCTGTACTTTTCTGATCAGTCGCTGCAGCAGGGCATACTGATAGATTCTGGAAAATCCACGATTCATTCTGCTGGCACAGATGTCGAGCAGCAATGGCACCGAGACCGCGCTTGCACAAACCACGCTTGCATCTGTTTTTCGTTCACCCATGTATTTTAACACCACGTTTCCTCCTAGCGAGTAACCGACCAGCGCGATGCGCTCTATGCCCTGCTGTTTCAGGTAATCGATAACCGCCCTTAGATCCCCGGTTTCACCCGAGTGGTAGCTGCGAATCTGCTTATTTGGTGTGCCATTGCAGCCACGAAAAAACATGAAAACCACCGGGATACCCTGTTCATTGCAACTATTGATCAGGCGTTGTGCATAGGAGGATTTGAGCGAACCTTCGAGCCCATGCAGGATGAGTACGGTGTTTTTCCCGCTGGCGGTACCGCGTGCCAGCTGCAGGTTGTCACCATCCGGCAGATCCACCGTTTCATAACGGATGTGCGGGAACGCAGGATGGATAAGATTGGCCAGCAGGGTTTGCAGGTGCGGATTTTTCAGATACCACAGTGGTTTAAATTTACTTTCAACGATCATAGGTTGTGATGATGCCTTAAAATTGGAGTCAATATGACTTGTTCCATTGCACTCGAAGCCATTTTTAGATAGCCTTCGGTGTCTTTTTTTTTATAGTGCATGTTAAAAGTATGTCAGCCCTTTTACAAACCCGTGATCTGTGTTGTGTCAAGGACGATCGCGTGCTGTTTGAAGGGATGAATCTTGCACTCAAAGCGGGACAGATTCTACTGGTGGAAGGAAAAAATGGCAGTGGTAAAACCAGTCTGTTGCGTATCCTGACCGGCTTAAGTCTGCCCGAATCGGGCGATGTGCTGTGGCAGGGTCGGCCGATCAGCGAAGTGGGTGCCGATTACTACGAGCAGGTTAATTATGTCGGCCATCATGATGGCATCAAGCGTGATCTCACCTGTCTGGAGAATCTGCGTCTGGTTCAGGCGATGGGGAAGCCATTGCCGATAGATCTGGATGATGCGCTGGAAAAGGTGAACCTGTATCGCTTCGGTGATAATTACGTAGCGACTTTATCGGCCGGGCAGAAACGACGTCTGGCACTGGCTCGACTGGTGGTCACCGAAGCCCAACTGTGGATCATGGATGAGCCTTTTACCTCGCTGGATAAGGCCAGTATGGCGATGTTTCAGGAAATGTTTGAACAGCATCTGGAAAAAGGGGGTGTGATCGTCCTGACTTCGCACCATGATATTGAAATGCCACAGTCCGATGTGGTGAGGTTGAATCTGTCCGAATGAAGCGTTTATCATTGTCTCAGGCTTTCTGGTTCCTGTTACGACGGGATCTGTTGCTGGCTTTTCGCAATCGTTCCGAAATGGCCAATCCACTGCTTTTTTTTGTACTGGTGATCACCCTGTTTCCACTCGCCATAGGCGCGGAGCCGAATCTGCTGGCACGTATAGCACCCGGTATCATCTGGGTTGCTGCGCTGCTGGCTTCGATGCTGTCACTGGATGGCATTTTCCGTTCTGATTTTGATGATGGCACGCTGGAGCAGATGCTATTGAGTGCGCATCCGGTGCCGGTGCTGGTACTGGCCAAGGTGACTGCGCACTGGCTGGTAACGGGTTTACCGCTATTGCTGGTGGCACCTCTGCTGGCGATGATGCTGGGTCTGGATGAAGATGCGTATGGAATTTTATTGCTGACCATTTTGCTCGGTACACCGGTACTCAGCCTGATCGGGTCGATTGGCGTCGCGCTTACCGTGGGTCTACGTAAAGGTGGCATTATCCTGTCACTGCTGGTGCTTCCACTGTATGTACCGGTGCTGATTTTTTCTTCCAGTGCGATTGATGTGGCGGCCAGCGGTCTGCCGGCAACGGCTCAGATATCGATGATGCTGGCCTTTTTGTTTCTGGCGCTATCGCTCTCGCCGGTGGCGACTGCGGCAGCTTTAAAAATGAGTATGAGTTAACTGGACGTTTCTAAAACCTCCGCTTTTAATAGGATTGATAGATGTTTAAATGGTTTGTTAAATGGTTTCATCGAATGGGCTCTCCGCCTCATTTCTACCGTTTTGCAGGATCCTGGTTGCCCTGGCTGACAGTTGTTTTTACAGTGCTGACCGTGGCCGGCCTGTACGGTGGTCTGGTGCTGGCACCACCCGATTATCAGCAGGGTGAAAGTTACCGCATCATCTTTATCCATGTGCCAGCGGCCTGGATGTCGATGTTTATCTATATGGTGATGGCAAGCTGCGGCATCATCGTGCTGGTGTGGCGCATGAAACTGGCCGAAGTGGTGCTGATCTGCTCCGCTCCGATAGGAGCCAGTTTTACCTTTCTGGCGCTGGTGACCGGCTCCTTATGGGGTAAACCGATGTGGGGAACCTACTGGGTGTGGGATGCACGCCTGACCTCTGAACTGATCCTGCTGTTTCTATATCTGGGCGTGATTGGACTGTATGGTGCGATCGATGAAAAGCGCGTAGCGGGTCGTGCTGTCGCGATTCTGGCGATTGTCGGCATGATTAATATTCCGATTATTCACTATTCGGTGGAATGGTGGAACAGCCTGCATCAGGGGGCGACAGTGACTAAACTGGATAAGCCTTCTATTCACTGGAGCATGCTGCTACCGCTGTTACTGATGGCGCTGTCGTTCAAGGTTTATTTTATTATTTCATTATTCCAGCGAGTAAGAGCCGAGTTGTTGCATCGTGAAAGAAATAGTCGCTGGGTAGAGGAACTGTTCCGGTCATGAGTATGTCTGAATTCTTTAATATGGGCGGTTATGCCGTTTTCGTCTGGTCCTCTTATGGACTGGCTCTGGTGGTACTGGTTTTAAACTGGTTTATTCCGTATCAGCAACACCAGCAGAATATCAAAAAATTGAAACGCCAATTTAGGCAGGAAACTAAACAAAATGACTCCAGCTCGTAAAAAAAGACTCTCTCTGATTATCCTGATGGTGGCCGGTATTGCAGTGGGTGTCGGTTTTGCACTCAAGGCGCTGAATGAAAACATCATGTTTTTCTTTTCTCCGGCTGATATTCAAGCCGGTAAGGCGCCTGCCAATAAGGATTTTCGGGTTGGTGGGCTGGTCGTTGAAGGTACGGTCAAGCGTCCTGGTGAAGGTCTTACCGTTGAATTCAATCTAACCGATAACGACTCAGTGGTGAAAGTTAAATACACGGGAATCCTTCCTGATCTGTTCCGCGAGGGGCAGGGTATCATCGCTAACGGTCGGCTGAATGATAATGGTGAATTTATTGCGTCGGAAGTTCTGGCCAAGCATGATGAAAACTATATGCCCCCTGAAGTCATGGATGCGATGAAAAAATCCGGCCAGAAAATGCCCGGTATGGATAAAAAAGGCATATAAGCCGGCGCTTTGGTCCGTTGTCGGTACAATAATAATCTTGATCGTTAATGGTATGCACTATACCGAGGTATTCATATGATTCCTGAACTAGGACATTTTGCTTTAATTCTGGCCCTGTGTATCGCTCTGGCGCAGACGGTTTTTACTCTGCTTGGCGCGCATTATGGCTATTCTCGCTGGATTGCACTGGCCAGACCGACGGCCTATGCACAGTTTGTTTTTGTGCTGCTGTCGTATATCTGTCTGACCATCGTGTTTCTAAATCACGATTACTCGGTGCTGTATTCAGCTTCCAATTCGAACTCCAAACTGCCGATGCTATATCTGATTTCAGGGGTTTGGGGGGCGCATGAAGGCTCTCTGCTGTTATGGGCATTGATACTGGCAGGCTGGACGGCTGCCGTCGCGCTATTTAGTCGCAGTGTTCCCAATGTGATGCTGGCGCGTGTAATCGGGGTGATGGGGTTTGTCAGTGTCGGCTTTATTCTGTTTATCCTGGTGACGTCTAACCCTTTCGATCGGCTGCTGCCTGCAGCGCTGGAAGGACGAGACCTGAATCCACTGTTACAGGATCCAGGTCTGGCGATTCACCCGCCGATGCTATATCTCGGCTATGTTGGATTTTCGGTGGCATTTGCTTTCGCCATAGCGGCGCTGTTATCCGGTCAGGTCGATTCGGCCTGGGCACGCTGGGCGCGTCCCTGGACCAACTTTGCGTGGCTGTTTTTAACCGTCGGTATTGCGCTCGGTAGCTGGTGGGCGTATTACGAGCTTGGCTGGGGCGGTTGGTGGTTCTGGGATCCGGTCGAAAACGCGTCCTTCATGCCATGGCTGGTGGGTACTGCATTGATGCACTCGCTGGCGATTACGGAAAAACGCGGTACCTTCAAGGCCTGGACTGCGCTACTGGCGATCTTTGCTTTTTCGCTGAGCCTGCTGGGAACCTTCCTGGTGCGTTCGGGCGTGTTGACCTCGGTACATGCGTTTGCCAGTGATCCTGAACGCGGTGTGTTTATTCTGATCTTCCTGGTGGTTGTGGTTGGTACTTCTCTGGTGCTGTATGCCTGGCGTGCTCCTACCCTGAAAAGTGCAGCGGTCACCAACCTGACGTCGCGCGATATGGCTCTACTGCTAAATAATATTTTCCTCACCGTGGCAACCGCAGCGATCCTGTTAGGCACCGTTTACCCGATTTTCGTCGATGCGATGGGTGGCAAAATTTCGGTAGGCCCTCCTTATTTCAATATTGTCTTTCTGACGTTGACCGCTCCGCTGGCGGTTCTGATGGGTGTCGGCATGCTGATACGTTGGAAGAGCGATAATTTTGGTCGTCTGTTCAGCCTGTTGAAAATTCCCTTCCTGGTTACCGTCGTGCTAGCTGTTTCTATAAGCCTGTTACTGCCTTCCTGGAACTGGCAGTCACTGGTCGGGCTATTGCTGGCGTTGTGGATCGCCAGCACTGTGGTGCTAGCTCTGGTAGAACGTTTCAAAGGCCGTCCCCTGGCTTCAACACTGCGCTCAACACCGCGTGGTTTTTATGGCATGTTACTGGGTCATATCGGCATCGCCTTTTTTATAATCGGGGTGACCTTTGTCAGCATGTTTCACATCGAAAAAGATTTGCGTATGACACCGGGAGACACTTTTGAAATGGCCGGTTATACCTTCAAGTTTAACGGGGTCAGAATGACCGATGTAGCTAACTATCAGGCTGCACGTGGTGATTTTGAAGTGACCGACGAGAGTGGTTTTTATGCCTCCATGGCGCCTGAAAAGCGGGTTTATCTGGTACAGCAGAGCCCGATGACCGAAGCCGCTATCGATGCCGGCCTCACGCGGGATCTGTTTATCGCTTTAGGTGAACAGGTTGGCGATGACGGCAGCTGGGCTATCCGGATTTATTTCAAGCCGTTTATTCGCTGGATCTGGCTGGGTGCCCTGATCATGGCCTTCGGTGCATTCCTGGCTGGAACGGATAAACGCTACCGCAAAATGGTACGGCGCGAAAATGAACTGCCGGCGAATACTGCAGGGAGTGTTGCCTGATGCGCTTTATTATTCCACTCGGGATTTTCGGAATACTGGTCGTGCTGCTGGCGGTGGGCCTGACCATGGATCCGAAAAAAGTGCCATCACCATTAATTGGTAAGGTAGCACCGGCTTTTACTCTGCCGGTGCTACACCAGCAAAATACCAGTTTTTCGCCTGAAAATTTTAAAGGCAGGGTGTGGATACTGAATGTATGGGCCTCCTGGTGCGTGTCCTGCCGTGCAGAGCATAAGGTGATCACCCAGCTGGCCAATATGAAGCTGGTTGATATTGTGGGGCTGGATTACAAGGACGATCCTGCCGATGGCAAACGCTGGTTACAGCAGTTTGGTAATCCTTATACCCTGAGTGCGGTGGATATCGAAGGCCGTGCCGGTATTGACTGGGGCGTTTATGGCGTGCCGGAAACCTTTGTTATCGGTAAAGATGGTCTGATCAAGCATAAACATATCGGGCCGGTTACCGAGCAGGCGCTGTACGAAGAAATTTTGCCGCTACTCAAATCCCTCATCTAAACATTTTGCTTAAACAACTTCATGAAAACTCTCATCAGTATAGTTTTGTTTTTCAGTATGCTCTCGCCGCTACAGGCCGCTATTGAATTTCACCAGTTTAAAGATGCCGCGACGGAAGCGGAGTACAAGCAGCTCATCGAGGAACTGCGCTGCCTGGTCTGTCAGAACCAGAATCTGGCCGGCTCGGATGCCGATCTCGCGAAAGATCTGCGTCAGCAGACCTACGACATGCTGCAGCAGGGTAAAAGTCGTGAGGAAATCGTCGAGTACATGGTCAGCCGTTATGGTGATTTCGTCCTTTATCGTCCACCGGTCAAATCCAGTACCCTGTTGTTATGGGCGGGTCCGTTTGCCCTGCTTTTATTCGTGTTAATTGCCGTTATGTACAGAATTAAAAAAACCAGAAAGATAGAAGAACCTGAACTGAAAGACATGGCGCATGCGCATGACCTGTTGTCGGGTAAAGATTCAGCTGCAGGAGATACTAAATGATATTCGGAGCACTCGTTGTTGTACTGATTTTATTGAGTCTGGCATTTGTTATTATTCCCGTTTTACGCAAACCATCGATAGATCATTCGGTCGCGCGTGAACAGCAGAACATTACCATCGCGAAGGAAAAAAAGGCGTTGCTGGAAGAGCAACTGGCAGAAGCTCAGCTGTCGCAGCAGGAGTTCGATGCCGGTATGAAGGATCTTGAAACTTCACTGGCACTCGACCTGGAACGTCAACAGACGCTGGGCAGTAATCTGGAGTCCGGAAAATGGGCGATCTGGGTTTTCGTCGCTGTTATCCCGCTGCTGAGTGTCTTTATGTACTATCAGCTTGGCGAGTATCGGGTCATCGAAGATCCTTCTTTAGCCATGCCACGTAGCCAGGCAAATTCACCGCATGGAGCCGGCGGTGGAAAAGCACCTTCCATGAGTGAAATGCTGGATAAGCTGAAGGCACATCTACGTGATAATCCGGAAGATTTTCAGGGCTGGTTTGTGATGGGTCGAACGTTGATGTCATTGCAGCAATTTCCTGAAGCCGTTACGGCCCTGGAACGTGCACTCGATTTAAACAATCAGGATGCGAACGTGATGCTGGCGCTGGCGGATGCACTGGCGATGACCCAGGATGGTAAAATTACCGGCGAACCGGAACGACTGGTGCAGCAGGCGCTTAAAATTTCTCCGAATGAAATGACTGGCTTATGGCTGGCCGGACTGGCGGCCGAGCAGGGTGGTCGCTTACGCGAAGCCTATGATTATTTTGCCCGTCTGGTGCCGATGCTGAGTAACGATCCGCAATCCATCGCCGAGTTAGAGTCACGCATGAGCGCACTCAGAGAACAGAAGCCCGATCTGCCGCCTGCAATCAACATGGCTGCTGCTGCGCCAGCGGTCGCACAGATTACACTGTCGATTTCACTCGATAGTAGTCTGGCGTCCAGAGCACAGCCTGACGATCTGGTGTTCGTTTACGCCAAGGCATCTTCCGGTCCACCGATGCCACTGGCCGCAAAACGATTGAAGGTTTCTGATCTGCCGCTGCAGGTTACCCTGTCTGACAACGATGCGATGATGCCGCAGATGAAAATCTCCAGTTTTGAACAGGTGATTGTGGGTGCACGGATATCCAAATCTGGTAATCCAATCGCCCAGGCCGGCGATCTGTTCGACGAGTCAGAGGCGATTCAGTGGAATGGTTTTGACGGTGTGGTTGAGATCAGGATTGATCAGGTAAAGTAGGGATAAAATATACAAAATCCGGGTTACAGTTCGGCACTCCTTTTGGTAACAGTTGAAGGGAGTGCCGGATCCGGTTCTGCATGCTGTAAATTGTATTTGAAGGTTCAAGTCGCTACGACCGTGTAGTTTTCTTCAACTTACTGCTTAATAGCGTTTAGTCCTGCACTAACTAGTTCAGCAAAACTGGCTATCCCCGTTTAAATATCCAGCTCATTGCTTGTCAAAGCACTCAATCATCCAACGAAATGACACGCTACCTTATGTTCGCCATGCACGTTTTTTAACGCTGGTTTCTGTTCAGCACAGATGGCCTGAGCCTGCGGGCAGCGGGTGCGGAAGACACAGCCCGAAGGTGGATTCATTGGTGACGGTAGCTCACCCTCCAGCAGCAAAATAGATTTCTTGCGCTGACGCTCCGGGTCGGGGACTGGCACCGCGGAAATCAGCGCTCGGGTGTAGGGGTGGAGCGGATTTTTATACAGCATATCGGTGTCCGCTATCTCTACCACATGCCCAAGGTACAATACCATCACGCGCTGGCTGATATGGCGTACCACACTCAGATCGTGTGCGATAAAGATCAGCGACATTCCCAGATCCTGCTGTAACTGCATCAACAGATTAATCACCTGTGCCTGTATCGATACATCCAGTGCGGAAACCGGTTCATCGCAGATGATCAGTTGCGGATGCAGGATCAGCGCACGTGCGATACCGATGCGCTGACACTGACCACCAGAAAACTCGTGCGGGTAGCGGTTGATCTGATTCGGCAGCAGACCGACAGTCTGCATGTTCTGCTTCACGCGTTGATTGATTTCTGATGTATCGGTTTTGGGGAAGTGCGTGGTTAGCGGTTCGGCGATGATCTGGCCGATGGTCATGCGCGGGTTGAGCGAGGCCAGCGGATCCTGATAGATCATCTGCAGCTCGCGCCGTAGTTGCTGTAGTGTTCTGGCATCCATTGACAGTAAATCCTGCTGACCCTTCCAAAAAGCGTTTCCGCCAGCCGCCGGTATCAGGCGCATGATGGCACGCGCCAGGGTCGATTTACCGCAGCCCGATTCACCCACGATGCCGAGGGTTTCGCCCTGATACAGATCGAAGCTGACGGAGTTTACTGCCTGAAGTTTCTGCGGGCGTATCCAGGGCATGCCGCCTTTTGTATAAACCGGATAATTGACGCTGAGGTTCTCTACTCTGAGTAAAAGATCACGAGGACCGCTCATATGGATTTCTCCAGCGTGATATGGCAGGCACGCTGGCGCTGGTCCGGCTCAGCGCTTAACGGTGGCATCTGCTGCTGGCAGCGCTCGATAGCGTAAGTGCAGCGCGGCTGAAACGGACAGCCGGGTGGCAGATGCAGCATGTTGGGCGGATTGCCTGCAATTGTCATCAGTTGAGCGGATTGCTGATCCAGTCGTGGAATGGCCTGCAGTAAACCGAGGGTGTATGGATGGGCGGGGCTGCGGAAAACCGGGCGCACCGGGCCGTATTCCATGACTCTGCCTCCATACATCACGAGCATGTCGTCACAGCTGCTCGCAATCACACCGAGATCGTGCGTGATGAGGATGATGGCAGTGGCGAATTCCTGTTGCAGCTCTGCCAGCAGGGTCATGATCTGCGCCTGTACCGTTACATCCAGTGCGGTGGTTGGCTCATCCGCAATCAGCAGTTTTGGGCGGCATAGCAGCGACATCGCAATGACTACGCGTTGGCGCATGCCACCGGAAAATTCATGCGGGTATAGATGGATGCGTGATCTGGCATCGGCAATGCGTACCGCGTCGAGCATGCGGATCGACTCCGCCAGTGCGTCCCGGCGCGTCATGCCTTTATGTACGGTTAGCACTTCCATCAACTGTTCACTGACTCGCATATAGGGGTTGAGTGAGGTCATCGGGTCCTGAAAGATCATCGCAATCTGTTGCGCGCGGATGCGATTGAGTTCGCTTTCGGTACGATTCAGAATGGACTCGCCATCAAACTCGACTGTACCGCTAGCCTGACCATTGCGCGCCAGCAGGCCCATGATGGCGAGTGCAGTCTGGCTCTTGCCGGAACCGGATTCACCGACGATGCCGAGTGTTTTAGCCGCTGCAAGCTCGAAGCTGACCCCGTTCACCGCATTCACGCTGCCATCCGGGGTAGAAAACTGAACCGATAGATCATTGATACTGAGAAGACTCATGATGGATGACCTGTCTTACTGATCTTTCGGGTCGAGTGCATCACGCAGGCCGTCCCCGATAAAGTAAAAGCTGAGCAGAGTGACGATAAAAAACGCCAGCGGGAACAGCAGTTGCCATAATGTACCGTTCTGGATCGAGCGTGCGCCTTCGTTGATCAGCGCGCCCCACGATGTCTGCGGTTCCTGCACGCCGAGCCCAAGAAAAGAAATAAATGACTCGGTCATGATCATGCCGGGTACCAGCAGGGTCGCATACACCACCACGATGCCGAGCACATTGGGAATAATATGGCGCGTAATGATGGTTAAAGGTCGCACCCCGATGGCTCTGGCCGCTTCGATGAATTCACGGTTCTTTAACGACAGGGTCTGGCCGCGGATGATGCGCGACATGTCGAGCCAGGACAGCAGGCCGATGCCGATGAAAATCATGTAAATCGAGCGCCCGAACATCACCATCAGTAGAATCAGCACGAACATAAACGGGATCGCGAGCAGAATATCGACACTACGCATCATCAGTGCGTCGATGCGTCCTCCCAGATAACCAGCTGTGGCCCCATAAAGTGTGCCGACCACGACCGCGATCAGGGAACCGATGAGGCCGACCATCAGCGAAATCTGGCTGCCCTGAATCACCCGCGCATACAGGTCGCGCCCCAGATCATCGGTGCCAAAGTAATGCCGGCTCTGAATCGATGGTGCGCCCAGCATCGGCACGTCGGCCATCGCATCCCAGTCGATCTGTTCATGATCCCACGGCGACAGGCTGCTGCCGACGATCGAAAAAATTACGATCAACAGGAGCGCGATCAGGCTGATCATCGCCGCCCGATTACGTGCAAAACGGGCTCTGGCTAATTGCCACAGCGAACGGCCTTTCAGCTCGCTGCTGTTCTCATCTGGAGGAAGGCTGGCCAGATTCTGCGCCAGTTGCTGTATTTTTTTCGGATTCAATAGCATCGCGAGGTAGCCGTCGATTCAATAGCGAATTCTGGGATCGATCCAGGCATACAGGATCTCCACCAGCAGGTTAAACAGGATGGTCAGGCTACCGACCAGGATGGTGACGCCCATGATCACCGAGTAATCGCGATTCAGCGCGGCGTTGACAAAATGCTGACCGATACCGCCGGTGCTGAAGTACTGATCGATCACCACCGAGCCGGTGATCATGCCGACAAAGGATAATCCGAGTGAGGTGAGTACCGGCAGCAATGCTGGCTTCAGCGCATGGCGCAGAATGATGTGGTGCGCCGGTAGACCTTTGGCACGTGCGCTACGGATAAAATTGGAGCCGAGTACCTCCAGCATGGAAGAGCGCGTAATGCGCGTGATGCCAGCCAGATAACTGGTCGCCAGTGCAATCAACGGCATGATAATGAACTGAATCTGACCGCCTTCCCAGCCGCCACCCGGCAGCCAGTTGAGGTAAACCGTAAACAGTAGCACGAGTAAAGGGGCCATCACAAAGTTGGGTAGTACCGAACCCAGGATAGCACTGCCGGTGGCCGCATAATCGAGCCAGCTATTATGTTTCAGGGCGGCGATTACGCCGAGCGAAATGCCGAGCACACTGGCGCATACAAACGACCAGAAGCCATACACCAGGGTCACCGGAAAACCGCTCGCGATCAGATCATTCACACTCTGGTTCTTGTATTTGAAAGAGGGGCCGAAATCAAACTCGGTGACGATGCCGGAGACATAGACGAAGATCTGCTGGTACAGCGGTTTATCCAGTCCGTAGCGCTGTTCGATATTAGCAAGTACTTCGGGCGGCAGGTTGCGTTCTGCACTGAACGGTCCGCCGGGTGCGGCATGCATCAGTACGAACGAGAGGATGATGATCAGCAGAATGGTCGGAATCGCAATCGCCAGTCGTCGCAGAATGAAGCTTAGCATCGTGCTCTGTGTTTCCGTCCGTTAGTGCTCGGTGATATACATTTCACGCGAATACCAGTTGGCTTCAACATTCTGGTGTGGCCAACCCTTCACGTAAGGTTTTAGCAGCATCACACCGGTGTAGTGGTAGATCGGAATAATCGGCGCTTCAGTGGCGACGATCTGTTCGATTTGTGCGTAGTTCGGGTTAGGGTCGGCGAGGGTTTTGGCCTCGGCCAGCAACTGGTCGATGCGCGCATTTTTATAGCGCATATCGTTCTGGTCGGAACCGGAGCGCATCAGATCGAGAAAGGTGGACGCTTCGTTATAGTCGCCGCACCAGGCCCCGCGTGCAATTTCAAAGTCACCCGCGCCACGCGTGGAGAGAAAGGTTTTCCACTCCTGATTCTGTAACGTGACCTGAACTCCGAGACGTTGCTTCCACATCTGGCTGATCGCAATGGCAATTTTTTTATGCCCTTCCGAAGTGTTATAGAAGATGGTGGTCTTGAGCGGCCTGGACGGACCGAAACCTGCCTCGGCTAACAGGGCTTTGGCTGTTTTGATGCGATCATTGCGTGACATCGAAGCCAGCGCCACCTCCGGTACCGAAAAGTTAGCGGTCGAACCTGGGGTGAAGGTGTAGGCCGGAATCTGCCCGGCACCGAGGATATTATTGGTGATAATGTCGCGGTCTATCGCATAGCTCAGGGCCTGACGCACGCGCTGATCATCGAACGGTGCTTTGTCGAGGTTGAACATGTAATAGTAACTACACAGGCGCGGACTGGAAAAGGTTTCCGCCGGGCGTTCTTTTTGCAGACGTTTGAACTGTCCGGTCGGCACCTCGGTTTTATCCAGTTCATTCGCCTGATAGCGGTTGTAAGCCTGGCTTTCATCATCGATGATCAGGCCTATCACCTTATCCAGAATGGTGTTCTGATTATTCCAGTACAGCGGATTGCGCACGCGTACCATGCGTTCGTTGAGTACATGCTCGGTCAACACATAGGCACCGTTACCGACCAGATGATTGGGACGGGACCAGCTATCGCCGTACTGCTCGATCACTTTCTGTGGTGTGGGCATCGTGGTGGAATGCACCAGCATGGTCGGAAAGTAGGCGAGTGGCGCATCGAGCTCGGCCTGCAGGGTGTAATCATTGATGGCACTGACTCCGAGTGCCGTGGTCGGCATCTCGCCACGGATCACCGCAGACACATTCTTCAGCGTAGTCAATTCCAGATAACCGGCGTAGGGTGACGCCAGTTTAGGGTCGACCGCGCGCCGCCACGCATACACGAAATCATGCGCGGTTACCGGTTCGCCATTCGACCAGCGTGCATTTTTACGCAGATGAAAGGTGTAGATGGTTTTAGCCGGATTAAGCTCCCAGCGTTCGGCCACGCCGGGAGCCAGACTGCCATCCGCTTTCTGGGTCAACAGTCCCTCAAACAGATCGCGTGCCACCGCCGAGCCTTCCACATCTTCCACCAGCTGCGGGTCTATCGACGGAGGCTCTGCGCCCATGCGGTAGGTGAATACCTGCTGCGCAGCCAGCTTTTCACCGCTGCTGGGATGAGTGGCGACAGTGGCGCTGGACGGACAGGCTGTCGCTAGCAGTACGCTTGCCAGGAAAAGAAGTTTTAGCGAGGTGAATATTTTCATCGGATAAATGACGATTGCTATCTGTTTTAAGAGTTAAAAGGCTGCCTAGTATGACCGATACGACCGGCAGAAACATCTATTCAGCGCTGCAAAATGGCATAAGCTGAGCTGGATATCAATGCCGAAATCGTTTTCGCCAGATTTCAGCGCTGAGCCAGAAAATCAGGCCGCAGCTAGATACTTGAAGTGGGCTCTGGTGTAGAATATGCGTCCATTTTATTTTGGTCAGTAACGTGCAGAATTCCACAACAGAACAATTCCAGCAGGCGTTAAAGCAACGTATTTTATTCCTCGATGGCGCGATGGGCACCATGATCCAGTCATATGAACTGGAAGAATCCGATTACCGTGGCGAACGCTTTGCCGACTGGGCGAGTTCGCTGAAGGGTAATAACGATCTGCTGTCACTGACCCAGCCTGACATTATCCGGGCGATCCATAAAGCCTATCTGGATGTCGGCGCGGATATCATCGAAACCAATACTTTCAACGCTAACCGCATCTCGATGGCGGATTATGCGATGGAGGATCTGGCCTACGAAATCAATAAGACCTCTGCCCAGATTGCGCGCTCGATCTGTGATGAAGTCAGCGCACTGTCGCCGGATAAATTACGTTTTGTAGCCGGCGTACTGGGGCCGACCAATCGCACCGCATCGCTATCACCGGATGTGAACGATCCCGGTTTCCGTAATATCAGTTTTCAGCAGCTGGTGGATATCTATAGCGAGGCGACCAATGGCCTGATGGATGGCGGTGCCGATCTGATCCTGATCGAAACCATCTTCGATACGCTGAATGCGAAAGCGGCGGTGTATGCGGTAAAGCAGGTGTTCGATCAGCGCGGTGCGGAACTGCCGATCATGATCTCCGGCACCATCACCGATGCTTCCGGCAGAACCTTATCCGGACAAACGACAGAAGCGTTCTGGAGCAGCCTGAAACATGCCGACCCTGTGTCGATCGGACTGAACTGTGCGCTGGGGCCGAAAGAACTGCGCCAGTACGTGGAAATTTTATCCGGCTGCGCCAATACCCATGTCTCTGCGCACCCGAATGCCGGTCTGCCGAATGAGTTTGGCGAATACGATGAGAGCGCGGCCGATGTATCGGGCGAGATTGCCGAATGGGCCTCACAGGGCTTTCTGAATATCGTCGGTGGTTGCTGTGGTACGACACCGGAGCATATCAGGGCGATTGTGGATGCGGTTTCAAAGTTCCCTCCCAGAGTGATTCCCGAATTACCGGTGCAGTGTCAGCTGGCCGGACTGGAGCCGTTTAATATCGGTGCCGACAGCCTGTTTATCAATGTTGGTGAACGGACCAATGTGACCGGTTCGGCGCTGTTCAAGCGCCTGATTATGCAGGGTGATTTTGAAACCGCGCTGGACATCGCACGTCAGCAGGTCGAAAACGGAGCGCAGATCATCGACATCAACATGGATGAAGGCCTGCTCGAATCGGAACAGGCGATGGTGCGTTTTCTGCACCTGATCGCGGGTGAACCGGATATCTCACGCGTACCGATCATGATCGATTCCTCCAAATGGGAAATCATCGAGGCCGGCCTGCAATGTATCCAGGGTAAGGGTATCGTCAACTCGATCAGCCTCAAGGAAGGGGAGCAGAAGTTCATCGAACAGGCGATCAAGGTTCGTCGCTACGGCGCGGCCGCGATCGTGATGGCGTTCGATGAGCAGGGCCAGGCCGATACGACTGCGCGCAAAAAAGAAATCTGTCAGCGTGCCTACGATATTCTGACCCGCGAGGTCGGTTTTCCACCCGAAGACATCATCTTCGATCCGAATATCTTTGCCATCGCGACCGGCATCGAAGAACACAATAACTACGCCGTCGATTTTATCGAAGCGGTGCGTTTTATTAAAGCCAGCCTGCCGCATGCGATGGTGAGTGGCGGTGTGTCGAACGTATCGTTTTCGTTCCGGGGCAATAACCCGGTACGCGAAGCGATTCATGCGGTGTTCCTGTACCACGCGATCAAGGCCGGTATGGACATGGGCATCGTGAATGCCGGACAGCTGGCGATCTATTCCGATATCCCGGCTGAGCTGAAACAGCGGGTCGAAGACGTGGTGCTTAATCGCCATCCCGGGGCCACCGAAGCGCTGCTCGAAATCGCAGAAAAGTATCGTGGCGATGGTAAAACCATCGACACCAAAACCGATCAGGAATGGCGCAGCTATAGCGTCAATAAACGGCTGGAACATGCGCTGGTGAAAGGTATCACCGAGTTTATCGAGCAGGATACCGAGGAAGCCCGGCAGCAATATGCGGCTTCGCTGGAAGTCATCGAAGGTCCGCTGATGGATGGCATGAACGTGGTCGGTGACCTGTTCGGTGATGGCAAGATGTTTCTGCCGCAGGTGGTCAAGTCAGCGCGCGTGATGAAGCAGGCGGTGGCCTATCTGATGCCTTATCTGGAAGCCGAAAAAAGTGGCGAAATGCGCACCAACGGCAAAATCCTGATGGCGACTGTTAAAGGCGATGTACATGATATCGGCAAGAATATTGTAGGTGTGGTATTACAATGTAATAACTACGAAATCATCGATCTGGGGGTGATGGTGGCGGCCGAAACCATCCTCAAAACAGCACGCGAGCAGAAGGTCGATATCATCGGCCTGTCGGGTCTGATTACCCCGTCGCTGGATGAAATGGTGCATGTGGCTAAAGAGATGCAGCGGCAGAATTTTAATATCCCGTTGATGATCGGTGGTGCCACCACGTCGCGCGTACATACCGCGGTCAAGATCGAACCGCATTACAAGAATGAATGCGTGATCTATGTGAAGGATGCCTCGCGCGCGGTCGGTGTTGCGTCGAACCTGTTAAGTGAGGCACAGGGTGTGCAGTTCCGTAAGGATATCCTCACAGAGTACGTTGGCGTACGTGAACTGCATGCTGGCAAGCAATCGCGCAAGAAGTTTCTGTCGCTGGAACAGGCCAGAGCGAATCGCACTCCGATCGACTGGAGTGATTATCAGCCGCCACAGCCGAAACACACTGGTCTTAGTGTTATCGATGATATCCCGCTAAACGAGCTGGTGGATTACATCGACTGGACGCCTTTCTTTCAGGCCTGGGAACTGGCCGGACGGTTTCCGCGTATTCTGCAGGATGAAGTGGTGGGCGAAGAAGCGACTAAACTGTTCAAGGATGCCACAGATCTGCTGCAGCAGATCGTCTCTCAGAAGCAGTTACGCGCCAGGGCCGTATACGGTTTATATCCGGCCAATAGCCGCGATGAAGATATTGTGCTGTACACCAGCGATGCTCGCGACGAGGATTTGATGGTGCTGCATCATCTGCGCCAGCAGAATGAAAAACCGCCGGGTAAGCCGAATCAGTGTCTGGCTGATTTTATCGCGCCGCAGTCGAGCGGCTTAGCGGATTATCTGGGTGCCTTTGCGGTGACGGCCGGTATCGGTCTGGATCAGATCGTGGAAAAATTTGAGCGACAGCTGGATGACTACTCGGCGATTATGGCGAAAGCACTGGCCGACCGTCTGGCCGAAGCGGCTGCCGAATGGCTGCATCGAAAAGTGCGACGCGAAGACTGGGGCTATGGCGCAGACGAACAGCTCGATAACGACGGCCTGATCCGTGAAAGCTATCGTGGCATCCGTCCCGCACCGGGTTATCCAGCCTGCCCGGATCACACCGAAAAAGCACTGTTATGGCAGTTGATCGACCCGACTGTTAACGCGGGTATCAGCCTGACTGAATCGTATGCGATGCTGCCGATGGCAGCGGTCTCGGGTTTTTATTATTCGCATCCCGAGGCACGTTATTTCGGTGTTGGTAACATCGAGCGGGATCAGGTGGCGGATTATTCCCGGCGCAAAAATGAAACTCAGGCTTATATAGAACGCTGGCTAGCCCCTGTGTTAAATTATGACGCCTGATCAAAACCGTGTTCCCTGAATTAACCGGCTGTTTAAACGTAAAACTGATGAATAATCACTCGCAACCAAAGATTTTATTTAACTATCCATGAGCTCCAGAAAACCAGTCACATGGATGCTGGTTTTTACAGGAGGTTGCTTTCTACTGAGTCTGCTATTGAGTTTCAATGCCAGTGTGGAATCGATGGAAACCGGTTTTTATCAGCAGTTGCTGGCGTTGACACCACGTTTCAATCTGCCTCAGGAACAAACCCTGTTTGACCTGCCGAATGGTCTGCAGGAACTGGTTTTACTACTCACGTTCACGCTGCTAATGGCTTATCAGTATTTTCTAAAGCGTCCAGCCCCGAGCATGGTGTTTGTGATACTGGTCATTTTCAGCCTGCTGATGCTGCAATTACTGCTGGCTGTGATCTATCAGCTATGGGTTCCCACAGTCTGGACTATACTCACATTCTGTTTTACTGCTTTATTGCTCACTGCCATGACCAGGCTCCAACAGTTCAGAAATAAAAGACCGCTGTCCGTTCAGCAGCAGATCACTGCGATTCAGCAGCAGATCGAAAAGAAAAACTATGAAACCGCTGTGCTGATGCTGAAAAATGGTGAATTTTCCGATGATCTGTTTGAGATTGCCTACGACCTCGGGGTTGAACTGGAGGCGAATGAAAACTGGATACTGGCGCGCTACCTGTATGTCTGGCTGGTGCAGTTTGATCCCGGTCTGGAAGATTTTGTTACGCGCATGGATTATCGTATCCATCCGGATCGTGACGAAGACCTGTCAACCACCGAAATTACCCAGAACAAGGATATGATCGGGCACTATCAACTGGTGGGTAAAAAAGCGCAGGGAGCAACCGCCACCGTGTATGAAGCCTATGATCTACACACCCATAAACGGATAGAGCTGAAAATGCTGAATCAACCGGTGGATGACAGTACCGCAGCCGGAGATGTGCTGAGCTTTCTGCGCGAAGCCCTGACCGTATCGCGCCTCGATCATCCGAATATTGTCAAGATCCATGATGCCGATATCCACAACGATCGAGCCTATATCGCGATGGATTATATAGCCGGCTACCCGATGTCGGAACGTCTGCGGCGTAAGCGATTCCTGACTGCCGCAGAAACACTGCGCATCATGAAATCGGTGCTACAGGCGCTGGTCGTTGCGCATCAGAAAAACATCGTACATGGGGATATCAAGCCTGCCAACATCATGTATGACCAACATAGAAAGCTGTATATTCTGACCGATTTTGGCGCAGCGAATAAAAGCAATCAGTTGCTGGATAGCGATAAA